>Ga0182736_1000454_pt1 | contig 63871 bp, 56 predicted proteins | sample eDN5th30CKraftBY_FD_128882 | JGI IMG/M metagenome (GOLD analysis project Ga0182736, IMG submission 128882) | Enriched backyard soil microbial communities from Emeryville, California, USA - eDNA 5th pass 30_C Kraft BY (version 2) (version 2) | ecosystem: Environmental > Terrestrial > Soil >... | reverse complement strand
TCGGCGGCACCGAGAGCGTGCCGCTGCCGGTCGACGAGCGTGTGCGCGATGTCGCCGCGGGCGTCGCCGGCGCGTTCTACGAGGACGTCCACGTCGACGGCACGCACGTGCGCGTGCTGACCGTGCCGTGGGTGGGCGGCGCGGCGCAGCTGGGTCGCTCGCTGGAGGCGTCCGACGCGGTGCTGGCGCGCCTGCGGCTGATCCTGGCGCTGGTGGTTGCGGGCGGCGTGGCGCTCGCGGTCGGGCTCGGGCGGCTGGTGTCGCGCAACGTGCTGACGCCGCTCGCGCAGGTGACCGAGACCGCACGGCACATCGCCGCCACGTCGGACCTGGGGCGCCGGATCGAGGTCACGACCCAGGACGAGGTGGGCGAGCTGGCCGCGCACTTCAACGCGATGCTGGACACGCTCGAGCGCTCGGTCGCCGCGCAGCGGCAGCTGGTCGCCGACGCGTCGCACGAGCTGCGCACGCCGATCACCAGCCTGCGCACGAACATCGAGGTGCTGGCGGAGTCCGACGCGCTGCCGGCCGACGAGCGCGCGCGGCTGCTGACCGACGTCGAGCAGCAGACGACCGAGCTGGGGCTGCTGGTCGCGGACCTGATCGAGCTCGCGCGCGGCGACGAGCCGCGGCGCGACACCGAGGACGTGCGGCTCGACGCGCTCGTCTCGGAGGCGCTGACGCGGGCGCGGCGGCACGCGCCGGGCGTGCGCTTCGACGCGGCGCTGGAGCCGGTCGTGGTCGAGGGCGCGAGCGACCGGCTCGCGCGCGCGGTCAACAACCTGCTCGACAACGCGGCCAAGCACTCGCCGCCCGGCGGGCTGGTCGAGGTGCGGGTGGACGCGAGCGGCGTGCGCGTGCGCGACCACGGAAACGGGGTCGATCCGGCGGACCTCCCGCACCTGTTCGACCGCTTCTACCGCGGCGCGTCCTCGCGCGGGCGCCCGGGCTCCGGCCTCGGGCTCGCGATCGTGCGCCAGGTCGCCGAGCAGCACGGCGGGAGCGTGCGGGCGGCGAACGCGGAGGGCGGCGGCGCGGAGTTCGTGCTGACGCTGCCGGTGATCCCGGTCGCGGCGGCGGCCGGGTTCTGAGCCGCGCGGGCCGCCCGGCCCGGCGTCTTCGCCGCCGCCCGGTGTCTCCGCTGCCGCCCGGCGTCTTCGCCGCCGCCCGGTGTCTCCGCTGCCGCCCGGCGTCTTCGCCGCCGCCCGGTGTCTTCGCCGCCGCCCGTCGTCTCCGCCGCGCGCCCCCGCGTGGGCGTCGCGCTACGCTCGGCGGCATGTGGCGCAGGCGCGTGCTGGCGATCGCGGCGCTGGCGCTCGTCGCCATCGTCGCCGTGATCGTGCTGCGGCCGTCCTCCTCGCCGCCCGTCACGGCGACCGCGGCCAAGACGCCCACCGCGATGCCGGCCAAGACCGCGGCCAAGCCGCGCGCCGCGCGTCCGCAGGCCCCGCGCGTGACCGGCGCCGCCGCGCGTCGCAAGCGCGTCCCGATCCTGATGTACCACGTGATCTCGGCGGCGCCGCCGGGCGTCGCGAACGCCGAGCTGTGGGTCGACCGGCACGTGTTCGCGAGCCAGATGCAGGCGCTCGCCCGCGCCGGCTACGAGGCGGTCACGCTGCGCCAGGCGTGGGACGGCTGGCGCACCGGCGCGCCGCTCCCGCGCAAGCCGATCGTGGTCTCGTTCGACGATGGCTACCTGTCGCAGTACACGCACGCCAAGCCCGTGTTGCGGCGGCTCGGTTGGCCAGGGGTGTTGAACCTGGAGATCAAGTCGATCGGGCCGGGCGGCTTGACGACCAAGCAGATCAAGTCGATGCTGGCCGCTGGCTGGGAGCTGGATTCGCACACCGTCACGCACCCGGATCTGACGACCCTCGATGACGCGTCGCTCAAGCGCGAGCTGGTCGATTCGCGGCGGGAGTTGCACGAGCGCTTCGACGTCCCCGTCGACTTCTTCGCCTACCCGGCGGGCCGTTTCGACGCGCGCGTGGAAGCGGCGACCCGTGCGGCGGGCTACGCGGCGGCGACGACGACGATCGAGGGCGTCGCGAGCCGCAGCGACGACCCGTTCGCACTCCCGCGCGTGCGGGTCAACGCGTCCGACACGGCGGCGTCGCTGCTCGCGCGCCTACGCGGCACCGGTTGAGAGCGCTTCGCCGAGGCGCTCGCCGGCCGTCTCCAGCTCGGCCAGGTTCGTCGCCTCCTGCACCATCTGCAGGTCGATCATGCGCTTGCCGAAGGCGTCCATCCGGTCGGTGCCGACGATCGCGTGCAGCGGGACGCCGGCCTGGCGGGCGCGGGTACCGATCTCGCCGACCAGCTTGCCCTGCAGCGTCTGCTCGTCCAGCTTGCCCTCGCCGGTGACGACGGCGCGGGCCGCGCGCATGCGGACGTCGAAGTCGAGCGTGTCGAGGACGAACGGCGCGCCCGGCTCCAGCGCGGCGCCGAGCGCCGCCCAGAGCCCGCCGGAGAGGCCGCCCGCGCAGCCGGTCATCGGCACGCCGCGCGGGTCGCGCGGGAACGTGGCCGCCAGCTCGTCCAGCCGCTGCTCGAGGCGGGCGACCATGTCGGGATCGGCGCCCTTCTGCGGCCCGAAGACCTTCGGCGCGTCCTCGAACGGCGTGCGCACGTCGCACAGGACGACGATCTTCGCGCGGCCGATGCCGCCGGCGTCGTCGATCGCCTGGAGCGCGCCGGTGCCGCCGTCGGTGGTCGCCGAGCCGCCGACCGCGACCAGGATCACCTGCGCGCCGGCGCGGGCGGCGGCGGCGATCAGCTCGCCCGTGCCGTAGGTGGAGGCGTTCCAGGCGTCCTTCTCCGCCATCAGCCCGAGGCCGGAGGCCATCGCCATCTCGACGATCGCCGTGCCGCCGTCCTCGACCAGCGCGAAGCCGGTGCGGACGGGGTCGCCGAGCGGGCCGCGCACTTCGGCGGCGATCAGCTCGCCGCCGAGCTGCGGCAGCAGCGCGTCGAGCGTTCCCTCGCCGCCGTCGGCGACCGGGCACAGGTCCGGCGGCATCAGCCCGGCGCGCTCGAGCCCGCGGCCGATCGCGCCCGCGACCTGCGCGGCGCTGAACGTGCCTTTGAACGAATCGGGGGCGACCAGGACGGGGCGCTCGATCATCGCGCGCCATCCTGGCAGACACACCTGCGCGGCATTGGACATATCCGGGCGTGGAGATCTCCGGTGTCCAGGCCGCCGTGGGCGTGCTGTCGTCGAAGTGGAGCGTCGTGATCCTGGCCGAGCTGGCCGACGGGACGCGCCGGTTCAACGAGCTGCTGCGCTCGATCGACGGGATCTCCCGGCGGATGCTGGCGGCCACGCTGCGCCGGCTGGAGGCCGACGGCCTGGTCGAGCGGCGCGTCTACGCCGACGTCCCGGTCCGCGTCGAGTACGACCTCTCGCCCGCGGGCGAGGAGCTGTTCGCGGCGCTCACGCCGCTCGCGGGCTGGGGCGTGCGCCGGCTCGGCTCTTGAGCCGCGCCATCCGGCTCCCGCGTCCCTTCGTCGCCACATCAACCAAACCTAAAGGGGCCAGGCCCCTTTAGGTTTGGTTTAGCCACGTCAAGCCCGTTCAGGCTCCGCGGTGGCGATGAGCTCGCAGTAGCGACGGAGAGGATCTCCCCCCATGGATCTGAAGTACGAGAGCAGGCGCGCGACATCGACACACGGCGGCGTTGCGCCCTCAGCGAGCGCGGCGTGGCTTGACCACGGCCAGCGCTCCGCGGTCTTGACGAACCCAGCGTCGACCGGGTTGCGCGCGATGTATCTCACCGTCACCCAGAGTTGGGCGTCGGTGGTGACGGAGGTCGCGCCGTAGCGGGCGCCGAAGACGTGTCCGGATTTCCCGTGGCGCTGGTTGAAGACCTGGGCGTACCAGCCGTGGAGAAGGTGCATGCCCCGGCCGAGATTCGGCTGAGGCGTCTCGATCAGAAGATGCATGTGCGTGCCCATGAGGCAGTACGACAGACATCGCCAACCCGTCCGGTGGATGACCCGGGCGAGCGCGCCGAGGTAGGTCGCGCGATCTCGGTTGTCGAGGAAGATCGTCTGCTTGACGGCACCGCGGGAGTACACGTGGAAGATGCCGCCGGGCTGCTCAGCGCGAGGAGGGCGAGGCATTTCCCTCCTTAGGTCGTCCGAGGCCGGGCTCGCCCCGGGTCAGCGACCTTGCCGCAACTTAAACGGGCCAGGCCCCTTTAAGTAGCCGTTAGGGCTCAGGACTCGAGCTGGGTCATCAGGCACTCGTCCGGCCGCTTGTCCTCGCGCCAGCGCAGCAGCTTCGTGCCGTGGCGGATGCGGTCGTTGGACGTGTGGTCGAACGTGACCTCGACCACCAGCTCGGGCCGCAGCGCGACCCATTCGAGCTCGCGCTCGCTGTCCCAGCGGCTCGGGTCCGCGGTGCCGCGCTGGCCGGTCTCGTACGGCGCCAGCTTGGTCACCAGCTCGCGCTTCTCGGCGGCCTTCAGGCCCGACGTGTGCCCGACGCCGCGCAGCTGCCCGTCCTCGTCGTAGAGACCGAGGATCAGCGACCCGACCGTCCCCTCCTCCTTGCCGGGACGCCAGCCGAGCACGACCGCGTCGATCGTGCGCGCGCGCTTGATCTTCGTCATCCCGACGCGCTCGCCGGGCCGGTACGGCGCGTCCTGGCGCTTGGCGACGACCCCCTCGGCGCCCTGCAGCCACGGCTGCGCCTCGTCCGGGACCTCGGTGGACGGCGTCAGCCGCAGCGGCGGCGCGATCATCGCCGACAGGCGATCGCGGCGCTCACGCTGCGGCATCTCCAGCAGCGACGCGTCCTCGTACGCGAGCAGGTCGAACGCGATGAACGTCGTCGGCGTCGTCTCGGCCAGCATCTCGATCCGCGACCGAGCGGGATGAATGCGCTGGCCGAGCGCGTCGAAGTCCTGACGGCCGTCGGCGTCGAACAGGACGATCTCCCCGTCGAGCACGTAGCGGCCCGCGGGGAACGTCAGCTCGGGGAAATAGCGACGCAGCGGCTTCCCGCTGCGCGATTGGAGGTAGACCTCCGCGCCGTCGACGAACGCGAGGGCGCGGAATCCATCCCATTTGGGCTCATACGCCCAGCCTTCGCCGGTCGGCAGTCGTTTGGCCGGCCGCGCGAGCTGGGGGAGCAGTGGTGGCGAAAGGGGCAGCGCCATGCGCTGCCACCTTAGGGCACTAGGACAGCGGCGTGCGCTCGCTGAAACCGGGACGATCCTCGGTGGCGAACGCGACGCCGATGGCCAGTGCGGCGATGAAGACGAGAGCGAACATGCGTTCATTATCGGACTTAGTGCCGAATTGTTTTAGACTTGATTGGCTCCATGGTCGATAGGTAACGCCTTGACCTTGCAACAGCTCAGCTACTTCCTCGCCGCCGCCCGTCACGGGTCGTTCTCGGCCGCCGCGGACTCGCTGCTGATGGCGCAGCCGAGCCTGTCCGAGCAGGTGCGCCGGCTGGAGGCCGAGCTCGGCGTCCCACTCTTCCTGCGCGCGGGGCGCGGGCTCAAGCTGACCCAGGCGGGCCGGCTGTTCCTGCCGCACGCCGAGCGCACGCTGGCCGACGCCGAAGCGGCACGCGAAGCCGTCCGCGAAGTGCGCGAGATGACCGGCGGGATGGTCGCGTTCGGGATGTTCTCCAGCGCCCACCACCACCTGTCCGGCGGGCTGATCCAGGACTTCGCGACGCGCCACCCGAGCGTCCGCATCCGCGTCGTCGGCCAGAACTCGGCCGAGGTCGCCGACGCGGTCCGCGACGGCGAGCTCGAGGCCGGGCTGATCGTGCTCCCGGTCGACGACGCCGGCCTCGACGTGCGCACGGCGACCAGCGAGGCGGTGCTCTACCTGTCCGCGGACGAGACGCGCGTGCGGGAGCCGATCACGATCGAGCGCCTGGCGGACGCGCGGCTGATCCTGGCCGACGCCCGCTGGCGCGACGTCGACCCGACCCGTCGCGTCCTGCGCGAGCGCGCGCAGCGCGCGGGCGTGATCGTGGAGCCGTGGATCGAGGTCGAGTACCTGACCGCCGCGCTGGATCTCGCCGCGCGCGGGCTCGGGGACACGCTGGGCACCGTCTCCGTGCTGCGTGCCCGCGGCTTCGGGCGGCGCCTGCACACGGCGCCGTTCGACCCGCCGCTGGACGCCACCTACGCGTTCATCACCCGCCGCAACGCGCACCTCTCGCCGGCCACGCGTGAGTTCATGCAGCTCGCCGAGCGCCGCGTGCGGTCGCTCAGCTGAGGACCCGGATACGATCTTGCGATGGCGGATGCGACCGTAGCCGAAGAGGAATACCTCCAAATGATCTTCTGGCTGCACGAGGCCGGGCTGCCGATGACGGGCGCCAACCTCGCGCGGGCCATGCAGCTCTCCGCCCCGACCGTCCACGAGATGGTCGGCCGCCTGGTGCGCGACGGGTACATCACGCGCGCGGCCGACAAGTCGATCTCGTTCACGGACTCCGGGCTCGAGCACGCGGAGGCGATCGTGCGCCGGCACCGGCTGATCGAGCGCTTCCTGACCGACGTGCTGAAGATCCCGTGGGACGACGTGCACGAGGAGGCGGAGCGGCTCGAGCACGCGATGTCGCCGAACCTCGAAGCCCGCATGCTGGCCGCGATCGGGGACGCGACGACGTGCCCGCACGGGCATCCGATCGAGCCCGGGACGCGCATCGAGGGCGTCCCGCTCGGCGACACCGAGGAGGGCGCGAAGGTCACCGTGCTGCGCTTCGAGAGCGAAGCCGAGGACCTGTTGCACCTGTTCATGCGCGAAGGCTTCGAGCCCGGCCGCACGGGCGTGGTCCTGTCGGTCGACGAGGGGCACGTGACGGTGGACTTCGACGACGGCCAGACCGCGACGCTGACGCGCAGCGTGGCCGAGACGGTCTCCGTGCTCGCCGACCCCTCGCCGCCGCCGCGGGTCGCGCTGCCCGAGCAGCTCGTGCTCGGCACCGAGCGATACGGGCGATAACGAATCGGTCTTGGCCCGCGGCGCGCCGCGGGCGATCGTGACCGGATGCATCCCGTCACGCTGGACACGTTCACCGCCGAGGTCCTGGAAGCCGAAGAGCCGGTGCTGGTCGACTTCACCGCCGCCTGGTGCCCGCCCTGCCGGGCGATGGACCCGATCCTCGCCTCGCTGACCGCCGTCCGGGTGGTCAGCGTCGACGTCGACGAGCAGACGCAGCTGGCCGCCCAGTGGGGCGTGTTGAGCATGCCGACGCTGCTGCTGTTCCGCAACGGCGCGCCGGTCGCGAAGCTGGTCGGCGCGCGGTCGAGGCGGAAGCTCGAGCTAGAGCTCCAGGAGGCGCTCGAGCAGCAGCCCGCCGGCCGGTGAGGCGCCCGCCGCGGGCGTGAGCAGGTGCAGCCGGTGGCGCGGCGGGTCCTCGAGGTCCGCCGCGCCGACCACCGGCCCGGGCCGTTCGAGCCAGCTCGCGGGCACCAGGCTGACGCCGAGGTTGGCGCGGACCAGGAAGCGAACGGTCGGCGGATCACTGACCTCGAACAGCGGCAGCGGGCTGAAGCCGGCGGCCTGCGTGGCGTCCAGCACGGTGTCCCGGAGCGCGGTGCCGGGCTCGGGCAGGATGAACGGGCGGCCGCGCAGCGCCGGCAGCGTGGTGGTCGTGCCGGCCAGCTCGTCGTCGACCGGCACCGCGGCGCGCAGCGGCTCGTCGCTCAGCCGCCGCGCGCTGACGCCGGGCGGGGCGGTGGCGAGCAGCGCCACGTCGACCGCGCCGGCCTGGACGAGCGCGGCGACCTCGGCCTCGGAGCCCTGGCGCAGGCCGATCTGCAGGCCCGGATGCTCGGTGTGAAACGCGGCCAGCGCCGCGCTGAGCCGGGGCGCGTCGGCGGCCGTGGCGGCGACACGGACGACGCCGCGCGTGAGCCCCGTGTGCCGGTCCAGCTCGGCGCGGGCCTCGGCGACGTGGCGCAGGACCGCCTCGGCGTGCGCGAGCAGGTCCTCGCCGGCCGCGGTCAGCTCGACGCCGCGCGACGTGCGCCGCAGCAGCGGCAGGCCGAGCTCGGCCTCCAGGCGGCGGATCTGCTGGCTGAGCGCGGGCTGGGAGACGTAGAGGGACTCCGCGGCGCGCGTGAAGTGGCGGTGGCGGGCGACCGCGGCGAAGTACTCGAGCTGCCTCAGCTCCATGGACTGGAGAGGCGCAGGTCGGCGCTCGAGCGGCCGGCGTGGAGCGTGTGGGGGCCGGGCTCGTCGCGCCAGCCGCCGCCGTCCCAGCGCTGGAACGCGCGCGGGTTCAGCGGCACGTCGACGATGACCTCCTCGCCCGGGCCGGCCTCGACGACGGCGAAGCCCGCGAGGCGGCCGGACGTGTAGACCTGGACGACCTCGCGGCCGCGGCGCGTGCCGGAGTTGACCAGGCGAACGCGGTTGCCGGCCATCGCCAGGTAGTCCCAGTGCGTGTAGCCGAGACCGTGGCCGAACGGGATGCGGACGGGCGTGGCGCCGTGCCGGCCGATCGCGAGGCCCTCGTCGTAGCGCAGGACCCCGTCCTGCGGCGTCGTCGAGGGCAGGCCGTCCTCGGTCGCCGGCCACGCGCTGGGGACGCGGCCGCCCGGCTCGGCGTGCCCGAACACGACGTCGGCGAGCGCGTGGCCGAGCTCCTGGCCGCCGAACCAGGTCAGCAGCGTCGCCGGGACGCGGTCGAACCAGGGCAGCAGGACGGGCGCGCCGGCGTTGACCACGGCGATCGTGCGCGGCTGGGCGGCGTTGACCGCGCGGACCAGGTCGTCCTGGCGCCCGGGCAGCGCGAGGCTCGTGCGGTCGTGCCCTTCGCTCTCGACCTCGGCCGTGGTGCCGACGACGACGATCGCGATGTCGGCGTCGCGGGCGAGCTGGACCGCGCGGTCGAACTCGGCGTCCGGGTCGCCGAACGGAGGCTCGAAGTTCAGCTGCAGCGCCGCCGCGGGGCCACTCGGCTCGTGGCGCAGGACGACGTCGAGCGCGGCGCCGGCGTCCAGCGCGAGCGGGACGCCGTGCTGGGGCGGCGCGAACAGCGCGTCGCCGAGGTCGGCGCCGGGCGCCGGGGGGAGGTCGACGGCGAAGCGCTCGGTACCGTCGACCGTGAGCGTGTGGCGGCCGACGCCGGAGCAGCCGAGCACGTGCTCGCCGGCCGTGTCGGCGGTGAGCGTGGTCCGGACCTCGATCGCGGCCGTCCCGGGCGGGAGCGTGCCGAGCCAGGTGAACTGACCGGTCGCGCGCGTCTCGGTGGCGATCGGCGTGCCGTCGGCGGCGAGGAAGCGCACCTCGGCGCGCTCGACGGGCGCGACCGCGAGCCGCGAGGACGTCTTGACGCCGGGCGCGTAGGTGACCTCGACGTGCAGCGCGGAGCGGATGCCCTCGAGCGGCGAGACCGTGTAGGGCGGGAAGACGGTCGCGCTGCCGCCGCCGAGCGTGCGCGCGGTGGCCGCGTTCGGGCCGATCACCGCGACGCGCCGCAGCGACGACGTCGTCATCGGCAGCAGCGCTCCGTGGTTGCGAGCGAGGACGAAGCTCGCGGCCGCGGTCGCGCGCAGCTCGGCGGCGATCTCGTCCTCGCTCCAGGACCGGGGGGAGTGGGACGTGGGGGTGAGGTCGAGCGCGCCGACCCGAGCGGCGAGCCGGAGCAGCCGCAGCACCTTGTCGTCCACCGCCGCCTCGCTGACGCGGCCGTCGCGGACCGCCGCCACGAGCGCGTCGCCCCAGGGACCCTCCGGACCCGGCATCGCGAGGTCCAGCCCGCCCGCGCCCGCGCGCACGGTGTCGCGCGCCGCCCGCCAGTCGGACACGACGACGCCGTCGAAGCCCCACTCGTCCTTGAGCACGTCGCGCAGCAGCGGCGACTCGGTCATGGTCGTCCCGTTGACGCCGTTGTAGGCGGCCATCACGACCCAGGCGCCGAGCGTCTCGAACGGGGCCAGGTAGAGCTCGCGCAGCACGCGCTGCTCGACCTCCACGTCGACCGTGAAGCGCTCGGTCTCCGCGTCGTTGGCGACGAAGTGCTTGGCGGTCGCCGCCACGCCCGCGTCCTGCAGCCCGCGCACGTAGGCCGCGCCGATCCGCGCCGTCAGGTACGGGTCCTCGCTGAAGCACTCGAACGCGCGCCCGCCGAGCGGCGTGCGGTGCAGGTTCACCGTCGGCGCCAGCACCACGTCGACGTCCTTGCGCCGCGCCTCGAACGCCAGCAGCCCACCCAGGCGCGCGACGCGCCCCTCGTCCCACGTCGCCGCGAGCGCGGTCGGAGACGGCACGTTGGCCGACGGCGACCGCTCGTCCCAGCGCTCGCCGCGGACGCCCGCCGGCCCGTCCGACATCACGATCCGGCGCAGGCCGATCGCCGGCTCGTCGTGCAGCCCCCAGAAGTCCGCCCCGGTCAGCAGCCGCACCTTGCGCTCCAGGCTCAGCGCCTGCAGGCGCTCGCGCAGCAGATGCTCCATGACTCATCAGTATGTCGACGGACCGCGGCCTCCACGATCTCGCCGGGCGGGAGACCTCCGATGCGGCGCGGGCATCCTCCCACTCGCGTCCGATCGGCGTCAAAGACCGGCCCTCAGGCAAACGGATCTGGGGGAGTCCCGACGGCGACTGAACGAAGCGCCCAGGCCACTGCGGCTGACGCTCACTGAGACCGGAGCTGCCCGCGGAGCCGCCGGTGCGCGCCAATTTGCCGCACGAGGTGCCCGGCGAGTTCAAGGATCGGTCTGGTCTCTCCGCGTAGCTCTCGGTGCTCGATCGCGTGGTGCATCAGCAGTCTCGCGAGGGTGTTCTTGCCGTGATCGCACGCCATTCGCGTCCTCGCAGCGGCGGGGTCTGGAGCACTGGCCATACACCGACTGGGCGCTCTTTCGACAACGATCGAAATTGGGGCTTGTGTGGATTTCCGCGAGTTTCGACGCGAGTCGAACTACGGTCGTCTCTGGCTGCGCGTCTGGCCCGTGAGCGTGGCCGACGAGGCTGCGGTTGGTCGCTGGGAGATGTGTTTGTTGGCCGCGTGGTTCGGCGGGCTTACTGCGCGGTGGACGGGCGACAACGCCGTCCCAAGCGATCCGAGTCGTTCTTCCAGTGGTTCCGACAAGATCCCCGCGTGACCTTCTCCGATCAGCTGCTGATCGACCACGACGCGTCGCTCTCGCGTCAGGCGCTCGCGCAGCGCACGGCCGCGTACCTGCGGATCATCTGTCCAGTTTCGTTGAGCGAGTGTTGACTGTGTGAGGCGCGTGCGGTTGAGTCGGCGACTCGGCGAAGCTTCACGGAGGGAGAAGGCGTTGCTGGGGTCTCGGAGGACAGGTCGTGCGCAGGATCGCAAGCCGTCGCCGGCCGTGCGATCGAAGCTCGTCGCGGCCGTATCGATGGCTGTCTCCCTGGCGGCGCCGGCCGCCGCGTCCGCCGCGGGGTGGCTCGCCCCGGTGAACGTGTCCGGCACCGTGACCGGCGGTATGAACGCGCAGGTCGCGAGCAACGCTCGCGGCGACACGATCGTGGGCTGGCAGCACGGCAACGGGGCCGCCGTGACGGTCCAGGCGTCGCTGCGCTCCGCCGGAGGGACATTCTCGCCCCCCGTGACGGTCGCCGCCGCCGGGGAGACCGCCGCCTACCCAAGAGTCGGGATCGACGACGCCGGGAACGCGGTCGTCGTCTGGCGCCGGGACGTGGCGGGGCAGGGAACGGTCCGGGCCGCACTCAAGCCGGCGGGCGGAGCGTTCGCCCCGCCGGTGGACGTGTCCGCCGCCGGGGAGAACGCGGGGCCGCCTCGCGTGGCGGTCGGCCGCGGTGGCAGCGGGGTGGTGACCTGGCTGCGCACAGACGGGGCGCACGCCGTGGTTCGCGCGCTGGTCCGCTCGGCGGCGGGGGTGACCGCAGGCCCGTTCGACGTGTCGAGTGGCTCGGAGGATGCGCAGGACCCGGACGTCGCCGTCGATCGCACAGGGAACGCGACCGTCGTCTGGACAACCAACGGGGTGGTCAAGCGTTCCGAGCGCCCGGCCGACGGGGCCTTCTCGCCGCCCGTACAGGTCTCCGCGGCCGGCGAGTTCGTGATCTACCCCACGGTTGCGATGGGCGACGCCGGCGCCGCGACCATCTCGTGGAGCCGACGCGCCTCGGGCGCGTGGCAGCCTCGCGCGTCCTTCCGGGCCGGGGGCGGCACGTTCGCGCCGCCCGTGGACGTGGCCCCTGCCACGGCCGCCGGATCGACCGTGGTCCGCACCAACGCGCGCGGCGATGCGCTCTTCATCTGGGAGTCCTACGAGAATGAACGCCTCGGCGCCAGAGCGGTGGTCCACTCGGCGGGCGCCTTCGGTCCGACCTTGAACCTCTCCGACAACGGTGCGGTTCCCGCCGGGGCGATCAACGAGGGCGGGGACGTCTTCCTCGCGTGGCGCGACTACCAGGGTGACAACGGGGACTTCCTCGTGCGTCTCCGCGGAGCTAAGGTGGCGGCGGGTACGTCGACTCTCTTGCAGAACAGGATCATCTCGCCGGTCGCCGGCGAGCATGACGCGCCCGATGTCGCGGCTGCGGCCGCGGGGGACGCCGTCGTGGTGTGGCGCCCCGTCGGCATTGCGGTCGGCGGGCCACCCAACTGGGAGAACATCAGCAGCGGCTCCATCGGCGCGGCTCAATTCGACGGAACCGCACCTGATTTGACTTCGGTGACGGTCCCCGCGACGGCGGTGGCTGGGACCGCGATCGCCATGTCCGCGTTCGCGACGGACGTGTGGTCGACGCCGTCGATCACCTTCGACTTCGGTGACGGCGCCTCGCGGGCGGGTACGTCGGTCTCGCACGCGTACGCAGCTGCGGGGACGTACCGGGTCACGGTGACGGCGGTCGACGCCGCCGGCAACACCACGACCGCGACTCGGACGCTCACGGTCACGGCGGCGCCGGCGGCCGGCCCTGAATCGACGCCGACGCCGCTGCCTACCTCCCCCGGCCCTGAGTCGACGCCGACGCCGCTGCCCGCCTCCCCCGGCCCAGGTGGTGACAGCTCGGCGCTCAAGGCCCCGACGATCAGCGGCAAGAGCAAGCTGGGGAAGCTGAGGGTGCCGGCGAAGGGCAAGCTGGCCGTGCCGGTGCGGGTGGTGTGCGAGGGCGCCGGGCCGGCGTGCACGGGGACGCTGTCGTTCCGTGTGGGCAAGAAGACGCTCGGCAAAGTCTCCTTCGAGGTCGCCGGGGGCAAGAGCGCGAAGCTGTCGGTCGCGCTCCCAGCGAAGCTCCGCAAGCAGGTGACCACGCAGGGCACCAGCTTCACACTGACGGTCGTGGTGACCCGCGTGTCGTTGAAGACGTCCAAGACGATGACCGCGACGCTGAAGCGCTAGGGACTTGGGGCGTTCGCGGTCTCATCGCGGTCAGCCGGACGCGCCCCCCGAAGGTGCAGGTTCCGTAGCCGTCTCGGTGCATTCACTCAAAGCTCCATTGCGCAGTGAACCTCTGTATGTATACGCTGGCCGCGATCGCCCTGGTCGGCGGCCGTTGGCGGGCACTAGGCGGCCCGGTCGATGACGGCTGACTAGGAGGCACGGATGGCCGGGCGCAACGGATGGCGACGTCGAGCTCTGATGCGGCGCGGGTTGTAGTGGTGGCCGTCGCCGGGGCGCCAACGCGCGCGCGGCAACGACCGGCCCAGACCTGACCATTGCCGTGCAGGCGACGAGCACCGCCACGGCGGGCAAAACGGCCGGGTTCCGCGTGACGGTATCCAACGCCGGCGGCACCACCGCGGCGGCCACGATCGGCGTCAACGTGTCTTCGCAAGGCGGTGCGGCGGGCAACGCGACGCTCAGCGGAGACGGCTGGACGTGCGCCGCTACGCGCTGCACCACGACCACCGACGTGGCCCCGGGAGCAGCGCTCGCTCCGATCGAGGCGGCGGTGCCCGTGGTGGCCAACCGGACGACGACCTCGACCAGCAGCGGACGTGTCCTGCTGAGCGCCACCGTCGACGGCGGCGATGACACTGTGACAAGCGACAACAGCGCGAATGCCACCACCGGAATCCGCGCCTCAACGCGCGCCGATCTGGGAGTTGTTGGCCGAGTGGCCGGAGATCAAAGCGCCGCGGCTGGCGGAGATCCTGCGCGATGACTACGGCTATGCGGGCGGGGTCGATCTGGTCCGCAAACGGCTGGCCGTGCTGCGGCCACGGCAGGGTGAGCGGCCGGCCCAGAAGCCTGGTTATCGGCCGGGGCGGGTGCTGCAGGTCGATTGGGCTGAGATGCCTGTCAAGGATCACGAGATTTCCTCAGGTGTGATCACGAGAGTTCCCCGCCTGTGATCGCGGGCCGCGGCGGCGGCGGCCGGGATTAACCAGATCGCAACTTCGCGCCGCCGTCGGCCCAACGGCGGCGCCTCTACGTTCCGGCTGTCTCACCGGCACGGCCAAGGAGACCGACGTGGGAGCCCTGATCCCCGAAATCCTGTCAGCCGCGGCTCCGGTCAAGCGGGACGGCGTTCGACGCCGGGCCGCGGGCCGGAGCGGCGCACATACGCGCGGCGCGCCGATCGCGTCGGCCGCGGCGGCGGTCGGCGTCGCGCTGCTGGCCGCGGCAGCGACCGACGACGGCCAGCGGGCGGTCAGCCACCTCTCGATGCTGCCGGCGGTCACGCTGGGGTGCGGGGCGCTGATCGTCGCGCACGGTCTGTGGCGAGGCGCCCGCCGCGCGGCGACCGTGACCGCGGCGACGCTCACGATGGGCGCTCTGCTGCTGCTCGCCTGGGCGACGGCGTTCTCCGCGCTGCCACCGGATCCGGTCTCGGCGCGTCCCGTCGCGCTCACGCTCGCCGTCGTCGCGATCGGCGCGCTGCTGGGATACGCGGTGTGGCTGTATCTGCTGCTGCGCCCGGCGGCGGCCACCACCGGTCACACGGTCGCCGAGCACGCGCGGGCGCGGGCGATCCTGGACGAGTACGCGACCGACTCGCTCGCGCCGTTCGCGCTGCGCGACGACAAGTGCTTTCACTTCGCGGCCGGCGGCGTGCTCGCCTACCGGGTGCTGCGGGGTACGGCCGTCGTGTCGGGAGACCCGATCGGCCCCCCGGGCTGCGCCGCGGCGGTCCTCGCCGTCTTCGCCGGCTTCGCCGCGTCGCGCGGCTGGGAGGTCGTGATGACGGCGGCGGCGGAGACGAACCTCACCGCGTACCGTCGCCTCGGCTTCCAGGCGCTCTGCATCGGCGAGGAGGCGTCGGTCGACCCCGCACGCTTCTCGCTGGCCGGGCGGCACATGAAGGCCCTGCGTCACTCGGTGACGCGCCAGGGTCGCCGCGGATGGTCGATCGACGCCGTCTCCGGCGCCGACCTGGCCGCCGCGACGGCGAACGAGATCGCGGCCGTCGAACGGCGCTGGCGCGAGGATCGGCCGCGGCTGACGGGCTTCTCGATGACGCTCGGCCGGCTCTGGGGCGCCGAGGAGGACCGGCGGTGCGTGTACATCCTCGGTCGCGATCCACAGCGGCGGCTGCACGCCTTCCTGCGCTTCGCCGAGTACCGCGACGGGTTGTCGCTCGACCTCATGCGGCGGGTGGGCGAGGTACCCAACGGCCTGACCGACGCGATGGTGGTGGCCGCGATCGAGCTGGCCCGGGCGCGAGGGCTGAGCTCGGTGAGCCTCAACTTCGCGGGCTTCGCGCACGTGATGGGACCGCACCGCGATCTGACGTGGCGCGGGCGCCTGGCGCGGCGGCTGCTGACCGCGTCGCACGGCCGCTTCCAACTCGAGCGGCTGAGCGCCTCCAACCAGAAGTTCCGGCCGCGCTGGGAGCGGCGCTACCTGGTCTACCGGAGCCCGCGGCGGCTGCCGGTGCTGGGCCTGCGGGTCCTGCAGGCCGAGCGCTATCTGCGGCCGCCGCGCACACGGGCCCTGGCCGCGCGCTGGGAGCCCGGGGCGGACCCGATCCGGCCGGTCAGCGCGACCCCGGCGGCCAGCAGCGCGACCGCCACCCAGGTGCCGGTGCGGGTGAGCTGGGGGACCAGGTGCTCGGACACCGGCCCCGAGATCGTGGCCGCGTCGGACACCGCTCCGATCAGCATCAGGATCGGCGCCGCGATCGCGGCGGCGATCGCCGGCCGGATACCGGGCCTGATGGAGCGCAGGAGCAGACCGGCGACCACCCCCGCGGGCACCCAGGCCACCACGACCCGCGCCAGCGGCTGGGCGCCGTCGCCCGCGAGCTGCTGCAACGGCAGCGCGTCCGGCACAGCGGGCCCGAGCCCCAGGACCCGCAAGCTGCGCAAGGCGTACAGCCAGCCGAGGGCGGCCACCACGACCAGGCAGCCGGCGAGGATCGCGCGGGAGGAGCGATGAGCCGCCGAATCGTGGCGCCGCTGGTCGTGGGCTGGCTGATCGTCGGCGGCTTCGGCGCCTGGGCCTACGCGCATGACTACTACGTGTACCGCGGCTTCGGTCCGCCGCGCAACCCGCCCGGGGTCGCCGCCGGGCGGGTGGTTCGCGTCAGCTTCCACTCAGCGGCGCTGCAGGCCCAGCGGAGCTACGACATCTACCTGCCGCCCGGCTACGCCCCCGGCCGGCGCTTCGACGTGCTCTACCTGCTGCACGGCAGCCCCGGCGCGCCGCTGCAGTTCATCGACGACAGCGCCGTCGGCGTGGCGATGGACACCCTGATCGCTCGGCACGAGATCCGGCCCTTCCTGATCGTGATGCCCGACGGGCGCGACGGCACCCTCCTCGACGACACCGAATGGGCGGACACCCCGCACGGTCGCTACGAGTCGTTCGTGCTCGACGTGGTCCGGGACGTCGACCACCGCTGGCCGACGATCGCCGACCGCGACCACCGGGTGCTGGCCGGCAACTCCGAGGGCGCGTACGCCGCCGCCAACCTGACGTTGCGGCACCTGTCGACGTTCGGTGCCTTCGAGTCCTGGTCGGGCTACTTCCGGCAGACCCGGACCGGCGTGTTCGCGCGGGCCTCGGCCGCGCAGCTGGCCGCCAACAGCCCGATCGACCTGGCGTCCCGGGTGCACCTCGGCGCGCCCGGACGCACGCTGCACGCGTACCTCTACGGCGGGGCGCAGGACCCGGACACCCGGCAGCTGCTGCCGTTCGCCCGAGCGCTGCGGGCGGCGGGCGCGACGGTCGCGACCGCCGATCCACCCGGCCGCCACGACTGGGGGCTGTGGCGGGACTGGACGCCGCGCATGCTGCGCTGGGCGGCGGCGCAGATGGGAGCGACGGGATGACGCCCGGACTGGGACTCGCCCTGCTCGCGTCGCTCGGCCTCAACGGCGGCTACGTGCTCCAGCACCTGGGCGCCCGCGGGGCGCCCGCCGTCAGCGTCCGGCGGCCCGTGGCCACGCTGCGCGGGCTGCTGGCCTCGCCGGTGTGGGCGATCGGCATGACCTGCGGCACTGTCGGCTGGGCGCTGTACGTCCTCGCCCTGGCGCGCGCGCCGCTCGCGCTCGTGCAGGCGTTCACCGCGGGCGGCGTGGCGCTCGTCGTCGCCGTGGCCGCGCGCCTGACCCGCGCGCCCGTCAGCCGGCGTGAGCGGCAGGCGGTGGGGCTGATGTGCGGGGCGCTCGCCCTGCTCGCGATCGGCGCCACCGACGCCGGGGCCGCGAGGGTGCCGTCCGGCACGCTCCTGCTGTTCCTGGGACTCTGCGCCGTCGCCGCGGCGGCGATCGCGGCCGCGCCCGCCGGCCGCCGGCGCGGCCGGGCGCTCGCGCTGGCGGCGGGCGTGCTCTACGGCGCCTCGGACACCGCGACCAAAGCGGCGACCGTGGCGGTGCTGTCCCCGTGGGCGCCGGCGCTCCTGCTCGGTGCCGGCGCGGCGTTCTTCTGCTTCCAGCGCGGACTGCAGCTCGGCCCGGTGGTCCCGGTCATCGCGCTGATGACCGTGGCCACCAACGCGGTCGCGATCGCCGGCGGGCTGATCGTCTTCGGCGAGCCGCTGGGCACCCACGCCGCCGCCGCCGGCCTGCACGCGTTCGCGCTCGCCGTGATCTGCGTCGCCGGCTGGTGGTTGGCGGGGGCACAGGCGCGGCTGGGCGAGCCGCCGCGGGCGGGAGCTTGAGAATGTCCGCGGCTGTTACGGTTCCCTCCGCCATGCTCGCGCAGGCGCTCGACATTCTCGTCTGCGACGACGAATCGGAGCTGCGCGAGGCCCTGCGCCAGTCGTTCGCGCGTGAAGGCCACCGCGTCCTGGCGGTCGCCGACGGGCGCTCCGCGGTCGACCGGGCCAGCACGCAGCCCTTCGACGTGCTGCTGCTCGACGTCCGGCTCGGGCCGGGCAGCATCGACGGCTACGAGGTGTGCCGGCAGCTGCGCGAGCGCCGCAACGGCGTCCCGATCATCATGCTGACCGCACTCGACAGCGAGGCGGACGCGGTGCTCGGGCTCGAGGCGGGGGCGGACGACTACATCGTCAAGCCGTTCCGGCCCGCCGAGCTGCGCAGCCGCATCCGCGCCGTGCTGCGGCGCGTCGGCACCGAGTCCCGGGTCAACGCCCCCCTGACCGCCGGGCCGATCACGCTCGACCCCGGCGTGCGCGAAGTCACGCGCGACGGGGTCCCGGTGGCGCTGACCTTCTCCGAGTTCGAGGTGCTGCACGCCCTGATGGCGCGGCGCGACCACGTCCACGATCGCCACGAGCTGCTGCGGTCGATCTGGGGCGACAGCGCCTACCGCGACCCGCGCGCCATCGACGTGCACGTGCGCCACCTGCGCGAGAAGCTGGAGGCGGTGCCGGAGGATCCGAAGGTGATCCGCACCGTGCGCGGCGCCGGCTACCGGATCGGCAACCCGTAGGTCCCGTGCGGATCGGCCTGCGTGGACGGCTCGTCCTGGTGCTGATCCTGGTCGGGGCGATCACGCTCGCCACCGCCGCGTGGGCCCTCCTGGCGCCGCTCGGCAGCCGCCTGGACGCCGACGAGCTCCAGCACCTGACCGAGGGCCTGCAGTCCGAGCGGGGCCTGGTGACCGACCTGCCGAGCGGGGCGCTGGCGCCAGGCGATCCGCAGCTCCGGCGCGCCGTCAGCCGGTTGCGCCGGCGCGTCCACGCCGACGTCGCGGTGTTCAGCGAGAACGGGCAGGAGCTCGCGGGGTCCGATCCGGACGCCCTCCCGGGCGACTACCGCGCGGTGCCGGCCGCGCGCCGCACCGGCGAGCCGCAGGCGATGATCACGGGCGGGGGTGAGAACGAGCAGGCCGACGTCGCGATCCCCGTCCGCGCCGCCGGGCGCCGCCTCGTGCTGGCCGCGCGCACCCCCACCCACAACATCCAGCGGGCCGAGGCGGTGGTCAACCGGGCGTTCGCGGCCGCCGCCGGCGGCGGGCTGGCGGTCGCCCTGCTGGCCGGGGTGCTGCTGGCGGGCCGGCTCAGCCGCCGGCTGCGGCGGCTGCGCGACACGGCGCTGCGCGTGGCCGAGGGCGGCCCGGAGGCCGAGTTCGTGCCCGACGGCGGGCGCGACGAGATCGGCGAGCTCAGCGCCGCGTTCGCGACGATGCAGCGCCGCCTGCGCGAGCAGGAGGACGTGCGGCGGGCGTTCGTGGCCAACGCCTCGCACGAGCTGCGCACGCCGCTGACGTCGCTGCAGATGATGCTCGGCCTGCTCCTCGACGATCTCGATGCCCAGCCGCCGGCGATCACGGACGCCCGCGCGCAGGCGATCGGCGCCGAGCGCCAGGCCGAGCGGCTCTCCCAGCTGTCGGCCGACCTGCTCGACCTCAGCCGCATCGACGCCGGCGTCGAGCTGCGCTCGGAGCCCGTCAGCCTCGACGGGGTGCTGCGCTCGGTCGTCGCGGAGTTCGCGGCGCGCCTGACCGAGGAGGGTCGCGGGATCGCGATCGACGGCTCACGCGACTGCGTCGCGATCGCCGATCCCGGCAGCGTCGCGCAGATCCTGCGCGCGCTGGTCGACAACGCGCTGGGCCACGGTGCGGGCGACGTGCGCGTGACCGTCGCGTCCGGCGCCGCGACGGTGTCGGTCAGCGTCTGCGATGCCGGCCCCGGCGTCAGCGTGGCGGAGCGCGAGCGGGTCTTCCAGCGCTTCGCGCGCGGCCAGCAGGCGCACAGCGGCGGCTTCGGACTCGGGCTGGCGATCGCCCGCGAGCTCGCGCGGCGGATGGGGGGCGAGTTGCGGATCGCGGACGGCCGGAGCGCCGCGTGCTTCGAGCTGACGCTCACGGCTGGCTGAGCGCCCAGGCCACGATCGCGCCGAGCGCGAAGGCCAGCAGGTGCTCGACGTCGGCGAGCGTGGGCGGCAGGCTCACGGTGACGCCGAGCAGCACGCCGGCGCCGGCGGCCAGCAGGCCCGCCGTCGCCCAGCCGCTCCGCCCGCGCGCGAGCAGGCCGCCGACCAGCGCGCCGAGCGCGGCGGCCATGACCGCGGAGATGCCGTAGTCGGGCTGGTGGACGACCCGTTCGACCCGCGGGCGCGCGAGCAGCCACAGGACCCCGACGCCGGCGTAGGCGATCAGGGTCGCGCCGACGTGCCCGGCCACCGCCGCGACCCAGAACGTCCGCGCGCCCAGCACGGCGATCACGGCGGCGACCAGCACGGCGGCCAGCGGCAGCTCGAGCCACGGCGGCCCGGCGACCTCGAATCCGCTGGTCGCCAGCAGCCAGACGCGGCCGTTCGCGACGGCCGCCGGCGTCGCCGCCAGGCGCTCGGGCGGCAGCACGCCGAACGCGTGCTGGGCGACGCTGACGACGACCACCGCCGCCAGCCAGGCGACCGCGAACCCGGCACCCGCGCCTCGCCGGCCCATCACCGCCTCTCGGCCGGGAGGATGCGAGTGGCCGGCGGGTACGTAGACACGTCCAACCTATGACGCGGGCAGATGAGAGCCCGCGACGCGGCTCAGGTGACCCGCGAGCGCGCCTGCTCGACCAGCTTCTGCTCGCCGCGCTCGACCAGGCCGCGCAGCCGGTCGAGCGCGTCCCAGACGTCGACGAAGCGCGTGTAGAGCGGCGCGATCCCGAGCCGCACGCTGTCCGGGCCGCGGAAGTCGGGCACGACGTCCGCGCGCTCGATCAGCGCGCGGCAGATCGGCCACGCCTCCGGGTGCCGGAGCGAGACGTGCGAGCCGCGCCGGGCCGCCTCGCGCGGCGACCCGACCGTGAACCCGAGCGGCGCCAGCCACGCGTCGGCCAGGGCGATCAGCAGCTCGGTCTGCGCGACCGACTTCTCGCGCAGCGCGTCGATCCCCGCCTCCGCGGTGAGCTTCGCCCCCTCCTCGACGGCGGCCAGGACCAGGATCGGCGGCGTGCCGGCGAGAAAGCGCGTGATGCCGGGCGCCGCCTCGTAGGGGCGCTCCATCGCGAACTGGTCGGCCTGGCCGAACCAGCCCTGGATCGGCGTCCCCAGCCGGTCCTGCTCGCCGGCGGCGACGTAGAGGAAGCCGGCGGCGCCCGGGCCGGCGTTGAGGTACTTGTAGGTGCAGCCGACCGCGTAGCGGAGGCCGTGCGCGTTCAGGCCGACCGGGACCGAGCCGGCCGAGTGCGAGAGGTCCCAGATCACGGTCGCGCGGCGGTCGATCGCCGCCACGTCCGCGATCGCCCCCGAGCGGTAGGCGACGTGGCTGAACACGCACAGCGCGCCCTCGGGCACCTCGTGCGGCTGGACGCCGTGGACGTCGTCCGCGGGCGCGAAGATCCGCAGCTCGAGGCCGCGGGCGCGGGCGATGCCCTCGAGCACGTAGCGGTCGGTCGGGAAGTTGCTCGCGTCGGTGACCAGCGTGCGCAGGGCCGGGTCGGCGTCCAGCAGCGCGCACACCAGCTTGTAGAGGTTGACCGTCACCGAGTCGGTGACGAGGACCTCGCCGGGGCGCGCGCCGAGCACGGGGGCGAGCGCGTCACCCGCGCGCATCGGGGCCTCGATCCACTCCGGCCAGCCGCTGACCAGCTCGCTGCCCCACTGGTCGATCACCGCGTGCAGCCGCTCGCGCGCCGCGAGCGGGAGCCGGCCGAGCGAGTTCCCGTCCAGGTAGATCCGCTCGTCCGCGAACACGAAGCGGTCGCGGAAGCCCGCCAGCGGGTCGCGCGCGTCGAGCGCGAGCGCTTCGGCGCGGGTCACAGCCATTCGACCACCGCCTGCCACAGCGGGTTGGCGGGGTCCAGGTGGCCGAAGTGGCCCTCGGCCGGCTCGACGTGCAGGGCCGCGCCGGACGCGGCCGCGAACCGCTCGGAGATCTCCAGCGGCACCGTGTCGTCGAGCGCGCCGTGCGTGAGCAGCATCCGTGCGGCGATCGGCAGCCGCTCGATCGGCGAGGCGACGGCGGTCGGCTGGCCGCCCAGGAAGCGGTCGACCACGCCGTCGGACAGCCGCAGCTCGCGTGCGCGCTCGAGGTCGAGCACGCCCGCTTGGGAGACCACCCCGGTGACGTTCACGCGCGGATTCTCGCGCGTCGCCGCCCACGCCGCCAGGTGGCCGCCGGCGCTGTGGCCGATCGTCACCACCTCGTCGACGCCGAGCGTCGCCAGGCCGTCGATCGCGGCGCTCACGTCCTCGAGCGTCTCGGGGACGCCGCCGCCGTTGCCGAGCCGCCGGTACTCGACGTTGAACGCCGCCCAGCCGCGCGCCGCCAGGTCGGCGCACAGCGGGTCCATCAGCGTCAGGTCGTACTGGGCTTTCCAGAAGCCGCCGTGGAGGACCACGGCGACCGGCCCCTCGCCGTACAGCACGCCGTACTGCGAGGGGCCGGGCCCGTATTCATGCCGTGACGCCAAGGCTCCTGACGGCCTCGGCCAGCTTCGTGATCCCCTCGTCGATCTGCTCGGGGTTCACGCCGGAGTACGCCAGGCGGAGCGTGTTCGAGCCGCCCTCCAGCAGGAAGTCCGTCCCCTTGACGAACAGCACGTCGCGCGCCGCCGCGGCCTTCTCCAGCTCGGCCACGTCGACCGCCTCGGGCAGCTCCACCCACATGAAGTAGCCGCCGCTCGGGGGCGCGAACTTCGCCTCCGGGAGCTCGCGCCGGAGCGCGTTGACGACCGCGTCGCGGCGCGCCCGCAGCGCGGTCTTGACCGTCGCGATCGCGCCGTCCATCTTGCCGCTGGCCGCGAACTGGTACACGATCGCCTGGGCGACCATGTTCGGCGAGATGTACGTGTTGGTCGCGAGCGTCTGGATCTGCTTGATGATCGCCTGCGGGCCGACCAGGTAGCCGACCCGGATGCCCGGGCACACGGTCTTGGAGAACGACGACGCGTAGACGACGCGGCCCGCCGTGTCCTGCTCGAGCATCGACGGGATCGAGGCGCCCTCGAAGCGGATGTCGACGTACGGGTCGTCCTCGAAGATCGTGAAGTCGTGCTCGGTCGCGAGCTCCAGCAGCCGGGTCCGCTTGGCCGCCGAGAGCGTGTAGCCGGCCGGGTTCTGGAAGTTCGGGATGATGTGCGCGAGCTTCGGCCTGGTCGTCTGGAGCTCGCGCTCCAGCGCGTCGATGCTGATGCCGTCGGTCTCGAGCTCGACCATGTGCACGTCCGCCCCGCGGTTGCGGAGGTTCAGCAGCGTGCGGTCGTACGTCGGCGACTCCAGGATCACGGCGTCGCCGGCCTGCACGAGCAGCTCGAACAGGAACGCGTCGGCCTGCATCGAGCCGTTGGTGACCAGCACCTGCTCGGGCTCGACGCCGTGCTTGTTCGCGATCCACTCGCGCAGCGGCACGTAGCCGACCGAGGTGCCGTAGGCCGTCGTCCCGGCCGGATCCTTCTCGAACGCGAGCTGGGCGGCCTGCTTGAGGCCGTCGACGTCGACGATGTCGAGGGAGGGCGCCCCGCGGGCGAAGGAGATCGTGGCCATGCGCTTGAGCCTAGTATCTCGCGGGCATGGACTACTTGGCTCGCGCGCTCGAGGCCGCGCAGGCCTGGCGCGCGCCCGCCGGCCCGCTGCCCGCGCACCCGTCGCTGGACGTCGACCCGGAGCGCTTCGAGACGGCGTTCGCGGAGTTCAGCTCCCGGATGGCGGGCTCGTACCCGTTCCACCATCCGCGCTACGCGGGCCAGATGCTCAAGCCGCCGCACCCGGTGGCGATCGCCGCCTACACGGCGGCGCTGCACGTCAACGCCAACAACCACGCGCTCGACGGCGGGCCGGTCACCAGCGCGCTGGAGGTCGAGGTCGTGCGCGACCTGGCGGACATGTTCGGGCTGCCGGACGACGCGCTCGGGCACCTGACGTCGTCGGGGACGATCGCGAACCTGGAGGCGCTGTGGGTGGCGCGCGAGCTGCATCCGGGCCGGGCGGTCGCGTTCGGGCCCGGCGCGCACTACACGCACGCTCGCATGTGCGCGGTGCTCGGGGTCGAGGGCATCGTCACCGGCGATCTCCGCGCGGCGTGCGCGAGCGGACGCGTGGGGACGATCGTCGTGACCGCGGGGACGACCGGGCTCGGCACGGTCGACGACGTCGGCGCCGCGCTGGCCCTGCGCGAGGAGTTCGGCGTGCGCGTGCACGTCGACGCCGCGTACGGCGGGTTCTTCACGCTGCTGGACGCGCTGGTGCCCGTGGACCGGTTCCGCGCCATCGCGGGCGCCGACAGCGTGGTCGTCGACCCGCACAAGCACGGGCTGCAGCCGTACGGGTGCGGCGCCGTGCTGTTCCGCGACCCGGCGGTCGGGCGGCTCTACAAGCACGACTCGCCGTACACGTACTTCACGTCGGCCGAGCTGCACCTGGGCGAGATCAGCCTCGAATGCTCGCGCGCCGGCGCGGCCGCGGCGGCGCTGTGGCTGACGCTGCGCAGCCTCGACCTGGCGCCGATCCTCGAGGCCGGGGTGCGCGCCGCGCGCGCGTGGGCCTCGCTGCTGCGCGAGCCGGGCGAGCTGCGCCTGCACGTCGAGCCCGAGCTGGACATCCTCACGTACTTCCCGGCCCGGGCGCGGGCGTCGGAGATCGACGCGGCGTCCGCGGCGGTCCTCGACGCGGGGATGCACGCCGACGACCCGGTCTACCTCTCGACGCTCTGGATCGACGGCGCCGCGTTCGCGGCCGCGCACCCGGACGTGGAGCTGGACGCCGACGGCGTGCGCGTGCTGCGCAGCGTGCTCATGAAGCCCGAGCACGAGCCGCACGTGCCGTGGCTGCACGAGCGCGTGTCGGCTATCGCAGCCGCGACACGGTGAGCGCGAAGCGGCCGCCGTACACGGTGCCCGCGCCGCCGCCGCGCGACAGGACGCCCGGCCCCGCCGCCGAGCCCGCGATCACCGGGTGGGCGCCGTCGGCGTCGATCGCGTCCGCGGTCGTGAAGATCGGGTCGCCGCCCGGCGGGCGCCCGAGCAGCGGGTAGGTCAGGCCGCCGTTGCCGAACGTGCCGTCGCGGCGCCCGCTGGCGCGCAGCCGCACGACGACGCTCTCCGGCGGCGCGCCCGCGCCGGCCAGCAGGATCCGGCCGCGCGCGTCGCGGGCCAGGCCGGTGATCCGGATGTCGCGCCCCGCGCGGGCCACCACGGCCACGCCGCGCGAGCCGAACCGCGTGTCGACCGTCCCGTTCGCCCGCAGCCGCAGCACCACGCCCTGCGGGCGCCCGGACCCGGTCAGCCCGGTCCCGGCGAGCAGGACGGTCCCGGACGAGGCCTGGCGGATCGCGACCGCGCCGAGCCCGGCGCCCGCGCCCGACCCGACCGGGACCGAGACGACGCCGCCGGCGAACGTCGGATCGAGCGCTCCGCTCATCGCCACCCGCACCGCGGTGAACGCCGCCGCGCCGCTGGCCACGCTGAACGTCAGCGACTCCGGCCGCACCAGGATCCCGGTCACGCGCCCGGTCAGCGTCCCGGGATCGAACGCGAACGCCGGATCGGGCGTGCCGTCCGGCAGCAGCCGCGTGACCAGCGGCACGCCGCCCGGCCCCGAGCCGGCGAGCAGGACGTTGCCGCCGCGGTCGATCGCCGCCGCGCCCAGCTCGGCGCCCGGCGGCCCCGCCAGCACGTAGCCGTAGCCGGCGCCGAACGTCGCGTCGATCTTCCCGCCGCGCGTGAGCCGCAACGCGGCGATCCGGGTCGTCCCGTCGGCGAGCCGCAGCGTCCCCGCCGCCACGATCTTCCCGTCACGGGCGACCGCGAGCGCGCGCACGCCGTCGAGCGTCGTCCCCGGCAGCGCCGGCACGACCTGGCCGCGCGTCCCGAAGCGGCTGTCCAGCGTGCCGGACGCGCGCAGCCGCACGACCACGAACTTCCCCGCCGCCGCGCCGCCCGCCAGCACGCGATGGCCCGACAGCACGCGCACCGCGCCGCCGACCGCGTCCGCGCCGGTCGCCTTCAGCGTGACCGTGCCGCGGCGGCCGAACGCGTGGTCCGGCTCACCCGCCCGCGCCGCCGCGCCCGCCGGGAAGACGGCGAGCGCGAGCAGGGCGGCGGCGAGCGGAAGCCTCATGTCGAGGCTTCCAACCCGCCGGACGGGCAAACGGTGCGCACCGATCAGGCCAGCGCGCCGGCGATCTCCGCGGCGATCTCCGCCACTTCGGTCGGCGTGCGGCCGACGCGGACGCCGCGCGCCTCGAGCGCCTCGGCCTTGGCCTTCGCCGTGCCGGCGGTGCCGGACACGATCGCGCCGGCGTGGCCCATCGTCTTGCCGGGCGGGGCGGTGAAGCCCGCGATGTAGGCGACGACCGGCTTGCTGACGTGCTCGGCGATGTAGTCGGCCGCTTCCTCCTCGGCCGAGCCGCCGATCTCGCCCGCCATCACGATCAGCTCGGTCTCCGGGTCGGCCTCGAACGCGGCGATCGCGTCGATGAACGACGTGCCGGGGACCGGGTCGCCGCCGATGCCGACGATGGTGCTGTTCCCGAACCCGCGCTGGGCCAGCTCGTTGCCGATCTGGTAGGTCAGCGTGCCCGAGCGCGAGACGACGCCGACGTTGCCCTCGCTGAAGAACGCGGCCGGGATGATGCCGACGTTGGCCTTGCCGGGGGACAGGATGCCGGGGCAGTTCGGGCCCACCAGGCGCACGTCCGGATTGCGCGCCAGGTGGTTGTAGACGCGCAGCTCGTCGTGGGCCGGGATGCCCTCGGTGATGCACACGATCAGTTCGATCCCCGCGTCCTCGGCCTCGAGGATCGAGTCCGCGGCGAAGCGCGGCGGCACGAAGATCATCGCCGTGTTGGCGCCGGTCTCGGCGACCGCGGCGTGGAACGTGTTGAACACCGGGATGCCCTCGACGTCCTGCCCGCCCTTGCCGGGCGTGACGCCGGAGACGACGTTCGTCCCGTAGTCGCGGTTGTTGAGCGTGTGGAACGTGCCCTCGCGGCCGGTGATGCCGGAGACGCAGAGCTTCGTTTCCTTGGTGACCAGGATCGCCATCAGCCAGCCAGCTCCACGACCTTCTTCGCGGCGCCGAGCATGGTCGCCTCGGTGTGCACGTTCGGCAGCTTCGCCTCCGCGAGCAGCTCGCGGCCCGCGACGTCGTTGGTGCCGTCGAGGCGGACCACGAAGGGCACCTTCGGATCGATCTGGTTGAACGCCTCGATCAGGCCCTTGGCGACCTCGTCGCAGCGCGTGATGCCGCCGAAGATGTTGAACAGCACCGCGGTCACGCTCGGGTTGGAGAGGATGACCTCGACCGCCTGCGTGATCGCCTCGGCGCGCGAGCCGCCGCCCGCGTCGAGGAAGTTCGCCGGCGCGCCGCCGGCCTGCGCGACCACGTCGAGCGTCGACATGACCAGGCCGGCGCCGTTGCCGAGGATGCCGACGTTGCCGTCGAGCTTGACGTACGTCAGGCCGCGCTCGCGCGCCATCCGCTCCTGCTCGTCCTCGGCCGCCACGTTGCGCAGCGCCGCGTTGTCCGGATGGCGGAAGAGCGAGTTGTCGTCGAGCGTGACCTTCGCGTCGAGCGCCTTCACGTCGCGGTCGGCCGTGACGATCAGCGGGTTGACCTCGACCAGCATGGCCTCCTCGGCCACGAACGCCGCGTACAGCTTGTGCAGCAGCGCGCCGATCGGGCGCACGACGTCCGCGTCCACGCCGGCCTCGTACGCCAGCCGGCGCGCGTGGAAGTCCTGGAAGCCGAGCAGCGGGTCCACGTGCAGGCGGGCGATCGCCTCCGGGTTGGTGTCGGCCACCTCCTCGATGTCCATGCCGCCCTGCGTGGAGAGCATCACCAGCGGGCGCTTCGCGGAGCGGTCGAACACGATCGACGCGTAGTACTCGGCCGCGATGTCCGACGCCGCCTCGATCCACACCTCGTGGACGGTGTGGCCGCGGATGTCCATCCCGAGGATCGCGGTCGCGTGGGCCTCGGCCTCGGCGCGGTCCTTGGCGACCTTGATGCCGCCGGCCTTCCCGCGTCCGCCGATCTGCACCTGCGCCTTGACGACGCAGGGATAACCGATCTCGTCGGCCGCCGCGACGGCCTCCTCGACGGTGGTGGCGGGGGCGCCGCTGGGCACCGGCACCCCGTGTCGGGCGAACAGCTGCTTGCCCTGGTATTCAAGTAGGTCCATTGCGAGGCGGCCGAGCTTATCGCTGCGGCTCGCCTCGCGAGGCGTCTCGCTTGCCCACCAGCGGCGACGAGACGCCGTTCCCGGCCGGCAGCTGACCCTGCGCCGCCGTGTGCGCCTCCAGCAGCGGCTTGATCAGGTCCATCGGCAGCGGGAAGACCACGGTCGAGTTCTGGTTGATGCCGATCTCCGACAGCGTCTGCAGGTAGCGCAGCTGGATCGTGGTCGGGTTCTTGGAGATCACGTCCGCCGCCTCGCCCAGCCGCTGGGACGCCTGGAACTCGCCCTCGGCGTTGATCACCTTGGCGCGGCGCTCGCGCTCGGCCTGGGCCTGGCGCGCCATCGCGTGCTGCATCGCCTGCGGGATGCCGACGTCCTTGATCTCGACCACCGAGACCTTCACGCCCCACGGCTCGGTCTGCTCGTCGATGATCTTCTGCAGCTCCTCGTTGAGCTTCTCGCGCTCGGACAGCAGCTCGTCCAGCTCGGCCTTGCCGAGCACGGAGCGCAGCGTCGTCTGCGCGATCTGCGAGGTCGCCTTGAGGAAGCTCTCCACCTGCACGACCGCGTCGTTGGGGTTGATCACCCGGAAGTAGACGACCGCGTCGACGCGCGCGGTGACGTTGTCGCGCGTGATGATGTCCTGCGGCGGGACGTTGAGGGTGACGGTGCGCAGCGAGACGCGGACCATGCGGTCGATCGCCGGCATCAGCAGCACGAGCCCCGGGCCCTTGGTCTGAAGCATGCGGCCGAGCCGGAACACCACCGCGCGCTCGTACTCGCGCAGGACCCGGACCGACGCGGCCGCGGCCACGAACACCAGCGCCAGGATCACGACGAGCGCGACGAGCAGGCCTTCGATCACGGCAGCACCTCCCATTCCTCGGCGGCTCGGACGGTCAATGTCAGCCCGTTGACGTGCTCGACCACGATCGGGTCGCCGCGCACGAGCGGCGTCTCGTCGTCGAGCCCGAGCTGGCGGGCGTGCCACAGCGCGCCGTCCACGAACACGGTGTCAGCCGCGCGCGCGACGCCCACGCGGCCGATCAGCGAGTTGCTGGTCCGCAGGCGCCGCGTGGCCAGCGCCTTGCGCGCCAGCAGCAGGACCAGCACGCCGCCGCAGAGCGCCACCGCGATGCCCGCGAACACGGCCACGATCACCGCGCTTCCGGCCGCCGAGAGCAGCAGCACGATGCCGACCGCGAACGCCGCGACCCCGCCGGCGCCGAGGGCTCCGAAGCTCGGCACATGCGCCTCCGCCGCCATCAGAGAGGCGCCGAGAAGCAGCAACAGCAGGCCGATCGCGAACACGGATTCCTCCTGCATTCGATGTTACTCCAGGCCCGCGCGCGCGGAAATGTCATCATGCACGGCCGCAATGCCGCTCCCGAAAGAAGTCACCTTCGTCACCTTTGACGTCTACGGCACCCTGATCGACTGGGAGACCGGCGCGTACGACGCGTTCTCCAAAGAGGCCGAGAAGGACGGGTACACCCTGTCCAAGGAGGAGCTCGTGCCGCTCTTCCTGGAGACCCAGCAGGAGATCAAGGGCGGCTCGTACGAGCTCTACGCCGAGGTCCTGCGCCGCACCGCCGTCCAGATCTCGCGCCAGCTCGGCTGGCCGCTCGAGCCGTCGCGTTCCGGGTTCCTGCCCGCCTCCGTGTCCCGCTGGCCGCCGTTCAAGGAGACCAACACGCAGCTCGAGCGCTTCCGCAAGAAGTTCGAGCTCGGTCTGATCTCCAACATCGACGACAAGCTGCTGGGGGAGACCCGGCGCTGGTTCAAGACCGACTTCGATCTGGTCGTGACCGCGCAGCAGGTGCGCTCCTACAAGCCGGACCCGGCGCACTTCAAGGAGGCCGAGCGGCGCATCGGCACCAAGAAGGGCTGGGTCCACGTCGCGTCGAGCTACTACTACGACGTCGAGCCGTGCATCAAGGCCAAGATCCCCGTGATCTGGGTCAACCGCACCAAGGAGACGCTCGACGCGTCGCAGAAGAAGCCGACGGCCGAGGTCAAGACCCTGCTCGAAGCGGCCAAGCTGCTCGGCGCCGCATAGGAATCACGGCGGGCAGACCCTCCACCCCGCCCCGATCATCCGACTTCAATTGCGCGCGGTAGCTCTCCACGAGGACGTCATCGCGGTCACGTCGCGGGCGTACGCGACGGGCTGCGTGCTCGTGCGCAGCGGGGCCGAGGCGTTCTGCATCGACTCGCCGGTGTTCCCGGACGAGCTCGAGATCCTGCCGGCGATCGCGCAGCAGGCGTCGTTCGACGTCGTCGGGCTGCTCACCACGCACGCCGATTGGGATCACGTCCTCGGCGGCTACGCGTTCGCCGAGGCGCCGCTGGGAGCGGCCGAGTCGACCGCCGCGCGGCTGATCAACGAGCCGGGCGCGGCGGCGCGCGCGCTGCGGGAGTTCGACGAGGAGCTCTACGTGACGCGGCCGAAGCCGCTGTCGCTGCCGGGCGCGCAGCGGCTCGACGTGCCCGGGTTCGTGGACATCGGGTCCGAGTCGCTGGAGCTGCACCCCGCCGACGGGCACACGGTCGACGGGATGGCGGTCTGGATCCCCTGGGCGCGCGTGCTGGTCGCGGGGGACTACCTGTCGCCGATCGAGATCCCGATGCTGTCGCCGGGCGGGTCGGTCTCGGCGTACCTGGCGACGCTGGCGCGGCTGGAGCCCCTGGTCGAGCAGGCCGACCACGTCGTGCCCGGGCACGGCGGGCCGATCGACGGCACGCGCGCGCTGGCGATCCTGCGCGAGGACCGCGCCTACCTGGAGGGGCTCTCCGAGGACTCCGCGCTGCCGCTCGCGCGGCGCTCGAAGGCGCAGCGCGAGATCCACGCGCGCAACCTCACACGGGTATGAGGTCCTCCGTCGGAGAGCCGGTTTCGCCCTCCGGTCGCCGTACGTCGGCCGCGCCGTAGGCCTCCTCCGGCGCGGTCTCACGTCGACCTCCGGGCGACGTTACACATACGTAGCGCAGCGTCACCGCGCCGAGATGGATCGTGTCGCCGTCCTGGAGCGCGACGCGGTCGATGCGCAGGCCGTTGTGCCAGGTGCCGTTGCGGCTGCCGTCGTCGAGCAGGAACGTCTGGCCGTCCTGGCGGACGATCAGCGCGTGGCGGCGCGAGACGGTCGGCTCGTCGATCTCGACGTCGGCGCTGACGCTGCGGCCGATCCGCGTCACCGCGCCCAGGATCGGGAGCAGCGTCGCGTCGGCTTCGAGGTAGCGGCCGGCGGCGGGCGCGCCGCCGACCGCGTGGCGGGTGGTGCGGGGGCTCAGTCTCATGGTTCGATGGTCGGCCGCGCGGCTGAGCCGGAGCTGCGCGGCGGCTGAGAGTTCCCTCAGGCCTTGGCGGCGGCCGCCGCCGCGCGGTACTTCGGGTCCTCGCGGCGGATCAGGTCCGGGTTGGTGCCGCGGGCGAGCGCGAGCTCGTACGTGAAGAGCTGCAGCGCGATCGCGCCCGCCAGCAGCGGGTGGCCGTCCGGCAGACCGTCGACGGTCACGATCGGCATGTCCAGGACCGTCACGGCGGCCTTGACGTCCTCGGCGCGCCGGTCGCGCTGGGCCTTGGCGGACGGGTCGGCGCGGACGATCACGATGCCGGTGCGCTCGTCGGCCGCGGGGAGGTGGCCGTGCAGGACCTTCTCGAGGCCGAGCGGGGTGGTGGGGACGTGCGTGGCCTCCTCGACCTTGAGCGCGAGCTCGCGGGCCGTGATCTCGTCGAGGCCGCTGCCGGTGGCGATCAGGCGCGTGCAGCCGGCGAGGTGGCGCGCCGCTTCGGCGAAGCGCGAGCGCTGCGCGAGCGTGCCCTCGATGACCGCCGTGCAGGTCGCCGCGTCGGCGGCGCCGGCGATCGCGGTCAGGGCCAGCAGGGGGGAGACGTAGCCGACCGTGTGGCACCAGCTGGTGTCGACCAGCGGGGTCGCGATCGTGAGGTCGGCGCCGGTGTCGACCTCCGGGCGGGCGGTGATCAGGATCGTGCGGGCGTTCGCGGCGGCGGCGGCGGCGAGCGCGGCGCGGGTGGCGGCCGTGCCGGCCTCGTGGGAGATCGCGACCAGCACGCCGCCGGGCTGGGGGTCGAGCGAGGCCTCGAAGGCGTCGCGGGCGGTGGCGCCGAGCAGCGCCGCGCCGGTCATCGCCGCGTGCTCGCTGGTGCCGCAGCCGGTGACCACGACGGTCTCGGTCTCGCGCAGCCACTCGGCCGCCTCGACCGCTTCGGGCAGGGCGAAGATCGGGGCCACGAGCCCGGGCTCGGCCAGGATCATCTCTTCCATGGCCCACGGCGGGCCGTCGCGCAGCTCGGGTTCGACGCTCATGGCTCGCCACGCTACCGTCGGAGTGGCCCTTTGGACAGGGCCACTTCTGTGTTGACGGACCGAGCCACTTTGGAGCTCTTCGCGCCGCTCGAGCGGGGCGGGGCGGAGCCGCTGCGCGCGCAGCTCGAAGCCGCGATCCGCGCGGCGATCACGGGCGGCGGCGCGCCGCCGGGGACGCGGCTGCCGGCCTCGCGCGTGCTGGCCGAGGCGCTGGGCGTGAGCCGCGGCGTGGTGAGCGAGGCGTACGCGCAGCTCGCGGCCGAAGGCTGGATCGACGTCCGCCGCGGCGCGGCCCCGGTCGTCCGCGCGGTCCCCGCGGGCACGCCGGGTGCCGTCGCACCGCCCGGCGCCGTGTGGTCGCCCGGGGCGGCCGCGCCGCGTGGCGCCGTGTGGTCGCCCGGGGCGGGCGCGTCGCGTGGCGCCGTGTCGTCGCCCGGGGCGGTCGCACCGCCCGGCGCCGTGTGGTCGCCCGGGGCGGCCGCGTCGCGTGGCGCCGCGTTGTCGCCCGGGGCGCCCGGCGCCGCGGTGTCGCCCGGCGCGGCCGGCACCGGGTCGTCGCCGGCCGCCTCGTCGCTGCGCGGCGCCGCCTGGCCCGCTGCCGTGTCGTCGCCCGGCGCCGCGCCACCGCGCTTCGACCTCACCGCGACCGCGCCGGATCTCTCCGCCTTCCCCCGCCGCGCGTGGGCGGCGGCGCTGCGGCGCGTGCTCGCCGAGCTGCCGGACGCGGCGCTCGACTACGGCGACGCGTTCGGCGACCCCGAGCTGCGCGCGGAGCTCGCGGCGTACATCGTCCGCGTGCGCGGCGCCGCCGCCGCGGCCGACCGCCTGGTCATCACCAACGGCTACACGCAGGGCCTGTGGCTCACCTGCCGCGCGCTCAAAGCGCGCGGCGCGCGCACCGTGGCCGTCGAGGATCCGTCGCTCGACGACGCCTGGACGACGATTCGCAGCGCGGGGCTGGACGTCGTCGGGCTGCCGGTCGACGCGGACGGCGTGCGCGTCGACGCGATCGCCGCCGACGCGGTGCTGGTGACGCCCGCGCACCAGTTCCCGACCGGCGCGGTGCTCGCGCCGGAGCGCCGGCGAGCGCTGCTGGCCTGGGGCGGGATCGTGATCGAGGACGACTACGACTCCGAGTACCGCTACGACCGGGCGCCGGTCGGCACGCTGCAGCGGCTCGCGCCCGACCGCGTCGTCTACCTCGGCACGGCGTCCAAGACGCTCGCGCCCGCGCTGCGCCTGGGGTGGCTGCTGGCGCCGCCGCACCTGGCGAGCGCGATCGCCCGCGAGCGCTGGGCGGTCGACTCCGGCGGCCCGGCGTTCGCCGCCCGCGCGTACGCGCGGCTGGTCGCAACCGGAGCGCTGGACCGGCACCTGCGCCGCACCCGCCGCACGTACCGCGAGCGCCGCGACCGCCTCGTCGCGGCGCTGGCCACGCGGCTGCCGCAGTGCGAGATCAGCGGCGTCGCCGCCGGCATGCACCTGCTGCTGCGACTGCCGCCGGGCACCGACGAGGGCGCCGTCGTCGCCGCGCTGGCCGCGCGCCGCGTCCGCATCCGCGGCCTGTCCCGCTACCGGCTCCACGCCCGTCCGGGCGAGCCGGCGCTCGTCGTCGGCTACGGCCGCCTGCCCGCGCCCGCGATCGACGCCGCGGTCGAGCACCTGGCCGCCGCCGTCACTCGATGAGATCGAAGTCGCCGGCCAGCACGACGTCGAGGCGCCCCGAGCGCCAGCCGCGCACGGCGTCGCGCACGAGCGGCGCCGGCAGCTCCCGGTAGCGGCGCACGATCCGCGCGCGCGGCAGCCCCGGCTCCTCGGGCGCGACCGTCACGCGCACCCGCACGCGGTCGTAGCCGCCGCGGTCGTCCGGCACCTCGAGCACGTGCAGCCCCGCTTCCGGGCGCAGCGTACGCAGCGCCGCGAACCCGGTCACGGACGCCGACCAGCGGTAGCGGCGCCCGCGTGACTCCTCCTCGTCGGAGAGCCGCATCCCGCGCGCCCGGGCCCACGCCCGGTACATCTCGACCACGCGCGGCGCGAACGACGCGTCGCCCTCCACCCGCAGCACCGCGTCCGCCGGCTCGCCCGCCTCCAGCGCGTCCAGCGCCTCCTCGAGCAGCAGCAGCCGCTGGGCCGCGCGCCGCACCAGGTCGGCCGGCGCTCGCCGCGCCGACCGGATCCGCCCCAGCAGCGACCGCGCGCTGCGCAGCCCCGCCTCGATCCGGTCGCGCAGCTCGACCTCGCCCAGCACGTCGAAGCGCTCCTCGAGGTCCCAGAACCCGGGCTCGCCCATCCGCGCCAGCAGCGCCGCCTTGACCGTCTGCCACGACGCCGCCGACACCCGCGCCGACACTTCGGCGAACGCCGCGTCGAGCGCCTCCAGCGACCCGCTGCCCTCCCGCGCCAGCGCCCGCAGCGTCGCCGGCGCGCCCGTCAGGATCGGGATCGGCTCGTCGGTCGCGTCCGGGTCGACGAACGTGACGTCCAGCCGGTCGTCCCCCGCGCTGACGAACAGGAACTGATCGCCGCGCGGGTAGTCGTGCGCCGCGATCGCCAGCGCCAGCGGCGTCAGGAAGTGCTGCTCGACCGCGCGCTTCAAGGGCCGCGCGCCCAGGTCGGGCGTGAACCCGGCCGCCAGCAGGAACTCCAGGGCGGAGTCGTCGAACTCGACCGCCCACTGGCGCCCCCGCAGCCCGCGCCGCGCCAGCACCGCCTCGAGCTCGGCGGCCAGGATCTCCCGCATCACCGGCCGCGACAGCGGCCGGAACACGACCGTCCGGTCGAGCCGGTTCAGGAACTCCGGCCGGAACGCCTTCGCCACCGCCGCCGACACGCTCGACGCCGCGAACCCGGACGCCGGCGAGAACCCGACGCCCCCGGTCACCACCCGCGCGCCCAGGTTCGACGTCAGGATGATCACGGCGTGCCGGAAGTCCGCCGGCTCGCCGTGCGGATCGGTCAGCCGCCCGTCGTCGAACACCTGCAGGAACAGGTCGAAGACGCCCGGCTCGGCCTTCTCGAACTCGTCCAGCAGCACCACGCTGAACGGCTGGCGCCGGATGCGGGCGATCAGCGACGCGTCCCCCGGCGACCCGTCGCCCAGCATCCGCGCCGCCGAGCCCGGGTTCTGGTACTCGCTGAGGTCGATCCGGACCATCCGCTCGGGCGAGCCGAACAGGTACGACGCGAGCGCCTTGGCGATCTCGGTCTTGCCCGTCCCGGTCGGCCCCGCGAAGAGCAGGACGGCGTGCGGCCGCGTCGGATCGGTCAGCCCCGCCTTCAGGAGCGCGATCCGCTCGACGACGCACTCGACCGCCTCCGGCTGCCCGCTCACGCGCGCGCCGAAGTACGCCCGCAGCGCGTCGACGTCGAGCCGCGAGCGATCGTCCAGCAGCGCCGCCGGCAGCCCGGAGCGTTCGCTGATCGTCGCCAGCACGTCCGGCAGCGTCAGCGCGCCGTCCGCACGGCGCTGGGCCGCTTGCAGCAGCGACAGCAGCGAGCCCGGCAGCGCGCCGTCGCCGAGGAAGTGGCGCCCGAGCGCGAGCGCCTCGCGCAGCACGTCGGCCTCCGTCTCCGGCGCGGCCTGGGCGGCGAGCGCGAGCGTCCGCGCCTCGTCCATCGCCTCCACGCGCACGACGTCGAACGCGTCGCGGACGGCCGGCCGCGCGCGCACCAGCCGCTCGTACGCGGCCGGGTCGGCGATCCCCGCCACCGGCACGCGCGCGCCCGCCATCCCCGCGAGCAGCAGGTCGAGCGCCCCGTGCGGGTTCTCCCGGTAGGTCCCGGCGTGCAGCAGCTGCTCGAAGCCGGGAGCGATCCACAGCACCTGCGCGCCGCCGAGCGTCTGGACGAGCCGGCGCACGCGGGCCTCGAGCTCGCCGACGTACGTCATCCCCGCGTTGACCTCGGCGGCACCGGCTTCGAACACCGGCCACCCGAGCTGCGCCGCCGCGGCGCACAGCCGCGTCCGCCGCCCGCTGCCGCGCTCGCCGACCACCAGCAGCGGCCGGCCGGCCTCGATCGCGGCCGCCAGCGCGTCGACCTCGCGGGAGAACGCCGCGTCCGCGAACAGCGCCGGCGCCTCGGTGAGCACGCGGCCGATCGGCGCCAGCTCGCGCGTGACCCGCAGCTGCGCCGCGCGCCGCTCCAGCGCCGGCAGGTCGAGCGCGAGCGAGCGCGCGAGCGCCAGCGCGGCGTCGACCCGCGCGTCCTCGATCGCGTCGACGTCGACCGCCTCGTCGCGGAAGCCGCGCAGCGCCTCGAGCGCGGCGCCGCGCCACGGCGGGCCGGGCGCGGCCAGCGCCGCGGTCAGGACGTCCGCCCGGTGCGACTCGAGCGCGCGCAGCAGGAACACGGCGCGGCGCCCGCGCGTCGTGGCGAGCCGCGCCAGCAGCGGCGCCGGGTCGGGCTCCCGTTCGCGCAGCGCTTCGAGCGCGACGGCGGCGCCGATCTCGTCCGGCCCGTCCGCCAGCTCCAGCAGCGCGTCGTCGCCGAGCGCCGCGGCCGCCGCCACCGCCTCGGCGAAGACCGCGGAGGCGAGCAGCGCGGCGGGCCGGCGCTCACGCTTGGGCAGCGCGCGGAGGGACTCGAGCAGCGGCTCGAGGTCGCTCACGAAAGCCCGGCCAGCTCCTCGTAGAGCGCCCGCGCCGCCGCCGCGCCCTGCTCGAGCGCGACCAGGCGGTACGACTCGTTGGGCGCGTGCAGGGCGTCCTCGGGCAGCGAGAACCCGGACACGATCGCGGGGATGCCGCGCTCGGCGAACGCGGCCAGGATCGGCAGCGTGCCGCCTTCGCGGACCAGCGCCGGCTCGCGGCCGAAGCTGCGCTCGATCGCGCGCCGCGCCGCCAGCAGGGCGGGGGAGGACGGGTCGAACGCGGCCGGCTCGGCCAGGTCGGCGCTGAACGTCAGCTCCGCGCCGTCCGGGAGCGCGCCGCGCAGCAGGGCTTCCAGGTTCGCGGCGATCTCCGGCGCCCGCTGACCGCCGACGAGCCGCACCGAGAGGTCGGCGGACGCGTGCTGGACGACGATCGTGCGCGGCTGGCCGCCCTCGACCCGGTGCACGTCGAGCGACGGCTCGCCGGTCGTGCGCAGGTAGAACTCCGACCCCGCGGCGGCGTCCGCCGGCCGCGCGCCGACGCGCGCGAGCTCGCCCGCGCCGTCCGGCAGCGTCGCCCAGGTGGCGACCTCCTCCGGCGACGCCGGCCGAGCGCCCGCGCGCAGCGGCTCCGGCAGGCGCCCGTCGACCGGCAGGACCGCCGCCAGCGCCCGGTGCAGCGCGTGGAACGCGTTCAGCGCCGCGCCGCCGTACATGCCCGAGTGCGCGGGGGCCGTGCCCGTGCGCACCTCGACGTGCGCGAACACCAGCCCGCGCGTCGCGGTCGCGAGCGCCGGCCGCTCCGCGTCGACCATGCCGCCGTCGAAGACGATCACCGCGTCGGCGCCGCGCTCGTCCGCGCGCACCCACTGGCCGACGGCGTCGGACCCGGTCTCCTCCGCGCCCTCGATCAGCACGCGCACGTGCACGGGCAGCGCGCCGTCACGCGCCAGGGCGCACGCGACGTGCAGCAGCGGCAGGAAGTTGCCCTTGTCGTCGGTCGCGCCGCGGGCGTACAGGCGGCCGTCGCGGATCGTGGGCGCAAACGGCGGCGACACCCACTCGGCGAGGTCGCCCGGGTCCTGCACGTCGTAGTGGCCGTAGATCATCACGGTCGGGGCGTCCGCGCGGGCCGCGCGCAGCTCGCCGACCACCAGCGGTGCGCCCTCGGTCTCCACCAGCGCGCACTCGCCGCCCGCGCCCAGCACCCGCTCCAGCGCCCACTGCGCTGCCGCGCACAGCGCCGCGTCGTCGCGCGCGCCGGCCGAGATCGACGGGATCCGCAGCCAGTCGATCGCCTCGTCGAGCAGCTCAGCCACCGGTGATCACCGCCAGCGTGTCGCCGGCGGTGACTGCGTCGCCCTCGGCGATCGGGAGCTCGGCGATCGTGCCGGCCTTGTGGGCCGTGATCTCGTTCTCCATCTTCATCGCCTCGATGATGCAGATCAGCGCGCCCGCCTCGACGGCCGCGCCCTTCTCCACGAGCACCTTGAAGACGTTGCCCTGCATCGGCGAGGCGAGCGTGTCCCCACCGCCGGCCGCGCCGCCCGACGCGCGGCGCGGGCGCGCTTTCGGCGCGGCCTTGACGGGCGCGACGCCGTTGGCGTGGACGGTGACGTCGAAGCGCTTGCCGGAGACCTCGACGACGTAGTCGTGCGCGACGGTCGCGTCCGGCTCGCCCGCGGCCGCCTCCACCGGCGCCGCCAGCGTCTTGAGCCACTCGCGGTCCTCGATCAGGTCGCGGCAGGTCTCCCCGCGCGCCCACTGCGCGGACGCCATGATCGCCTGGTGGAACGGGATCAGCGTGCGCACGCCGTCGATCTCGAACTCGCCCAGCGCGCGGGCCATCCGCCGCGTCGCGCGCTCGCGGTCGCTGTCCCAGACGATCAGCTTGGCCACCATCGGGTCGTACAGCGGCGAGATCTCCGAGCCGGCCAGGACGCCGGAGTCGATCCGCACGCCCGGCCCGGCCGGCTCGCGGTAGTGGGTGACCAGGCCCGGGGCGGGCGCGAAGTTCCGTGACGCGTCCTCGGCGTTGATGCGGCACTCGATCGCGTGCCCGCGCCAGCGCACGTCGTCCTGGGTGAAGCTCAGTGGCTCGCCGGCGGCGATCAGGACCTGCTCGCGCACGATGTCGATCCCGGTGACCGCCTCGGTCACGCAGTGCTCGACCTGCACGCGCGTGTTCATCTCCAAGAAGAAGTACTCGCCGTCGGGCGACAGCAGCCCCTCGATCGTGCCCGCGCCGCGGTAGTCGACCGCGCGCGCCGCCTCGACCGCGATCCGCCCGATCCGCTCGCGCAGCGCCGCGTCGACCATTGGCGCCGGCGACTCCTCGATCAGCTTCTGGTGGCGGCGCTGGATCGAGCAGTCGCGCTCACCCAGATGCACCACGGCGCCGTGCGCGTCGGCCAGCACCTGGACCTCGACGTGCCGCGGGTCCGGCAGGTAGCGCTCCAAGTACACCGTCGGGTCGCTGAAGAACTTCTCGCCCTCGCGCGCCGCGCCCTCGAACGCGTCCTGCAGCTTGTCCGCCGCCAGCGCGACCCGGAAGCCCTTGCCGCCGCCGCCGCCCGCGGCCTTGACCGCGACCGGATAGCCGATCTCCTCGGCGATCCGCGCCGCCTCCTCGAGCGTCGCGACCGGCGCGGTCGTGCCCGGCACGATCGGCACGCCCGCCGCCGCCATCAGCTCGCGGGCGCGCGTCTTGGAGCCCATCGCGTCGATCGCCGACGCGGGCGGGCCGATGAACGTCACCCCGGCCGCCTCCAGCCGCCGCGCGAACGCCGCGTTCTCGGCCAAAAAGCCGTAGCCGGGGTGGACGGCCTGCGCGCCGGAGCGCTCGATCGCCTCCAGCAGCTTGTCGACGTTCAGGTAGGACTCGGCGGCGGGGCCCGGACCGAGCAGATGCGCCTCGGTCGCGCGCTTGACGTGCTGCGCGTCGCGGTCGGCCTCCGAATAGACCGCGACGGACTCGATCCCGAGCTCGTCGAGCGCGCGGATGACACGAACGGCGATCTCGCCGCGGTTGGCGACCAGCACCCTTGTAAACATCAGGGCGCGCCATGCTATCCGCCCGCCTCGTTCTCGTCCGCCACGGACAATCGACCTACAACGCCCAGGCCCGCCTCCAAGGCCAGGCCGACCCGCCGCTCTCGGCCGCCGGCCGCGCCGAGGCTGAGCGTCTACGCCCGTCGCTGCCGCCGTTCGCGCAGGTGGTGACGAGCGATCTCCAGCGCGCGCGGGAGACCGCCGCGCTGCTCGGCTACCCCGACGCGCGCACGGACGTGCGGCTGCGCGAGATCGACGTCGGCGCCTGGGAGGGCCGGCCGCTGGCCGACTTCCCGGACACGACCGAGATGGTCTGGCGCGGCGGCCCGCGACGCGCCCCCGACGGCGAAGCGTGGGAGGACCTGCGGGCGCGCGTCGGCGCGGTGGTCGACGAGCTGGTCGCCGCCGGCGGCACCTGGCTCGTGGTCTGCCACGGCGGCGTGGTGCGCGCCGCGCTCTCGCACGTCACCGACGCCGACCCGCAGCGCGTCGCGGGACCGCCGAACGCCAGCGTCACCGTCATCCGCGCGGCGTCCCCACCGCTGCTCGAGACGTACGGCTGGGTGTCAGAGATCTAACCGCAAGTTCGATCGCGCCGGCGCGTTGAAGCCCGCAACGCCGCCCGTCGACCGCGGGCGGCGAGCAGGCGGGAACCGGCCGGCCGGCACAATGGGGCCGCCGCGCCGGCCGGTTACCGAACCCAGGGCTCGGCGCCCGGCGCGCGCTCGACCGCTTCCAGGCGCGCGGTCCGCAGCCAGGCCGACGGCGCGGGCTCGTCCGCGGGCGGCGGCGCCGTGTCGCGCAGGAACTGCTCGATCGCGGCGATCACCGCCGCGGCCTCGTCAGGCGTCGCGTTCGCGCCGTGCAGTTGCAGCCGCGGGCGGCGGTTCATGCGCGCGAGCCTAGCGCGCGTCCGGTACGTTCCCGCGCAATGCTCCGACGGACACTGGCGGCGCTCTGCGCGGCGACCGCGCTCTTCGCCACCACCGCCGACGCGGCCACCATTCAGGAGCTCGGCGGCCTGCAGTCCGCGACCAACGGGATCGCGCTCGGGCCGGACGGCAACCTCTGGGTCGCGGAGGAGTACAGCGGCAGCGTGGTGCGGATGACGCCGGCCGGCCAGGTCCTGCAGCGCTACGCGGTGGGCGCCGCGCCGAAGGGCGTCGCCGCGGGGCCCGGCGGGCGGGTCTGGGTCGCGGTCACCGGCGCGAGCAAGCTGGTGTGGTTCGAGCCACCGCGCCCGCGCCGAGCCCGCACGCGGTCGCCACCGAGTGCGGCCCGGTGGCGATCACCGCCGGCGACGACGGCCGCATGTACTTCTCGCTGCCCTGCGCGACGCCGAAGATCGGCACGGTCGCCGCCGACGGCAGCGGCCTGGTCACGCAGAGCGGCCGCGGGACCGCGTACGACCTCGTGTCCACCGGCGGCAAGCTGTTCGTGCCCGACTTCGAGGGGGACGTCGTGCGGCGGCTGACGCTCGGCACGCTGGCAGTCGAGACGACGATCGGCGCGCCCGGCGGCGGCAACCCCGACGGGATCGCCGCCGACGGCGCCGGGAACGTCTGGGTGACGCTGTACGGCGCCGGCGGCGTCGGGCGCTTCCCCGCGACGCAGACCGGCGGGGCGTTCGCCGCGCTCGCCGGCGGCTCGCTGGCGAACCCGTTCGGCATCGCCGCCGGGCCTGACGGGCGCATGTACGTCGCAGGTCCAGGCGGCATCGCCCGGATCTCACCCGACGGCGCGTTCCGCCTCTATCCCACCGGCGGCGAGCCGTTCGACGTCGCCGCCGGGCCGGACGGCGACGTCTACGTCACCGACCAGACGAGCACGCGCGTGCTCCGGTTCGTCAGCACCGCCCCGCGCGCGAGCACCGGCGCGGCCACCGCGGTCGCGGCCACCGCCGCGTCCGCGTCCGCGACCGTCGACCCGCGCGGCAACGCCACCATGGTGGTGTTCGACTACGGCCCGACGCCCGCCTACGGCGCGACGAGCGCGCCGGTCGTGGTCCCCGCCGGCGTCGGCGCCGTGCCGGTCTCCGCCGTGCTGTCCGGGCTGAGCGCGGCCGCCACGTACCACGTACGCGTCCGGGCGGCCAACGAGGAGGGCGAGGCGATCGGCGCCGACACGGTCGTGAGCACGCCGCCGGCCGCCGGCGGCACGGAGACGCCGAAGCCGGCGGTGCTGGCCGCCCGCACCAGCTTCAGCTGGGCGTTCATCGGCGCGCGCACGGCGCTCACCCGCGTCGAGATCGCCGGCCTGCGCGGCGGCGAGACGGCGACGATCACGTGCAAGGGCAAGGGCTGCGCGTTCAAGTCCAAGACGTACCGCAAGCTCAAGAAGGGCAAGAAGAAGCTGAGCGCCCTGTTCGGGCGCAAGCGCAAGCTCGCGACCGGCACCCGCGTCGAAGTGCGCGTGACCGCGCCGGACGCGGTCGGGTCTTCCACGGTGCTGGTGGTGCGCAAGCGCCAGCGGGACCCGAAGATCACGCGGGCGTGCGTCCAGTCGGGGGCGCGCAAGACATCGCGCTGCCCTTAGGGGGTGGCCGCGGATCCACCCTCTGGTGTACCTCCGGACTCATGGTCACGGAGCACCCTGGAATGGATGTTCCGTCTCACCCATCTCGCCCCGGCGGCGGCGTTGATCGCCGCTCTGGGCGCACCGTCGTCCGCGCTGGCCGCGTGGACGGCGCCCACCACCTTGGCCACCAGCGAAGGCGCCAACCCGGCCGCGCAGGGCGCGTTCGGCGGCAGCGTCATCACCGGGTGGCTCGACCCATCCGCCTCGCTCTTCAAGCGCACCGCGGACGGCTTCTCCTCGCCCACGACACTCAACGCCGCCGACCCGTACGAGAAGGTCTGGGCCGCGGCGCTGGACTCCAACGGCGGCGCGGTCGTGCTGACCGTCCGCCGGCACAAGCCGCTGCAGCGGATCCGCGCCACGTTCGTCGCGGCCGACGGCAAGCGCGGGCCGACGCGGACGATCTCCGACAACACGCACTCGGCCGCGCAGCCGACGCTCTCGGTCGCGCCGGACGGCACCGCGGTCGCGGGCTGGGTCTGGCACGACCCGGCGGGCTGGCGCGCGCAGGTCGCGATCCGCCGGCCCGGCCAGGCGACGTTCGACCGGCCGCAGACGATCTCCCCGCCGGCCCCCCGGCTGGGCAAGCTGCAGCCGCGGCCGTTCGTCCGCGTGGCCGCCGGCGACGGCGGGCGCGGGGTTGCGACCTGGCAGGTCGGCGGCAACGCCGCGCTGCCGGAGAGCCCGCTGCACGTCCGCACCGCCGGCACCGACGGCGTGTTCGGCGCCGACCAGGAGCTGCCGGACGCCGGCGGGTACGCCGACGTCGGCCTCGCGATGAACGCGCAGGGAGAGGCCCAGGTCGCGTACCTGGATGAGCACTTCTCCGGCCACGAGGGCCCGGCGAGCCTGCACGTCACGCAGGGCCCGGCCGGCGCGCCGCTCCCCGCCCCGCAGGTGCTGTCGAAGGGCGGCAAGGGGACGAGCTCCGGCGGGCAGGTCGCGGCCGCGTACTCGGCCGACGGCACCGCCACGGTCGCCTGGGCCAAGCCGGGCGACGAGTACGAGCAGGGCGGCACGCTCGAGGTCTTCACGCGCGCGCCCGGCGCGGGCTTCGGCCCCGCGCAGACGCTCGCCACCGGCGCCCTCGGCGTCGCCCTCGCCGGCGGACCCGGCGATAGCGCCGTGCTCGCGTGGATGCAGGAGACCAGCGGGCACACCGTGCACGCCGCGCTGCGCCCGCAGGCCGGCGGCCCGTTCGGCGCCGGCGAGACGATCTCCGGCGACGCCAAGCACGCGTTGTGGCCGTCGGTGGCGATGACGCCGGCGGGCGACGCGGTCGCCGCGTGGGTGACCAACACCAGCGGCGGCGGCAGCGGCCACCCGACCGCGGCGATCGCCCCGGCCGGAAACTAAAACCCACCTAAAGGGGCCAGGCCCCTTTAGGCGGTGTTTATACGCCCTGGGGGTGCGGCCGCTGGGTCGCCTGTGAGGCGACCTGGCGGCCACACCCCCCTCAGAGCGGGATGTTCCCGTGCTTGCGCCGAGGTCCTGGCTCGCGTTTCGTGAGCAGGGCCTCGAGCGCCGCGATCACCTTCGGGCGCGTCTCGTGCGGGACGATCACGTCGTCGACGTACCCGCGCTCGGCCGCCGTGTACGGGTTCGCGAAGCGGGCCTTGTAGTCGTCGATCAGCTTCGCCCGCCGCTCGGCGGGCGTCGGCGAGCCGGCGATGTCGCGCCGGTGGACGATGTTGACCGCGCCCTCCGGCCCCATCACCGCGATCTCGGCCGTCGGCCACGCGAAGTTGAAGTCCGACAGCAGGTGCTTGGAGGACATGACGTCGTACGCGCCCCCGTACGCCTTGCGCGTGATCACGGTGATCTTCGGGACGGTCGCTTCGGCGTACGCGTACAGCAGCTTCGCGCCGTGACGGATGATCCCGCCCCACTCCTGCGAGGTCCCGGGCAGGAAGCCGGGAACGTCGACGAACGTCAGCAGCGGCAGGTTGAACGCGTCGCAGAAGCGCACGAACCGCGCCGCCTTGGCCGACGCGTCGATGTCCAGCACGCCGGCCATCGCCCGCGGCTGGTTGCCGACCACGCCGATCGCGTGCCCGTCGAGCCGGGCGAAGCCGACGACGATGTTCTGCGCGTAGGCCTCGTGCACTTCCAGGAACTCGCCGTCGTCGACCACGTAGCGGACGACGTCGCGGATGTCGTACGGCTTGTTCGCGCTGTCCGGGACGATCGCGTCCAGCTCGGCGTCCATGCGGCCCGGGTCGTCGCTCGGCGCCACCCGCGGGGCGGTCTCCAGGTTGTTGGACGGCAGGAAGCCGAACAGGTAGCGCGCGTCCTCCAGGCAGGCGTCCTCGTCGTCGGCCACGAAGTGCGCGACGCCGGACTTGGTCGCGTGGCTGACCGCTCCGCCGAGCTCCTCGAACCCGACGTCCTCGCCGGTGACCGTCTTGATCACCTCGGGCCCGGTGATGAACATGTGCGAGGTCTCCTTGACCATGAACACGAAGTCCGTGATCGCGGGGGAGTAGACCGCGCCGCCCGCGCACGGGCCCATGATCAGCGAGATCTGCGGGATCACGCCGGAGCTGCGGACGTTGCGCAGGAACACGTCCCCGTAGCCGCCGAGCGAGACGACGCCCTCCTGGATGCGCGCGCCGCCGGAGTCGTTGATCCCGATCACGGGGCAGCCGATCTTGGCCGCCAGATCCATGACCTTGCACATCTTCTCGGCCATCACCTCGCCCAGCGAGCCGCCGAAGACCGTGAAGTCCTGGCTGAACACGCACACGCGGCGGCCGTCGATCAGCCCGTGGCCGGTGACCACCGCGTCGCCCCACGGCCGGTTCTTCTGCATGTCGAAGTCGGTCGTCCGGTGGCGCACGTACGTGTCGAGCTCCTGGAAGGAGCCCGGGTCGAGCAGCTTCTCGATCCGCTCGCGGGCCGTGTACTTGCCCTTCGCGTGCTGCTTGGCGACGGCGTTCTCCGACGCGTGGTGGACGACCGCGGCGCGCAGCTCCTCGAGCTGCGCGAGCCGCTCCGCGAACGTCTCGGGGGCCTTCTGACGCATAGGCGGCCTGACTCTAACGCCGCGCGTCCGAGGTCGCGGTCAGCGCCCGGGCTGGTAGGTCCCGAAGATCTCGCGCAGCGCGCCGCAGACCTCGCCGATCGACGCGCGGTCGGCGAGCGCGGCCCGGATCGGCGGCAGCAGGTTCTCGCTGCCGCGCGCGGCGGCCTTGAGCTCGTCCAGCCGGCGGGCGGTCAGCGCCTGGTCGCGCTCGGCCTTGAAGCGCTCGAGGCGCTCGACCTGGGCGCGCTCGGACGCCGGGTCGACGGACAGGATCTCCTCGACCTCGGCCGCGTCGTCGACGTACTCGTTGACGCCCACCACGACGTCCTGCTTGAGCCGGTAGCGCTCGTGGTAGCCGAACGCGGACTCCTCGATCTCGTTCTTGATGAAGTCGATCGCCTCGACCGAGCCGCCGAGCTCGTCGACCTTCTCGATCAGCCGCCACGCCCGGCGCTCGATCTCCGCGGTCAGGGACTCGACGTAGTAGGACCCGGCGAACGGGTCCACCGTGTCCGTCGCGCCGGACTCGTGCGCGATCACCTGCTGCGTGCGCAGCGCGAGCTTGGCGGCGCGCTCGGACGGCAGCGCGAGCGCCTCGTCGTAGCCGTTGGTGTGCAGCGACTGCGTGCCGCCGCAGACGGCGGCGAAGCCCTGCAGCGCGACGCGCACGACGTTGTTGAGCGGCTGCTGGGCGGTCAGCGTGACGCCGCCGGTCTGCGTGTGGAAGCGCAGCATCAGCGACTTCGGGTCGCGCGCGCCGAAGCGGTCGCGCATCGCGTGCGCCCACATGGTGCGGGCGGCGCGGAACTTCGCGACCTCCTGGAAGACGTTGTTGTGCCCGTTGAAGAAGAACGCCAGCCGGGGCGCGAAGTCGTCGACCGCCAGGCCGGCGTTGAGCGCGGCCTGGACGTACGCCATGCCGGACGCGAGCGTGAACGCGACCTCCTGGACCGCCGACGCGCCCTTCTCGCGGAAGTGGTAGCCGGAGATCGAGACCGTGTTCCACTTCGGGACGTTCGCCTGGCAGTAGGCGAACAGGTCCGTGGTCAGGCGCATCGACGGCGCGGGCGGGTAGATGAAGTTCCCGCGGGCGATGTACTCCTTGAGGATGTCGTTCTGGACGGTGCCGCGCAGCTGCGCGCTCGCCACGCCCTGCTCGGAGGCCACCAGCTCGTAGAGCAGCAGCAGGACCGCGGCGGGCGCGTTGATCGTCATCGACGTCGAGACCTCGCCGAGCGGGATCCCGTCGAACGCGGTGCGCATGTCGTCGAGCGTGTCGATCGCCACGCCCGTCCGGCCGACCTCGCCGAGGCTGCGCGGGTCGTCGGAGTCCAGCCCGAGCTGCGTCGGCAGGTCGAAGGCCATGCTCAGACCCGTGCTGCCGTGCGCGAGCAGGTACTTGTAGCGCTCGTTGGACTCCTTGGCGGACGCGTAGCCCGCGTACTGGCGCATCGTCCACGTGCGCTGGCGGTACATCTCGGCGTGCACGCCGCGCGTGTACGGGAACGCGCCGGGACGGCCGAGATCCAGGTCCTCCGGCAGGTCCTCGCTCGTGTACAGCGTCTTGATCTCGATGCCGGAGTCGGTGAACCGGCGCGGGTCGGCGGGCCCGACGACCGGTGCCACCGACTCCGTGCCGGTGTCCTCGATGGCCATGCGATGAAGCCTACGCCGCCGTCAGCCGATCATCTCCCGCGCCGCGCCGCCCGGCTTGAACATCGGCAGGCAGTTCGCCTCGGGCGCGATCCGGACGTGCAGGATCGCCGGGCCCGGCTCGGCGAGCGTCTCGGCCAGCGCGTCGGCGACCTCGTCGCCGTCGCCGATCGACCGCACCGCCCACCCGAACGCGCGCGCCAGCAGCTCCCAGTCGGGGCTCGCGCCCAAATCGACCGCCGTGCGCCGGCCGCCCCAGAACAGGTCCTGCTGCTGGCGCACCATGCCCAGCGACGCGTTGTCGAGCAGCAGCGCCTTGACCGGCAGCCGCTCCTGCACCGCGGTCGCGAGCTCCTGCACGTTCATCAGCAACGAGCCCTCGCCCGAGACACAGACGACGGTCGCGTCCGGGCACGCCGCCTGGGCGCCGAGCGCGGCCGGCAGGCCGAAGCCCATCGTCCCGAGGCCGCCGGATGTGATCCAGCGCCGCGGCGCGTCGAAGCGCAGCCGCCCCGCCGCCCACATCTGGTGCTGGCCGACGTCGGTCGTGACGATCGCGTCGCCGAGCGCGGCCGCGAGCGTGTCGAGCGCGTGCTCGGGCGCCACGCAGCCCGGCTCCGCGGGTGACGGCTCGCGCTGCGGGTGCGCCGCCTGCCAGCCGCGGATCCGGCGCCACCACTCCCCGAGCCGGCCGGGATCGCCCGCGTACGCGTCGCAGAGCGCGCGCAGCGCCAGCCGCGCGTCGCCCACCACCGGCACGTGCGCGGTCACGATCTTGCCGATCTCCGACGGGTCGACGTCGATGTGCACGATCTTGGCCGCCGGGGCGAACTCGTCCAGCGCGCCGGTCACGCGGTCGTCGAAGCGGGCGCCGATCGCGACGATCAGGTCCGCCTCGTCCATCGCCCAGTTCGCGACCTTCGTGCCGTGCATGCCGAGCATCCCCAGCCACTGCGGGTGCGCGGCCTCGATCGCGCCCAGCGCCATCAGCGTCGTGGTCACCGGCGCGCCGGTCACCGCCGCCAGCTCGCGCAGCTCCGCGGACGCGTCCGCGTGCACGACGCCGCCGCCGGCGTACAGCACCGGCCGCCGAGCGGACGCCAGCGCGGCCGCCGCACGCCGGATCTGGCGGGCGTTCGGCCGCTCGCGCGGCCGGTAGCCGGGCAGGTACGGCGGATGCGTGGCGTCGCGCGCGGGAGCGGACGCGATGTCCGACGGCAGGTCGATCAGCACCGGGCCGGGACGCCCGCTGTTGGCGATCCGCAGCGCGTCGACCACCGCCTGGGCGGCGTCGTCGGCGCGCTCGACCGCGATCGAGTGCTTGACCAGCGGCTGGGTGATGCCGATCACGTCCGCTTCCTGGAACGCGTTCGTGCCGCGCAGCGTGCTCTTCACCTGGCCGGTGATGAACAGCGTCGGCACGCTGTCCATCGCCGCGTCGGCGATCGCCGTGACCAGGTTGGTCGCGCCCGGGCCGGAGGTGCCGATCGCGACCCCGGTGCGCCCGGTCGCGCGGGCGTAGCCCTCGGCGGCGTGCCCGGCGGCCGCCTCGTGGCGCATCAGGACGTGGCGGATCGGGCTGTCGTAGAGGGCGTCGTAGAGCGGCAGGCACGCCCCGCCGGGAATGCCGAAGACCGTGTCGACGCCGGCGCGCGCGAGCGCGCCGATCAGGGCGTCGGCGGCGCGCATGTGCGCTGAGGATGAGTCGTGAGGGGACGGACGGGGACGAGTACGCGAAGGAGAAGCATCGTGGAGCTCCGATCGAAGAAGGGACGCGCGCAGGCGCGGATCAGCGGACGGCGAGGTGCACGCGCGGGGATACTCGTAAGGCGTGCAGGCCGGTCACACGTCAGATGATGGCAGAGCGGCGTGCCAGAACGCCAGCTCGTGCTGCGAAGACGTGACGAACGCGGCCGTCATGCGCGCCTCGTCGCCCTCAACCTCGTCCACCAGCTCCCGCGCCCAGACCGCCAGCTCGCCGAACTCCGCCGACGCGTAGAGGTCGATCCACTCGCGGTAGCGCGGCGCCGGCGACGCGGCGGCCAGCGCCTGGCCGATCTCCGCGTAGCTCCACATGCACGGCGCGACGGCGGCGGCCAGCTCGCCGAAGTCGCCGAGCGCGGCCGTGCGCAGCAGGAAGTCGCAGTAGGCGGCGGTCGCGGGGGCGGCCGGCTCGGCCTCGAGCTGCTCGGCGGTGACGCCCCAGCGCGCCGCGAACGCCCGGTGCAGGTCCATCTCGGTCTCCAGCACGGACTGCGCGAGCGCGGCGAAGCGGCGCATCCAGTCCAGCCGCGGGGCGCGCGCGGCGCCGAGCGCGAGCAGCCGCCCGTAGTCGATCAGGTAGACGTAGTCCTGCCGGATGTAGGTGCGGAACGCGGCCTCGTCGAGCGTGCCGTCGCCCAGCCCGCGCACGAACGGGTGCGCGTGGGCCGCGTCCCAGATCGGCGCCGCGGCCGCCCGCAGGCGCGCCGAGCGCGTCACGCCCCGGCGGGCGTGGGGGCGGTGGGGTCGGCCGTCTCGCCGCCGCCGTGCTCGCGGGCGATGTAGTCCTCGACGTCCATCACGTCGTCGCGCGAGCGCTCGACGACCCGCAGCAGGTCGGACATCGTCGCGACCTCCTCGACCTGCTCCTTGATGAACCACTGCATGAACTGCTCGCTGGTGTAGTCGCCCTCGGCGCGCGCGAGCGCGGCCAGCGCGTTGATCTGCTCGGTCACGCGCTTCTCCTGGGCGAGCGCGAGCGCGACCGGCTCGACGACGTCCTCGAACGCGACCTGGGGCGCGCTCACGCCCGGGATCACCACGTCGGCGTCGGCGTCGATCAGGTACTGGACCATCATCATCGCGTGGTCGCGCTCCTCGAGCGCCTGGGCGTAGAAGAAGCGCGCCAGCTGGGGCAGCGTCTCGGCGTCGTAGTAGACGGCGCACGCCACGTACTGCTGGTGTGCGGCGTATTCGTGGGCGATCTGCTCGTTGAGCAGGGAGACGAACGCGTCGGCGGCCATGGCGCCGGATGCTATACCGCGTAGAGATTAGGGTGCCCAAACTCGTCAAGCCCAAGAAGCGCTGCTGCAAGAGCCGGCCGCGGTGCAAGAAGTGCCCCGTGGTCTGCAAGCGCCTGGCCAATGAAGGACTCGCGCACCGGGCGCCGAACGGCGCGTACGTGATCGTGGTGAAGGTCCCCAAGAAGGCGCTGAAGGCCGCGCGAGCCTAGCCGCCCGGCTATCCTGCCCGCCCAATGGCCACCTGCCTTGTCACCGGTGGCAGCGGTTTCCTCGGGTCGCATCTGTGCGATGCGCTGTTGTCACGCGGTCATCGCGTGATCTGTGTCGACAACTTCGACACCGGGTCGCTTGCCAACATCCAGCACCTGCGCGGGCCGGACTTCCTGTTCATGCATCAGGACGTCACGGTGCCGTTCTTCGTCGACGAGCCGGTCGACTTCGTCTTTCACTTCGCGTCGCCGGCGTCGCCGATCGACTACCTGCGGCTGCCCCTGCACACGCTGAAGGTCGGCTCCTACGGGACCCACCACGCGCTGGGGCTGGCGAAGCTGCACCGCGCGCGGTTCTTGACCGCGTCCACGAGCGAGGTCTATGGCGACCCGCAGGTGCATCCGCAGCCGGAGTCCTACTGGGGCCACGTGAACCCGATCGGGCCGCGCGGGGTCTACGACGAGGCCAAGCGCTACGCGGAGGCGCTGACGATGGCCTATCACCGCCAGCAGGGCGTGGACACGGCGATCGTGCGGATCTTCAACACCTACGGGCCGCGGATGCGCCCGCACGACGGGCGCGCGATCCCGACGTTCATGCGCCAGGCGCTGCAGGACAAGCCGATCACGGTGTTCGGGACGGGCGCGCAGACGCGGTCGTTCTGCTACGTCGACGACCTGATCGACGGGATCATCCGGCTCGCGGAATCCGGGGTCCATCAGCCGGTCAACATCGGCAACCCGAACGAGTTCACGCTGCTCGAGCTCGCGCAGGCGGTGATCGAGGTCACCGGGTCGCGCTCGGAGATCGTCTTCGAGGCGCTGCCGACCGACGATCCGCAAGTCCGCCAGCCGGACATCACGCTCGCGCGTGAGCTGTTGGGCTGGGAACCGACCGTGGAGCTGCGCGACGGTCTGCGGCGCACGCTGGACGCCGCCGGCGCCGCCGCCCTCATGGGCACGCAGCCCGCCTGAAAGGAAACACCGCGACATCGGCCGCCACCGCGCGTTGAGGGATTCAGAGCCAGTGGCCCACGCCCCGACCAAGATCCCCGAGCCGTCTCCGACGCGCTCGCGTCCCGTGACGCTCCCGCCGGTCGATGTCCGGCGCAAGCGGCCGCCCGCGCTCTCGTTCCTGCTCCGGATGGAGACCCTGCGGCGGTCGTCGCGCGTCCTCTCGCTGCTGGCGCTGGACTTCGCGGGGCTGCTGTCGGCGCTGGTGGTCGCGCTGATGGTCAAGGCGGTGCTGCGCGACCACGTGTGGGCGTGGTCGGACTCCCTGCACGAGGCGCGCCGGACGATCGCGTTCGCCTACCTGGTGACCGTGCTGCTGTTCGCGCGCTCCGGCCTGTACGCGGAACGCGCGCAGCGGCCCGGGATCTCGCGCATCGTCACCTCGCTGTTCCAGGTGATGATCGTGTCGCTGATCTTCGCGCTGGTCAACAACCAGGACTACTCGAGCTACTACATCTTCTACGGCACGTTCGCGTTCGCGGTCGTGATCATCGGCTCGGCCCGCTGGGGCTATGAGCTGCTGACCGGCGCGCTGCTGCGCGCGGCCGGCTACCAGCGGCGAGCGGTGCTGGTCGGCTCCGGCCGGCACATCGAGGACGTCGCGCACGCGCTGATCGACGAGGTGCACGCGCCGGTCGAGATGGTCGGCTTCATCTCGCTGACGCCGCGGCCGGACAACGGGCTGCGCTCGCTGGGGCGGATCGAGGACGTCGGGCGGATCCTCGACGTCTACCGGGTCCAGGAAGTGATCATCGCCGACCCGGACTTCCCGCAGGAGCGCGCGGTCGACCTGGTGGACACGTGCCACCAGCGCGGCGTGACGGTGCGGATCGCGCCGTCCACGATGGAGATCCTCATCCAGCGCGCGGAGTTCGTGCCGGGCTCGTCGGTGCCGCTGTTCGAGCTGCGCCCGCCGGTCTTCGACGGCGTCGACTTCTTCGTCAAGCGCACGTTCGACCTGGTGGTCGCGGCGGTGCTGCTGGTGCTGCTGTCGCCGCTGCTGACGCTGATCGCGCTGGCCGTCCGGCTGACGTCGCGCGGGCCGATCATCTACCGCTCCTACCGGCCGGGGATCGGCGGCGAGCCGTTCGCGTGCCTGAAGTTCCGGACCATGTTCGTGGACGCCGACGAGCGCCAGGCGGCGCTGGAGCCGTTCAACGAGGTCGGCGGCGCGCTGTTCAAGATGCGGCACGACCCGCGCGTCACGCGTGTGGGACGCGTGCTGCGGCGCTACTCGCTGGACGAGCTGCCGCAGCTGATCAACGTGCTGCGCGGGCAGATGTCGCTGGTCGGGCCGCGGCCGCTGCCGCAGCGGGACTTCGACCAGCTCGAGGACTGGCACAAGAAGCGCTACCTGGTGCTGCCGGGGCTGACCGGGCTGTGGCAGGTCTCCGGGCGCTCCGAGCTCGACTTCGACGACCTCGTGCGGCTGGACTTCCTGTACCTGGAGCGCTGGTCGGTCGGGATGGACTTCGCGATCCTGCTCAAGACGGTCCCGGCGGTGCTGATGCGCCGCGGCGCCTACTAGAGCGCGCTGCCGTCCTCCGGGACGCTGACGTTCGTCACGCCTGCCTGCCGGAGCCGCTCGCGCAGGTCCGCGCGCGTCTCGGTGCTGTGGCTGACGGTCTCGAAGTGGACGGCGACGATGCGGGCGTCCGGCGCTTCGCCGGCGAGCGCGATCACGTCGTCGTTGTCCATCACGATCGGGCCGCCGGTGTTGAAGCGGGCGGCGCTGGCATTGACCACGATGTAGCGCGGGCGGTGGGCGGCGACGGCGTCGCGGACCTCGTCGCAGAGGATCGTGTCTCCGGCGATGTAGAGCGTCGGCTCGCCCGGCGCGGCGAGCACGAAGCCGGACACGGGCGCCATCGCCTCGCCGATCTCGCCCGTGCCGTGGTGCCCCTCGGTGCGGGTGATGCGGATGTCGTGCAGGGCGGCCTCGGCGTGGACCGGCCGGGCGTCGGTGAAGCCGTCGGCGTGCAGGCGCTCGGCGTCCTGTGGCTGGCAGAAGAGCGGCAGGTCGTGGTCGAGCAGCCGCTTGGCGGTCTCGTCGAAGTGGTCGCGGTGCAGGTGCGTGACGAGCACGGCGTCGATCCCGGCGACGACCGCTTCGGGCGGCTCGGGCAGGTCGTGCAGCGGGCTGGGGCGCGGGTTCGGCGTGTCCGGCACGGCCTCGCGGGCGCCCTGCGGGTCCAGCTGGGGGTCGACGAGCAGCGTCTGCCCCGCGAGCTCCACGCGCAGCGTGGCGGAGCGGATCAGGGTCAGCTTCACGTCCTCCAGACTTGCACAGGATCCCCACGGAATCCGCCGCTTCGCCCCATATCGGGGTGGCAGACTCCGTCGTGGTGCAGCTGATCTGCGTGATCGAGGACGAGGACGTGATCGCGTCGGCGGTCGCGGCGCGGCTGCGGGCCGAGGGGTTCGCGGTCGAGGTCGCCTCCGACGGCCTGTCCGGCGTCGCGCTGTGCGACCGGCTCCGTCCCGACCTGGTGGTGCTCGACCTGATGCTGCCGGGGCTCGACGGGCTCGAGGTCTGCCGGCGCGTCCAGCGCGACCGGCCCGTCCCGGTGCTGATGCTGACCGCGCGCGACGAGGAGTCCGACCTGCTGGTCGGGCTCGCCGTCGGCGCCGACGACTACATGACCAAGCCGTTCTCGCCGCGCGAGCTGGTGGCGCGCGTCCGGGCGCTGCTGCGGCGGGTGGAGCGGCGGCCGGCGCCGGTCGGCGAGGCGGTCGTGGTCGGGGCGCTGGAGATCGATCCGGCGGCCCGCCTGGTGCGGGTCGGCGGCGACGTGGTGCACCTGACGCCGACCGAGTTCGACCTGCTGGCGCTGCTGGCGGCGCGGCCGGGCGCAGTGTTCTCGCGCGAGCAGTTGCTGGCCGAGGTCTGGGGCTGGCGCGACGGCAGCGGGACGCGGACGGTCGACTCGCACGTGCGCGGGCTGCGACGCAAGCTCGGCACCGGGTTGGTGCGGACCGTGCACGGCGTGGGCTACGCGTTGGCGGTGGCGGCATGAGGCCGCTCGACGGGCTGCGGTCGATCAAGGTCAAGCTCGGCGTCGTGATCGTCGCGACGGTCGCCGGCACCGTGCTCGTGCTGGCGCTGGGGCGGCGGCTCGGGTGGTCGCTGGAGCTGCGCGGCGTCGTCGCGGCGGCGATCGGCCTCGGGCTCGTCCAGCTGCTGGCGCGCGGGATGACGTCGCCGCTGCGCGAGATGCGCGACGCGGCCGCCGAGATGGCGCGCGGGCGCTACGACCGCCGCGTGCGCGCGTCCTCGCGCGACGAGGTCGGCGACCTGGCGCGCGCGTTCAACGCGATGGCGGCCGAGCTGGCGGACGTCGACCGCATGCGGCGCGAGCTGGTGGCGAACGTGTCGCACGAGCTGCGCACGCCGCTGAGCGCGCTGCAGGCGCTGCTCGAAAACCTGGTCGACGGCGTCTCGCCCGTCGATCCCGCGGCGCTGCGGACCGCGCTGGGGCAGACCGAGCGGCTCAGCCGGCTGGTCGCCCAGCTGCTCGACCTGTCGCGGCTGGAGAGCGGGGCGCTGGCCCTGCGGCCGGAGCCGTTCGAGGTCCGGCCGCTGCTCGAGCAGGCGACGCGCGAGTGCTCGCTGGGGGACGCGTTCGCGGCGACGCCCGTGTGGCTGCGCGTGTCCGTCCAGCCCGGCGACCTGCGCGTGCTGGGCGACGAGGAGCGGCTGCACCAGGTCGTCTCGAACCTGCTCGACAACGCCGTGCGCCACTCGCCGGTCGACGGGCGCGTGTGGCTGAGCGCGCACGCGGCGTTCGCCGGCGTCACCACGATCGAGGTCGCCGACGAGGGTCCGGGCATCCCGGTGGCGGAGGCCGAGCGCGTCTTCGACCGCTTCCACCGCGTCGACGCCGCCCGCGCGGCGCGCGACGGCGGCACCGGGCTCGGGCTCGCGATCGCGCGCTGGATCGTCGACGCCCACGGCGGGTCGATCGCGGTGCGGCCGCGCGAGCCGCACGGCTGCCGGGTCGTGGTCGAGCTGCCGCGCGAGCTGTAGTTCCTGGGCACCTTGTTCATCCGGGCCTGCTTAGAGGCTGGTGGTTCTCGAGGTCGCCAGATCCAAGGAGGACATCGGATGAAGTTGCGCGCGATCGCGCCGTGGGCGAGCCGGGTGTGTTGGATTGCTCGTTAGCGCCCCGCTGCGTGGCCAACCGGACCGTCGAGCTGGCGGTTGAGGTGATCGCTGTGTTGCGGCGGCGCGGTTCACCGGTCCTGGGATCCCGTACCGCACCGTTGGGATCACCAGGTCGGGTTCGGCCGCAGGCTGACCGGCGGGGAGTACGTCCACGTCGCCATCGACGCCGCCGCCTGGCCTACGCCGACGTGCTCAGCGACGAGAAGGCCGGTAGTGCGATCGGCGTTCTCGGCCGCGTGAAGTTGGCGCGTTCAGGGGGGTGTTCCGAGAAAGCTCACACAGTGTGAGCTTTCTCGAAACACCCCCACCCCGTCGCGCTCGTGTCCCGCGTCTGAAGTTCGATCCGACCGACCCAGTAGGAGGCCCGGACGAACAGCGTGCTCAGGAACTCCAGCTGGCGGCGGCGATCGCCACGGCCGCCGATACTACGACGGTGCGGGACTTCTACGAGGCGTTCTGGGCCGACGCGCCCGACGAGGGCGAGCCGTACGAGTGGGAGCGCCGGCGCGCCCTGCTGCTCGGCGAGGTCAGGGCAGGGGAGCGCGTGCTGGACCTCGGCTGCGGCGCCGGGCGCTTTCTGACGCTGCTGCGCGACGCGGGCGCGGAGCCGGCCGGGGTGGAGCTCGCGGAGGCCGCGGCGCGGCACGCGCGGGCGACCGGCGTGGAGGTGCGACTCGTCCAGGCGGACGGCTCGCTGCCGTACGGCCACGGCGCGCTCGACCTGGTCTGGTGCTCGGAGGTGCTCGAGCACATCCCGGACGTGGAGGCGACGCTGTACGAGGTCCGGCGGGTGCTCGCTCCCGGCGGGCGGCTGCTGCTCACGGTCCCGTTCAACGGGCGCATCCGGTCGCTGCTGCGCTTCGACGACGTGTTCGACCCGCTCGGCCAGCACGTCCGCTTCTTCACCCGCCGCTCGCTCGCGCGCACGCTCGAGTTCACCGGGTTCGGCCCGGTGAAGGTCAAGCGGAACGGACCGCTGCTGGTCGCGCTAGCCGCCCGCGGCGGCGCGTGACGCGATGACCACGTCGGAGATCGCCTTGCGCGACATCGGGTCCAGATAGAGCGCCGCGCGGAACGCGTCCAGCGCGCCCTTCGGATCGTGGAGCACGGTCAGCCGCATCCGCCCGAGCCGGCGCCACGTCTCCGGGTTGGCGGGCTCGAGCTCCACCGCCTGCTCGAGCGCCTGTAGCGCGGCTTGCGTGCGCCCGCGCGCCTGCTCGATCGCCGACAGGTCGAACAGCGGATCGGCCTCCAGCGGGTTGCGCTTGTGGGCGATCTCGGCGATCGACGCCGCCGCGGCCAGCTGGCCCCGGTCGACACGCTCGAGGGCGGCGCCTTGCGCGTGCACGGAGCGAACCGGCTGCAGCGCGCTCCAGGCGACGACCACCGCGATCGCCACCACCGCGACGGCGGCCACCGCCTGCGGAGGAGTGAACCCGCGCGCGGGAACCGCCGCGGGTGCGGCGCCGGTGAACTCGCGCGCGGGCGCCGCCGCGGGTGCGGCGCCGAGCCGCTCGCGCAGCGTCGGGCGCGACACGACCCAGCCCGCCCCGATCAGCGCCGGAACCGCGTTGGCGGGCACGAACCAGGTCCAGTCGATCGCCGAGTGCGCGCCGAAGATCAAGGCCGCGCACGCGAGCGCCGCGACCCCGACGCGCTCCGCGTCCCAGGGCAGGCCGCGGTCGCGCCGCCGCAGGCCGAGCACGCGCGCCGCAGCGGTCAGCCACGCGCCCGCGGCCAGGAGCGAGACGGCGAGGCCCACCCAGCCGAGGTCGGCGAGCGTCTGCACGACGTAGCCGTGCGCGTGGCGCACCGTGCGCTCGTCGACGCGGTAGCGCAGGCGCAGCGTGCCGTACGACCCCGCGCCCGTGCCCAGCCACGGCGCCTTCGAGTGGATCTCGAGCGCCTCCTTCCAGTAGCGGGCGCGGCTCGACGAGGTCTCGGTCAGCCGCTTCGGGCTGTTGGCGGGACTCTTGACCGCGGGGTCGGTCATCTGCGTCCACGCCTTGGAGACCTGTCCGTCGATGCCGCCGGGCGCGTTGGCCAGCAGCAGGACCGCGACGGCGGGGACGGTGATCAGCGCGCCGACCAGCGCTCGGCCGGCCCGAGCGCGCGTGCGCTCGCCGGGGGTGCGCCGGTCGGCGAGGAAACCGACCGCCAGGCCGGCGATCGTCAGCGTCGCGAGCAGGAGCAGCAGCAGCGCGCCGAAGCCCTGCCCGGCGTCCGTGCGCAGCGCCATCGGCGCGCCGTCCTTCGCCAGCCCGTCCTGCGCGAACGTCCAGACCGCGAGCGGCAGCGTCGCGAACGCCACCCCGGCGAGCGCGACCACCGTGCGCAGGCGCAGCGGCACGACCGCGAGCCAGACGGCGAGGCCGAAGCCGAGGGCCAGCAGCGCGCCGCGCGAGTAGGCCAGCAGCAGCGCCAGGATGACCACGCCCAGGCCCGGCCAGGCGAGCGCGTTGACCGCCTGGTGCCCGGAGCGCCGGACGGCGAGCCAGAGCAGCGGCGGGATGCCGAGCGCCGCCGTCAGCCCGACGCTGTTCCAGTAGTCCGACGGCGGGCGCAGCCGCGCGAACTCCTCGTCGGCCGCCAGCCACGCGGGGAAGACCTTGGTGAGCAGCGACCACCCGGACAGCACGACGGCGGCCAGCGCCAGGCCCTTCAAGAGCGCACCCCAGCGTCCCGGCGCGAGCCGGCCGAGCGCGAGCGCGCCGGCGAACGTCGCCAGGTAGGCGAACGTGCGGTTGGCCTCCAGCCACGAGTCGCTCGGCATCAGCGACCACGAGACCGACAGCGCGGTGTACAGCGCGAGCGCCGCGAACGCCGCCAGCGCCCACACCCCGCGCAGCTTCTCCGGCGTGCGCGCCGAGCGCGGGACGGTCAGCGCGGCCGCGCAGAGCCCGGCGCCGGCCAGCAGCAGGCCGACCTCGGTCCAGGTCGTGCGCTCGAGCAGCGAGCCGCCGCGCGAGGTGAACGCCGTCGCCACGACCGCCAGCGCGACACCGCCGCCCAGCAAGAGCCCGCGGTCGGGCAGCGGGAGCTCGGCGGCGCGCCGCCCGCCGGCGCGGAGCCGCCGGCCGAGGGCACCCGGTGGCGCGACGTATCGCCGTCTACGACCGGGAACCGCCGACACGGCGCCGCAGGGGCGACAGAAGTGCGACCAGGACGGCGAGGCTGACCAGCGCCAGCGCGACGACCAGCGACGTGGGGACGCCGTTGCGGCCGACGTCGGCCGCGAGCAGCGGTGAGATGTCCCGCCCCGCGACGTTGACGCTGCCGTTGCCGTCGGCCTGGGCGCGGTTGACGGTCTGCCACTCCTGCGGGGTCGTCGGGCCGGTCTCGATGCCCGGGTCCGCCGCCACCGACGGGTTCCCGGCGCTGCCGGCGCTGGACGGCGTGCTGCTCGTGCCGGCTCCCGCGGAGCCGCCGCCGGAGTGGTTCGCTCCCGCGCTGGGCGCCGTGGGGTCGCGGTCCTTCGTGGAGGACGTCTTGGCCGCGATCGCGCGGCTGAGGACGTCGCGGCAGTCCGAGTACTCGTCGAGGTCGGTCGGCAGGTTGTCCTGGGCGGCGCGGAGCTGCGACGTCGTGTAGTTGCCCTGGAGCATGCCGTCGTCGTAGCAGTCCCGGAGGATCTCGTTCGTGCCGGCCGCGCGGGCCGCGGAGGGGACGAGCAGGAACAACGCCGCGACCAGGGCCATGAAGCTGGTCCGTCGCATTGACAAATTCACGCTAGCAGCCCCTTTTCGGCAGTGTGCAACGCCCCCGCCATGCCCGCGGCCCAGGCCGCGGGGGTGTACGCGGCCACCGCCTCACGGGCCGCCGCGCCCAGCCGCGCGCGCAGCTCCGGCTCGGCGCGCAGGCGCTCGATCGCGGCCCGCAGCGCGCGCACGTCGCCCGCGGGAACGACCAGACCCGTGCGCTCGTTGCGCACCAGCCCGCCCGCGGCGGCTCCGACGGCGTCTGTGGCGATCACGGGGATTCCCTGGTGGAAGGCTTCGTTGACGACGAGGCCCCACGGCTCGAGGAAGTCGGGCGTGGGGACCGACGGTACGACCACAACGTCGCTGCCCGCGTAGAGGTTGCGGAGATCGTCCGCGCCGCGGTTGCCGGCCAGCACCGCGCCGGCCGGCCGAAGCGGGCCGTCGCCGGCCAGGACGAGCGTTCCCTGCCCGGCCGCGGCGGCCGCGAGCACGTCCACGCCCTTCTCGGGCTCCAGCCGTCCGGCGAACAGGATCTGGAACTCGCCGTGGCGCTCGGGCGCGGCGGCCGGCGCGCCCCAGAACGCGCCGTCGACCGCCTGGGGCGCTTCCAGGACCGCGCCCCGCGGGCGCTTGGAGCGCACGTAGGCGGACACGTGCGGGCCGTAGGTGGCGATCGCCTCCGCGTGACGGTAGATGTGGCGCAGCGGCAGGTAGGAGAGGGCGTGCGCGGGCGTGCGCGGGTGGCGCCAGATCGTCGCCCACAGGACGAACGGCACACCCGCCCGGCGAGCGCCCGCATAGGCGGCGGGCAGCGCGACCCGGCCGGAGAGCCCGGCGATCACCGCGCGGTACTGGCCCGACGCGGCGAGCCGCGCGACCGCCCGCTGCGACGGGCGGACGACCGGGAACGGGAGCGCGGCGTCGGCGATGGCGCCGCCGTGGCGCACGCCGCCGCCGATCAGCGCGAAGACGACGTGCTCGCGCTCGTGCAGCGCGGTGAACGCGGGGATGCGGAACGCCGGGGCGTGGTTGGTGACGAAGAGGACGGGCCGCGCGTCGCGGCCCGCGGCGGCGGCACGCTCGCTCACCGCAGCGCGTCCTCGTACGCCGCCACCGTCTCGCGCCCGCAGCGCTCCCACGTGAAGCTCGCTTCGACGTTGGCGCGGGCGGCGGCCCCGAGCTCGCGCCGCCACGCGGGATCGTCGAGCAGGCCGCGCAGCTCGGCCGCGAGCGCCTCCGGGTCGCCGGGCGGCACCAACCGCATCCCCCCGCCGCAGGCCGCGATCTCCTCGGGCCCCGGCTCGCCGCGCGCGCCGATCGCCGGCACGCCGCCCGCCATCGCCTCGATGTACGCGACCCCGAACGCCTCCTCGACGCTCGGCAGCACGAACACGCCGCCGGCGCGCGCGACCCGCAGGGCCTCCGCGGGCGCCAGCGCGCCGCGGAAGTCGACCCGTACGCCGAGTGACGCCGCGAGCCGCTCCAGCGGCTCGCGCTCGGGCCCGTCGCCGACCACGATCCAGCGCACGTCGGGGTGCGTGTCGCGCAGCAGCCACAGCGCGCGCAGCACGTCCGCGTGGCGCTTGCGGGCGATCAGGTTGCCGACGGTGACGAGCGTGGCGGCGTCCTGCGCGACCGGCTCGGGGACGTCGGTCCCGAGGTGCACGACGCGCACGTCGCGGGCGCCGAGCGCCCGGCTGCGCTCGGCGATCAGCGCCGAGTTGGCGAGCGTCAGCCGGGCGGCGGCGAACGCGCGGCCGACCGCTTCCCGGCCGCCGCGGAAGCGCTCGGCGACGCCCAGCACGTCCCCGCCGTGCACGCTGATCACCAGCGGCAGGTCCGGCCGCGCCCGGGCGGCGGCGTCGCCGCCCGGGACCGCGTAGTGGGCGTGGACGAGGTCGAAGCGGCCGCGCAGCGCGAGCTTGAGCGTCGGCGCCGCCCACGCGCCCCAGGACGCGTAGGACCGCGGCCGCGGCGGCGCGAGGAACGGCACGTAGGTGACGCGCAGGCCGTCCAGGACGACCCGCAGCGGCTGGCGCAGCGCGCGCAGGTCGCGCAGCGCCGCCCGCGGCGGGACCGGGCGGTGCAGGACGAAGACCTCGACGTCCGCGCCGGCGGCGCGGGCGGCGAGCGCCTGCCGGTGCGCCCAGACCCCGAGCGCCGGGTCCGCGGCGCGCGGGTAGTACTCGGCGACGACCGCGACCCGCATCAGGCCTCCGCGCCGGCGCGGTCCCGCGTGGCGGACGCCCGCGTCACGCCGGCAGCCGCCGGTGCTCGACGAGCGTCTCCGACGCTTCCTCGCGCGTCACGTACGCCCGGCCGTCCAGGAACGCCTCGGCCTCGGCGATCGCGGCGTCGCGCGGGTAGGACGCGGCGACCGGCTGCAGGTGGCGGACGGGCGTGACGTCGACCACGCCGATCGCCCACCCGCGCTCGGCGGCGAACGCGCTCCAGGCGGCGTCCAGCCCCCAGCCCATCACCAGGTCCGGGAACGGCAGCAGCTCGCGCGCCGCGCGCGCCGAGAGCGCCGTCACGGGGCCGATCTCTACGAACCGCGTGCGGCGGGCGAGCACGCCCGGGCGGCGCCGCGTCACGTCCCACGCGGCGTGCGAGGCGAACGCGTGCGCCGGCTGGGCCAATTCGAGCCCGAACGCTTCGGCCGCGGCCAGGAAGCGGTCCAGGAACCCGCGCGGCAGGACGACGTCGTCGTCGACGATCAGCAGCCAGTCCGCGTCGGCGACCGGCGCCGCCGCGAGCGCGGCGTTGACGTTCGCCCACTTGCCCGCGCCGGGCGCGCCCGTGGCCAGATGGAGGGCGACCGCGTGGCGCGAGCGGGCGAGCTCGCGCCGCAGCCGCGCGACCGTGCGCGCGTGCTCGGGCCGCGTGACGCCGACGACGTGCACGCGCCGCGCCGGCGCGCTCCGGGCCGCGCGCGCCAGCTCGAGCCGCCCGCGCAGCCCGGCCACCCGGCCGCGCGCGTCGCGGGCCGCGCCGAGCAGCGCGCCGCGCCGCCCGAGCGTGCCCGAGCGGCCCGAGAGGAAGTCCGGGTCGGCCGCGCTCGCCGGCGCCGGGGCGGGATCGAGCGTCTCCACCAGCCGCCCGAGCGTGAGCGCGCAGAGCGTGACCCCGACGCCGCAGCGCCGCCGCAGCACGTGCCAGGCGCAGCCCGTGAGCGTGCGCAGCTCGGCGCCGAGCGCGGGCGCCGTGCCCTTGAAGACGTCGTAGCGCCGGGCGGCGCGGCCGCGGAAGTACGCGGCGCGCGACAGGGCGCGCAGGGTCGCGTCCGCGCCGGTCCGCCGGTGGTCGACGCCCGCCGCCGCGACGTAGCCGACGCGCCCGCCGGCGGTGCGCAGGCGCCGCTGCCAGTCCTCCTCGTCGCCGGCGCCGCCGAGCCGCTCGTCGAACGGCCCGATGCGGTCGAGCGCGCTCCGCCGCAGCGCCATGTTCGCGCCCCAGACGAACTCGGCGTCGCCGTCGTCGGGGCCGAGGTCGAGCGCGGTCACCGGCAGCGGCTCGCGCCCGCACACGCGCAGCCTGGAGCCCTCCAGCCGCGGGCGGATCGGGCCGCCGAGCGCGTCGTAGAGGGCGTCGGCGGCGAGCAGCGCGTCGAGCCACCCCGGCCAGACCGCGACGTCGTCGTCGAGGAAGCAGACGAGCGCGCCGGACGAGTGCGCGACCGCGGCGTTGCGGGCGACGTTGATCCCGCGCGGGCGGCCGAGCGCGACGTAGCGCCCGTACCGCTCGACCAGCGCGCGCGTCGCCGCGTCCTCCGCGTCGTCCTCGACGACGACGATCTCCGCGCCGTGCGCCGCGGCCTGCGGCGCCACGGACTCCAGCGCGACCGCCAGGTACTCGCGCCGGGCGCGCGTCGGAAAGACGATCGAAGCCCTCATCGCCGCGCAGAGGTTAGGCGCTCGCTGAAGCATTCCGGTTCGTCCGCCGTGGCGCATCCGCGGCGCCTCGCGCCACCCGCGATGCTCACGGGCTGACGCCCGCAGCGCTATCGCGGGTGCCCCGAGGCATCCACGGCTGCACCACGTCGGCCGGACCGACCATGCTTCAACGAGCGCCGAGGCAACGGTCGAGCTCGTCCAGCACGGCGAGGTCCTCGAACTTGCGCGCGAAGTGCCCGCCGGTGGCGAGCGCGGCGCCGAGATC
>Ga0182736_1000451_pt1 | contig 63956 bp, 59 predicted proteins | sample eDN5th30CKraftBY_FD_128882 | JGI IMG/M metagenome (GOLD analysis project Ga0182736, IMG submission 128882) | Enriched backyard soil microbial communities from Emeryville, California, USA - eDNA 5th pass 30_C Kraft BY (version 2) (version 2) | ecosystem: Environmental > Terrestrial > Soil >... | reverse complement strand
GGGGTGACCTCTCCTGTCGACCCCAGGGTCTGACTTCAGATCAGCGCCAACAAGCGCCACGAGGCACCCCGCCCCTCAGGCCACTAATTCAGCAGAGTCCTAGGCGGGCATCAGCGCCGAGTCGGAGGATTCCTGTACCAGGGGCGGCGCTTCGGCGGAGCCGAACTTGTTCTCGAAATGCTCACGGAACCGATCGGTGCACTGTTGCTGCGCGGCAGTATCCGAACCCGCCTTCGTCATGCAGTCCACGTAGTCCCCGCCGCCCGCTGTCCGCCAGATGCCGACGTAGACGAAGATGCAGCCGATTCCGGCCACCACGGCCAATACACCGAGCACGATGCCGGCGATAGCGACCCCGCCGTTGTCGGCTTCCCCGCGCTTGGCGCGGCTGTGACCGACGAATCCGAGCACGATCGCGACGATGCCCAGTAATACCCCGCCGACCACCGACAGCGCGGTCACGATTCCGGCGATCGCTACCACCAGGGCCGCGATGCCCGCACCGTTCCTGGGCGCGCCATGCGGGCCGGGCGGAGGGTAGCCGGGGTACTGCCCGGGCGCCGGGTAAGGGTAGGGGTAGCCCGGCGGGGGATAGCCACCGCCGGCCGGTGACCAGGACGGTCGAGACTCAGGTGACAGCGAGGGCATCCCGGACTCGGGCATTGCGCGGACTCCACATCAGAGCATCAGACAGGTGTCAAACGGGTTAGAACTCAGGGTACCCGCGTTGGTGTCGACGGGTCCTGGAGTTGCCGGGCCGGTTATCTGCCCACTGCCGCGTCGATCCTGCGGGACGCGCTCCGGATCTTGAAGGCCGCCACGATCTCGACGATCCCGATGACGATCAGCCAGCTGCCGACCACCAGCGCCAAAATCCACAGCGAAGTGAACGGCGCCGCCAACGTCACCAGCCCGGCCAGCAGGCTCAGGACGCCCATGAAGATCTGCCAGCCGCGGCCCGGCAACACCGGGTCGCTGATGGCCGCCACGGTGGTGGCCACACCGCGGAAGATGAAGCCGACCGCGATCCAGATAGCCAGCAGCAGCACCGCGAGGGCTTCCTCGTCGGAGTTGAAATGCCGGAAACACAACACCGCCAGAATCACCGCCGCGGTGCCACTGAGGAACAGCAGCACCCGTCCGCCCGCGGATATGACGGGCAGGCTGAACGCGAAGATCAGCTGGGCGACCCCGGTGATCAGCAGATAGATGCCGAACAACACGGCGGCAGCCAGGATGGTCCGGCCCGGCCAGGCCAGGATCAGCACACCCAGGGCCAGGGCCAGAACACCGGAGACCAGTGTCGACTTCCACAGATGTGGCAGCAGACCGGAGGGGGTTGTTTCCATGGCCGAAGTCTGGCACAAATGCCGCGCTGCGACCCGGGTATTCGGCCGCGACCGGCTTCTAGACGGCCGGCGCCACGCGCGAGGCGTAGGTCTCGGCCAGGAACTGCTCGACGGCCAGTGCGGTGTGGGCGGCCCGGGGCGAGCCGAAGATGTCGAAGGCGTGCTGGGCCAACGGCAATTCCGCGTAGACCACGGGGCTGGTGCTGACCTCGCGCAACCGGGCGGTGAAGGCGCGCGCCTGCTCGACCGGCACCAGCGAGTCGTTGACCCCGTGCAGGACGAAAAACGGTGGGGCGTCAGCGGATATGTACGTCATCGGTGACGCGGCGCGGTAGGTGTCCGGGAATCGGCGCCGGCTCTGCTTGAACACGTAGGCGCTCAGCGCCGGTGTCAGCAGCGGGTGTAGATCGGTGTCGCCGGTGAAGTCGTAGATGCCGTAGAAGGGAATCGCCGCCCGCACACTGGTGTCGGCGTCGGCGAAACCCGGCTGGAAGCGCGGGTCGCCCGCGGTCAGCGCGGTCAGCGCGCACAGGTGCCCGCCCGCCGAGCCGCCGGTGACCGCGACCCAGTCCGGGTCGCCGCCGTAGTCGGCGATGTGGGCTTTGGTCCAGGCCAGGGCGCGTTTGACGTCGATGATGTGATCGGGCCAGGTGGAACGCGGGCTGAGCCGGTAGTTGATCGACACACACACCCAGCCCCGCTCCACCAGGTGAGTCATCAGCGGATGCGCTTGGCCGCGTTTACTTCCCACCATCCAGGCGCCCCCGGGGACCTGCAGCAGGACCGGCGCGCGGCCGTCGCGCGGCAGGTCACGATGCCGCCACACGTCGAGGGTGTTGCGGCCGCCGTATTCGCCGTAAGCAATGTCGGCGTCGGTGGCGTAGTCACGGTAGACCCGCATCATGCGCACCGGGCCGGGCGCCTTCGCGATGTCGCCGTCCGGGCCCGGCCGCTTCCAGAGGTCCGCGCCGTCGGTGCGCCGCCCGGCACCGAGTTCGGCATCTAACGCCGCGGTCAACGGCCGGTTGGCGGTGCGCCCGGCATGATTCAGCCCGAGCAGCCCCAACCAGGACAGCACCGACAGCAGCCAACTGAACCGTCGTAGCCGCGGCGGCAACCGGCGCGACACCGCTGCCAGGGCCGCGGATTGCCCGGCGATCAGTTGCAGCGGAAGCTCCGAGGCGAACAGACCGAACGCGAACGCATACAGCGACGGATAGCCGTGCTTGGTCAGCGGGCGGTACCCGTTGACGGTGGTGGCGAGTCCGGCGAGCGAGCCGAGCACAGCCAGAAGCCTCGTCATTGCGCTCCTCTGCGTTGTGGGACAACCTGGTCCGGCACCCTACCCAAGCCGGCTCGGTGACTCGCTCAGCGTGCAGGGACCGACAACAGTGACTGGGGTGCGGGGCCGCGGGAGGCAGGCGGACGCTCGCCGACCAAAAACCAGGTGTGCACGACGCCCTTGCCTTTGACCTTGACGTCGCCGCGCTCCTCGAACACGAAGTCGTCGCGCAATCGGTCGTAGACCTCCTGCGGTACTTGAATCCGGTCCTGGGCGCCGGTCGACTCCATCCGAGAGGCCAGGTTGACCGCGTCACCCCACACGTCGTAGAAGAACCGGCGGTTTCCGACCACACCGGCGACGACCGGGCCGGTGGCCAGGCCGATCCGCAGCGACACCGGCCGGCCCCGCGGATCGCGCAGTTCGGCGACGGTGTCGGCGATGTCGAGCGCGAGCCGCGCCAGCGCGTGCAGGTGATCCGGTCTGGGGTTGGGGACTCCGCTGACCACCATGTAGGAGTCGCCGCTGGTCTTGATCTTCTCCAGTCCGTGCCGGTCGACGAGCCGGTCGAGCCCGGTGTAGAGCTCATTGAGGAATTCCACCAGCGGGCCGGGTTCGGTCTGGCTGGCCCGCCGGGTGAAGTCGGCGATATCGGCGAACAGCACCGAGGCGTCCGGATAGCTGTCGGCGATCACGTCCACGGCCGGGTTCTTCAGCCGGTCGGCGACCGCCGTCGGCAAGATGTTGGCCAGCAGCGCTTCGGAGCGTTCGTACTCTGCCTCCATCGCCGCTTCGGCGTGGGCGATCTCGCGCAGCGCGAACCAGATGGTGGCGACCACCATGAAGCATGCCGAGACGACCACCAACACGAAGGACAGGTTGCGCAGCCAGGCCGGCTGATTCAGATTGTCGGCCGGGACCAAAAACTGCAGGGCGATGGTCAGGGCCGCACCGACGCCCGCCACCGCGGCGGCCAGCTTGATCCGGTCCACGCCGAGGATGAGCACGCTGATCGACGCCGAGGCCAAGAAGTAGAACTGGATGCCCGATCCGGTCCCGACCACCCAACAGACCACGAAGGTCGTCAGGTAGGCGATGGCGACGAACGTCAGTGGCGCGATCAGCTCGCCGTAGTGGTAGAGCAGCGGGGTCAGCACGAAGGCGGCGGCGGCCAGCAGGTTCAGCGCGCCGATCCACCAGTAGGTCGGGTCGGCCCAGATCTCCAGCAGCCCGAAGCCCGCGCTGATGCACGCGGCCAGCCCGGCAGACACCTTGAGGATCCGCAGCCGCTGCGACAGCCGCGCCGCGTAATGCCGGGTGCGGGCCGGGATGCAGTGCGAGCGCCGGTAGGGGCTTTGGGCCTCGGCCGGCACCGCGAGGAACCGCTTGACGGTCACAATCGACAGCCTAATCCGGTGAGCTGCGCCGTTGGCGGTTTCACCGGCGGCTAGGGTCGGTGGCCATGGTGCTGCGTTCGGTCGCCCTGTTCGTGCTGGCCGCCGTCGCGGAGATCGGCGGCGCCTGGCTGGTGTGGCAGGGCGTACGCGAGCATCGCGGCCTGCTGTGGGCCGGCGCGGGCGTGATCGCCCTCGGGTTGTACGGCTTTGTGGCGACGTGGCAGCCCGACGCACATTTCGGCCGGATTCTGGCCGCCTACGGCGGGGTCTTCGTGGCGGGCTCGCTGGCCTGGGGTATGGCGTTTGACGGATTCCGACCCGATCGCGCCGATGTCCTCGGTGCGCTGATCTGTCTGACCGGGGTCGCGGTGATCATGTATGCACCGCGCTGATCGTGGTGCCCTCGGTGAGATTCGAACTCACACTGTACGGGTTTTGAATCCGTTTCCTCTGCCAGTTGGGATACGAGGGCGTGGGCGCTTGCGCGCGGGTCTATACCTTAGACGATGCCCCCGAAGGGTTGCCGCCGGCGGCCGCCACGACAGAATGGGGTGATGACTGCGTCGACATCCGAGAGCGCCCCGCGCCCTGCCCGCCGGGTTCTGATCGCCGAGGACGAGGCGCTGATCCGCCTGGATCTCGCCGAAATGCTGCGGGAAGAGGGCTACGAGGTGGTGGGCGAGGCCGGCGACGGGCAGGAGGCCGTCGAGCTGGCCGAGCTGCTGCGCCCGGATCTGGTGATCATCGATGTGAAGATGCCGCGCCGCGACGGCATCGACGCGGCCTCGGAGATCGCCGGGAAACGCATCGCGCCGATCGTCATGCTCACCGCGTTCAGCCAGCGCGAATTGGTGGAACGCGCCCGCGCCGCCGGGGCGATGGCCTACCTGGTCAAGCCGTTCTCGGCCAGCGACCTGGTCCCGGCGATCGAGCTGGCGGTCAGCCGGGCCGAGGAGATCACCGCGCTGGAACGCGAAGTCAGCACCCTGTCCGAGCAGCTGGAGACCCGCAAGCTCATCGAGCGGGCCAAGGGGCTGCTGCAGTCCAAGCAGGGCCTGAGCGAGCCCGAGGCGTTCAAGTGGATTCAGCGGGCGGCGATGGACAAGCGGACCACGATGCGGCAGGTCGCCCAGGTGGTGCTGGAAACCCTCGACACGGCGGCGAACCCTCCGGCCTGACCCCCGTTGCGGTTGCGCAACCAGTAGGCTCGATGACGTGCAGCGCAGAATCATGGGCATCGAGACCGAGTTCGGTGTCACCTGCACCTTCCACGGCCACCGGCGACTGTCACCCGACGAGGTGGCACGGTACCTGTTCCGCCGGGTGGTGTCATGGGGCCGTAGTTCGAATGTGTTCCTGCGCAACGGCGCTCGATTGTATCTGGACGTCGGCAGCCATCCCGAGTACGCCACCGCCGAGTGCGACAACCTGACTCAGCTGGTCACGCATGATCGGGCCGGGGAACGGGTGCTCGAAGACCTGCTGATCGATGCCGAGCAGCGGCTGGCCGATGAGGGCATCGGCGGCGACATCTACCTGTTCAAGAACAACACCGACTCGGCCGGCAACTCCTACGGCTGCCACGAGAACTACCTGATCGTGCGGGCCGGGGAGTTCTCCCGGATCTCCGATGTGTTGCTGCCGTTTCTGGTGACCCGCCAGCTGATCTGCGGCGCCGGCAAGGTGCTGCAGACTCCCAAGGCCGCAACGTTCTGCTTGTCGCAGCGCGCCGAGCACATCTGGGAGGGCGTGTCGAGCGCGACCACGCGCTCCCGCCCGATCATCAACACCCGCGACGAGCCGCACGCCGACGCCGAGAAGTACCGGCGGCTGCACGTCATCGTCGGCGACTCCAACATGTCCGAGACCTCGACACTGCTCAAGGTCGGCAGCGCTGCCTTGGTGCTGGAGATGATCGAGGCGGGGGTGCCATTCCGGGACTTCTCGCTCGACAACCCCATTCGAGCGATCCGCGAGGTCAGCCACGACGTCACCGGCCGCCGTCCGGTGCGCCTGGCCGGGGGCCGTCAGGCCGGCGCCCTGGACATCCAGCGTGAGTACTACGGGCGCGCGGTGGAGTACGTGCGGACGCGGGCCAGCAACCCGCAGCTCGAGCAGGTCATCGACTTGTGGGGCCGCCAGCTCGACGCGGTCGAAACCCAGGATTTCGCGAAGGTCGACACCGAGATCGACTGGGTGATCAAGCGAAAGCTGTTCCAGCGCTACCAGGACCGCTACGACATGGAGTTGTCCGACCCCAAGATCGCCCAGCTGGATCTGGCCTACCACGACATCAAACGTGGCCGCGGCGTGTTCGATCTGCTGCAGCGCAAAGGCCTGGCGGCTCGGGTCACCACCGACGAGGAAGTCGACGAGGCGGTCGACACCCCGCCGCAGACCACCCGCGCCAAGCTGCGCGGCGAATTCATCAGCGCCGCACAGGCGGCGGGGCGCGACTTCACGGTCGACTGGGTGCACCTCAAGCTCAACGACCAGGCTCAGCGCACCGTGCTGTGCAAGGACCCGTTCCGGTCGGTGGACGAGCGGGTCAAGCGGCTCATCGCCAGCATGTAGCCGGCCCCAGGTCACATACGCGCCGGCTGCCCACATCCGACCGACCCGGCACCCGGCACCGCCTATTGTCTATTTTCATGGCGACCGCCAAAGTCGAACGACTCCTGAACCTCGTGATCGCGCTGCTGTCCACCCGCGGTTACCTCACCGCGGAGAAGATCCGCGCCACTGTGATCGGCTACGGTGACAGCCCCAGCGACGACGCGTTCTCCCGGATGTTCGAGCGCGACAAGAACGAGCTACGTGACCTGGGCATACCGTTGGAGACCGGCAAGGTCTCGGGTCTGGACACCGTCGAGGGGTACCGCATCAACCCCGAGGCCTACGCGCTGCCCGCCATCGAGCTGACCCGCGAAGAGGCCGCCGCGGTCGCGGTCGCAGTCCAACTGTGGCAGTCGCCGGAGCTACGCGCCAACGCCCAAGGTGCGGTGGGCAAACTGCAGGCCGCCGGAGTCGAAGTGGATCCGGATCGCGCCGACGTGCTGGTCGCCCCGCCGGCGGCACTGCCCGGTATCCACCGCGCCGAGCCGGCGTTGGAGGCGCTGACCGATGCCGTACAGGCGGGGCAGGCCGTCCAGTTCGGTCACCGCCCGTCACCGGTCGCGCCCTACGCCACCCGCACCGTGGAGCCGTGGGGTGTGGTCACCCACCGCGGCCGGTGGTATCTGGTGGGCCACGACCGCGACCGCGACGCGGTCCGCACCTTCCGGATGTCGCGCATCGCCGACGACGTCACGCCGATCGGGCCGCCGGGCGCGGTCACCCGCCCCGACTCCGTCGATCTGCGCCAGATCGTGGCGGCCGCCGTGGGGGAGGCGCCCAGCGGTCTCCAGGCCCGCATCTGGGTCGCCGACGGCCGGGCGGTGGCTCTGCGCCGGGCCGGCACGGTGCTGGGCCGCGAGTCCTCGGGTGGGCGCGACGGCGACGTCATCGGCGTCGACATCGGCACACACGACCGGCTGGCCCGGGAGATCGCCGGTTACGGGGCCGACGCCGTCGTCCTAGCCCCGCCTTCGCTGCGCGAGGACGTCGTAGCCCGGCTCACCGCCTGCGCCCGGGAGGTGCCGGCGTGAACAACCTGTCGCATCGGCTGGTCCGGCTGTTGAACATGGTGCCCTACCTGCAGGCCCGTCCCGGGATTACCAAGAAGCAGGCCGCCGCCGAACTCGGCGTGAGCCTCGCGCAACTGCAGGCCGATCTGCATCAGCTGGTGATGTGTGGCCTACCCGGCTACGGGCCCGGGGATCTGATCGACGTGACCTTCTACGAGGACCGGCTCGACGTCCACGAGTCCGCGGGAGTGGATCGGCCGTTGCGGCTGACCTCGCCGGAGGCCACCGCCGTGCTCATGGCACTGCGGGCGCTGGTGGACATGCCCGGCATCGTCGACCCCCGAGCGGCCCGCGCCGCGATCGCCAAGATCGAGAACGCCGCCGGTCAGGCCGCCCACCCGGCCGCCGAACCCGTGGCTGAGGATGACCCGGTCGCCGGGATCGTCCGCGACGCCGTGCACCGCCATCGGGCACTGGCCCTCGACTACTACGCCGCCTCGCGGGACAGCTCATCGCACCGGATCGTCGACCCGATCCGGGTGGTGCTGATCGCCAACCACAGCTACCTGGAGGCGTGGTGCCGAGAATCCGCGGGCGTGCGGCTGTTCCGCTTCGATCGCATCGACGGCGCCGAGGTGCTCGACGAGCCGTCCGCGCCGCCGGTACCGGCGCGGCAGGCCGAGACCGATACGTCGCTGTTCGACGCCGACCCGTCGATGCCGGTCGCGACGGTGCGGGTGGCGCCCTCGGTGGCCTGGATGTTCGAGTACTACCCGATGCGGCTGGTGGGTGAGTTGGCCGATGGTTGGCGAGAGGCCGAGATGACGTATGCCTCCGACGAGTGGTTGACGCGGCTGCTGCTGGGGATGGGCGACGAGGTGCAGGTCTTGGCGCCCGAGTCACTGGCGACCCGGGTGCGCGAGGCCGCGGTGGCCGCCCTTGCGGCCTATGCCGGGGCCGACAGCGGCTAGCGTCTCGGTAGCGCGCGGAGGCGGGCCGAGCTGGGGTGCTGCGGTAGCATCGAGGCGACGTCTGGAGGTAACCGAAGTGGGCAGTCTCAGTCCGTGGCACTGGGCGATCCTGTTGCTCGTAGTGGTCGTGCTGTTCGGCGCCAAGCGGCTTCCCGACGCGGCACGGTCGCTCGGCAAGTCGCTGCGAATCTTCAAATCAGAGATCCGCGAACTGCAGGGCGACAGCAAGTCGGAACCATCGGCCACGCCATCACCCGTACAGTCCGAACGCGTCGAGCCACCGGCTGACCCGCGGTCGGCCTAGGCTCTCGTCCCCGCAGCGCCCGAGCGCCCCGTGATGGTGCGTGCCACCAGCTTCGTCAAGCGGCTTGACCCACGCCAACGGCGCAGCCGCACCAATCCCGACGGGACGATGTCGCTCGTCGAACACATCCGCGAACTGCGTACCCGGCTGTTGTTGTCGCTGGCCGGGATCGCCGTGACCACCGCCTTCGGGTTCGCCTGGTACTCGCACGGCTTCCTGGGGCTGGAGAGCCTCGGCGAGTGGCTACGACATCCCTATTGCGCGCTGCCCGAATCGGCGCGGGCGCAGATCGCTGCGGACGGGCACTGCCGATTGCTGGCCACCGGGCCGTTCGATCAGTTCATGCTGCGGCTCAAGGTCGCTGTCGCCGCCGGCGTGGTACTGGCCTGCCCGATCTGGTTCTACCAGCTGTGGGCCTTCATCACGCCGGGCTTGTACCGCAAGGAGCGGCGCTTCGCGGTGGTGTTCGTCGTATCGGCCGCCGTGCTGTTCGTCGCCGGCGCCGTCCTGGCGTATCTGGTGCTGGCCAAGGCGCTGGGTTTTCTGCTGACCATCGGCAGCGACGTCCAGGTGACCGCGCTGTCGGGTGAACGCTATTTCGGGTTCTTGATCAACCTGCTGCTGGTGTTCGGAATCAGTTTCGAATTCCCGCTGCTGATCGTGATGCTCAATCAGGTCGGCGTGCTCAGCTACGCCCGGCTGGCGGAGTGGCGGCGCGGGCTGATCTTCGCGGTGTTCGCCTTCGCCGCGGTCGCCACGCCGGGCTCCGATCCGTTCTCGATGACCGCGCTCGGCCTGGCACTGACGCTGCTGCTGGAGTTCGCGATCCAGATCGCCCGGCTGCACGACAAACGCAAGGCCAGGCGGGAGGCCGCCGCGCCGCTCGGCGACGATGAAGCCTCACCTATCGAGCCCCCCGCACCCGTCGCCGCGCCGCATGAGTAACCCCACGCCGCACCCGGGGGGAGCCCCAACCCCGCGAGCGTGCGTGTTTGCACCGCAACACGCCGGTTTTGTTGTGCAACTGTGCACGCTCGCGCGGGTCGACAGCGACCACGACGGCGTGCCGGCATGACCGAGCTGAGCCTGTTCACCGAGCAACTGCCGTTCGGGCTGGACGACTTCCAGCGCAGGGCCTGTGAGGCCCTGCAGGAGGGTCGGGGTGTGCTGGTGTGCGCCCCGACCGGCGCCGGTAAGACCGTGGTCGGGGAGTTCGCGGTGCACCTGGCTCTGGCCGGAGGCGGAAAGTGCTTCTACACCACGCCGATCAAAGCGCTGAGCAACCAGAAGCACACCGACTTGGTCGCTCGCTACGGCAAAGAACGGGTGGGCCTGCTGACCGGTGACCTGTCGGTCAACGCCAACGCGCCGGTGGTGGTGATGACCACCGAGGTCTTGCGCAACATGCTCTACGCGAATTCCCCTGCTCTGCAAGGTCTTTCGCATGTAGTGATGGATGAGGTGCACTTCCTGGCCGACCGGATGCGCGGCGCGGTCTGGGAGGAGGTCATCCTGCACCTGGCCGACGAGGTGCGGCTGGTCAGCCTGTCGGCGACGGTCAGCAACGCCGAAGAGTTCGGCGGCTGGATCCAGACCGTCCGGGGGGACACGAGCGTCGTCGTCGACGAACACCGGCCGGTGCCGCTGTGGCAGCACATGATGGTCGGCAAGCGACTGTTCGACCTGTTCGAATCCCGGCCCGACACCGACGGGCGGGGCGCCGCCGGCCGGCCCCGTGTCAATCCGCAACTGTTGCGCCACATCGCCCATCGCCGGGAGGCCGACCGGCTCACCGACTGGTCGCCGCGCCGCCACGGGGGACGGGGCGGCCCCGGGCGGCCGAGCTACCGGCCCCCGATGCGCCCCGATGTGATCGCCGTCCTGGAATCGGCCGGCCTGCTGCCGGCGATCACCTTCGTGTTCTCCCGGGTCGGCTGCGATGCCGCGGTCAAGCAGTGCCTGCGCTCACCGCTGCGGTTGACCAGCGAAGAGGAGCGGGCCCGCATCGCCGAAGTGATCGACCACCGCTGCGGCGACCTCGCCGACGACGACCTGGCCGTGCTGGATTACTACGAATGGCGGGAGGGGCTGTTGCGCGGACTGGCCGCCCACCACGCCGGGTTGCTGCCGGTGTTCCGCCACACCGTCGAGGAACTGTTCACCGCCGGCCTGGTCAAAGCCGTGTTCGCCACCGAGACCCTGGCGCTGGGCATCAACATGCCCGCCCGCACGGTGGTGCTCGAACGCTTGGTCAAGTTCAACGGCGAGCAGCACGCCGCCCTGACCCCGGGCGAGTACACCCAGCTGACCGGCCGGGCCGGCCGGCGCGGCATCGACGTCGAGGGCCATGCGGTGGTGTTGTGGCATCCGGGGGAGAGCACCGCCGATCCCGAACAGGTGGCCGGGCTGGCCTCCACCCGCACCTTCCCGTTGCGCAGCTCGTTTGCGCCGTCCTACAACATGACGATCAACCTGGCCCAACAGATGGGCCCCGAGCAGGCCCACCGGTTGTTGGAGCAGTCGTTCGCCCAGTATCAGGCCGACCGATCGGTCGTCGGCCTGGTGCGCGGCGCCGAACGCGGCGAACGGACCCTCGACGAGATCGCCGCGGAGCTCGGCGGCCGTGATTCGGCGGTACTGGACTACGCCCGGCTGCGGGCGCAGATCTCCGAACGTGAACGCGCCCAGGCCCGAGCCTCACGGTTACAGCGCCGTCGCGCCGCCAGCGACGCCCTGGCGGCGCTGCGGAAGGGCGACATCATCACCCTCACCCACGGCCGCCGCGGTGGCCTGGCGGTGGTGCTGCAAGCCGACCGCGATTCGGACGAACCGCGGCCGCTGGTGCTCACCGAACACCGCTGGGCGGGCCGGATCTCCTCGGCGGACTACTCCGGTGCCGTGCCGCCGATCGGCACCATGAACCTGCCCAAGCGGGTGGAGCACCGTCAGCCCCGGGTCCGCCGCGATCTGGCCTCGGCGTTGCGGTCCGCCGCAGCCGGGCTGGTGGCACCGGGCCCGCGCGGGCGACGCGGCAGCGGGTCCCAGGACGACCCGGTGGACCCCGAACTGGCCGCGCTGCGGCAACGGATGCGTGACCATCCCACCCATGCGGAGCCGGATCGCGAGGTCAAGGTGCGCGCCGCCGAGCGCTATCTGCGGGTGGAGGCCGACAACGCGCAACTGCGCCGGAAGGTCGAAGCGGCGACCAACTCACTGGCCCGCACCTTCGACCGGATCGTCGGGCTGCTCACCGAGCGCGGCTTCATTCGCTCTGGCGACGGCGATCCGAAGGTGACCGCCGACGGCCGGATGCTGGCCCGGATCTACAGCGAGAGTGACCTGCTGGTGGCCGAGTGTCTGAGGACCGGGGCGTGGGACGGTCTCGGGCCGGCCGAACTGGCCGCGGTGGTCTCCGCGGTGCTCTACGAATCACGCGGTGCGGACGGCCCCGGCGGACCGCCCACCCTGCAGCCGCCGACCGAGCCGGTGCGCCGCGCCCTGCATCAGACCCGCAAGCTCTCGGCGGTGCTGCGGGCCGACGAGCGCCGCCACGGCATCACCCCGAGCCGTGAACCCGACGACGGCTTCGTCGCCGCGGTGTATCGCTGGGCGCGCACCGGTGACCTGGCGTCGGCATTGGACGCCTCGGACGCCGCCGGCGCCGGCTCGCCGCTGTCGGCCGGGGACTTCGTGCGCTGGTGCCGTCAGGTCCTCGACCTGCTGGATCAACTGCGCAACGCGGCGCCCGGCGCCGAATTGCGGTCGACCGCGAAACAGGCCATCGACACGGTTTTGCGGGGAGTCGTCGCCGTTGACGCCGGGTAGGCTGGTCCGGGCGCTACGGTGGAGAGCCGGCGGTGATCAGCACCCGCTACGCGAGAGGACTTGAGGAACAACGATGAGCGGACCGCAGGGATACGACCCGACGCAGCCGTGGCAGCCTCAGCAGCCTGGACAGCCCGAAGAGCAGCCGGGCACCGGGGCGAGTCCGGCAACCGGTGGCGAGCAACAGTGGCAGCCGCCGGCCTACACGCCGTCGCAGTACCCGCAGCAGACGTCATACCCGTCGACGCCGCAGTATCCCGGCTATCCGCAGCCCGAGCAGTACGGCCAGCCGGGCCAGTACGGCCAACCCGGTCAGTACGGCCAACCCGCCCAGTACGGGCAGCCGGGCCAGTACGGCCAACCCGGTCAGTACGGCCAACCCGGTCAGTACGGGCAGCCGGGCCAGTACGGTCAGCCCGGCCAGTACGGTCAGTACCCGCAGCAGCCGGGCCAGTACGGCCAGCCCGGGGCCGGGAGCAAGCGCCCGACCGCACTGGTCGGTACCGTGCTCGCCGCCTGCCTGGGGATCGCCGCCCTGGTGGTGCTGGTACTGGGGTTCTGGAAGCCCGGGTTCTTCGTGACGACCAAGCTCGACGTCGAAAAGGCGCAGCAGGGTGTGCAGCAGATCCTGGCCGACCAGACCAACGGCTACGGCGCCAAGAACGTCAAGGACGTCCGGTGCAACAACGGTGAGAGTCCGGTCGTCAAGCAGGGTGACACGTTCAACTGCGAGGTCAGCATCGACGGCACCAAGCGTCAGGTGACCGTCACCTTCCAGGACAACTCGGGCACCTACGAGGTCGGCCGGCCCAAGTAGTCCGGGCGAAGCTGGGCCCGCCGCATTAGCCCGCTCAGTCCGGCAGCGTGTCGAGGGCTCGCTGCAGCCGCGCGATCGAGGATCCGACGCCGAGGCGCTCGGCCAGCTCGGCGACACGTGGTGGGTCGGCGGCAACCCGCGGCAGGGTGTCGGACGGCGTCGACAACGTGACCGGGGCGTCGGTGGCCACCCGCACCACCGGACCGGCAGCCTCGATGTAGTCCTGCGCCGCTTGAAGTTTGGCCCGCACCCCTTTGGCCATCGGCGAGCCCGGATCAGCGGCGGCGGCCAGCACCGCCGCCAGTGAGCCGTACTGGGTCAGCAGACCGGCCGCCGTCTTTTCCCCGATCCCGGCCACCCCCGGCAACCCGTCGGAGGGGTCACCGCGCAGCAGCGCCATTTCGGCGTAGGCAGCGCCGGCCCGCTCGGCCGGCAGGCGGTAGCGCTCGGCTACCTCGCCCGGGCCGAACAGCGTCGCTTTCGCCAGACCCTGCCCCAGATAGAGCACCGACACCGCGACGGGCTGATCGGCGACCACCTGCAGTAGGTCGCGGTCACCGCTGACGACGATCACCGGATCGCGGCGTTCGGCGGCCGCCAAGGTGCCCAGCACGTCATCGGCCTCGAAGTCGGGCGCCCCGCCGGTGGCGATGCCGAACGCGTCGAGCAGCTCGGCGATCATCTCCACCTGCGGGCTCAACTCGTCGGGCACCTCTTCAACATCGGAATCATCGGGCACCTCCTCGGCCACTCGGTGGGCTTTGTAGGACGGGATCAGGTCGACCCGCCACTGGGGCCGCCAGTCCAGATCCAGACAGACCACCAGCCGGTCGGGACGCTGCCGGGTGATCAAGGTGGCCACCGAGTCGAAGAAGCCACGCACCGCGTTCACCGGCCGGCCGTCGGGCGCGGTGATCGAGGACGGCACCCCGAAGTAGGACCGGAACCACATACTGGCACCGTCGAGCAGCAGCACCGGAGCAGTCATGGGTCCCACCCTATTTGCCGCCGGTTAGCCTGACAGACGTGACTTCCCGGTTCGACAGCAGCGTTTATGCCCACCGCCTGACCGCCGCGGCCGCCGCCACCGCCGACGCGGGCCTGGCCGGCATGGTGATCACCCCGGGTTACGACCTGCGTTATCTGACCGGGTCACGCGCCCAGACCTTCGAACGGCTCACCGCGCTGGTGCTGCCCGTGTCCGGGCCGCCCACCATGGTCGTGCCACGGCTGGAGTTGGCGGCGCTACGCGAATCCGCCGTGGCCGACCTGGGTATCGCGGTGCAGGCCTGGGTCGACGGTCAGGACCCCTACCGCCTGGTGGGGGAGGCGCTGGGGACCTCGCCGGTGGCCGCGGCCGTCACCGATTCGATGCCGGCTCTGCATCTGCTGCCGTTGATCGACGTACTCGGGAGCACCCCGGTGTTGGCCACCGAGGTGCTGCGCGAGCTTCGAATGATCAAGGACCCCAGCGAGATCGACGCACTGCGTACGGCCGGTGCGGCGATCGACCGGGTGCATGCTCGGGTGCCGGAGTTTCTGGTGCCCGGCCGCACCGAAGCCGACGTGGCCGCAGACATCGCCGAGGCGATTGTCGCCGAGGGCCATTCGGAGGTGTCCTTCGTCATCGTGGGTTCCGGGCCACACGGGGCCGACCCGCACCACGAGTGCTCGGACCGCAAGCTGCGGGCCGGTGACATCGTCGTCGTGGACATCGGCGGCCCAGTGGAGCCCGGATACCATTCCGACTCGACCCGAACCTACAGCCTGGGAGAGCCCGATACGCAAGTGGCGCAGCGGTATTCGGTACTGCAACGAGCGCAGCGCGCGGCGGTCGACAGTGTTCGCCCCGGGGTGACGGCACAGCAGGTCGACGCAGCGGCGCGCGACGTGCTGGCCGAGGCGGGACTGGCCGAGTACTTCGTTCACCGCACCGGGCACGGCATCGGCTTGTCGGTGCATGAGGAGCCTTACATCGTCGCGGGCAACGACATCGCCCTGGCCGCCGGGATGGCGTTCTCGGTGGAGCCGGGCATCTACTTTCCCGGTGAGTGGGGCGCTCGGATCGAAGACATCGTGATCGTCACCGAGAACGGCGCCGAATCACTGAACAACCGGCCGCACGAGTTGGTCGTGGTGGCCGTCTAACGGTTACCGCGGTCGAGCAGATCGGCCGAACCGAGCACCCGCTCCACCTGTACTTCGATCACCACGCGCTGCGGGTTCACCCGCGGCGTGCGGTAGCGCTGGGCGTAGCGCAGTTCGGCGTCGCGAACCGCGGCGGGGGCGTTGTTGACGGTGGCGCTGCCTTCCAGCGAGAGCCAGCGCGCCCCGTCGACTTGACTCAGTACGGCGACCCCGGCCCGCTCGGCGTTGACCGCCTTCTGCGAACCGCCGGTGGTGATCACCCGGGCGATGTGGGTCTTCGGGTCGAAGGTGAAGCCGACGGCCACGACGTGCGGAGAGTTGTCGGCGCGCAGCGTGGTCAGCATCGCCAGGTGACGTTCGGTGAGAAAAGCCAGTGCGTCACTGGTGAGCCGGGTCGTCGCGTTCGCCATCACCGCCCACGCTAGCGCAGGCGATAATCGCAGCCGTGAACGACACGGTGGACGGGCCGGTGGTGATTTTCGGCGGGCGCAGCGAGATCGGCGTGGAACTGGCGTGCCGGCTGGCGCCCGGCGCCACGGTCGTGCTGGCCGCCCGATCCGCCGACCGGCTCGCCGAGCAGGTCGCCGCGGTGCGTGACGCGGGTGCCGCGGCGGTGCACACGAAAGAGTTCGACGCCGACGATCTCGCCGGCCACGGCCCCCTGGTGGCGGCCCTGATCGCCGAGCACGGCCCGATCGGCACCGCCGTACTGGCCTTCGGGATCCTGGGCGATCAGGCCCGCGCGGAATCCGATGCCGGGCACGCGGTGGCCGTGGTCCACACCGACTACGTCGCACAGGTAAGTTTGCTAACTCACTTGGCCTCGGCGATGCGCACGGTCGGCCGGGGCCGCATCGTGGTGTTCTCGTCGATCGCAGGGGTGCGGGTACGCCGCGCCAACTACGTCTACGGCTCGGCCAAGGCCGGCCTGGACGGGTTCGCCAACGGACTGGCCGACGCCTTGCACGGAACCGGTGTACGACTGCTGATCGTTCGTCCCGGTTTCGTCATCGGGCGGATGACCGCAGGGATGAAGCCGGCTCCGCCCGCCAGCACGCCGGCCCAAGTGGCCGCGGCGACCGCTCGCGCACTTGAGCGTGGCCGGCGCACGATCGCGGTGCCCTGGATGCTGCGGCCGATGTTCGTCGCGATGCGACTGGTGCCCCAGTTCGTCTGGCGCCGGATGCCGCGCTGACCGGGGAAAACGATCGTAATCCGATAGTCGTAGCGTTGCCGGAAACTGGCACTCAATTAAGAAAAGCCGAGAAATTTGGTCCTGCGGTCTGGCCTAGGCCCTGATAACAGGACTATGGTCTAAAACCATGGACGATCGTGATAAAGACCCGTCAGTGGTGTTGCCCTATCTGATCGGTCGGCCGCTGGCAGCAACCGAAGTCTATGAAGCCTTCGGCTACCGCAAGTCCGCCTACTACAAGGCGGCGCACGAAGGTCGGCTCATCACCGCCGACAACCTGCTCCGGGTTGCCCAGCACTTCGGCTTGAACGCCGTCGACCTGCTGGTGCGCTACGGGCTGATCTCGGCCGACGCGGTGGCCGCCTACATGGATTCGGCGCAGCCGAAGGTCGCGCTGCCCAAGATCGCCGAATTGCACCCGGTCGCGGGCCGGCCGCCGCTGTAGCCCGAGCAGTCCAGTCCACCCCTTCATCAGGTCTCCCGGCGCCGCCGCCCCGGGCGGGTAGATTCAGGTCCGTGGCCCCGACGTTTGCTGAGATCGCCAAGTCCGACTACCTGCTGCTGACCACGTTCACCAAGGACGGCCGACCCAAACCCACGCCGGTGTGGGCGGCCGCCGACGGGGACCGACTGCTGGTGATCACCCAGGAGTCGTCCTGGAAGGTCAAGCGAATCCGTAACACCCCGCGGGTCACCCTCGCGGTCTGTGACATGCGGGGGCGGCCCAAAAGTGAGGCGATCGAGGCGGTGGCCACCGTATTGGACAAGGCGCACAACGGTGCGGTCTACGCCGCGATCGGCAAGCGGTACGGGATCATCGGCCGGGTGTTCAACGTGTTCAGCAAGCTGCGGGGCGGCATGCGCAACAACGTCGGTCTGGAGCTGACCGCCGCCGAGTGAGGCCACGACTCGGTCACATATAATGTACTTTGATCATTAAAATCGGCATTGTTGGGTTGGACCCACCGACAACCTAGGAGCTCTCGTGGCCGCCTTCACCTCAGACCAGATCCTCGGCGACATCGTCACCGCCGACCCGTCGACCACACGCATCCTGAGCAAGTTCGGGATCGACTTCTGCTGCCACGGTCAACGGACGCTCCAGGATGCCTGCGCCGCCGACGGCGTCGACGCCGACGAGCTGCTCGCGGCGCTCAACAGCGCCGGTGAGCCCGCTCAGCGCGCCGACTGGGCCGACTTCGACGACGCCTCGCTGATCGCTCACATCGTCAGCACCCACCACCGGTTCCTGTGGGACGAGTTCCCGCGGCTGGCGGAGCTGGTCGACAAGGTCGCCCGGGTACACGGCCCCAACCACGGCGAGCTGGCACGCGTCCGGGAGATCTTCCACCAGCTGCGCGCCGGCATGGAGCCGCACCTGCGCACCGAGGAGACCATGCTGTTCCCCGAGATCAGCCTGCATGCAGGGCGCCCGGATCGGCCGCTGTCCGAGGAGGTGCGCAACGAGCTGGCCGAAAACCAGCAGGAGCACGACAATGCCGGCCACCTGCTCGCCCAACTTCGGGAGCTCACCGACGGCTACACCATCCCGGCGGACGCCTGCGCCAGCTACACCGCGATGCTGGCCGGCCTGGCGGACCTGGAAAGCGACATTCATCTGCACGTGCACAAGGAGAACAACGTGCTGTTCCCGCGGGTGCTCGCCGGAGCCGGCAGCCCAACGTGAGCTCAGCCGGTGGCGCGTAGGTATTCGCCGAAGAATGCGAACACCCGCGCCCAGGCATCAGCGGTGGCGGCGTCGTTGTAGCCGAAGCCCGCGATGCGGATCAGCGGTTGGCCGGGCAGCTTGTTGGCGAAACTGTGCCCCGCTCCGGGATAGACCTTGATGTCGTGCGGGATGTGCTTGTGCTCGGCGACCCGGCGTAACCGATTGGGGGCGCCGATCCCCATCGGATCACGGCCGCCGAAACTGGCGACGATCGGGCAAGCGCCCTCCAGGGTTTCCTCGAGATGGCGCGGCAGCGGGGTGCCATAGAACGGGGCGGCGGCCCCGAAACCCTTGGGCGACAAGATCAATGCAAACTGTCCGCCCATGCAGAAACCGGCGACGCCCACCTTCCCGGAGCAGTCCGGCATACCGAGCAGGTGATCGCGGGCGGCCAAGATGTCGTCCAGGGCGCGGCCCCGCTGGGTCAGCAGCTCGCGGAACACCCGGGTGATGCAGCGCGCCCGGCCACCGCGCGAGTACAGGTTCGGCGACACCGCGAGGTAGCCCGCGCCGGCGATCCGCTCGGAGATGGCTTCCATATCCGCGGCGTAGCCGATCGCATCGTGGATCACCACCACCCCGGGCCACGGCCCGGGCCCATCCGGGATGTCCAGCAACGCCTCGATAGGCCCGTCGGGCGTGGCGAGTTCGATATTCATCGCATCAACGTATTCCCCGGTCCGCCAGGAGGGAACCTTCTTCGGCTCCCCGGACGTTGGGGTGGCATGGCGAGCGCTGTGTTGCGGATGTTTCTGGTCTACGTCCTGGCCGAGTCGGCCGCGGTTGCCGCATTGATCTGGGCGATCGGATTCGGCTGGACGACGCTGCTGCTGCTGGGCGCCTTCGTGGGCGGGCTGGTGCTGTCGGCAGGACAGCTCCGGCGCCAGATCGGGCGACTGCGTTCGGGAGCCGGTCCGGCGGCGTTCGCCGACGGCGGCCTGATCGCGGCGGGCACCCTGCTGGTGCTGGTCCCCGGCCCGCTGACCACGCTGGTGGGTCTGTTGCTGCTGGCGCCCCCGACCCGGACCGCCGCCCGGCCTCTGCTGACCGCGGTGGCCGCCGCCGGGCTCGGCCGGCACACGCCGCTGGCGGCTGCCACGGTCGCCGGCGGACGCTGGTATGCCGCTCGGCGCGCTCCCGGTCGCCGGGCCGACTACATCGATGCCGAGGTCGTCAACGTCACCGACGTCACCGATGTCCGACCCGTCCCACCGCCCGCCCTGTCGGTCGGCTGACCCGGCGCGACCGCCACCCCGTACTTTTTACGGCGTGACAATCATGCCCGGGGCGCCCACCTTGCTGCTGCTGGGCGGCCGCATCCACAGCCCCACGCATCCGGACGCCACCGCGATGGCGGTCCGCGACGGAATGATCGCCTGGCTGGGCAGCGACGCCGTCGGCCGCGAGCAGTTCCCGCGGGCCGAGGTGGAAGACCTCGATGGGGCTTTGGTGACACCGGCTTTCGTCGACAGCCACGTCCACGTCACCGAAACGGGGCTGTGCCACACCGGTCTGGATCTGCGGGCGGCGACCTCCCAGCGGCATTGTCTGCAGCTGATCGCCGATCATGCGGCGGACCACCCCGGGCAACCGATCTGGGGCCACGGCTGGGACGAAACCGGTTGGCCCGACGGTGGTGCCCCGGACACCGCGGCGCTCGACGCGGTGGTGGGGGACCGGCCCGCCTACCTGTCGCGGGTCGACGTCCACTCCGCGCTGGCCTCGAGCGCGCTCCGCAACCGGGTTCGGGAACTTCCGGCGGAAGCCGGGGCCGCGGCGCCGCTGTCCGGTGCTGCCCACCACCTGGTGCGGGCGGCGGCCCGCCACCTGCTCACCGTCGAACAGCGTGGGGCTGCCCGTGCCGCCGCACTCGACGCCGCGGCCGCAACCGGGATCGTCGCCGTCCACGAATGCGCCGGACCGGACATCGGCGGCCTCGACGACTGGCGCGAGCTACAGGCCCTCAGCGAACGGGGCGAGGGTGTCGAGGTCATCGGTTATTGGGGTGAACCGGTTACCAGCGCCGCCCGGGCGCGAGAACTACTCGCCGACACCGGCGCCCGCGGTCTCGCCGGCGACCTGTTCGTCGACGGGGCACTGGGCTCGCACACCGCCTGGCTGCACGAGCCCTACGCCGATGCCCCGGACTGCACCGGGGTGCGCCACCTGGACGCCGATACCGTCGGGGCTCATCTGTGGGCGTGCACCGAGGCGGGGGTGACCGCCGGATTCCACGTCATCGGCGATGCCGCGGTGTCATCGGTCGTCGCGGCCTTAGAAAAGGTGGTGGAGCACTTCGGGGTCGCGGCGGTGGCGCGCTGCGGGCACCGGCTGGAGCATCTGGAGATGGTCAGCGCCGAGCAGGCCGCCAAGCTGGGATCCTGGGGTGTGATCGCCAGCATGCAACCCGTTTTCGACACGCTCTGGGGCGGAGACAACGGCATGTACGCGCAACGGCTGGGGGCGCAGCGCGCCGCGGGGCTGAACCCGTTCGCGCTGTTAGCATCCCAAGGCGTGCCCCTCGCGTTCGGTTCCGACAGCCCGGTCACCGCGCTCGATCCCTGGGCCACGGTTCGCGCGGCCGCGCACCACCGCACACCGGGCAGCGCGGTCTCGATGCGGGCGGCGTTCGCCGCGGCGACCCGGGGCGGCTGGCGGGCCGCCGGCGTCAACGACGGCCTCAGCGGAACCCTGGTGCCCGGCGCACCGGCGTCCTACGCGGTATGGGAGGTCGCCCGCCTGGCCGTCGAGGCGCCCCGCGACTCCGTTCAGCGATGGTCGACCGATCCGCGCTCCCGGGTGCCTGCGCTACCGGTGCTGGAACCCGGTGAGGCGCCGCGGTGTCGGCGCACGGTGCACCGGGGTGTAGTCCTGCATGGCTGAGGACGCGGAGGATTCAGAAGGCCCGGAAACCGCCGAAACCCGGGAACCGGCCGCACCGAACCGGTTGGAACGACTGGGCATTGCGGCGGCCGATCGCTGGGCCCAGCTGGCGGCGTCGGTGGTCGCGGGCATGCTGCTGCGCGCCGGTTTCCCGCCACTGAACTGGTGGTGGGCGGCGATCATCGCGTTCGCGCTGTTGGCCTGGGTGCTCATTCGCCGCGAGACCACCGTCGGCGGCGGTTTCGGGTACGGCCTGCTGTGCGGCCTGGCGTTCTACCTGCCGCTGCTGCCCTGGGTCGGCGGTCTGGTCGGGGCCCTGCCCTGGCTGGTGTTGACCCTGGTGTGTGCGCTTTTTCCCGCCGCCTTCGGATCGGCCGCGGTGGTGGTGCGCAGCTTGCCGGGCTGGCCGATCTGGTTCGCGGTGCTATGGGCGGCCCAGGAGTGGGCGAAGTCGGTGATCCCCTTCGGCGGTTTCCCTTGGGGCGCCGTGGGTTACGGCCAGACAACAGGGCCGCTGCTGCCGCTGGTGGCCCTCGGCGGGGTTCCGCTGCTCTCGACGGCCGTGGTGCTGACCGGCTGCGCCGGCACCGCGCTGGTCCTGGAGATCGTGCGGTGGCTGCGCGAGGAACCGCCCACCGGGCCGGCTCGCGACGCCGGCCGCCCGCCGGCCGTGCTGCTGCCCGGCCTGTGCATCTGTCTGGTGCTGCTGGCCGCGATCGTGGTGTGGCCCGGCGTGCGCCGCTCGGGTGCGGGAGCCGGTGACGACCCGGCGGTCACGGTGGCAGCGGTGCAGGGCAACGTGCCGCGCCTGGGACTTGACTTCAACGCCCAGCGCCGTGAGGTACTGGACTATCACGTCCGCGAAACCCTTCGGCTGGCCGAGGACGTCGGGGCCGGCCGAGCCTCGCAGCCGCTGTTCGTGATCTGGCCGGAGAACGCCTCGGACATCGATCCGATGACCAACGCCGATGCCGCCCAACAGATCACCGTCGCCGCCCAGGCCATCGACGCCCCGATCCTGGTAGGTACCGTGCGGGCGGCACCGGGCTGGACCCGCGATAACCCGGCGGCGGTGAACTCGGTGGTGGTGTGGGATCCGCGCACCGGGCCGGGGGAGAGCCACGACAAGCGGATCGTCCAGCCGTTCGGGGAGTACCTGCCGTGGCGCGGGTTCTTCCGGCACCTGTCGGGCTACGCCGACCGCGCGGGATATTTCGTTCCGGGTCATGGCGACGGGGTGGTGCATGTCGCCGGCGTGCCGGTCGGGGTGGCGACCTGCTGGGAGGTGATCTTCGATCGGGCGCCCCGGGAATCGGTGCTGGCCGGCGCACAGCTGCTGGCCGTGCCGTCCAACAACGCCACCTTCGACGAGACGATGAGTGAGCAGCAGCTGGCGTTCGCCAAGGTCCGCGCCGTCGAGCACGACCGCTACGTGGTCGTCGCCGGAACAACCGGCATCAGCGCCGTGATCGCACCGGACGGTCGCGAACTGGCCCGCACCGGCTTTTTCGAGGCCGCCTACCTCGACAGCCATCTGCGGCTGAAGACGTCCCTGACCCCCGCAACCCGGTGGGCGCCGATCCTGCAATGGGTGCTGGTCGGCGCGGCCGTTGCGGGTCTGCTGGCGGCCATACGGCAAAATAGACCCTTCGTGCGCGGTCGAAAGCGGCGTTGGTTCAGCAGGCGTCCCACCGGCGCCGAGGTAAACGGGAGGAGCGGCGCCGATGAGTGATCGTCCCAGCCTGCACACGCTGGTGGTGATACCCACCTACAACGAGCTGGAGAACCTGCCGATCATCCTGGACCGGCTGCAGCAGGCCCGCCCCGATGTGCACGTTCTCGTGGTCGACGACGGCAGCCCCGACGGCACCGGGCGGTTGGCCGACGAGCGGGCCGCCGCCGACCCCGAACGCGTTCACGTCATGCACCGCACGGCCAAAGCCGGCCTGGGCGCGGCCTACCTGGCCGGTTTCGCCTGGGGTCTGGCCCGCCATTACGAGGTGATCGTCGAGATGGACGCCGACGGCAGCCACGCCCCCGAACAGCTGTACCGGTTGTTGGACGCCATCGACGCCGGCGCCGACGTGGCGATCGGTTCGCGCTACGTCGACGGCGGCGCGGTACGCAACTGGCCGGTGCGGCGCCTGGTGCTCTCCAAGACCGCCAACACCTACGCGCGGCTGCTGCTGGGGGTGGGAATCCACGACATCACCGCGGGCTACCGTGCCTACCGTCGCGGCGTGCTGGAAAAGATCGGCCTGGACGCGGTGGACTCCAAGGGGTACTGCTTCCAGGTCGACCTCACCTGGCGGGCGGTCAACAACGGCTTCACCATCACCGAGGTGCCGATCACGTTCACCGAGCGTGAGCTGGGCGTCTCGAAGATGAGCGGGTCCAATATCCGCGAAGCGATGGTCAAGGTCGCGCGGTGGGGAATCGGCGGCCGGGTGAACCGCCTGCGGGGTGCCCGCGGCTAGCTCGCCGCGGCACCCCGATCGAAACCACGCGGTGTCAGCCGCGCCGCTTCGTCTTGATCAGTTCCAGACGTTCCTTGAGCAGCTCTTCGAGCTCCTCGATCGAACGGCGCTCCAGCAGCATGTCCCAGTGGGTGCGCGGCGGCTTGACCTTCTTCGGTTCGGGCAGGTCGCCCTCGACCAGAGTGCCCTCCAAGCCGTTGCGGCACATCCAGGTGCCGGGGATCTCCGCGTCGTCGGCGAACGGAACCTCGAACTCTTCACCGTTCTCGGTGCGGTACCGCGCGATGCGGCGCGGCGCCAGGTCATGGTTGCGGTCGGTCTCGTAGCTCACGGCCCCCAGCCGACTGCCCCGCAGAACACGATCAGCCATCGACCCACACTCCTTATGCCTTCAGTGAAAAATGTCTCGCGAATGTCAACGCGAACGGGCCCTGTGCAGTTCCCGGCGCGTGCCGCGCAACCTCCAATGATACCGGGAACACCGCCGGCACCGGACTAAGGTGGGCAGACGTGCCACGCAGTCCCCGCCCTCAACCGTGCCGGTGGTGCGGCCGCGACGTGGGCGACGCCGGTATCGGACGGCGCCGGCAGTATTGCCGGCAATCCTGCCGGCAGCGCGCCTACGAGCAGCGCGCCCTGATCAGCAGCGGTAAGACAGCCGCGCTGGCACCCGACGCCGTGGTGCTCTCCGCCGAGGAAGCCACCGCCTTATCCGACCGGGTGTATCAGGTGCGCTGCGCGGCCGAGGACATCGCGACCGCGCTGTCGGAAGACGCTCCACGCGATGAGCTGCGGCAACTGTGTGACACGCTGCTGCACGCCGTGGAATCCGCCGACCGTTGGCGCTGATCGTCAGCTTGCGCAGCTGAAGAGCTTGCCGACATCCGCGGGCGGCGGCACCGGGCGCAGGCAGCCGAAGACGCCGATGTCCTCCGGACTGAACCGCACCGCCGAACGGTGGGCGTAGTTCACACAGAACAGCCCGACTCGATCCGCCCGACACCGGTAGTCACCGAAGGACAGCGTCGATCCGTCGGGCAACTCGGCTCCGTCACCATGCACGAACCGGCCCGGATCGCCGTGCACGGACCCGATCCGCAGCGTGTTGCCGCCGTAGTCGACCCAACCGGCCTTCCACTGCCCGTAGATCTCTTGGGGCTGCGGCGACGGATTGGCCAGATCGACCACGCAGGCCAACGCGCCGTCGGCGGAGTCGGCGTCGGTCATGCAGTAGGTGGCGCGGTGCGGCGCGGCCGGCACCGTGAAGGCGACTTCGTCGATGAGGTCGGTGCTGACCCCGTCGCGGGTCGCGCTGTGGTAGCCCGCGGCGTCGACGGGCCGGCCGGCCTCGATCCAGGCGATGACATCGGCGATCGGCGCGCCCGCCTCCGGCGGGGCCGACGGCTCGGCTGCAGTCGAGGTCGGCGACGCCGGGGACGACGGGGACAGCGTGGAGGTTGCCGTGGTGGACGGGCCGGTCGGGCTGGGCTCGGGCTCGCCGACCGTCGCGCGGGAACACCCGGCGATCAACAGCAGTACCGCGACGAGCCCGGTGAGACGCATGCCGTTAGGCTAACCGCCCTGCCTCAACCGGCGGCCCAGCCTCACCTCTCCTTCGTCGAGGTTCGCTAACCGCCCTGCCTCAACCGGCGGCCCAGCCTCACCTCTCCTTCGTCGAGGTTCGCTAACCGCCCTGCCTCAACCGGCGGCCCAGCTTCACCTCTCCTTCGTCGAGGTTCGCTAACCGCCGGGCGGTTCGCTACCGTTCGGCTCATGCATAACCACCCTGTGCAGGCCAGCATCGCCACCGGCGTCGTGGAGGGTTTCGCACGTGACGGGGTGCGCAGATGGCGCTCCATCCCGTATGCGCGCCCCCCCGTCGGCCCGCTGCGGTTCCGGGCGCCCCAGCCGGCCCTGCCGTGGTCGGGGGTGCGGCACTGTCACGGGTTCACCAACTGCGCGCCGCAGGAGCGGATGTACACCATCCTCAGTCCGGGCCGCTTTCAGCCGACCAGCGAGGACTGCCTGACGCTCAACGTGGTGGCACCCGATGAGGTCGGTGCGGGCCCGTTGCCGGTAATGGTGTTCATCCACGGTGGCGGCTACATCCTGGGCAGCTCGGCGACCCCGATCTACGACGGGGCGGCGCTGGCCCGGCGGGGCTGCGTGTACGTCTCGGTCAACTACCGGCTCGGCGCGCTCGGCTGCCTGGACCTGTCGTCGCTGTCGACCCCCGAGATCACGGTGGACAGCAACCTGTACCTGCGTGATCTGGTGCTGGCCCTGCGGTGGGTGCGTGAGAACATCGCGGCCTTCGGCGGCGACCCGGACAACGTCACGATCTTCGGGGAAAGCGCCGGCGCGCACATCGTCGCCACCCTTTTGGGGGTGCCCCAGGCCGACGGCCTGTTCGCCCGCGCGATCGCCCAAAGCCCCGCCGCGGGAATGGTTCGCAGCCCCGAGATCGCAGCGGAGTTCGCCCGCCGGTTCGCCGGGCTGCTCGGGGTGCGCCCCGCCGATGCCGCGCACACCCTGCTGCGGGTGTCACCGGCCGAATTGCTGGCGGCCCAGGCCCGACTGCTGGCCGAAGGCACCCGCGACATGCTGGGCGCTTTCCCGATCGGCCCGGTTTTCGGTGACGATCTGCTGCCGCTGGATCCGGTCGAGGCGATGCGGCGGGGTTCGGCCCACCGGGTGCCGCTCATCATCGGCAGTAATGCCGATGAGGGCCGGTTGTTCACCCGGTTCCTCAAGATGCTGCCGGTCGACGAGCCGACGGTCGAGGCGGTACTGGCCGGCGCCGAGGCGGGCGTGCGGGATCGCATCATCGCCGCCTACCCGGATTACCCGAAGCGGGCGGCCTGCATCCGGCTCGGCGGTGATTTCGCCTTCAACGCCGCGGTGTGGGAGATCGCCGAAGCTCACGGCGCTCATGCACCCACCTACGTCTACCGCTACGACTACGCGCCGCGGATGCTGCGCTGGTCGGGAATGGGCGCCACGCACGCCACCGAACTGTTCGCCGTGTTCGGCGTCTACCGCAGCGGCGGATTGGGCCGGCTGCTCACCGCCGGCGCCGACCGCCGGGTGGCGTTGCGGGTCAGTGGACAGCTGCAACGCCGCTGGCGGGCGTTCAGCCGGGACGGGGCGCCGAGCGACGACTGGCCGGTCTACACGCCCGCCGACCGTGCCGTGATGGTGTTCGACCACAAGACCCGGGTGGAATACGACCCCGCGCCGGAGCGCCGGATGGCCTGGGAGGGCTTCTCGCTGGCCCACTGACCGCGAAAACCTATACGCGGCACCGTCGAGTCAGGCGGTCGGGTGGTGACCTTCAGAGGCAGCGGGTCAGGACCGGATCACCCGGGTACCGCCGGCCAGCTCGTCGTGCTTGCCCTGTTTGGTCGGGCTGCCGCTGATCGTCAGCGCGATCACGACGTAGGCCACGAAGGCCGCCACCGGGCCCAGGTAGGGGAACACGGCCAGCACGGTGAACGAGTTGCGGATGGCCGACTGCCCCAGCGTCGGCTTGGACACCCCGTCGGGCCCGCGCACGGCCAGGCCGAGCAGCCGCTTGGCCGGGGTGGTGCCCTGGGTGACCTCGAACAACACGAAATAGCCGTAGGTCAGCACCCCGGAGAACAGGCCGGTCACCAGAAAGGGATAGTCATCGGCGAACACGAACAGCGACAGGGCGAACGCCACGATGCTGACCAGCACACCGTCGAGGAACCGGGCCCAGAAGCGCCTGCCCAGCCCACCCGGTTTCTGGCCCCACGCCGGCGGCTGAGTCGATCCGGGCTGCTGTCCCCAGCCCGGCGGCGGCGGATAGGCGCCGGGTTGACCGGGACCGGGCCCGTAGCCGGGGACATTCGGGTTGAAATCGCCGGTTGTCATCAGATCCGCTCCTGATCCTCGGGTGTTCGCCAATGTACCGTGACGGGCGAGGACCTGATCGGATTCTGCGCACGGCGAAACGGCGGATTTCGTAGGACTATGTACCAGATCGTGGTGGTGCTCGTCGTTGCGTTGCACCTGGTGTTCGTCGGCTATGTCGCCGCCGGCGGGTTTCTGGCGCTGCGATGGCGGCGCACCATCTGGATGCATGCCGCGGCGGTGTTCTGGGCGGTTCTGATCCTCACCGCTCACCTGGACTGCCCGCTGACGTGGCTGGAGCGCAGGGCACGCGCCGGCGCCGGAATGGCACCGCTGCCATCGGAGGGCTTCATCGCCCACTATCTGACCGGAGTGCTCTATCCGGCCACGTGGACCACGGCTGTCGAGGCGGCGGTACTGGCGGCTGTCGGCGTCTCGTGGGCGCTGTATGGGCGGGCCGCGGTGCGGGACCGGCGATACGGTGGTGGTCATGCGGGCGCTGATCATCGTCGACGTGCAGAACGATTTCTGTGACGGGGGCGCACTGCCGGTGACCGGCGCCGCCGCTGTCGCGCGCGGCATCACCCGTCACCTTTCCACCGCGGCCGCAGGGGAGCGCTACGACCACGTGGTGGCGACCCAGGATTGGCACGTCGACCCCGGCGGTCACTTCTCTGCGCACCCGGATTTCCTGACGTCCTGGCCGCCGCACTGCCGTGCCGGAACCGCCGGCGCGGAATTTCATCCCGCACTGAACATCGAGAGGGTCGAAGCGGTTTTCCGAAAGGGCGCATACGACGCCGGGTACAGCGGGTTCGACGGCGTCGACGGCGACGACACCGCCCTGGGCGACTGGCTGCGCCGACACGACGTGGACAGCGTCGACGTGGTCGGCGTTGCCACCGACTACTGTGTGCGCCACACCGCCGAAGATGCGATCCGCGCAGGGTTTTCCACCACGGTGCTGACGCAGTTGACCGCGGGAGTGGCCGCCGACTCGACGGCCGCCGCACTGGCGGCCATGCGCAGCGCCGGTGTCGTCGTTGTGGAGGCAGCCTGATGACCGACTCGTTAGCGCACGATCTACTGGCCGCGGTCGAGCAGTCGCCGGCCGCGGCGGCCGCCCATGACCGAGCCGGCTGGGTGGGGCTTTTCAGTGCCGACGGTCAAGTGGAAGACCCGGTGGGCTCGCGCCCGCACGTCGGTCCCGAGCAGATCGGCCGCTTCTACGACACGTTCATCGGCCCGCGCGACATCACCTTCCACCGCGACCTGGACATCGTGCACGGCACGACCGTCATCCGGGACCTTGAGCTCGAGGTCGCGATGGGACCGGCGGTGATCATGCACATTCCGGCGATCCTGCGCTATGACCTTTGCCAGGACCTCACCGAGGCCGACGGCCGATGGGCGCTGCGGCGGTTGCGCGCCTACTGGGAGTTGCCGGCGATGATGCGCCAGTTCCTCGGCAACGGCCTGCCGGCGGTGCCCGCCGGGCTGCAGCTGTCGCGATCGCTGCTGCGTAACCAACGCTTCGCCGGTACAGCCGGATTCGCTGCCGGGTTTCGCCGGCCGGCCGCTGCGGGCAAACGCCCGGTGCGTTCGTTCCTCACCGCAATGGCGTCCGGTCAGCAGGCCGTTGCCCGGGCACTGCTATCGCCCAGTGCCACAGTGACTTACGGTGACGACACCGCCGTGGACGCCATCGAACTCGGTACCCGGCTGGACGGCGCGCGGCCGACGAAGCTGCTGGCGGCCGGCGGCACCGTCGCGGTCTCGACCACGTCGGCGCAGCAACGCGGCGTGCTCTTCGCCGATGTGGACCGGCGTGGCCAGGCGATCACGGCCATCCGGTACTTCGCAGAAGACTGAGTCGCCGGGCCGGCGAGGATAAGCTCGACGACGTGCCAAGCTTTCGAATCGCCGAAGTCGCCGAACTGCTCGGGGTCAGTGACGACACCGTCCGACGCTGGATCGATTCCGGTCGTCTCTCGGCGACATCGGGTGCCGGTCCCCGGATGGTCGACGGGGCCGAGCTGGCGCGGTTCGCCCAGGAGCGCGCCTCCGTCGAACCGGTCACGCGCAATCCGGTGGTCGGCCAATCCGCCCGCAACCGGCTGGTCGGGCTGGTCACCAACGTGACTCGCGACACGGTGATGGCGCAGGTCGACGTTCAGGCCGGCCCGTTCCGGCTGGTGTCGCTGGTCAGCCGCGAGGCCGCCGACGAACTGCAGCTGCAGCCCGGCAGCCTGGTGGTCGCCTCGGTCAAGGCCACCAACGTCGTCCTGGAACTGCCGCGCCGGGCCGGTTCGGCCGGCAACACCGACCCGGCGGCTGAATTCGGATAGGTCAGGCCAGCAGCACTATCAGTGATGCCGTGGCCAGCAGCAGGTAGGCGGCTGGAAAGGCGATGTTGTACAACACTCCGGCCCGCACATGCGTCACGACGGCCCCGATGAAGAAGGCGACCAGCCCGGCGGCGGCGGCGACCCCGATCTGCGGGACGCCCGCCAGTCCGATGATCAGCCCGACGCCTCCGGCCAGCTTCAGTCCGCCCAACAGCGGCAGCCACGAGCGTGGAACTCCCACCTGTGCCGAGTTGGCCAATACGAACTGCGCCGGAATGAAGTCGGCGATGGCGATCGCGATGGTGACGATCGCGGTGACGGTGATGACCGCAAGGTAGACGCTCGATACGCTCATGATGTTGCTCGTCCTTTCGTCGGCGGATGTGACTGTCCCGGTCCTTCCGTGTCCATGACGACTGCCGGACGGGAAAGGTGACCCATGAGCAACGCGGAGAATCTGGCCCGCCAGTTCGAAGAGCACCGCCACCACCTGCATTCGGTGGCGTTTCACCTGCTCGGTTCGGCCGCCGATGCTGAGGATGCCGTTCAGTCGGCCTGGCTGAAGGCCAGCCGCGCCGACTTCGAGGCCGTGGACAACGTGGCGGGCTGGCTCACCACGATCACCGCCCACACCGCCGTCGATCAGTTGCGCACCCGTGCCCGGCGAGGCGAGCGGCCCCTGCCCGACACCGGACACGTAGACACCGCCCGCGGCCTGGTCGCACCCGCCGCCGACGAGCAGGTGCTGCGTTCCGAGGCGGTCAGCCGCGCGCTGCTGGTGGTGCTGGATCGGTTGTCGCCGGCCCAGCGGGCGGCCTTCGTATTGCACGACGTGTTCGACGTGCCCTTCGAGCAGGTCGGCGAACTGCTCGACAAATCCCCGGATGCCGCCAAGAAGCTGGCCAGTCGGGCCCGGGCGCGGCTCCACGCCGCCCCGGCCCCCGAACCGCGTCGCCGTGCCGAGCACCTGCAGATCGTGACGGCGTTCCTGGCGGCCTCCCGCGGCGGCGACATCCCGGCACTGCTTGAACTGTTGGCGCCCGACGTGGTGCGCCGGGTCGATGCGGTGCTGGTACCGGCGGGTGTGCCCACCGAAATGCGCGGCGCCGCCGAGGTGGCGACGGAGACCCGGCGCTTCACCGTCCGTGCCCGCGCCGGTGCGGTGGTGCTGATCGACGGCGCACCCGGCATCGCGATCGCTCCGGGGGGCCGGCTGTGGGCGGTGCTCCACATCGGTATCGGTGACGACGGGCGCATCCACAGCATCGACATCGCCGGAGAGCCGGAGCGGCTGGGCCTCATGACACTGCAGCTGCCGGGAATGGATCGGTGATGAGTGCGCGTGACGGCCGATCACCGGTGCCCGGTTCTGCTTTGATGGTTCACGCGAACCGATTCGGCAGTTAAGGGGAATCCCATGCCTGAAGAAGCGAAGGCTCCCGAGGAGACGCCGGTGGCGGTGACAGCGCGCGGCATTTCTATGACCGGGCCGTGGGGGAGGGTATTCGGGCCGCTGGACCTGGATATCGAAGCCGGCGGGGTCACGGTGCTCATCGGCCCGCCCGGTTCGGGACGCACCGCGCTGCTGATGAATCTGGCCGGCCGGATGAAACCGTCGACGGGAACGGTGACGGTGTTCGGGCACCAGCGGGCCCGCGACATCTTCGGCGTCTCCGCCCTGGCCGGAATCGAACAACTCGACGCGATCTTCGAATCGGTGACAGTAGGCGACCTCATCACCGAACAGCTCCGCTGGAATTCCTCGTGGTGGCGGCTGGTCCGCCGCGCCGGGGAAGCCGAGCGCGATGCGGTGTGCGGGCCGGTCTTCGGTGAGCTGCCACCGCCGGAACTGCACGCCTACGTCGAGCAGCTCGACGAACTGACCGGGCTGCTGCTGCGCATCGCGCTGGCCAACACCGCGCGGCCACCACTGTTGGTGGTCGGCAGCATCGATCAGGTCACCAGTGACCGCGATCGGACAACCCTGATCCGGCGACTGGTCGCACTGGGGGAGCAACAGACCGTGATCACCGCGTCGGCCAACGAGGTACCCGAGGGCTCGGGGATCGCAGCACAGATCCACGTCGAGCATCTGGAGCCGGCCGAGCTTGTGCACAGCACACACGGCCGACACGAGAAGGGGCAGGAGTAGACCATGCTCGCCGGAATGTCGTTGGGCACCGACCTCAAACGCTACTCACGTGGCACCATGCCGCGGCTGGCCCTGCTCACCATCATCGTGCTGCCCCTGCTCTACGGCGCGATGTACCTGTGGGCGTTCTGGAACCCGTTCGCCGCCATCGACAAGATCCCGGTGGCCCTGGTCAACGAGGACACCGGCGCCACCGTCTCGGGCAACCAGTTGCACGCCGGCGACGAAGTCACCCGCGCACTGGTCGACTCCGGCCAGCTCGATCTGCATCAGGTATCGGAAAGCCAAGCCGCCAAGGGGGTTTCCGACGGCACATACTATTTCTCGATCACCCTGCCGGAGGACTTCAGCGCGGCCGTGGTGTCGCCCGCGGGGCCGCATCCGCAGAAGGCGCAGATCCAGTTCCGATTCAACGACGCCAACAACTATCTGGCTTCGGTCATGGGCCAAAACGCCGCCCGCGAGGTCCTCAACGAAGTCAGCGCCAAGGTCGGCCAACAGGTGATCGGCACGGCGCTGACCCAGGTGACCGACGAGGTCAAAAAGGCGGCCGACGGCGCCGATCGGCTCTCGCAGGGCTCGAAGGCATTGGCAGACAATCTGGGAACGGCACGCGACGGTTCGGCGGCACTGGCCGACGGCAGCCGCCGATTGTCGCAGGGGGTCCAGCAGGCCACCGACCCGCTGCTGAAGCTGACCGACGACCTCGGGGCCATGGGCTTCGACCCGAACGCCGCCGGTGCCGCCGCGACCGCGTTGAGCGGCAACATCACAACGGTGTCCGACCGGATCGCGGCGCTCAACGTCAACTACCAGCAGGCCGCCGGCATCGTCAATCAGGTCGTGGACGCACTGCGCGGCAACCCCGATCCGGCCGTTCGCGGGCTCGGTGACACCCTTGCCGGCGCACAGCGCCTGCTGGCGATCAAAGGGGTCGACCCGGCCACCGACGAGGGGCTGGCCCAGCTGCGCGCCAACGCCCAAAAGCTGGAGAATGACCTGGCCGATCCGGGCAGCGGGTTGCGCACGTTCATCAGCCATGCCCTCGACGGGGGGCTCAAATCCGATCTGGTCACGCTGCGCAACGGCGCAACCGACCTCGACGCGGGCGCACACAAACTCAGCGACGGGCTGGCCCGGTTGACCGAGGGCGGCGATCAGCTCAAAGACGGTGCCGCCCAGTTGGCGTCGGGACTGGGCGAGGCGGATCAGCGCGCGTCGACCGTCACCGACCAACAGCGCGTCGAGATTTCGCAGATCCTGGCCAGCCCGGTCGGTGTCGATATGGACTTCACCCATCACGCCGCCACCTTCGGCACCGGCTTCGCCCCGTTCTTCCTGCCGCTGGCCTTGTTCATCGGTTCGCTGATCGTGTGGATGCTGTTGACCCCATTGCAGACCCGGGCCATCGTCAACGGTCTCGGTGCCCTGCGGGCGGTGCTCGCCTCCTACTGGCCGGCCCTGCTGTTGGGTCTGTGCCAGGTGCTGCTGATGTATGCGGTGGTGCACTTCGGGGTCGGGTTGCAGGCGAAGTATGCCGCGGGCACGGTCGCTTTCCTGGCACTGATCGCCGCGTCGTTCCTGGCGCTGATCCAGGCGTTCAACGCGGTGCTCGGTGTCGCGGTCGGACGGGTGTTCACCCTGGCCTTCCTGATGTTCCAGCTGGTGTCCTCCGGCGGGGTGTATCCGGTGGAGACGACGGCGAAGCCGTTCCAGATTCTGCACCCGTATGACCCGATGACATACGCGGTCAACGGTTTACGTCAGCTGACCGTCGGCGGTATCGATGCCCGGATGTGGACGTCGGTCGCCGTGCTGGCCGGGATCCTCATCGTGTCGCTGGCGGCCAGCAGCTGGGCCGCCCGTCGAGATCGCCAGTACACCCTCGAACGCCTCTACCCGCCGATCGAAGTGTGACGGTTTTCGGCGTGCGACCTTCGGGCGTAAACCCGTTGCGGCGACGCACCGTGCTGCGCGGTGCCGCGGCGGTGGGGATGGCCGCTGCCGTGCCGTGGCCGTCGGCGTGCGGCGCCGACGACGACGCGGTGACGTTCTTCTTCGCGGCCAACCCGGAAGAGGCCGACACCAGGATGCGCATCGTGACGGCATTCCAGCGCGAACATCCCGACATCCGGATACGCACCGTGTTGGCCGGGGGAGATCCCACCCAGCAGATATCGACGTTCTGCGCCGGCGGCCGGTGCCCGGATGTGCTGATGGCCTGGGAGTTCAACTATGCCGGGCTGGCCGACCGCGGGGTGCTGGCGGACCTGAACCCGCTGCTGGACGCTGATCCGGAGTTCGCAGCGGCCCTGCGCACCGACAGTATCCCGGCACTGTATGAGACCTTCGGCTTTAACGGCGGCCAGTATGCCCTGCCCGAACAGTGGTCGGGAGCCTTCCTGTTCTACAACACCAGGATCTTCGCCGAGGCCGGTGTTCCGCCGCCGCCGGGCCGCTGGGACCGGCCGTGGACGTTCGACGAATTCCTCGACACCGCAACCGCACTGACCCGCCGCTCGGCCAACGGCCGAGTCACCCAATGGGGGTTCGTCGACACCTGGTCGCCGCCCTACTCCGCGGCGCTGTTCGGGATGAACAACGGCACGCCGTGGGCCGTCCCACGATTCGACCCCACCCATCTGAACTTCGACGACGACGCCTTCCTCGACGGCATCCAGTTCTACGCCGACCTGTCAGGTGTGCACCGGGTGGCGCCTGCGGCTTCCGACACCCAGGCGATATCCACCATGGGACTGTTCACCGCGGGCCAGGCGGCGATGGCGCTCGGCGGTCATTGGCGATACCAGACCTTCGCACAAGCCGAGGAGCTGGATTTCGACGTGGCGGTCCTACCGACCGGGCCTGCCGCGGCAGCCAAGGGGATGGCCGCCCGCTCGGCGATCGGCAGTACCGGACTGTCCATCGCCGCCGCCAGCCGCCACCGACGCCAGGCCTGGGAGTTCGTCAAATTCGCTGCCGGGCCGGTGGGGCAGACCCTGATCGGGGAGTCCGGTCTGTTCGTGCCGGTGCTGCGATCTGCGATCGCCGCACCCGGGTTCAGGACGGCCCACACCGGTATCACCAACCTCGACGTGCTTATCGGCGGCCCGGCCCACTCCGAGGGCCTGCCGGTCTCCCCGGAGTGGCAGAAGGTGCATGCGCTGATGGACCGCGCCATCGGGCCGGTGCTGCGCGGGAAGCGGCCCGCGGCGACGCTGAAGGCCGACCTGTCGCCCCAGATCGACGAGGTGTTGGCCACCGCATGAACCCGACACGCAGGCGCGCACGAGCGGGACGATGGTTCATCGCCCCGAATCTGGCGGCGGTCGCGGTGTTCATGGCGTTCCCGCTCGCATTCTCGCTCTACATGAGCGTCCAGCGCTGGGATCTGTTCAGCCCTCCGACGTTCGTCGGCGCGGCGAACTTCCGTGACCTGTTGACCGATGATCCGCTGTTCGGCATCGCGGTACGCAACACGACGGTGTTCACCGTCGGCACCGTGGTCCCGACGGTGTTGATCAGTCTGGCGGTGGCCGGATTGTTGAACCGCACGATCAGGGGCATCGGGCTGTTCCGGGCGATCGCCTTTCTTCCGCTGGCTGTGTCATCGGTGGTGATCGCGGTGGTGTGGCAGTTCGTGTTAAACACCGACAGCGGGTTGCTCAACATCATGCTCGGCTGGTTCGGTATCACGCCGGTGCCGTGGCTGACCGAACCGCACTGGGCGATGGCTTCGCTGTGTCTGGTCAGCGTGTGGAAGAGCGTGCCCTTTGCGACGGTGATCCTGTTGGCAGCCATGCAGGGTGTGCCGGAGTCGCTGCACGAAGCGGCCCGTATCGACGGCGCCGGGGAGGTTCGACGTTTTGTGTCCATCACGGTGCCGATGGTCCGCGGCGCACTGTGGTTCGTGGTGGTGATCTCGGTCATCAACGCTTTTCAGGCATTTGACCTGGTTTATGTCCTCACCGGCAGCAGCGGCGGCCCGGAGACCGGTACCTACGTGTTGGCCATCATGCTGTTCCAGCACGCGTTCGCCTTCCTGGACTTCGGATACGCATCCGCACTGGCGTGGGTGATGTTCGCGGTGCTGCTGACGCTGACGATCGTCCAACTGCGGCTGTCGCGCCGCAACGCGATGGACCAATGACGGCCCGCACCGGCCGCCCGGTTCGGCACCGTATCGGCAGACTGCTCGGCGTCTACGCCGGCCTGGCCGGTGTCGCGGCATGTGCACTGTTCCCGATCCTGTGGGCGTTGTCCGGGTCGCTGAAACGCCAGGCCGAGATCAGCCAGCCGATGCTGTTTCCGGCCCACCCACAGTGGTCGAACTATCTGGATGTGTTCGCCCGAATGCCGTTCTGGCGGATGCTTTTCAACACCGTTCTGTACGCCGGTTGTGTGACGGCCGGGCAGGTCTTCTTCTGTTCTCTGGCCGGCTACGCCTTCGCCCGGCTACCCTTCACCGGCCGCGACACGTTGTTCGTGCTCTACCTGGCCACCCTGATGGTGCCGTTGACGGTTACGGTGATTCCGCAGTTCATCTTGATGCGGGTGTTCGGGTGGACCGACACCATGTGGGCGATGATCATCCCGGGATTGTTCGGCAGCGCGTTCGGCACCTATCTGATGCGGCAGTTTTTCGCGACGCTGCCCGTCGACTTGGAAGAGGCGGCCATTCTGGACGGGTGCTCGCCCTGGCAGGTGTACTGGCGGATTCTGTTGCCGCACGCCAAACCTGCGGTGATGGTGCTGGCGGTGCTGACCTGGATCAACGTCTGGAATGACTTCCTGTGGCCACTGTTGATGATCCAACGCAAGAGCATCGCCACCCTTACCCTCGGGCTGGTGTGGATGCAGGGGGAGTACGTCGCCGAATGGCCCGTGCTGATGGCGGCGTCCATGCTGATGCTGGCGCCGTTGATCGTGATCTACGCGGTGGCGCAGCGCGCCTTCATCAACGGTATCGCCGCCACCGGGTTCGGCGGACGGTAGTCGGGGGATCGTAGTGGCTTCAGTGACTTTCGACTCGGTGACCCGGCGCTATCCCGGGGCCGACCGCCCCGCGCTCGACGCGTTGAACCTGTCCATCGACGACGGCGAGTTCATGGTGTTGGTGGGGCCGTCCGGATGCGGCAAGACGACCACCCTGCGGATGCTGGCGGGCCTGGAACCCGTTGATGCGGGCCGGATCCATATCGGCAGCACTGACGTAACCGAGACCGATCCGGGCGCTCGTGACCTCGCCATGGTGTTCCAGAACTACGCGCTGTACCCGCACATGACGGTGGCGCAGAACATGGGATTCGCGCTGAAGGTCGCCAAGGTTCCGAAAGCCGAGATCCGTACCAGGGTGCTGGAGGCCGCGCAACTGCTGGGCCTGCAGGCGCACCTGCAGCGTCGGCCCAAAGACCTGTCCGGGGGCGAGCGGCAGCGGGTCGCGATGGGCCGGGCGATCGTGCGCCGCCCCCAGGTCTTCCTGATGGACGAGCCGCTGTCGAACCTCGATGCCATGCTGCGCGTGCAGACCCGCAATCAGATCGCCGAACTGCAACGCCGGCTGGGCATCACCACCGTCTACGTCACCCACGACCAGGTGGAGGCGATGACGATGGGTGACCGGGTGGCCGTTCTGCGCGACGGGGTGCTGCAGCAGTGCGCGCCGCCGCGTGAGCTGTACCGAAAGCCGGCCAACGTGTTCGTCGCCGGGTTCATCGGCTCCCCGGCGATGAACCTGTTCACCGTGCCGGTCGTCGACGGTGCGGTGTCGGTGGGGGGTTACGCGCTGGCCTTGCCGCCGGAAATCTCTGCCGCCGCAGCCGAGTTGACCGTCGGTATCCGGCCTGAACAGCTGCAGATCGCCGACCGTGGGATCGGTGTGGAGGTGGAGTTCGTCGAAGAACTCGGCGCCGACACCTATCTGTACGGCCGGACCGTCGACCGCCCGGCACCGCAGTCGGTGGTCGCGCGGGTGCCCGGCGGCACCGAGATTCAGCGGCGGAGCCGGCTATCACTGCACCTCGACGCGGCGGACCTGCACTTCTTCACCACCGACGGCGCCCGGCTGGGCTGAGGGCCGGCGTCAGTGCGGCGCTTTGCGCGCCTCCGGCCCCAGCGTGACCGCCAAATGATGCAGCATGAGCACGAACGTGATGGCCCACGCGGCCAGCGCTATCCAGCTCTGCACCGAACCGATGTGGTAGACGATCGGAAGGTGGTCGGCCTGCCCCAGGTAGTGGCTGCCCACGCCGTACATGCCCAGCGGGAAGATCACGCTCCACCACGGCGCTTCATAGCGCAGTGGGATGCGATGCACGACATGGCGCCACACCCCGGCGGCGATCAACGCGGGGATCAGCCAGGTGCCGAACGCCCAGAACAGCACCGATGTCCCGGCGATCAGACCTCGGGTGGCGGTGACCATCGGCGCCTCGGCCATCTCGACGATCCGCGCGCCGGCCAACACGGTGATCGCCGTGGCACCCATCGCCACCCAGTACTGCGGAATGAGATCCTCGGGCAACAGCGGGTAGAGCAGCAGCCGCAGGGCGACGAAGATGCCGGCGGCGCCGTAGAGGAACACCCCGATCGACCAGGAGACCACCGCCAGCAGCGCCAGGCTCTGCCGCCAGGGCTCTTCCACCTCCACCTCGAGTACCGCCGCGAGCACCGCGATGGACTGGCTGGCCACCACCCAGATGAACCAGGTGCCGTTGGCCCGCCGTACCACCGGACGCTCCGAGGTGCCCAGCACGGCGGTCCACGGGATCAGGTAGCCGAGCACCAGCCAGGCCAGCGAGCTGACCATCAGCAGGCCGACCGCGACATCGTCGTGCCCGTCGATGACGAGCCGTGCCCCCAACACGTTGGTGGCCGAGACGAAGGTGAACAGCCCGAACGCGCGCCCGGAATCAGACAGGTCGGCCCGGAATTCGTGGGGGAAGGCGATGACGCGCACCGCTGACACCACGACCAGGACCAGGTAGGACAATGCCGTCACCCACAGCAGCAGCACCGACACTCGGTAGGCGTTCTGGTGGTACATGGCCATCGACACCATTCCGCTGGCCATCACCAGTGCGAAGTAGCCGGGATTGAGTGTCCGTACCGCCTCCCGGGTCCCGATCACCGGCATCGTCGTCGTTGCACCCACCCCGTTCAGCCCCTCTCTTCGCGCGCCGAAAGCGTGTCTCGGTATACCACCGGGCCGCTTCCGGCGAGGGTCAGTTGGGGCCAATCGACATCGATCTCTACGCTGCCGGTCACCAGACCGGAAGTAGATCGCGCGGCGATGTTTTCGGATCAGTCGAGCAGCTGCCGCAGCACGTATTGCATGATGCCGCCGTGCCGGTAGTAGTCGGCCTCGCCGGGTGTGTCGATGCGCACCGTGGCATCGAACTCCACGTCACCGGCTTTGACGTGCACGGTGTCGGGGATGGTGTCGCTCAGTGCGGTCACGCCGGTGATGTCGAAACTCTCCTCACCGGTCAGGCCGAGCGAATCGGCGTCGGCGCCGTCGGGGAACTGCAGCGGGAGCACTCCCATCCCGATCAGGTTGGAGCGGTGGATGCGCTCGTAGGACACCGCGAGCACCGCCCGCACCCCGAGCAGCACGGTGCCCTTGGCGGCCCAATCGCGAGACGAGCCGGAGCCGTATTCCTTACCGGCCAGAATCACCAACGGGACACCGGCGTCAAGGTAGTTGACCGACGCGTCGTAGATGGTGGTCACCGGGGCATCCGGCTGGGTGAAGTCACGCGTGAAACCGCCTTCGGTACCCGGCGCCAACTGGTTGCGCAGCCGGACGTTGGCGAACGTACCGCGGATCATCACCTCGTGGTTGCCACGCCGGGAGCCGTAGGAGTTGAAGTCTTTGCGCTCAATACCGTGTCCTGACAGGTATTTTCCGGCGGGGGAGTCGTAACGGATCGATCCGGCCGGGCTGATGTGGTCGGTGGTGACCGAGTCACCCAGTTTTGCCAGCACCCGCGCCCCGGTGATGTCGGTGATCGGCGCGGGCTCGCGGGTCATGCCATCGAAGTACGGCGGCTGGCGTACGTAGGTGGAATCGGGGTCCCAGGAGAAGGTGTCGCCCTCCGGCACCTCCAGCGCGCGCCAGCGTTCGTCACCGGTGAAGACATCGGCATAGCTGGCGGTGAACATCTCGGCCTGCAGGTTGTCGTCGACGACGGCGGCGATCTCCTCGGTGGTCGGCCAGATGTCACGCAGGTACACCGGCTCTCCGTCACTGCCGGTACCGATCGGGTCGGTCAGCAGGTTGACCCGCAGCGTGCCGGCCAGTGCGTAGGCGACCACCAGCGGCGGGGAGGCCAAAAAGTTCATCCGCACCTCGGGGTGGATCCGGCCTTCGAAGTTGCGGTTGCCCGACAGCACCGAACACACCGTCAGGTCGTTGTCGACGACGGCCTTGCTCACCTCCGGGATCAGCGGGCCGGAGTTGCCGATACAGGTGGTGCAGCCGTAGCCGACCAGGTTGAAGCCCAGCTTGTCCAGGTACGGGGTCAGGCCGGCCCGCTCGTAGTAGTCGGTGACCACCCGTGATCCGGGTGCCAGCGTGGTCTTGACCCACGGCTTGCGGGACAGGCCTTTGTCGACGGCGTTGCGGGCCAGCAGCGCCGCCCCGACCATCACCGACGGGTTGGACGTGTTGGTGCACGAGGTGATGGCGGCGATCACCACGTCGCCCTGGTTGATGTCGGTGCGGGTGCCGTCGGAGAGTTCGACGGCCACGCTGGCCGACGGCCAGTCGTCGGCGGCGCAATCGCTGTGCGGTGTGCGCGGCTTGCCCTTGGGGCTGCTGGTGTCGCCGAAGGCGATCGGGTCGCTGGCCGGGAAGGAGTCCGCGGAGGCCTCATCGAGGTCCGAGAGAGCCTGTTCGGTTGTTTCGACACCGCCGAGCAACGCACACACGGTCTGGGGGGCCACGCGCAGCGGAATGCGGTCCTGCGGGCGCTTCGGCCCGGCGATCGAGGGCACCACGCTGGCCAGATCCAGTTCCAGGATTTGGGAGAACGCCGGTTCGTGCTGCGGGTCGTGCCACATGCCCTGTTCTTTGGCGTAGGCCTCCACCAGCTTGATCTGGTGTTCGGAGCGGCCGGTGAGCCGCAGGTAGTCGCAGGTGACGCGGTCGATCGGGAAGATCGCGCAGGTGGCACCGTACTCGGGGCTCATGTTGCCGATGGTGGCCCGGTTCGCCAGCGGGACGTTGGCCACACCCGGGCCGAAGAACTCGACGAACTTGCCGACCACCCCGGTACGACGCAGCAACTCGGCGACGGTGAGCACCAGGTCGGTGGCGGTGGTGCCGGGCTGCAGTTCGCCGCTGAGCTTGAGCCCCACCACCTGGGGGATCAGCATGCTCATCGGTTGGCCCAGCATGGCGGCTTCGGCTTCGATCCCGCCCACGCCCCAGCCCAACACTCCCAGGCCATTGACCATCGGGGTGTGCGAGTCGGTGCCGACCAGGGTGTCCGGGTAGGCCAGCGGGCCCTCGGCGCTGTCCCGGGTGAACACCACCCTGGCCAAATATTCGAGGTTGACCTGGTGGCAGATGCCGGTGTCCGGCGGCACCACCGAGAAGTCGTCGAACGCCTGCTGGCCCCAGCGCAGCAGTTGGTAACGCTCGGCGTTGCGTTCGAACTCCAGCTCGGCGTTGATGGCGAAGGCGTCGGCGCGGCCGAAGACGTCGGCGATCACCGAGTGATCGATCACCAGCTCGGTCGGGCACAGCGGGTTGATCCGTTTGGTCTGCCCGCCCAGTTCCGCGATCGCATCCCGCATGGCGACCAGGTCGACGACGCAGGGCACCCCGGTGAAGTCCTGCATCAGCACCCGCGCCGGGGTGTAGGCGATCTCCCGGCCGTGCTCGGCCTTCGGATCCCAGGCCGCCATGGCACTGATCTGCTCGTCGGTCACCAGGTGGCCGTCCTCGTTGCGCAGCAGGTCTTCCAACAGGACCTTGAGGCTGTAGGGCAGTCGGGCCGAGCCGTCGATGCGATCGAGTCGCCGGATTTGATAGCTGGTGTCGTCGACGGCCAGCTGGTCTTTGGTTCCAAAGCTGTCGAGGATGTTGCCTGCGGCCATCGTGGGACCCTCTCGCCGTCGTGTCGGGATACCAACGACGATAGCCCGCAAAACCGGTGCGGCTAGGGCTGAATCAGCAACGTTTATTTGTGGACGGCGAAATGCGTGACCGCGCCGGAACATTCGAGATCATCGACGATCAATCCGGCTTCGGTGAACCACCGCCGGGCATCGTCGAGGGTGCCGCCGGGGCCGAAGGTGCCGCTGGCTCGCATCATGACCATGTAGGCGTCGGCGCGGCGAACCTGCCCTCGGGTGGCGAAATCGCCGACGAGCCGGCCGCCTGGTTTGAGGCACCGGGCGATCTCACGGATGGCGGCGGCCGGATCGGGCAGACAGTGCAGCCCGTTGAAGCACACGCACAAGTCGAACTGGTCGTCGGGGAACGGGACGGCGTCGATGCTCGCCTCGACGAACTCGACCGTGTCGCGCTGTTCGAGGCGCAGGCGCCGGCGGGCGTGGTCGAGCATGCCGGCCGAGATGTCCACCGCCACGTAGCGCACCCGTTGGCCGGGTTTGAGGTGGGCGATGGTGATGCCGCCGCCGCACGGCACATCCAGGACGACGGCGTCATCGGGCAGATCCGCGACGACGTCCATGGCCCGATAGATGCGGTCGACGTCGGTGCCGAAGAGCAACCGGCCGAAGACCCGAGCCGCTGCGGGCTGTTCGATCGCGCGGGCATAGCAGGCGCCCACGGTCCCGGCGAACAGCTTGTTCTGCCAGAGCCGGCTGACGTTCATCAACCGTGTTGGGAGGCGGCCTGCTCGAGCACCGGTCGCTTGTCCGGGCAGTAGGTGTGGATCGCGGCGCCCAGGAACTGCCAGGCCTGCGGTTGGCTGGTGCCCTTGGGCAGGTTGGGGGTGATGAAGCGGACCGACTTGGCGGCATCACCGTCCACACCCTTGTCCAGGCGCTCGCAGACGATCTTGCCCAACCACGCGTTGTAGTCCCGGGGGCCGTAGATGCCGTAGCTGTGCAGTTCGTTGGCGAAATCAATGTCAGGGTCGGCCTGCGCCGGTGCCGCCAGCGCCACCGCCAAGCCCATGACCGCCGCGGCGATGGTCGTCGACTTCATGGGGAGCAGTCTAAACCCATCTGATTAGACGCTCTACCTTTGCCGCTGTGCGCTGCGCCACCCGGGCCCGCTGATCTGGGCGAACAATGGCGATTTGGCGGTGGTGGCCGCAGTTGTTTCGGCCCGCGATTCTAAAATGTTTCCTGAGCTTTATAAATTTGTGACTATTAGCCAGATTTCTCGTATCCTATCTACTCGTGGGCCGACACGAGTTAGCCAGCAAGCGCCGAAAGTCCTCGGCATGGATGGCCGTAGTCATCGCACCAGTAGCAGTCTTCTTTGCTGTGGGCGGCAGTGCCAATACGACAGCCGCCAAAGACTCCGCGTCGGTGGTTGCTGAGGACGAATCAATAGGCGGATTGCAGCTGGTCGCGGCGCCCGCCGACTATCTGCGACAGGGCACGCCCGCCGGGGTTGCGGCGGCGTCCCGGATGCGCATGGTGTCCCGCTTCCTGCCGGCCGGGGTCGCCCCGGAGCGGGGCCTTCAGGTCAAGACGATCCAGGCGGCCCGCAGCATCAGCGACGCCTTTCCGCAGATCCACCAGATCGGCGGCGTGCGTGCCGACGCGTTGCGCTGGCACCCCAATGGGCTGGCACTCGATGTGATGATCCCCAATCCCGGCAGCGCCGAGGGCATCGCGCTCGGCGACTCGATCGTGGCCTACGTGATGGAGAACGCCGACCGGTTCGGCCTGCAGGACGCCATCTGGCGCGGCGTCTACTACACCCCCGGCGGCGGGGCGCAGCGCGGCGGCTATGGCCACTACGACCACGTCCACGTCACCACGACCGGTGGCGGCTATCCCAGCGGCAGCGAGGTCTACCTGCGCTGACCGGTGCGCTTCAGGCCCCACCACCGTGCGGCCGGTCGACGAAGAAGTCCATCAGCGGCTCGCGGCCGCCGCCGTAGCGGGAGAAGTCCGTCACGCCGGCCTGTGCCAGCACGTCGGCGTCGATGAAGCACCGCCCGCTGGCCTCGGTAGCCGGGCGCCGCAGGATCTCCACGGCGGCGTCCGCCATGATCTGCGGGCTGCGCGCCTTCTCCAATAGCTGGCCCCCGCCGGGGGAGTTGGCCACCGCGGACGTGGCGATGTAGGTCTCCGGCCACAGGCAGTTGCACGCAATTCCGGCGTCGGCGTATTCCGCGGCCCAACCGAGCGTGAGCAGGCTCATTCCGTACTTGGACAGCGTGTACGACGGGTGTACGCCCAGCCAGTGCGGGTTCATGTTGACCGGGGGAGCGATCGTCAGCACGTGGGCTGCGGTGGACCGCCGCAGATGCGGAAGGCACGCCTTGGTCAGCAGGAACGTACCGCGCAGGTTGATGTCCTGCATCAGATCGAATTTCTTGGCCGGCAGCTGATCGGTCGGCTCGGTGGCGATGGCGCTGGCGTTGTTCACGCACACGTCGATGCCGCCGAACCGGTCCACCGCGGCGTCGACAGCGCGTTGCACATCGTCTTCGCTGCGGACGTCGCCCACGACGGCCAGGGCCTTGCCGCCGGCCGCCTCGATTTCAGCGGCGGCGGTGTGCACCGTCCCCGGCAGCCGGGGATGCGGTTCGGCGGTCTTGGCCAGCAACACGACATTGGCCCCTAACCGGGCGGCACCCAGGCCGATCGCCAATCCGATACCACGACTGCCGCCGGACACCACCACGGTGCGGCCGGAGAATTCGTTGCCGGTCAAGGTGTTTACTCCTCGTCGTCGATGCCTGGTTACCCGGGCGAAAGCGTGACAGTTTATGGCTGTTTTGTAAAGTTGCGTTGCTGCTCGCCGTGGTGACGTGGCGCGCCACTATCCTCGGCGGGGTGCCCGAGCCCTCCGCCGCAGAACTGCGCGGCCGGCTCGACGACCTGACCATCCGTGACGCCGTGCATTTCGGCAGGCGGTTGAAACACCTGCGGGGTGCCCAGCCCGAGAAGCTGCGGCAGCTCGCCGATCAGATCACCGCCGCAGAGGCCGTCGTCGCGACGCGACGAGCCGCCGTGCCGGCGATCAGCTATCCCGACTTGCCGGTGAGCGATCGACGGGCCGAGATCGCCGAGGCGATCCGGGCGCATCAAGTGGTGGTGGTGGCCGGGGCGACCGGGTCGGGTAAGACGACTCAGCTACCCAAGATCTGCCTCGAACTCGGTCGCGGCATCCGCGGCACCATCGGGCACACCCAGCCGCGCCGCCTCGCCGCGCGCACGGTCGCCCAGCGCATCGCCGATGAGCTGGGAGTTCCGCTGGGCGACGTCGTCGGCTATGCCGTGCGGTTCACCGACCGGGTCAGCGACCGCACGTGCGTCAAGCTGATGACCGACGGCATCCTGCTCGCCGAGATTCAGCGCGACCGTCGGCTGCTGCGCTACGACACCGTGATCCTCGACGAGGCCCACGAACGCAGCCTCAACATCGACTTCCTGCTCGGCTACCTGCATGGACTGCTGCCGCGACGACCCGATCTGAAGGTGATCATCACCTCGGCGACCATCGAGCCGCAGCGCTTTGCCGCACATTTCGGCGGCGCCCCGATCATCGAGGTCTCCGGTCGCACCTACCCGGTGGAAATCCGTTACCGCCCACTGGAAGTCGCGGTCAGCGAAGGCGGAGCCGATGACCCCGACGATCCCGACCGGGAGATCGTGCGCACCGAGATGCGCGACGAGATCGAGGCGATCGTCGATGCGCTCGACGAGCTGGACGCCGAGGCGCCCGGCGATGTGCTGGTGTTCTTGTCCGGTGAGCGCGAGATCCGGGACACCGCCGAGGCTTTGGCGGGGCGACCGCGCACCGAGGTGTTGCCACTGTTTGCCCGGCTGCCGACCGCCGAACAACAGAAAGTGTTCGCGCGGCGACCCGCATCCAACATCACTCGCAGGGTGGTGCTGGCGACGAACGTGGCCGAGACGTCGCTGACCGTGCCCGGCATCCGCTATGTCATCGACCCCGGCAACGCCCGGATCTCGCGCTACAGCAGGCGATTGAAGGTACAGCGGCTGCCGATCGAACCGATCTCGCAGGCATCGGCCGCCCAGCGGGCCGGTCGCTGCGGGCGCACCGCACCGGGCGTGTGTATCCGGCTCTACGCCGAGGCCGACTTTGCCGCTCGGCCCGCCTACACCGACCCCGAAGTGCTGCGCACCAACCTCGCCGCGGTGCTGCTGCAGATGGCGGCGCTGCGACTCGGTGAGGTGGACGACTTCCCGTTCCTGGATCCCCCGGATGCGCGCAGCGTCCGCGACGGGGTGGCGCTGCTGATCGAACTGGGGGCATTCGACACCCACGGGCAGATCACCGATCTGGGTCGCCGACTGGCCCGGCTGCCCGTCGACCCGCGATTGGGCCGGATGATCCTGGCCGCCGACGACGAGGGCTGCCTGCGTGAGCTGCTGGTGCTGGCGGCGGCGCTGACGATCCCTGACCCGCGGGAACGGCCCACCGACCGGGAGGAGGCCGCCCGCGCCAAGCACGCCCGTTTCGCCGATGATGAATCGGATTTCATGTCCTACCTCAACTTATGGCGCTATCTGTCGGAGCAACGAAACGCCCTGAACAGCAGTGCGTTCCGACGAATGTGCCGCGATGAGTTCCTGCACTATCTGCGGATCCGCGAGTGGCAGGATCTGGTGGGCCAGCTGCGGAGCATCACCCGCGATCTCGGCCTGCGTGAGTCCGGGGTCGATGTCGGGGAACCGGCCGGCCGCAACCGGGTGCATGCGGCCCTGCTGGCCGGGTTGCTCTCGCACGTCGGGATGCGCCACATCGACGGGCGCGACTATCTCGGGGCGCGCAACTCCCGCTTCGTGCTGGCACCCGGGTCGGCGCTGGCCAAGAAGCCGCCACGATGGGTGGTGGTGGCCGAACTGGTCGAGACCAGCCGGCTGTACGGGCGCACCGCGGCACGCATCCGGCCGGAGATCGTCGAACGGGTGGCGGGGGAGCTGGTGCAGCGCGCCTACAGCGAACCGCACTGGGATGCCCAGCGCGGCGAGGCGCTGGCCTATGAACGGGTGACCCTGTACGGCCTGCCCCTGGTGGCGCGCCGCCGGGTCGGCTACGCCCGTATCGAGCCGGCCCTGGCCCGCGAGCTGTTCATCCGGCACGCGCTGGTGGAGGGCGACTGGCCCAGCCGTCATGGTTTTGTGGCCGACAATGCACGGCTGCGGGCCGAGATCGAAGAGCTGCAGGACCGGGCCCGCCGCCGCGACCTGATCGTCGATGACGACGAGGTCTGCGCCTGGTATGACGCCCGGATCCCGGCCGACGTCGTCTCCGCGCGGCATTTCGACGGCTGGTGGCGCAAGCAACGGCACAAGACACCGCAGCTGCTGAATCTCGCCCGTGAGGATCTGCTGCGCGCCGCCGACGATGTTGCGGCCGGCCGGCCCGACAGCTGGCAGACCGGCGATGCCAGGCTGCCGCTGACCTACCGGTTCGAGCCCGACGCCGCCGACGACGGCGTCACCGTGCACGTGCCGATCGATGTGCTGGCCCGCCTCGGCGGTGACGCCTTCACCTGGCAGGTTCCGGCGCTGCGCGAGGAGTTGGTGACCGCGCTGATCCGCGCGCTACCCAAAGACCTGCGCCGCAACTTCGTGCCCGCCCCGGACACCGCCCGCGCGGTGCTGCCCGCACTGGACCCCGACGACGGGCCGCTGTTGGTGGCGCTGCAACGCGAATTGCGGCGCCGCACCGGCGTTCTGGTACCCGTCGAGGCCTTCGACCTGACCAAGCTGCCGGCGCATCTGCGGGTGACCTTCGCCGTGGAAGCCGCCGACGGCGCGGAGTTGGCCCGCGGCGAGGATCTGCCCGCACTGCAGGAGCGGTTCGCCGCATCGGCCCGCGACGCGGTGGCAGGTGCGGTTGCCGGCGATCTGGAACGGACCGGGCTGCGCGACTGGCCCGAGGATCTCGACGAAATTCCGCGGGTGGTCGAACATGTCCTCGGTGGGCGGGTGGTGCGCGGACACCCCGCGTTCGTCGACACCGGCAGCGCCGCCGATCTACGGGTGTTCGCCACCGCAGCCGAACAAACCGCCGCCATGCCGGCAGGCACTCGGCGACTGTTACGCAGCTGCCTCGCATCGCCGGTTAAAGCAGTTGAGCGGCAGCTGGATCCGAGCACACGATTGGCGCTGAAGGTCAATCCGGACGGCTCGCTGGCTGCGCTACTCAATGACTGCGCCGACGCTGCGGTGGATGCGCTGATGGACGGCCCGGTCTTCACCCGCGAGGCGTTCAGCACGCTGCGCACCGCGGTGGACAAAGCTCTGGTGGTAACGACGCGCGACATCGCGGGCCGGGTGGAGAAGCTGCTCGCCGCTGCCCGCGACGTCGACCTGCAGCTGCCCGCCCAACCGCCGGCTGCCCAGCACGATGCGATCGCCGACATCCGAGACCAGCTGGCGCGGTTGTTGGCGCCCGGCTTCGTCACCACCGCCGGGCGCGCACGCCTGTCCGATATCACGCGCTACCTGACCGCGATCCAACGGCGCCTGGAGCAACTGCCGCACGGTATTACCACCGACCGACAACGGATGGCCCAGGTGCACGCCGTGCAGGACGCCTACGACGAGCTCTTGGCGGCGCTGCCCGCCAGCCGCCGTGCCGCCGCCGACGTGCGCGATATCGGTTGGCAGATCGAGGAACTACGGGTCAGCCTGTGGGCGCAGCAACTCGGTACCCCGCGCCCGGTCAGCGAGAAACGGATCTATCGGTCGATCGAAGCCGTGGGCTAAACGGCTTCGACTTCCGCTTTGAGCGCATCGCGGGCGAATCGACGGTCACGCTGCTCCTCGAACCTGATGACTTGGCGCTCAAGGGTTTCCAGATAGGTTGCGAGACCTTCCCGGCGTTGCTCGCCCTGGGCGGTGAAATCATTGCGCTCGAAGATGCGCCACTTGCGCAGAACCGGCCTCACCACCTCGTCGAGATGCTGTCGCGGGTCGTAGATCCCGTGCTTGGCCATCAGCACCCCGTTGCGCCGAAAGTTCGGCATACCCTGGCCGGGCATCCGGAAATGCTCTACGACGCTGGCCAGCGCCTCCAGGGCCTGGTCGGGTACGAGATCCAACGCTGCACCGCACACGTTGCGGTAGAAGATCATGTGCAGATTCTCATCGGCAGCAACGCGTTGCAGCATACGGTCTGCAATCGGGTCGTTGCACACCTTGCCGGTGTTGCGGTGGCTGACACGGGTGGCGAGTTCTTGGAACGTCACGTAGGCGACCGACAGTAGGAAGTCGGTTCGGTGCCGTGCCTCTTCCTCGGCAGTGGCTGTGAACCCGTTGGTCACATGCAGCATCCGCGCCTGCTCCAGTGCCACCGGATCGATCCCGCGGGTGACGACGAGATAGTCGCGGATCACGATGCCGTGCCGGTTTTCCTCGGCGGTCCATCGACCCACCCATGCCGCCCAGGCGCCGTCCCCGGAGAAGTACTTCGCCGCCTGACGGTGATACGAGGGCAAGTTGTCCTCGGTGAGCAGGTTGGTGATCATCGCCGCCTTCGCGACGTCACTGAGTTTCGACTGCTCGGGTGACCAGTCGCTCCCACCGGTCCGCGCGAAATCACGGCCGTGATCCCAGGGCACGTAGTCGTGCGGATTCCACTCGACGGCAACCGCTTCGTGCCGCATCACATTGGCGGCGGCAACCGGTTCCAGCTCGCCGAGTATCTCCAGGTCGGTCAACTGCCGCGACATCGCATCCCTCTCCACTGCTCTCGGGACGCCCCCGCTCCAGAGCAGCCTAGCCTGCCGCTCGGTCCACGCCGTCGCCGACTGACCGGTTGGGCGAACTCACAGGCAGAACTATGTTGGGACACACCGGTGAAATCATCACCTCATTTGACCCTCGCGGTAGCGCGGCAAACCCGCGTCTATTAGTCCCGCAACGAATAGCGCTGCACCCCAAATAGTTTCGTCACGGTGACGAATTGACCTGGGTCGCGTGGGGAGAGCGGGGGATTGCCGCGGATCGTGATTACGGCGCCCCGGCAGCGGGTAGTGCTAGTAGATCGGCCTTCAGATCGGGGGTCTGGGCACTTCAGAGGGAGATCTTCGATGAGTAGGTTCGTTCTTCGCCTAACATTCGCCGCGGCGGTGGCGTTGGCGCCTGCGGTGTATTCGACAGCAGTAGCGCCGGGTGTGGGCTCAGCTCAGCCACCTGATTGCGGGCCGGGCAACTGGTGGAATCCGGGAGCCAATGCCTGCCAGCCCACGGCGCCACCGAACTGCGGGCCGGGCAACTGGTGGAATCCGGGAGCCAATGCCTGCCAGCCCGTGACGCCGCCGCCCCCGCAAAACTAAGCCGACGGCGCAGCGGTTCGGCGCACCTGTGGTTCGTCTGCGTGTGGCCGCGTAAAGGGTCCGCGCGTCTCGTGTCCGTTGTCATTTGATCTGAGGCACCCATGGCCGCTTGACCTGCGGCGCCTCAGATCAAGTGACAACCGGCAACGGATGGTTTGCCATTTAATCTGGGGGAAGTCGACTTTCGTGGCAGCAAGGGAGCTTGGTGGGGTCTCAGTTGTCTCTGGAGAGGGGTCGCCTGTGGGGCAGGCGCGGGAGGATTCGGAACGCGCCTGGTCCAGCGCGCGGCCGGGGTTTGTCAGCCATCAGCGGACACTGCTTGGTTCCGGCTGGGGCCCGAAGCGGCCGCCAGAAACCCCGGCCCGCGCTCGCGCCGTCGACACAGTCCACGTCAGCCTCGCTCACCGGTTCCCGGAACGCCCTGACCATGCCTGGCCAGTCCACCAGTGGATGTACGATCAGCAACTCAGTGCGGCCCGCCGGCCGCGATGGCGGTGCCGCACGTTGGGCCACCAGCTGGCTTCGCGCAGCAGTGTGGCGATGGCGGGGACGGTGAGGGTGCGCACCAGGAAGGTGTCGAGGAGTAGTCCGCAGCCGATGATGAGTCCGGCCTGGATCATGATGGCTATCGAGCCGGTGGTGAGGCCGAACATGCTGGCGGCGAAGATCAGGCCGGCTGAGGTGATGACGGAGCCGGTGTTGGCGACGGTGCGTAGTACGCCGACGCGGGTATTGGGTCCGGATTCTTCGCGCAGCCGTGAGACGAGCAGCATGTTGTAGTCGGCGCCGACTGCTACCAGGATGATGAACGCCAACAGGGGTACCGGCCAGGCGATTTCGTATCCGAGGCCCCATTGGAATATCAGAACGCCGATGCCTAGTGAGGCCAAGTAGTTCAACACGACGGTGCCCAGCAGGTACAACGGGGCCACTATGGCGCGCAGCAACATCACCAGGATGAGCCCGACAATGAGCAGGGTGGCGATGGCCAGTTGGGCGAAGTCAGCCCGCAGCAATCGCTGGATGTCGGAGTTGACGGCGGGGAACCCGGCAACCGAGACGGTGGCGTCGGCCAGTGAGGTGTTGGGGCGCGCCGCGTTGGCAACGTCGACGATCTTGTGTGCCAGGCGGATTGCTGCGCCACTGTAGGGGTCGGGGGTCGATTCGATGGCAAAGCGTGCGGTTTTGCCGTCGGCTGACAGGAATTGTTTCGCTACATCGGCGAATCGGCGGTTCTCAAAGACATTGGCGGGCAGGTAGAAGCCGCTGGCGGAGTCCGAGGAGGCGCTGGCGCGAGCGGAGTTCTGCAGTTGGGTGGCGATCTGGTTCATCCCGGACAGCAGTTCGATGTTGCTGTCGACCAGCGTGTGCACGCCGGTCGCCAGTGCTTGGGCGCCCGCGGCGAGTTGGCTGATGCCGTCTTGGAGTCGACTGATGTTGCCGGCCAGGTCGGCGGGATCACCGAGGGCTCCGAAGGCCTTGTCCAAGGCGGTGACCGCGGTTTGGACATTGGCGAGGGTGCCGGCCACGGTGGCATTAGTGTCGGGGTTGTAGTGGTCGCCGAGGTCGGCGACCTCGGTGAAGAATCCGCTGTCGCGCAAGCTCACCAGAATCTGAACTTGATCGCGGATTTGGGCGCACTGCGGTGTGGTGGCGCACCACGGGGAGGTGTTGAGGGCGCCGACGAGGGGGTTGAGGATGGCGATGGCGTTTTGGGCTTGTTCGGCCAGGGGCCGCAGCCCGGGGCCGGATTGGATGGCTTTGTCGACGGCCGGGGCGGTGGCTGAAAGCTGTTGCAGCAAAGGCTGGAACCGCTGAACCTGAGTGCCGGCGGACTGAGCTTGAGCCAGTATCCCGGTCAGTGGTGTCAAAGCGCTGCGCAGGGTGGTGTCAAGCTGAGCGAGCCCGCCGGCGAGTTGGTCGGCGCCGTCGGTGAGCCTGGCGAGATCGTCCTTGCGTTCGTTGCCGTCGGCGACGGCGCCAGCCAACTTGTCGCCGATCTGGCCGTTCTGCCACGAGAGTTGGGCCTGCTCGAGGCGCTCTCCGGTGGGCCGGGTGACCCCGGAAACTTTTTTGACGCCGGGAGTCTGGGAGATGCGGGAGGCCATTTCGTCGAGGTCGGCCAGCCCCTTACCGGTGCGCATGTCGGTGGGGCTTTCCACGACCAGGAATTCGGGGATGACGATATCTTTGCCGAAGTGGCGGTCCAGCAGCTGGTAGCCCTGGTTGCTGGCGGTGCTGGTGGGCTGGCCTTTGCGGTCGTCGTAGCTGATTTTCATCGTCGCCGCGACTCCTGCCAGGGCCAGCAGGATGACCAGGCTGGTGATCAGCAACCGGCCGGGGCGCCGGACCACCGCGACGGCGACGCTGTTCCAGTACCGGCGGGTGCGATCGGATTTGGGTTCGCCGATACGGCGTTTGGCGGCCAGCGCCAGCACCGGCGGCAGCAGCGTGACCGTGGCTGCGAATCCGACGAGCACCGCGACCGCGCACGCCGGGCCGAGCGCGGCGAACACACTCAGGCGGGCGAAGACCATCGCCAAAAACGCGAACGCGACGGTGGCCGCCGAGGCCAGGATCACCCGGCCGATGCTGGCTGTAGCGTGGATAACGGCCTGATCGGCGGGCACTTGCGCGCGGCGCTGCTCGTGATAGCGGCTGATCAAAAACACCGTGTAATCGGTGCCCGCGCCCAGCAGGATCGCGGTCATAAACGCCACGGTGAACTGCGAGACAGGCATGCCCATCTCGCCCAGTGCGGACAGCGCACCGCGCCCGACGGCCAGGCTCACCCCGATCACCAGCAGCGGCAGCAGCGCGGTGAACACCGACCGGTACACGATCAGCAGGATCAGCGCGATCAGACCTGCAGTCGCGATCGAAATCAGCAGCAGGTCGTGCTCGGCAGAAGCGATCATGTCACTGAACGTCGCCGGTGGCCCGGTCACATACGCCGTGGTCGACGTGCCGGCGAGCACCCCAGCGGCGATGCCACGCACCGCCTGCACGGAGGCGGCCGCGGTGGGATCACCCAGCGTGCCGGCCACGCCCACCGGCAGATACCAAGCCTGGTGGTCGTGGCTGACCGCGTGGGCCGCGGTGACCGGGTCGGCCAGCAGGTCTTCAACCAGCAAGACGTGATCGGTGTCGGCGCGCAGCCGCGCCACCAGCTGGTCGTAGTGCTGCCGCGCCGCGGGGGTCAACCCGGCGGGGTCTTCCATCGCGACGAACACCATCGTTTTGGAACCCTGTTCGCCGAACGCCGCGCTCATGCGGTCCACCGTTTGAAACGACGGCACATCGCGCGGGAGCAGGTTCACCGACTGCTGCCGCACCACCGTCTCCAACTGGGGAAACAACAGCGCCAGCACCACCGCAACGCCGACCCATGCCCCCATCACCAGCGCCTTGTGCCGCACCGTGAACCCAGCCAGCGCCGCCAACCGCGCGCTGTACTCGCTGGAATCGGCCGTAGGGGTCGAACGACCATTGCGCTTCAGCAGTGTCGCCGTGGTACCCGAGAAGTCCCGATCGCCGTCGGCCACCACACCTCCATCAAACGAAACTATCGATATCGCTACGCTACTCGCAGTACCACATCGTCGATACATGCGCTATTCAGCGGCGCACGCGCGACGCAGCGCGGAATAGACCATTAACGACGTGCGGCGAGATCTACCTCGGCGTCGTCGGCCTCGGGGATGTCATAGCGGACCACCCGGACCCGCCCATGCGGCAGGCACGCCATGTAGCCGTGGTGCCTGCCGTACAACTCCCAGGCGGTGACCTGCGGGTGGGCGTCAACATCGATGCGGTGTCCGCTGGAAAAGCCAAGGTGCAGCCCACCACCATCGCCGCACCATGCCTGCGTGCACACCGCGCCGGCGAGATCCAGCAGTGGGCGCTCATGAGTCGCGACCCGGCCGGGATCGATGAACACTGCCTCGACCGGAAAGTCACCGACGGCGGGCAGCGTAAGCCGCAGCGGGCGGTAAATGACCACCTCATTGCGGTCATCGAAGTCCAACACCAGCCCATCACGCAGCGACACGCGTTGCACAACGCACGCTTGGATCCATTGGGGGTACATGGCGCCTCCGTCGACACATCCTCGGGTGATGCACAAATAGTACTACTAGTAGCGCTCCGCTACTAGTGGTAGCGCTAACTGCGAGCCACCGAGGCCGAACGGACACTACGGCGCTCCCACTACGAACCGTTTCGCTGCGCTACCGTTAGTGCCATAACCGTCGGCCTAAGCGCGCAACGCCGGCCGAAAACGCGGAAGCAGCGAGGTGAGCGAGGGTGAGCAGCCGGCTGGAGTTCGGCCACGACGACGGCAATGACGATGACGACATCGACCCCCGCCGGATCCGATCCCGCAATCGCCTACTGGACGCAGCGGCCGCACTGCTCACCAGCGGCGGCATTGAGGCCGTCACCATCGATGCGGTCACCAAAGCCTCCAAGGTGGCTCGCACCACCCTCTACCGCCATTTCAACAACTCGTCGCAGTTGCTCGCAGCGACCTTCGAGCGGCTGCTACCTCAAGTCACCCCGCCCGCACCGGCCAGTGGAACGCTGCGCGAACGGCTCATCGAACTGCTCACCCGCCAGGCCGCCTTATTCGCCGACGCTCCGCTGCACGTCACCGCGCTGGCCTGGCTCGCCCTGGGCCCCACCGCAACCACCGATCACGCCAGCGGTGAGCACGCCCCCAGGGCGCTACGCGCACGAGTCATTGACCAATACCGACAACCTTTCGACGCCATCCTGCAAAGCGCCGAAGCCCGCGCCGAACTCGGCGACGTCGACGTCGAACTCGTACTGTGCCAACTCATCGGGCCATTCGCCTTCGCGCGAATGACCGGCCTGCGCACCATGGCTGCCCACGACTGCACACGCATCGTCGACGACTTCCTCGCCGCCCACCGTCACAACGACAGCGAACCCGCAACCACACCGGCCGGCGATATTTTCACCGCAGGTCAGGCAGCAAATAGTGCCTCAGGTCAAACGAGAACGGACACCCGCGCTGGCCGTGGCTGACGTGCGGGGACTGTCGCGGTAACGGTGTAAGTGGCCTGACGGACCCCGGTGTGTCGGGGGCGGAAAGGTCGCCAGAATGACCGAGGCTGTCGTGGCTGTGGAGCCATCGCAGAACAGTGAAGAACAGGCCGCTACCGCCGCGATCGAAGCCCCCAAAATCGTGAGGTCGACGAGCTGGAAGTCGCCCGCGAACTGGTGCGCCAGGCCCGAGATGCCGGGGTGGCACTCACCGGCCCGGACGGGTTACTCAACGCTGCGGGCTTGTTCCCTGCCTTGGGAACCGGGCCTGCTAATGCGTGGGGCACTGAGTTGCTGATCGTCGATCCAGTGTTCGATGGGCTGGTTCTGGTCACGGTGTTGGGGAAATTGGCGGCCAACGCTGGCGTAGACCGCATCGACGGCGTGGGCTCGGGCCGGTGTTGCTACCGCGGTGTTCCAAATCTGGCGACGAGCATCCGCCAAGATTCCGGCCAACGCGATCAAATCGGGGTACGTAGCGATGTAGGCGTCGATGTCGGCGTTCGCGGGCGACAGTGTGAACCGGCTTGTCCAGCCCGACCACCGGCGGTGGATCCGAGTGGCGTCCCTAACCGCGAAGTCCAGCATGTCGTTGTGACGGTGATACAGGCGCGCATGGCGCTGAGCGGCGGCGATCACGGCAGGCGCGCAGCGCAAATCGCGTTGATCGTCGAGGGTGTGGGTGCCCGGACCGATCCAGCGACGGTGCCGGTGGCAGACGGTGGCGTGGTCGGGGAACCAGCAGTAGACGGGCTCGTAGACACCGCGGCGTGTCATGCACAGCCGGCACGCGGGTCGGGCGTGGCGGCGTTGTCGGGTGGTGTCGCGGTCGCGGCCGACCAACCCTATTAGCCGGGTCTGCAGAGTGACCAATGGGTGGTTGCTGACGTTTGCCAGCCAGTCCGGCCGGGGACAACAAATCGCTGGACCGTCGGCCAGGTAGCGGCGCAGCTGTCTGGGGTCTAGGTGGTTGGCGTGCGCGAGGCGATCAAGGTAGGACTGGACCGTCTCGGCGTGAAACGGTGTGACAGTTCGGGGCAATCGCATGGCAGGGCCCCGAGGCCATGTCGGTCGGGTAGCTATCTCAGCTGGCATGACGCTGTGCCGATGTTTGGGCCGCGTAGTCGATTAGCACCGTGTCCATCAGATCTTTGGTAACACTCTCGGTTTCATCGAGCATGCTACGGATAGCCGCCGAACGGATCAGGTGCGCCAGGCTTCCGATCATGCCGCCGGTGCGTTGGTGCAGGTACTTGGCCTCGGCGACAAGCGTTCCCGCGGTGTGACCGTGCAGGCGTAGGGTGCCTTCCATCGCGGCCACCAGCGACTTCCATTCACCGGCGAAAGGAAACGGGCCGGTGTTGATCACACCGCATCGGCCGGCGAGCTGTCGTCCGCGGGTGCCGGTGAAGACACCGGAGCGTTCGACGTCGATGCCGGCGTAGATGAAGGTGGCGGGCAGGTGTTCGGTGAAGTACTTCAGGTGATCGGAAAGTTCCTCGCCGGCGCGGGTATCGAGGTTGAGGTTGTGGATCTCGTCGACGATCACGATGTCGGTGCGGGTGTCGATGAGGACCTGACAGACGGCGTCGGCGATGTCAGTGACATTCACCCGCGGTTGCATCGGCGGAAGGCCCAGAAATCGTGCGAACTCCATCGCGAGTTTGCGTGGCGAGCCTTTCGGCGGTGCGGTCACATACACCACCGGGATCCGGGACTTGTCGGCGAATCGTGTCCGGATACGCAGTTCGTGAAACCGGCCGAGTTGTTTGACCGCGGTAGTCTTCCCGGTTGCGGCTGCCCCGGAAATGATCAGCCCGCGCCGGGCGCCGATCTCGCGTTGGTTGAGCAGGGTCAGCAGCCGACCCTCGTTGGTGATGCGCTGGATCGCCGATGTGGTGACCACGACCAGTTCACTGTGATGCGCTACCCGGGCTTCGTTGTAATTGGTCCGCTCGGTCTCCGACAGGGCGCTCCACTGCGCATCGGGCAACAGGGTGCACTCGGGCGGATCCGCATCAACGAAACGGCGCCAACCCTCCAGCGTGGTAGTGGGTTGGCGCCGGTCCTCGAGTTGACTCACCGGGGCAAACGTGTTCACAACCGCCACGACTCAGCCTCCTTGCGTGCATCGAACACCGGAAGTGGAATGACCTGCGCTATCTCGGTGTCCTCGGCGTCCTCATCACCGCCTGGCGGCGGGTCCGCCTCGGCGAAGGGTTCGGCGGCGTCCGGGCGGGGCCACGCCGGCGCCGCGGTCGCTCGCGTTCGACCCGCCACCCGGCGATCCTTCGATTCCTGTGCGGAGGATGCGGGGCCTTGCGCGGCCCGGTCAAGCAGTTCATCGGCCGCGCGGGCGATCTCGGATTCGGTCGCCTGATCGCACCCGCGTTGGGCCAGCACGGTGCGCGCGTGCTGCCATACCGATTCGCCGAACGGCGCCGGGCGGGTGCGCAAATGCGTCCAGGTCACGGCCAGCCAGCCCTCGTCGTGATGGTTGCGCACCCAGATCCGCGACACGTCGTAGGGGTCGTAGTGCACTTCCCACCGGCCCTTCTTGGATTCCACCCCCGAGTGCTGGCGGCGGTAGGGGTTGAGCGCCTTGGCGTCGTAGGTGCGGTTGTTGACCCGAATCCCGTAGGAATTGATGCGCCGCCAGCACGGCGGCAGCAACTCGATGTAATCGTCGGCCGACAGCGGGACCGGAACATAGCCGGTGACTTCAACCAATGCGGCGTACTTCTCGTTCGGCGTCAGCGCCTTGCCCGGCGTGACGGGGTCACGCAGCCCGTCGTGGGGCCGGTTCTGCCACACCGCGACGATCCACTCGTCCAGCAGTGCCTGCAGCTCCACGATCGACCACACCGCATCCTGTTCGGCGTTCTTGCCGCGCCGCTCGACGCTGGAGCCGACATATCCGGCGACATGCTGGGCGAACAAGGTGGCCACCGACTGCAGCGTCCGCTCGATCTTGGGTTTGTCGGTCGGCGTATCCGGATGGGCGGGCTGCAGGTTGATCCCCAGCGTGCAACACGCTTGCCGAAACGTTTGCGACAGATATGCCTTCCCGTGGTCGCACACGACGGTCTCCGGGGCGATCACCGGCCGGGCGGCCGCATCAGCCAACCGCTGATCCACGCCGGTCAAACAGCGATGCGGCAGCACCGATCGCGACATTCGCAGCGCATCCGACCACCCCGGCCGCATCGACTCCGGCGTCAACGCCCGGGCCAGCAGCAGCGCCGCGTCGACCCCTTTGGTCGTGGGCCGCAACACCGCGGCCGGAATCGAGCGGGTCGCGTCGTCAACCATGCCGGTCAGCTCGACCCGGTCCACCGTGCCGTCATCGAGGACCACCCGCACATCCAGTGGAGTCGAATCAATCTCGACCATCTCACCGGGCCGTGCCACCGTCAGCACACCGAACGGGCCATCTGGCTGTTTGGCCAGCGAACGGCGGGTGCGTGCCGAGCCGAACGTGTGCCGGCCCGCCGACAACCTCTTCACCAGGCGATAGAAAGTGCGCTGCGAGGGCAGCGCCGGAGCGTCCTGCGCGCCGTATTGAGCCACCAACGATTTTGTCACTCGCCGCTGCAAGCGACTCACCGTCCCGGTCGACAGGTCGGTCTCCTCATCGATGGCTTGCCGCAGCGCGTCCACCAGCCGCTCGTCAACCCGGCCAAACACTGGCCGGCGGGGAATGTGACGACGATCGACAACGCCCAACAGGCCGTCTCGTTCGTAGGCATAGCGTTGCCGCTGCAACGTGTTCAAGCTGATCTCGTGGCCGGCCGACTGCAGCTCGGCGAGCTTCGCCAGCTCGCGCTGCCGCAGCGAACACGACGCCGGATCGAACTCGGGTCGCGGCCGCCTCCCTGCCTCGGCGTCAACCCGCCGACCCGTCAACACCTCGATCAAGTGCCGCTCCCACCAGCGGGCACGCTCAGCTGCAGCCTCCGGCACACCGGCCAAGGCTTCCTCAGAGCACAGCGCGGGCCGCGACCCCGACACCAACTCCAACGTCGGGTCACCCAGCAGCCGAGACAGGGGTACCACCGACTGCCCGCCGACCGCATCAGTCAGCCTGGCCGCGCCACCGGAAAGTGTGGCAATCGTGAACACTCCATCGGATAAACGGATTTCATCGCCTTCACGGATGACGCCTGAACGCATACCCGTCATCGCGACAAAGCAGGGCCGACGATCGAATCCTCGGCCAAGACGGCCCCGCAAAGGTCCACGCCCAGCTGTCCATGCCACAACAGGTGGAACAGCACCGGCAGCACCATGATCGCTTCGCCGACCGATCTCACACCGGCCATCAGTGGTCGCGCCGCGTCGAAGGCCGCTTGCAACGCCGCGGCGACCGCCGGGCGGTAAACCCGTGGATGTCGATACCCGGACAGCCACCGCAGGTTCGCCGTCACCACCGGATCTGCCTCGCCGACACGCCGATAGGTCCATCCGAGCGAACGGCACGCCTGATCCGATCGATCGAATAACTCAGCATCAGCTTCCGATATTCGGTTATCGCTGCGCACGTCGAGAACCCTCGCGGATCCGTCGGACAAACGTACGAAGTAGTCTGGCACGTGGTGCCTGCCATCACCCCAATGCAGTCGGAACGGCTGCGAAGCAACGCCAATGACCGCGGGATCGGCATCCAACGCCATCAAATGGTCGCGCTCCACCCATGACTCATAGCCGATGTGCTCACGAGTCTTCGAAAACCACCACAGCCCTGGATAATTGCTCTGTCCACGAAACGAGATAGCGTCCCAGGGAGTGGTGGACTTCGGATCTGGCGTGGTTCACGCGTCGCGATCAACGAGTCGTGTTGAACGCTAGGCGATTTGGTGTTGTTTGGCAAGTGCTGCCGCGGCGTTTTTCTTGTCGATGACGGCCCGTAGCTCGTCCATGGAGACGTCGGACAGATAGCGGCGGGTGACCTGCCACTCGTCGTGGGCTTCGATGACCACCGCGGTGGCCAGGCGCAGGAACGCCGCCGGGTTGGGGAAGATCTCCACGACATCAGCGCGGCGCTTGATCTCCTTGTTGAGCCGCTCGATGGGATTGTTCGACCAGATCTTCTGCCAGTGGGCCCGCGGGAACGCGGTGAACGCCAGCACGTCGGTCTTGGCTTCGCTCATCATGGCCGCGACCTTCGGGAAGCTGGGGGCCAGGGTGTCGGCGACCCGATCCCACTGATCGGCGACCTCGGCCGGGTCGGTGTGGGCGAAGATCGTCTTGACCGCCGCGGTCACCGCCGGCGCATGCTTGGCGGCGACCGCGGTGTGTAGGTTGCGCATGAAATGCACCCGGCACCGCTGCCACGACGATCCCGTGAACTGTTGTGCCACTGCGGCTTTCAGGCCAGCATGCGCGTCGGAAATAACCAGATGCACCCCGGACAGGCCACGCGCTTTCAGTGATGCGAGGAACTCGCGCCAGAACTCGAAGGACTCACTGTCACCGACGGCGGTGCCCAACACCTCCCGGGTGCCGTCGATGGACACCCCGGTGGCCACCACCAAGGCCTGAGAGACCACGTGCGCCCCGATGCGGACCTTGCAGAACGTCGCATCGCAGAACACGTACGGAAACGCGGTGTGGGCCAAGCTGCGGGTGCGAAACGCCTCGATCTCTGTGTCCAGGCCCGCGCAGATGCGCGACACCTCCGACTTGGACACCCCCGTTTCGACGCCCATGGCGGCCACCAGGTCATCGACATTGCGGGTCGACACGCCATGCACGTAGGCCTCCATGATCACCGCGTGCAGCGCCTTGTCGATCCGGCGGCGCCGCTCGAGCAGCGACGGGAAGAACGACCCGGCCCGCAGCTTGGGGATCTGCACCTCGATGTCACCAGAAGTCGTCGACACCGTCTTGGGACGGTGCCCGTTGCGGTGCACCGTACGCCCATCGCTGCGCTGGTAGCGGCCCGCCCCGATCGCGGCGGTGGCTTCGGCCTCGATGAGCGCCTGCAGTCCGGCACGGATCAGCTCGGCGAACACCGCGCCGGTATCAGCGGACTTGAGTGCGTCGAGCTGGGCGAGCAAGGCAGAATGGTCCTGGGTCATCGCGTCGTGTCTTTCTATGAGTCACTTTGGTCGGTAACTCATTGATCACTACGCGATGGCCCACCCCACAGCCGGTACCGACACACCCCCGGCCACCTACACCCCGGCCGGCGTCACCTCCCGAAACCCCACCACGCCAGGGGACTTACCCCGAAACGACGGGAATCCGCGGATAGGTGAGCAGTCCAAATCAAAGGCCACCGCGGCGCACTCGGCTAGCGGCAAGCGCGTGTAACCTCCGGTGGAGTTGAGTTCAAGCTCAACTCCACCGCTGACCCGGGGCCACAGCGCTGCCGGCGACGTGCGCACCAAACAACGGTACCGGCCGTGCCTCAAATAGATTGACAAAGACACGCCGATACCCCAGATGCGGCGGCAATACCCAACGTCGGATGTCAACGGACATCTCGACATGGTCCTTCCACGCGAAAATTGATGCGCCAGAGCCGAGTTCACCGCCCCGCGGGCGAGTCCATTACGTCACTGTGACGTATTGACCGTCGGGAGCCCCGGGAGCGAAGAGCGCATTTCGTTGAGGAAAGCTGTCCGATCCGGAACATTTTTAGAGTTGACCGGGCCGCTGAGCTGGCGCACTGTCAATTTGTCGCGGACAGAGTTAAGTCGGCTTGCCCGCGAGAATCGGAGCGTGCTGGACATAAATCCGGAATTACATGAGAGCACTGGAGTGGTCCGCAGCATGGGGCGATGATCAGCCCTGGTGCATAGCCCGTTCGGGCTGTAACGGTTGCCCACCGTCAAGGGATCAACGCCCATTGGCCGCCAAACTTCCATTTGGTTACATACTGGTTGGTTGATAATCGTTAGAACCATAAGGAGCGGCAACGATGACCAACCGTACGACCTGGCAACCCCCGGCCAGTTCAACAACACAGTCGACTGCGCCGACGCGAGCAGCATGGCTCGGCAAGATCATTTGGTGGTTAGCAAATAACGCTGTGAATGTACTTTCAGCAGAATTTCTGCTTAAACTTGGGCGGCCCAATGGCGGGACGTTAATACTTATCCGATCAGCGTGGATATCGATCACACTTTACGGGGTCGCACTTGCACTACAGTCTGGGACCTACGCCCGATGGACCTGGGAATTATGGAACTGGCGATTTAGTCTAGCGCAACTTAGTAAAGACATTGGCAATACGGTTCACTGGCTGGGAGCGATATTCGCAGCTGTTTATGTCGCTCTTTACGCAAGATTCGCGGCTCAATTTAGTTACCTACAGGGGGTATACAACCAGATAATGGCCGTGGAAGCATCGGCACCCCCGAATGAGTGGAAAGACGAAACTATCGCCACATGGTCGGCCGGGTTTGTAGAGGATGCAATAGAATTACATCTCGCTACAAAACCCGTATTCTCGATAACAGTGTGGATCATGCTTAACCAACCCGGGGTGTACGACAATTTTATAAGATACACCAAAAAAGGTCCGAGGCGTTTGGCTAGACTCGTGAGACATCTGCGGCGATCACTGGGTGACGAAACTCTACTGAAGATGGTTCCCACCGACGATTTATTCTGGAATAGGCGGCCAACGTTGGAGGGTTTTATAGCGCACCCAATTGGTGCCGCTGCATACATTCCAAGATAAGGGAATGCACACGGGCAGTGTGCGCGAACGCCATCGTTCGGATTGCCGGCTCATCCACGAAATAGTGCGTTGCAAGCCTCTGGCCTGCCAAAAGGGCGGCCAGCCGCAACCGTGCAATACGTCACTGTGACGAATATGTCCTGCGTGAGTACTTTGACTGGTACATGAGCGGGGCGGAGTTGTCCGGCACACTCAGGCGATCGCGGACAACCTTAAGGGGCTCTTCCGGTTTCAGAGTGCGTTGATCCGGTCTTGAAGTTGGCCGGAGTGGATCAGGGATCGCAGGATGTAGTGGTTGAGGTTGCGAAATCCCAGGGCGATGCCGCGTAGGTGTTCCAGGC
>Ga0182736_1000449_pt1 | contig 64134 bp, 60 predicted proteins | sample eDN5th30CKraftBY_FD_128882 | JGI IMG/M metagenome (GOLD analysis project Ga0182736, IMG submission 128882) | Enriched backyard soil microbial communities from Emeryville, California, USA - eDNA 5th pass 30_C Kraft BY (version 2) (version 2) | ecosystem: Environmental > Terrestrial > Soil >... | reverse complement strand
GGGGACGAGGACGGACGAGGACGGGAGACGGCAGGGCGGCGGCGCGCACGCAAGGCTTCGGGCGCGCCGCCGCTCCTGCAGAGCCGGACCGACAAGGGAGAGCCGGTCCGACACGACCGCCACCCACAGGCAGGGGATCCGGAGGGCGTGCGGCAGAGGGCTGCGTCAGCTCAGGCGCAACATCGCCCGAGCAGCGGGGCGCTCGGCGAGGGCGTGGGGCGTGACCGCATGCCGGTGACGGTAGCGGCTAATTCCGACCAATGTAATCGGATTTAGATGATTAAGGCGGGATCAGCCCTCGGCCGCCCGACGGTGGACCGACCACGTCCCCCAACCGGCGCGGGAGGCGACGCCGTCCCAGTGCCCCGGGAGGGCCTGATCGACCTCGTCGGCGGTGAGGTGGATCGGGGTCTCGGGGCCTCGGGAGTTGATCCACACGACCACCCCGTCGGGCGTCAGCACCCGGTCGACCTCGGTGGGGAAGAGGAACATGTTGACGAGGACCAGCACGTCGACCGAGCCGCCGGGCAGCGGCAGGTTCGCCCCATCGCCTTGGACGGGCAGGGCCGGACCGTCGGGCACGAGCCGGATCATCTCCCAGGACAGGTCGAGGGTCACCAGCGTGGTGCACCGCTCGGCCACCAGCGCCGAGTAGAGGCCGGTGCCGCCGCCGAGCTCGACTGCGACCGCGGGGTGGGCCGGCGCCAGTGCGGCGACCCCTCGGTCGAAGGCGTCGACGATGGGCAGCTCCCGGCCGGCGACGTCGCGCGAGGACCACTCCGGCGCCAGCCGGTCGAACAGCTCGACGACCTCGGCCTGGCGCTCGGGCGTCCAGCCGTCGGGCTCGAACGCCACCGCCCGCGTGACGGCCCGCATCGGGTGGTCGACGGCCGCCGCTCCCCACGTGGCTTCCCCGTCGGGGGCCTCGATGACGACCGGCAGCTCGGTGATCACGTCAGGCGATGCGGGTCTGGTTGCGGAAGTACGGGAGCAGGACCTCGGGCACGTCGATGCCGCCGTCGGCCCGGTGGTAGGTCTCGACGATGGCGGCCCAGACCCGGGGGACGGCGAGGGCCGAGCCGTTGAGGGTGTGGACCATGGCCGTCCCGCCGCCGCCCGGGCGGTAGCGGATGTTGCCGCGGCGCGCCTGGTAGTCGCTGAACCACGACACCGACGAGACCTCGAGCCACTGGTCGGTGCCGGGGGCGTAGACCTCGATGTCGAACGAGCGGTGGTGGCTCTGGCCCATGTCGCCGGTGCAGATCTCGATGACCCGGTAGGCCAGGCCGAGGTCGCGGATGCCCGCCTCGGCCCGGGAGACCATGGCCTCGAGCTCGTCGGGCGCCTGCTCGGGGGTGGCGTACTGGAAGATCTCGACCTTGTCGAACTCGTGGGTGCGGAGCATGCCGCGGGTGTCCCGGCCGGCCGAGCCGGCCTCGCGCCGGTAGCAGGACGTGGCGGCCATGAACCGCATCGGGAGGTCGGCCGTGTCGAGGATCTCGTCGCGGTGGATCGACGTGAGCGGCACCTCGGCGGTGGGGATGGCCCAGAGGTCGTCGCGCTCGACCCAGTAGGCGTCGTCGGCGAACTTCGGGAGCTGGCCCGTGGCCGTGAGCGTCTCGCTGGTGACGAGGGTGGGCGGCCGGACCTCCTCGAACTCGTCGGCGTTGCGGTCGATGGCGTACTGGAGCAGCGCCCGGGCGAGGGTCGCGCCGCCCTTGCGCTGCATCGTGAACATGGCGCCCGAGATCTTCACGGCCCGCTCGTTGTCGAGGATGCCGTAGCGGGGGCCGAGCTCCCAGTGCGGGATGCGCTGGTGCTCCCCGTAGCCGTCGGGGTCGAAGCCGTGGACGCGCACCACCGGGTTCTCGGCCTCGCCGGCGCCGTCGGGGGCATCGGGGTGCGGCGTGTTGGGGATGCGCAGGAGGAGGTCGCGGACCTCGTCGGCGACGGTGCCCGCCTCGGCTGCGAGGGCCTGCTCCTGTTCGCCCAGCTGGCGGCTCTGGGCCTGGACGGCCCCGGCCTCGTCGGCCTTGCCCTCCTTGTGGAGGAGCCCGACCTGCTTCGACAGGCCCTTGATCTGGGCCCGGAGGTCGTCGCGCTCGGAGGCCAGCCGGCGCTGGCGTCCGTCGAGCTCGGCGACCCGGTCGACGTCGGAGGTGTCGATGCCCCGGCGGGCGAGGGCGGCCTTCACGGCGTCGGGTTCGCTGCGGATGCGGCGGATGTCGAGCATGGGCCACGACGGTACTCGGCGGCCCGGCGGGCGGACTACGGCGTTCCTGCGCCCCGCAACTAGCGTGACCTCAATGCCCGCCCTGGAGGTCGACGATCTCGTCATCGCCTACGGCGACCGGCGCGCCGTCAACGGGCTGACCTTCACGGCGGAGCACGGCGAGGTGCTCGCCGTCCTCGGCCCGAACGGTGCAGGCAAGACCTCCACCATCGAGTGCCTCGAGGGCTACCGCCGCCCCACCGAGGGCTCGGTGCGGGTCCTGGGCCTCGACCCGATCGCCCAACACGACCAGCTCGTGCCTCAGATCGGGGTCATGTTGCAGGCCGGTGGCGTCTACCCGGGCATCCGCCCGATCGAGGCGCTCGAACTGCACGCCGCCTTCTACGCCGACCCCGCCGACCCCGCCGAGCTGCTCGCCCGGGTGGGTCTCAACCACCTGCGGCGCAGCACCTGGCGCCACATGTCGGGCGGCGAGCAGCAGCGCCTGTCGCTCGCCCTGGCCCTGGTGGGCAAGCCGCGGGTGGCGTTCCTCGACGAACCCACCGCCGGCGTCGACGTCCAGGGCCGCCAGCTCATCCGGAGCACGGTCCGGGAACTGGCCCACGACGGCGTCTGCGTCGTGCTCACCACCCACGACCTCGACGAGGCCGAGAAGGTGTCGGACCGGGTCGTCATCATCGACCGTGGGCACCTGATCACCGTCGGCACCCCGGACCAGCTCATGGCGGCCGGCGGGAGCCGGGAGATCCGCTTCGGCGCGCCGCCCGGCATCGACACCGCGGCGCTCGGCAAGGTCATGATCGCGGCGGTCCACGAGACCTCGCCCGGCGAGTACCTCGTCGAGACCGAACCGTCGCCCAGCAACATCTCGACCCTCACCAGCTGGCTGGCCGAGAAGGACCTGCCGCTCGCCGACATCCGGGCCGGCCGCCAGACCCTCGAGGACGTGTTCCTGCGGATGACCGCCATCACGGGCGAGGTGCCCGCGGTGCGCATCGACACCCGGTCGAAGGACTCCGCCAAGGCCCGCACGGAGCGGCTCCGCGGCCGCCGGCGGTCCGCGTGATCGTCCCCACCGCCGCCCCCAGCGCCCAGGCCTGGCGGGCGCAGACCCGCATCGAGCTGCTGCTCACCCTCCGCCGGGGCGAGTCGGTCCTGCTCACGTTCCTGATCCCGGTCGTCCTGCTGGCGTTCTTCGCCAACGTCGACGTGCTGCCCACCGGCGCCGGCGACCCGATCGACTTCCTCCTCCCCGGCGTCCTGGCCCTGGCGATCATGTCGACGGCCCTGGTCTCGGTCGCCATCGCCACCGGCTTCGAGCGCCAGATGGGCGTGCTCAAGCGCCTGGGGGCCACGCCGCTCAGCCGGCGCCAGCTCCTCGCCGCCAAGACCGCCGCCGTGGTCGTCATCGAGGTCCTCCAGATCATCGTGCTGCTCGCCGAGGGCTTACTCCTCGGCTTCCGGTTCTCCGCGCCGTCGCTCGGCATCGCCCTGGTCGCCGCCGTGCTGGCCACCGTCGCGTTCGCCGGGATCGGGCTGTTGATGGCCGGCACGTTGCCCGCCCTCACCACGCTCGCGGCGGCCAACGGCCTCTACCTCCTGCTCCTGCTGGTCAGCGGCATGATCTTCCCCATCGACGAGCTCCCCTCCGGGATGCAGGCGGTCGCGAAGCTGCTGCCGTCGACGGCGCTGGCCCAGGTGTTCCACGGTGCGCTCGGCGCCGGGACCGTCCCCGGCTCCGCCCTGGTCGTCCTGGCGGTCTGGGCCGTGGTGGCACCGCTCGCCGCCGCCCGCTGGTTCCGCTGGGAGTAGCGCCTCGGACGCCCCCTCCGTCCGAGTGACCCCAGGATCCCCCGGTCCGGTGCTCCACGTCAGCGGCGCCCTGCCGATGGGGTTGGGACAGGAGTGAGCATGGATCGGCCCCGAGCACTGAGCAGTCCCCGACGTCGTCGCCTCGCCGCGGCCGTCATCGCCCTGGGCGTGGTGGTCGGCGCGGCCGCCACCCCCTCGAGCGGCAGCGACACCCAGGAGTGGTTCAAGCCCGGGGTCCCCCACTCGTACACGTTCGCCGATCCGACCCTCGCCTCGTTCGGTCCGATGACCTGGGCCTACGCCACGAACACGGGCGGCGCCGACCTCCCGGCGATGTGGTCGGCCGACAACCAGCGGTACACCGCCCGCACCGAGGGCGTCGGCACGGCCGCCTACGTCGACGACGCGTACGGCTACGGCAACGACGCCTTCCCCAACGTGCCGTGGGGCATCGACAACGACAACTGCAACCCCGCCGAGTCCGGCTGCGACCCCAAGGAGATGTGGGCGCCGTCGGTCGGGTTCGTCGGCAGCCACTGGGTGTCGTACCACGCCGTCCGCGTCCAGCGGGTGAGCGGCAGCCTCCCGTTCGGCCGCTTCTGCATCTACGTCGCCACGTCCTCCAGCCCGATGGGTCCGTTCAAGGCGGCGTCGTCGAGCCCGATCGTCTGCCCGTCGGCGGCCACCGATCCCGCCGGTGCCGTCGACCCCGAGGTCTTCGTGGACGAGGAGACCGGTCGGGCGTACCTGATCTGGCAGATCCAGGGCAACGGCAACGGCCGGCTCCAGCGCTTCTACTCCCGCCAGCTGAACTCGGCCGGCACCGGCTTCGCCTCGGGGTCCACCGCCCGCGAGCTGCTCCGGAACAACGCCGGCAGCTGGGAGGCCACCACCATCGAGAACCCGTCGATGACCTACATCAACGGGGCCTACGTCCTCCTCTACTCGGGCAACAACTGGAACAGCCCGAACTACGCCACCGGCTACGCCGTCTGCTCGGGCCCGCTCGGTCCGTGCAAGCGGCCGTCCTCGTCGCCGCTGCTGCGCTCGGTCTCGGGCGCCTGGGGCCCCGGCGGCGCCGATGGCCTGGCCGACCAGCGGGGGCGGTTCATCGCGATGTACCACGCCTGGAACCGGTCCTCGGTGGCCGGGGCCCGGCGGGTCCCGCACACCGTCGAGCTCCGGGTGAGCGGCACGGGCCTGAACGCCCGGGTCGGCGTCATCCGCCGCGACCTCCAGGGCGGTGCCGGCACCGACTACCTCTGGTCCTACCGGGCCGGTCTGGCCAAGACCAGCACCACGAAGTCCGTCGGCGGGACGTACGTGCCGGCGTCGGGCGACTTCAACGGCGACGGGTTCGACGACGTCTACTGGTACGGCACCTGGGACGCCGCCGATGCCCAGTGGAACGGCACGGCCACCACCGGCGCCTTCACGAGCGTGGCGGCGTCGCAGGCCGGCTCGTTCCTCCCGGTGCCCGGCGACTTCAACGGCGACGGCCGCGACGACCTGTTCTGGTACCAGCCCGGCGGTGACCCGAAGGTGGCCGACCGCAGCCAGGTCGGCAACACCAACCACGAGCCGAACGCCCGGCCCGACCAGCTGTGGCTCGCCAAGGCCGGCGGCGGCTTCACCGTGTCGAACCTGTCGGTGAACGCCGCGGCGATCCCGCTGCCCGGCGACTACGACGGCGACGGCGACACCGACATCATCTGGTTCCAGCCCGGCGAGGGCGCCGACAGCCTGTGGCGCTTCACCAACGGCGTGCCGGTGAGCACCCCGCTCACCATCACCGGCAGCTACCGCCCGGTCGTCGGCGACTTCGACGGCAACGGCACCGACGACCTCTTCTGGTACGGACCCGGCGCCAAGGCCGACTACATCTGGTGGTACGGCGCCGGTGCCACATACACCTCGGTCCCCACGCGGGTCACGAAGAAGGACTACCGCCCCTTCGCCGCCGACGTCGACGGCGACGGCGCCGACGAGCTCTTCTGGTACACCCCCGGCAGCGGCCCGGACTACATCTGGACCGCCATCAGCCGCACCGGCACCCCCACGAGCGTGACCACGGCCGTCAACGTCACCGCCACCCCCGTCGTCGGCGACTACGACCACAACGGCTACGACGACATCCTCTGGTACTCCTAGCCCGGTCGCCGCGCCAGGTGCGGCGCAGCCAGGTCTGGTCCGCCCAGGTGGGGCATCATCGCCCCATGGGCATCGAGGTGCGGCCGGCTGACGTGTTCGACGATGTCGCGACGATGGTGGGCCCGAAGCGGGCCGACGCCAACGTCTGCTGGTGCCTGAGCTACCGGCTCACCACGTCGAAGGAGAACCGGTCGCTCACCAAGCAGGCGCGGGGCGAGCGGATGGCCGAACTGGTGGCCCAGTCCCCGCCGCCGGGCGTCCTGGCGTACGACGGCGACGAGGTGGTCGGCTGGGCGGCGGTGCACCCCCGGGCGGACACCAGCTTCGCCACCAATCGGAAGATCCCCCACGTCGACGACCTCGACGTGTGGTCGGTGTGGTGCATCAAGGTCCGCCCCGGCCACCGCAAGGAGGGCATCTCGCACCACCTGCTGGCCGGTGCCGTGGACTTCGCCCGCAGCCACGGCGCCGCGGCCCTCGAGGGCTACCCGGTCGACAACCAGGGCGAGAAGGTCGACCTGACGATGGCCTACGTCGGGACGAAGGCGCTCTTCGAGGCGGCCGGGTTCACCCAGGCCTCGGCCACCGGTTCCGTCCTCGACGGCTTCCCCCGGGTGCTGATGCGCCTCGACCTCCGCTGACCGTGGCCTGACCGGCCAGCCGTGCGGTCAGCGGACCGTGGCCACCAGGTAGGCCTGCTGCTGGGGCTCGGGGGCGATGGGCTCCCGGACGGTGCGGGCGGTGACGGCCAGGCCGGCGGCCTCCAGGCGCTCGGCCACGCCGTCGGGGTCCAGGCGGTGCGCATCGAGGTCCAGGTCCCGTCCGTAGGCATGCTCGAGGTGCACGCACTCGTCGCCCACCTGGAACGCCACCAGGACGTGCCCGCCGGGCCGCACCACCCGGGCGAGCTCCTCGCACAGCACCGGTTGCTCGGCCGGAGGGGTGTGGATGAACGAGTACCAGGCCACCGCGCCGACGAGGACGCCGTCGCCCAGGGGAAGGGCGGCCATCGTGGCCGTGGCGCAGGCGAGGTCGGGATGGGCCCGCCGGGCGACGGCGAGCATCCCCGGCGACAGGTCGAGGCCGACGACGTCGAGTCCGATCCGTCGCAGATGGCCGGTCATCCGTCCGGTCCCGCAGCCCAGGTCGCCCACCAGGCCGCCGCCGCCCTCGGCTACCGCGTCGGCGTAGGCGGCCAGCACGGCGCGGTCCCAGCGGTTCACGACCTCGTAGGCGGCGAGCACCCGGGCGTAGTCCTCGGCGACGAGGTCGTAGGCCGCCCGTGTGGTGCGCTCGTGGTGCGGGACGGGTGGCATCGGCCGCAACCTACCGGTGCCCGGACGCGCTCGAGGCGCCCCGGAGGGCGCCTCGATGCAGAGCGATCAGGTCCAGCGAGCCCGGAGGCTCAGCTCACGGGGTGAACCCCGGGGGCTTGTTGCTGAAGAGCTGGAAGGTGCAGAGGGCGATCATGTACACCGCCACCGCGAGCACCACGCCGGCGTAGAACACCCGCTGGAGCAGCTTGTTGTCGAACCGGAGGTGCATGAACGTGCCGGCGATGATGACGAACTTCACCGACATCATCCCGAGCAGGCCGCCCCAGTAGGCGAAGTGCGCCCAGTTGTTCTCGGTGTCCTCGAAGGGCAGGTAGGCCCAGAGGACCTCGATGGCGGTCACGAGCACCAGGAGGAGGAACACCTTCACGAACATCGCGTCCTTGGGGACGTGGTGGTCGTGGGCCGCACGGACGTGCTCGTCGGCGTGCTCGTCGAAGTAGACGTCCTGGGGAACGGGGATCTCGCTCATGTCCAGCCCCTCACTTGATCAGGTAGACGACGGTGAAGATGACGACCCACACCACGTCCACGAAGTGCCAGTAGAGGCCGACGATCTCGACCGATTCCGGGTTGTGCGGTCCGACGTGGCCCCGGAGGGACAGCGCCGCGGTGGACAGCAGCATCACGATGCCGAGCGTCACGTGGACGCCGTGGAAGCCGGTCAGCGTGTAGAAGGCCGACCAGGCCGGGCTGTGGGTGAAGCCGTAGCCCTCGTTCAGGAACTCGGTGAACTCGTACACCTGGCCCGAGATGAACACCACGCCGAGGAGGGCGGTGGTGAGCAGCCAGCCGCGCATGGCCCGGAGGTCCTTGCGCTGGATCGCCGACACGGCGAGCACCATCGTGAGCGAGCTCATGAGGAGCACGAACGACGAGATCGACGTGAAGAGGATGTCGTAGAGCTCGTGCGGGGTCTCGCCGTCGGCGGCCCGGGTCTTGTACAGGATGAACGTGGAGATGAGGCCACCGAAGAGGAGGCACTCGGACCCCAGGAAGGTCCACATGGCCAGCTTCTCGTTCGAGATGCCGGTGGAGGTGACGTGCTGGTGGTCGTGACCGACCAGCTCCTCCTTCAGGGCGCCAGCGAGATCAGTCAACGAGCGCAGCCTCCTCGGTCGGAGCGGCCTCGCCGCTCGGCTCATCAGCAGCATCGGGCTCGGAAGCCGCGTCGCCGCTCGGGTCGTCGTCGTGGTCGTCCTCGTGGTCGTGGCCGTCGGACGGATCGGTGGAGGGCTCCATGATCCAGCCGTAGATGCCGGCCACGACGAACAGCGCACCGAAGGCGCAGAACCACAGGTTGTAGATCAGGCCCCAGGTGATCCAGGGGAGGCCGAACGCCAGCACGATCGGGTAGTACGACGGCGACGGCAGGTGGACGTCCTTGGCGTCGCCCTTCTGGACGACATCCTCGGTGGCGGCGATGCGCACCAGGCGCCCGTTCTCGTCCTCGCCGTACTTGCGGTGCCAGAACTCGTCGAGCGACTGGACCGTGGGCGTGACGTCGAAGTTGTGCACCGGCGTCGGGCTCGGGACCATCCACTCGAGCGAGCGGGAGTCCCACGGATCGGCCGGCTGGGTGAGCTTGTGGCCCTTGCCACCGGCGGCCTTCTTGGCCTTGCGGTAGCTCGAGTAGATGTTCCAGAAGAAGTAGAGGAACGACACGGCGATGGTGAACGCGCCCACCGTCGAGACGAAGTTCCACAGGTTGAACCCGTAGCCGTCGCGGTAGGTGTAGGTGCGTCGGGGCATGCCCTGCAGGCCGAGGATGTGCATCGGGCCGAAGGTCAGGTTGAAGCCGATGAGCAGGATCCAGAAGTTGATCTTGCCGTGGAGCTCGCTCAGCCGGTAGCCGAACACCTTCGGCCACCAGAAGTACCAGCCGCCGACGAAGCCGAAGAGAGCGCCACCGAAGAGCACGTAGTGGAAGTGGGCGACGATGTAGTAGGTGTCGGTCTGCTGCGTGTCGGCCGGGGCCACCGCGTGGGTCACGCCCGACAGGCCGCCGATGGTGAACATCGTGACCAGGCCGATCGAGTACATCATCGGCGCCGAGAAGGTCAGCTTGCCGCCCCACATGGTGGCCAGCCAGTTGAGGATCTTCACGCCGGTGGGGACGGCGATGAACATCGTCGACACCGAGAAGGCGGCCACGGAGATGGGACCGATGCCCGAGGCGAACATGTGGTGGGCCCACACGCCCCAGCCCATGAAGCCGATGGCGATGCCCGAGAACACCATGAACGGGTAGCCGAAGATCGGCTTGCGGGAGAAGACCGGGATGATCTCCGAGACGACGCCGAACGCCGGGAGGATCATGATGTAGACCTCCGGGTGCCCGAAGATCCAGAACAGGTGCTCCCACAGCAGCGGGTCGGCGCCCTGCTCGACGTTGAAGAACTGGGCACCGAAGAGCCGGTCGAACATCAGCAGGAACTGCGCTGCGGTGAGCACCGGGATGGCGAACAGCAGCAGGAACTGGGTGACGAGGCTCATCCAGGTGAAGACGGGCATCTTCATGAGCGTCATGCCCGGCGCCCGCATGTTCAGCACCGTGGTGATCAGGTTGACCGCACCCACCAGCGACGAGATGCCGGTGAGGAGCAGGCCCATGTTCCAGAAGTCGATGCCGTGACTGGGCGAGAAGATGACGCCGTTGTTCGGGGCGTAGTTGAACCAGCCGCCGTCAGCGCCGCCGCCGAGCAGCCAGCTCGAGTTCAGGACGACGCCACCGAAGAGGAACACCCAGAACGACAGGGCGTTCATGCGGGGGAACGCCACGTCGCGCGCACCGATCTGGAGCGGCATCAGGTAGTTCATGAACGCCGCACCGATGGGCATGACGACGAGGAAGATCATCGTCGTGCCGTGCATCGTGTACACCTGGTTGTACAGGTCGGCGCTGAGGAGCTTGCCCTCCGGGGTGGCCAGCTGGAGGCGGATGAGCAGGGCCTCGAAGCCGCCGATCAGGAAGAAGAACAGCGCGGCGGCGCCGTACATGATGCCGATCTTCTTGTGATCGACCGTGGTGACCCAGCTGCGCCAGCCGGTGGTGGAGGAAGACGGGCGGGCGAAGACGCCGCCGGGGGCGGACTTCACCTCGTCGCCCGCTCCAAGAGCGAGGGGACCGTCGATGGCTGTCATGACGTGCTCGTTCCTACTGCAGGGTGATGAAGAAGGCGACCAGGTCGTCGATCTGGTCTTCGGTCAGGTTGAAGTTGTTCATGCCGCGGCTCTCGGGGCTCGGTGCGTCGCCCGGGTGCATGGCCTTCTCGGCCGGTGCGTCGCGCAGCCAGGCCTCGAACTGCTCGCGGTTGAAGCACTTCTTGATGCCCTCGTCGGTCTCGGCCCAGTTCTCTCCGAGCGCCACGCACTCCTTGGTGTCGAGGCGGAGGTCGAACTTGGCACCGGCGAAGGTGGTGCGGGTCATGAGCTTGGTGAGGTTCGGGACCTCGCCAGCGACCTGGTTGACGACCGGCGGGTACTCGAAGAGCTTCCCGGAGCCCGGATCGGACGGGTCGGTCATGCCGGTGATGCGGTGGCACGACGTGCACTGGCTGGCGAAGGTCGACCAGCCGGCGAGGGCGGCCTCGTCCTCGGCATCGGGCGCCTTGAACGGCACGATCTGCTTCTCGGCCCAGGCCTGGAAGTCATCGGGGGTCATGCCCACGACCTTGATGCGCATCTCGGCGTGCGAGAGGCCGCAGAACTCGGTGCACTGACCGATGTACTCCTTGGCCTCGGGCGCTTCGATGGTGAGCGGGTGGACGCGCCCGGGGACGGCGTCCTTCTTGCCGTTCAGCGCCGGCGCCCACCAGCTGTGGATCACGTCGCGGGACATGATGCGCAGGGCGATGGGGCGGTCGGTCGGGACGACCAGGTCGTTGGCGGTGATGATCTGGTCGACCTCGCCGTCGCCGTCGACGTCGAAGTTGTAGCGGTACTCCCACCACCACTGCTGGCCGTACACCTCGACGGTGAGCGCCTCGGCGGACGGCTTCTTCGCCAGGTCGAACACCGTGAAGACGGTGGGCACGGCGACGCAGGCGAGGAGCACGGCGGGGGCGATGGTCCAGGCGATCTCGGCCTTGAAGTTGCCGTGCACCTGCGCCGGGAACTCGTCGCCGGTGTCGTCCTTGCGCTCGCGGAACTTGCGGGCGACCAGGAGGGTCACCACCATCACGGCGATGCCCACGAAGATGGCGATGTAGAAGACCGGCATCGCCAGGTTGTCGATCTGCTTGGCCTGCGGGCCCTCGGGCTTGAGGGTGTCCTGCGGAGCGTTCGACGCGCAGCCGGCGGCGAACAGCACGAGGCCGAGAGCCAGCGCGGATGCCTTGGCGAAGGAGGTGCGGGCTCGCCCGGTCATGTTCTGTCGACCTTCCATCAGTTGGCCACCCGGATCACGGTCTGGCCGGGTTCGGGCAGCGACACGGCGATGCGGTCGCTGTGCTTCCCGCCTTCTTCCTTGTGCTCTTCCTCGTGGCCGCCCTCGTGCTCCCGCTCACCCGCGATGGCCGCCGCCACGCCGCCCGCCAGCACGGCGAACCCGCCGAACAGGAGGAGCCCGGCGATGACCGACTTGGAGAGCTTGGGCTTGGTCACGATGAGGATGCCGACGCCGAAGATGATGGCCGGCACCAGGCCGAAGACCAGGTAGGACCCGTTCTTCGGGAGGGCCAGGAGGATCCGGGAGATGGCCAGCACGAACAGGCCGATGCCCAGGACCGAGGCGACCGGGATCTCGATGGGGTGCATCATCCGGTTGCGGATGGTGCTGTTGACCGCCGGGTCGCCGGTGATGCGGTCGGCCCAGGCCGAGATGGCCCACTCGACGCCGGCGATGGTCAGGCCAACCATGCCCAGCACGAAGATCGTCGAGCCGATGGCGAGGCCGAGGACGACGGCGGCGGCGGAGAAGGCGGTGACGACCGGCCAGTAGTTGGCGGCGGCGGGAGCGGCCACCTCGGGCACGGTCTCGAGGCCGGCGGCCTTGGCCGAGGCCTCGGCGTCGCCGTCACGGATGGAGGCGAGCAGCACGGCCAGGAAGAACGAGGCCGCCGAGAGGACCACGAGGACCGTGAAGCCGACGTGGTCGCCGACGCCGCCCTTGTAGCCGAGGGTGAGCGGGCCGAGCACGGTGTCGACGCCGTCGACCTTGTTGCCACCGGTGGCGATGGCGTAGGCGATGGCCGCGACGAACCCGAAGGCGGCGACGCCGTACAGGAACTTGGATCCGGTCTTGAACATCGGTGCCCTTACTTCGTGACGTAGATCGCGTACCAGATCACTGCGTAGACAGCGATGGTCGCGTACCAGAACAGGGCTGCAGCGACGAGGCCTTCACGGTCCCGGCCGTGGTACTCGCCGCCCAGCGTGCGGAAGGTCATGACGGCGGCGAACACCAGCCCGGCCACGATCATGGCCAGGTGGGCGCCGGTGACGGCGTAGATCAGGAGGCCGGCCTTGGAGCCGACGGCGAGGTCCATCTGCGTGTAGAGGAACGTCGTCGAGTTGATGACGGCGAGCCCGAACATGATCGTCAGGCCGAGGGCGAGGTAGGCCGACTGCCGGAAGTTGCGGCCCACGGCGTCGACGGCCCACCAGATGGTCACGCCCGACAGCAGCATGGTGGCCATGCCGATGGTGCCCGGCGTGAGCGGGAGCTTGGTGCCCTCGGGCAGCCACTCGCCGCCCTGGGCGAGGACCGCGTGGCGCTGGGCGAGGTAGACGCCGATCAGCCCGGCGAACGCCATCAGGGTGCCGGCGACGGCGAGCGCGGTGCCCACGAGGAGCACACGGGGCCGGGCGGGCGGGGCGGCCGGGGGAAGGGCCAGTGCGGCGCTGGTGGCCATCACTTCTCCTCACGCAGGTCGATGAGCGGCTCCGCCGAGGTGATGACCGGCAGGTCGTCGACGAAGTTGGCGAGCGGGGGCGGCGTCGGGGCGAGCCACTCGAGCGTGAGCCCGTCCCACGGATCGGCCGGAGCGTCCTCGCTGCGCTTGAGCAGCGGGATGAAGGACACGATCGAGAGCAGCACGCCGAGGGCGACCAGGCCGATGCCGACGGCGACGGCGCCGTTGGTGCCGGTGAGGCCGCCGCGGTAGTCGGCGGAGAGCTCGAGGCCCTCGCCGACGATGCCGGCGACGAGGTCGGGGATGACCGTGAGGGCGGCGCCGAGCAGCAGCACCAGCGGGGCCAGCATGCCGATGCCCTCGTTGGCGGGCTGGCGGCCGACCTTGGTGGCCCACCAGTGGATGCCGCCGAGGCCGGCGATGACCGCGGCGAGCACGGCGGCGTGGCTGACGCCGAGGAAGAAGATGTTGTCGCTGACCGAGCCGGCCTTGGTGGGGGCGTCGAGCAGGTCCGGGATGGACCCGAGGGCGCCGGCGGCCACGCCGAGGAGCAGGATCAGGAAGGCGGCGACGGCGTAGAGCACGCCGGCCCGGAGCTTGAACGAGCCCGCCCGGAAGACGTCGGCGACCGAGCCGGCGAGGGCCAGCAGCGGCAGTACGGCCAGGAGGCCCATGGCGACGACCAGGTAGGAGTCGAGCGCGGCCTCGCTCGGAGCGACCAGGAAGGCGCCGAACGAGAGGAGGCCGAAGGCGCCGATGGCGGCCTGGGCGACGCCCCGCAGCTTCATGCGGGCGCCGGACACGGTCTGGAGCACGTCACCGAAGAAGCCGAGGACCGGGATGGCGACCACGTAGATCTGCGGGTTCCGGAACAGCCACTCGATGCTGGGGTACAGCGCCGTGGGGCTGCCGACGTAGATGCTCCCGGCGTGGCGGTGGTCGATGTACATCAGCACGATCAGGCCGAACAGGACCGGCAGGGTGAGGATCCACATCAGGGCCGCGACCAGGACGGACCAGGCGAAGAGCGGCGTCCGGGAGAGGAAGAGCCCGGCCGGCCGGAGGGCGATCACCGTGGTGGCGAGGCTCACGCCGGCGACCAGGACCGAGACGGTGAGCAGGCCCATCGAGGCGATCCAGAGGTTCACGCCGTCGGAGCTGCCGCCGTAGGGGCCGCCGTTCATGGCGTAGGAGGCGATGAGCAGCCCCGAGCCGAGGAGCCAGCCCCAGTAGGAGGCCGCAGCCGCCCGGGGGAAGGCCACGGTGTGGGAGCCGACCTGCAGGGGTACGACCACCAGCGAGATGCCGATGACCAGCGGCAGGGCCAGCAGGAAGATGGTGCCGACGCGGGCCAGCGTGAACAGCTGGAACACCGAGTCGTTGCTGAAGATCTGCAGCGTCTCGGGCTTCAGGCCCTCGATCGCGAAGGCCTCGCCGAGGCCGACGACGACCAGCCCGAGGATGAGCGATGTGACGATGTAGAGGCGCCCGATCACCTTGTGGTCGCCGGATCCCAGGACCGCGGCCAGCCCAGTGGGCTGCGAAGGGGTGGGCGAGGCATCCGTCGCAGAGGCCGCGTCGACGGTCTCGGGAGGGGTCTCGGTTACAGCCATGGGTGTTCTGACCTCACCGTCGCAGGCCGTGAGCAGGGCCGCGCGACGTCTCGTGGGGGTTCAATCCGGTACGGGTCGGGACACTACACAGTGACCCTTGCGGCCAGGAAAAGCCGCGGGTGGTGTCAGCGAGCGCAACGGTGCTCACCGTGCGTTCCTGACCAGCACGTCGACCGCCATCGCCCCGAACAGCAGGGTGATGTAGGTGATCGAGTACGTGAAGACCTTCATGGCCCGCTTGGCGGTGGGCTCCTGGATCAGCTTCACGGCGAACCAGGTGAAGGCCCCGCCCAGCACGATGGCCGAGACCATGTAGAGCGCCCCCATGTCCGCCACCGGGCCGAAGACGAGCGTCAGGCCCCAGAGCAGCAGGGTGTAGAGGAGGATGCGGACGGCGGTCTTGTGGATGCTCACCACCGAGGGGAGCATCGGCACGTCGGCGGCCGCGTAGTCGTCCTTGTACTTGATGGCGAGCGCCCAGAAGTGGGGCGGCGTCCAGTAGAACATCACCGCGAACAGCACGATCGGGGCCCAGCTCAGGCTGTTGGTGACCGAGGTCCACCCGATCAGCACCGGCACCGCCCCCGCCGCACCGCCGATGACGATGTTGCTCTTGGACGTGCGCTTCAGCCACAGCGTGTACACGAAGACGTAGAAGAGGCAGGCGGCGACGCCCAGGGCGGCGGTGAGCAGGTTCACCCAGTAGGTGAGCCAGACGAACGCCACGACCTCGAGGCCGATGGCGAAGATCAGGCCGTTGCGGGGCTTGATCAGGCCCGTGACCAGCGGACGGTTCTTGGTCCGCTCCATGAGGGCGTCGATGTCGCGGTCGACGTACATGTTGATCGCGTTGGCGCCGCCGGCGGCGAAGGCGCCGCCGATGATCGTGTTCAAGATGAGCCAGCCCGAGGGGATGCCCTGGTTCGCGACCACCATCGTGGGGACCGTGGTGATGAGCAGGAGCTCGATGATCCGCGGCTTGGTTAGCGCGACGTACCCGGCGAGTCGGGCTCGCAGTGGTGACGGGGCCGGCTTCAACACGGTCTCGACCCTAGGTCTCGGCGCGCTGCGCAGACGAGTCCGCTGGCTGGCACCCGTGCGCGCCCCTCCGACCTGCGGCTTGGCTGCGCCACCGGGCCCGCCCGTACCCTGGCTGCGTGCTCGCCCGCCTCCGCCAACCGGTCTCGCCGGCGGCCTACCGGAAGATCACCATGATCGCCCTGGTGCTGCTGGTGGCCATCGTCATCACCGGCGCGGGCGTGCGGCTCACCGGTTCGGGCCTCGGCTGCACCGACTGGCCGCGCTGCACCGAGGAGACGTTCACCCCGTCGTCGGACCTGCACGCGCAGATCGAGTTCTACAACCGAATGATCACCGGCCTCGTGTCGGTGGCGGTCGTGTTGGCCGTGCTCGGCTCGCTCCGGCGGGCGCCCCGCCGCCAGGACCTGGTGTGGCTGTCGTGGGGCCTCGTCGGCGGCGTCGTCGGCCAGATCGTGCTCGGCGGGCTGGTCGTGCTCACCCACCTCAACCCGTGGCTGGTGCAGGGCCACTTCGTGGTGTCGATGATCCTCGTGGCCGACGCCGCCGTCCTCACCCACCGTGCCGGGCTGCCCGACGACGTCCCGCAGCGGCCGATCGTCACCCCGTCGCTGCTGCGCTGGGGCAAGGCGCTCGTCGGGTTGGCGATCCTCGTGATGATGACGGGCACCCTCGTCACCGGCTCCGGCCCCCACAGCGGGCACAACGAGGCCGAGGAGGGGGCGTCGTCGGCCCAGCAGCTCGATGCCGCCAAGGAGGTCCGCCGCCTCCCCATCGCCGTGCACGATGCCGCCCGCATCCACGGCGTGACCATGATCGTGTTCCTCGGCGCCACCATCTGGGTCCTCGTGCAGATCCGCCGCCACCAGCCGGCCGGGAAGCTCGCCGCCACCGCGTCGTGGCTGCTCACCGCGCTGATCCTCCAGGGGGCCATCGGCTACACCCAGTACTTCACCGGCGTGCCGCCCGGCTTGGTCGCCCTCCACATCCTCGGGGCGTCGCTCGTGTGGGTCGCGGTCCTGTTCACGCTGCAGCGGATGTGGGCACCTCTGGAGTCGGAGGGTCCCGGCGCGGCACAATCGACGGGTGGCATCGAGCGCACCGATCATCTCCCCGACGGAGATCTCGTCCCCTGAGGACGACCTGGGGCTCGACACCGACCAGCCGTGGATCGTGCTGGTGTGGAACGACCCCATCAACACGATGGAGTACGTGACGCTCGTGTTCCAGAAGCTGTTCGGCTACTCCAAGGAGAAGGCCGAGAAGCTGATGCTCGACGTCCACAACCTCGGCCGGGCCGTGGTCTCGTCCGGTGCTCGGGAGAAGGCGGAGATCGACGTCTTCCGCCTCCACGAGCACGGGCTGTGGGCCACCATGCAGCACGACGAGTAGCGGACCGTGGCCTTCTTCCGCCGGACCCCCACCGTGAAGCGCCGCGCCGACGGCGACTTCGACCTGACGCTCGACGCCGACCGCCGGGACGTGCTCGTGTCGCTGCTGGGCCAGCTCCGCGAGCTGCTCGAGAGCCAGCCCGACCACCCGAACCTCACCCGCCTGCACCCGCCCGCGTACCTGGACGACCAGGACGCCGACGCCGCGTACCAGCTGCTGGCCGGCGAGGAGCTGCGGGACTCCCAGCGCCGCTCGATCGACGCGGTCATCGAGTCGCTCGGGCGGGACCGCCTCACCGAGGACGAGCTCTGGGCGTGGGTCCAGTCCCTCAACGGGGTGCGCCTCGTGGTGGGCACCCGGCTCGACATCACCGAGGACGACCACGGGCCGTCGCTGCGCGCGGCCGCCGACCCGGAGGACCGCTCGCTCTGGGTCGTCTACGACTTCACGACCCAGATCCAGCACGACGTGGTCGAGGCGCTGAGCGGCAGCATCGGTTGAACCGCCCGCCCGCTGCCGGCGCGGCGATCAGCCGAAGCAGGTGTTCTGGACCTGCCGGAGGACCGCCTTGCCCTCGGCGGTGCCGGGGTAGGTCCCCGAGATCTGGTCGAGCGTGAAGGCGTCGATGATGCCGTTGGCGTAGCAGGCGGCCTGCTTCGGGGTGGCGTCGTTGTCGATGGCGTCGGAGAAGACGTCGGTGCGGGTGACCGGCAGGCCGAGGATCTCGGGGGTGACCTCGTCGCCGACGGCCTTGGCGTCCTTGCCCGGGTCGCAGCTGTGGAACTGCACGGCCTCGTCCTCGGTGGTGACCGACGCCGTGCCCTTGGGCGACTTGGCCGCCCACTTCCCCAGCGCGTCGGCCAGTTGGGCCTCGTCCTCGGGCGTGTCGCCCTCGATGGTGGCGTCCATGCACACCTGGTCGTCTTCTCGGTAGACGACGTACTGGTCGCCGCCCCACCCGTCGACGGCGGCGAGCGCCTCCTTCTGGTCGAGGCGGGAGGCCAGCAGCAGGTACCAGGTGGTGGGGCCGAACTCGTCGCTCTCGATCACCTCGGCACCCGACGGGGCCTCGATCTCGACGGTCTTCTGGGCGCCGGCATCGGTCTGGTACGTGATCGGGTCGAACATGGCCTCTTCGGTGGGCGGCTCCTGGAGGGCCTCGTTGATGGCCGTCCAGCCGTCCTTCACGAACAGGTAGTCCACGAAGCGGGGGCCGAGGATGTACGGCGACGCGAACACCGTGGTGAGGATCGGCGGCACGGAGCCCTCGAGCTCCTCGGTGGCGTCGTCGCTGCTGGCCGTCGTCTCCTTCTCGTACGCCTTCTTCTCGTCGGCGCTGAGCTTCTTCTCGACGTAGATGTCCTCCACCTTGGTTGCGTCGCCCTCGGCGAGCGCCCGGAGGACCGTGGCCTGGCCCGACGGGAGGTCGTCGAAGCGCTCGAGGTCGAAGTTCTGGTCCTGGAGGACGTGGGTGAGCTCGTGGGCGAGGGTGACGCGGATGCCGGGCGTGAGCTCGGTGCCGCGGACGTACACCTGCTCGGTGTCGGGGTCGTAGAACGCCAGGGTGCCCGAGTCGCTCAGGGTGTCGTTGGCCTTGGCCAGATCGACGTCGCCGGTGACGAAGCCGAGGGCTCGCAGCTGGGCGACCTGGTCGGCGTAGAACTGCTCCGACTCGACCGAGTCGTCGTCACCGCCCTCGGTGGCGCGGGCCTTGTACTCCTCGGGCGTGAGGAGGTTGACCTTCACCGGGTGGTCGAACTCGAGCTCGCGGGTCCGGCTGACCCACTCGGCGATCGGCGCGGACTTGTCGTCCCACGCGGACGGGTACTGGCGACCGCCCTTGATGAGCACGAACGCGGCGCCGGCGACGACCGCGACCACGACGATGGCCGACAGCACCAGCACCCACGCCGGCGCCCGGTCGACCCGAGCGGGTCCGGAGGGCAGGCCGGGGAACGGGTCCGAGCGCGGCGGTCCGCCCGCCTGCCCGGGGAACGGCGCCGAGGGGACGGTGTTGGGTCCGGTGAGCGACTCCGTCGACCCGCTGGGGTTGGCCCACGGGTTCGGCTGCGCGGGCGCGCCGTGGACGACGCCGCCGGCGCCCGGCAGCGGCGGGAGCGGCGTGTTGCCGGGGGGCGAGACCGGCGGGCCGCCGTCCCACGGGCCCGGCTCGCGCGGCGGGGGCGGCCAGGGGACCTGCTCGCCGGTCACGCGGGCCCTCCCGCACGCATCCGCATCCCACCATGGTCGGCACGAGCGCACGCGCGGTTGAGGTCCGAAGACGACGGCCGCGCGAGGGCGGCGAGGGGGAGGGACCCGTCCGACACGGGCGCAAACCTAGGCGGTGGCAACGAAAGGGCGGGTGAAGGGCGGCTGTGCGTTCGCTGAGACCCTTGGGGCCGGACGGAGGGGTGCTGCTACCGTGCCGAGGTCCCCGGATCGGGACAGGCCCCCATCGTCCAGCGGCCTAGGACGCCTGCCTTTCACGCAGGTAACACGGGTTCGAATCCCGTTGGGGGTGCTCTCGGCGGCGCGCGGGGGTCGAAGCCTGCGCCCACCCGACGCCGCAGCGACTCGTCGTTCGCGCTCTGTTCGCGGGGGTCTTGGTGGAGTGGACGGGCGGAGCGCCGGTGCGACCGCCGATCCGTCGGATCGGGTGCCGCGCTCCCGGCCGCCGCTTCGACGCACGGATGGAGCCACACCCATGGCCCGAACCCGACCGCTCGCCCCCGCCTCCCGACGGGGCCGCTCACCTGGAGGCACCGGAGGCCGGCCCCGGTGGTCGATCCGCGCCCTCGCCATCGCCCTCTGCTGCGCGGCGTGCGCCAGCTGCAGCACGGCCGGGAGCCAGGAGGCGGCGACCACCACGAAGCCCGCCGGGAAGGACGCCGGCTCGACCACCACCGAGGGGACCGACGCGCCCGAACCCCCCGACCCGACGACCGAGCGCCTCACCTCCGGCGACTTCTCCATCGAGGTCCCGACGGGCTTCACGATCGAGGAGCGCGACGGCGTGTACGTGATGTCCGACGGCGACCGCTCGATCAGCTACTCCCGGACGGCCACCGACGCCGCACCCGAGGAGTTCCTGCAGGCGCTCCTCGACCAGCTGGGCGGCGACGTTGCCGACCAGGACGCCGACGGTTCGTCGGCCACGGCGGAGGTCACCCGGGACGGGGCGCGCGAGCTCCTCGTGATCCGCCAGGACGACGGGGCCATCGCCGTCACCACCGGGCACGTCCCCGACGGCGGCGACTTGGAGCTGGCCGACGTCGCCGCCGCCGCGGACAGCGCCACCGGCGCCGTGACCCTCACCCCGCCGGCCGCCACGGCCGGCCCGATCGAGCTGGCGCCGTTCACCGCGCCCGACGGCGGGGCCAAGGGCCTGGTCCCCGCCGACCCGTCGTGGACGATCTCGAGCAACGGCGGGACCATCGAGGGCTCGAGCGACGTCGGCACCTTCGTGTTCGGCGTCACGGTCCAGGTCATCACCCCGGAGAACACGTTCCCGGGCGCCGGCGGCATCTCCGCGCCGTACGCCGACGCCGCCTCGTCGCTCGGGGTGTTGCTCCCGCAGCTCGTCCAGGGGGTGAGCGACGTGCAGATCACGTCGACCGGCGCCGAGGGCGTGATCGACGGCTACACGTCCTCGGGCATGTACGCCTACACGTACGACTGGAACGGCACGCCGTGGACGGGGGTCGCGATCGTGGCGACCGATGACCCGGCCAAGTACGGCGGGTTCCAGTGGAACTGGTACTTCACGAACATCAGCGTCCCCGCGGGCAGCGACGGGTCGGTCGGCGCCGGCCTCCTGGAGGCGTGGCGGGCGTGGGACCCGAGCGGGGCGATCGCCCAGCGCTCCGAGCGCTCGAAGCAGCTGCTCGACGAGACCAACCAGATCTGGCAGGAGACGTCGGAGTTCCGGGCGGACCAGGCCGATCGCCAGTCCCGAGACGTCGGCTGCCTCCTCCAGGGGTACTACGACGTCGAGGACAACTCCCGCACCTACGACCTCCCGCCGCTCCCCTGCGGGCAGGCGTACGCCCCCGGCGACTGACCGACCCGGGTTCGGGAGCGCCCTTCGGGCAGGGTCAGTACTCGCCCTTGATGACGAAGAAGCTGCCGCGGATGGTGCCGGCGAGCTTGGACTTCTGGCGGGCGAACTTGAACCGCTCGGCCAGCTCGTCGGGGACCTCCATGCCGTCGGAGAGCTTGAAGCCGACGGCCCGCTTCCCGCCGTCGGCGATCGTGTACAGCACGTTGATCGCCAGGCCGCTCTCGTAGAAGACGTAGGCCCAGCGGATGCCCTCGACCTCGAACTCGCAGGCCTCGAGCGGCTTCGAGGCGATGGCGAAGTCGCGCTCGTCCTTCAGGATCTTGGCGACGTAGGCCACCGTCTTCTTGGCCTTCGAGGCCGGCTCGGTGACGAACGTGTGCTTGTACTTGTTGGAGAAGTAGCGGGCCTCGTTCGCCCGCAGCCCGGCGAGGGCCTCGGCCACCGGCGACGACTCGAGGCCGACCGTCGAGACGTCCTTGAAGTCCACTTCGTACGCCATCCGCACATCCCCTTCCACACCGCCGGGAGCCGCTCCCGGCGCGGATCGGACGATACCCGTGTGCTCGTCCGCCTGGCGCGGGTCGGGTGCTCAGCGGCGGAGGGCCAGCTCGTTGCCGTCGGGGTCCCGGAGGAGGACCACGCCGGGGTCCGCCCCGTCCCGCTCGGTGGCGCCGAGCGATACGAGGCGAGCGCGCTCCCGCTCCGGGTCGCCGGTCGGGCGCAGCTCGAGGTGGAGGCGGTTGGTGCCGTCCTTGTCGTTGAGGGGCGCGCCGCCCCAGCTGAGGATGGGGCCGGTGCCGTCGGGGTGGCGGACCGCGGTCTCGTCGTCCTGGTCCCAGATGAGCGGCCACCCGAGGGCCCCGCTCCAGAAGACGCCCGTCGCACGGGTGCCGTCGCCGTTCACGGCGCCGAGGCGCGGACAGCCGGCGAGGAACCGGTTCTCCGGCTCGATGAGGCAGAGCTCGTTCTCCTCGGGGTCCACCAGCACGAGGTGGCCCTCGTCGGGACCGAGGTCGTAGTCGGCGTAGCGGCCGCCGAGGGCGACGAGCTCGTCGGCGGTGCGCTGCTGGTCGCCATCGGACGACGTGGTGAGGTCCAGGTGGAGGCGATGGCGGCTCGTCTGGTCCAGCACCACGGGGTCGAAGCGGACGGTGAAGCGGGTGCCGTCGGTGGGGACCAGCGGCACCCGCCCGCGGTCGGCCTCGCCGACCTCCCATCCGAGGGCCCGGGCCCAGAAGCGGGCCAGCGCCTGCGGGTCGGCGGCGCCGAACACCACCGCGGCGATCTCGGATCCGGTGTCGGGCATGCGCTGCGCTCCTCCTACGAGTCGACCGTCCGTTGCAGGGTGCCCGCCCGCACCCTCCGGCGAAACCCCGTGCGGCCAGGCCGCGGCAGCGAGATGACGGGCTTGGGTACGGTCGGCGGGGTGCGGAGGTACGCCGAAGAGGCGAACGGGCGGTGGGTCGGGTTCGAGCACCGGCCCGGCGACATCGTCATCAGCACGCGCTCGAAGTGCGGGACGACGTGGCTGCAGATGATCTGCGCGCTGCTCGTGTTCCAGGACCCGGATCTGCCGGCGCCGCTGGCCGAGCTGTCGCCCTGGCTCGACTGGGAGGTCGAGCCGATCGAGGACGTGCGGGACCGGCTGGCCCGCCAGGAGCACCGGCGGTTCATCAAGACCCACACGCCGCTCGCGGGGCTGCCGCTCTCGCCCGAGGTGACTTACCTCGTCGCCGGGCGCCACCCGCTCGACGTGGCCGAGTCGCTCTTCGCCCACGGGCACAACATCGACCGGGACCGCTTCGAGGAGCTGACCGGCCGGGGATCGCACCCGCCGGTCGGGTCCTTCGACGAGTGGCTCGCGTGGTGGACCGGTCCCGGCGTCGGTCCCGACGAGGTGCTCGACTCGTTGCCCGGCCTCGTCCACCACGTCGACGACGCCTGGCACCGTCAGGACGATGGCGAGGTCGACGTCGTGCTCGTCCACTACGACGACCTCACCGCGGACCTCGACGGCGAGATGCGCCGGCTCACCCGCCACCTCGGCATCGACGTCCCCGAGCCGGCCTGGCCCGCCCTCGTCGAGGCGGCGACGTTCGGCTCGATGCAGGCCCGTGCCGTCGACCTCGCGCCCGATCGCCTCGGCGTCCTCCGCAGCCGGGAGGCCTTCTTCCGCGCGGCCACCTCGGACCGCGGCGGCGACCGCATCGCCCCGGCCGCCCGAGACGCGATCGAGGCGCGCGTCCGAGCGGACGCCGACCCCGCCGCGGCGGCCTGGCTCCTGCGCTGACCCCCGCCCCCACCGCCCCGACGTCGGTGTGGGAAACGAGGCAGAGCATCGATTCGCACACCGACGTCGGCCAGGTGGCTTGACCCAAGGGTTGACAGGCAGCCATTTGGCTGCGCATCTTTACAGGCAGCCGATCGGCTGCCTGTTGACCGCAGCCACCGAACCCAGGAGAACCGCCATGACCGTCGCCCTCTACCAGCGCATCGGGATCGAGGTCCCGCAGGACCAGGTGCACCGCGCCTTCAGCACCATCGAGGGGCTCGCCTCGTGGTGGACCACCGACACCACCGGCGATCCCGGCGTCGGCGGCAAGCTGACCTTCACGTTCGGGAGCCCCGAGCGCTCCGCCGGCTTCGAGGTGCTCGAGGTGGCAGACGACCGCATCGTCTGGCGGGGCATCGCCGGCCCGGAGGAGTGGATCGACACCACCTTCACGTGGACGCTGTCCCAGCAGGAGGGCGAGACCGTCGTCGAGCTCGCCAACGAGGGGTGGCGCGAGGCCGTGCCGTTCATCGGTCACTGCAGCACCAAGTGGGCGACGTTCCTCGTCGGGCTCAAGGCCCTGCTCGAGGGCGGGCGCTCGAACGTCTACCCCGATGAGGTCGTGATCAGCAGCTGGGACCGCTGAGCGACCGCCGACGCGGCATGCTCCCTGCCATGGACGACGTGTTCCGCGCCCTCGCGGACCCGAGCCGCCGCAAGCTGCTCGACCGGTTGCAGGCCAAGCAGGGCCAGAACCTGCGCGAGCTCGGCGACGGGCTGGGCATGGCCCGCCAATCGGTGAGCAAGCACCTCGCGATCCTCGAGGCCGCCGGGCTCATCACGACCGTCCGCCACGGCAGGGAGAAGCTCCACTACCTGAACGCCGCCCCGATCAACGAGATCGGCGAGCGGTGGATCAGCCACTACGACCGTGGCCGGGTCGAAGCCCTGGCCGACCTGAAGACCGCCCTGGAGGCACCCCCGATGTCGAAGCCGTCGTTCGTCTACACCACCTACATCCGCACCACGCCCGAACAGCTCTGGGCCGGGCTCACCGACCCCGCGTTCACGAGGCGCTACTGGGACATGGAGTTCGCCACCGACTGGAAGGCGGGCTCGACCATGGTGTGGACCCACAGCGGCGTCGTGCTCGACGACCCCGAGCAGGTCGTCCTCGCCGCCGACCCCTACACGCACCTCTCGTACACGTGGCACTCGTTCGTGCCCGAGCTCGCCGACCACATCGGCTTCTCCGAGGAGGACCTCGCCCGCTGGAACCAGGAGCCGCGGTCGACCGCGACCTTCGACATCGAGGCCGGCGACCCGTTCGTGAAGCTCACCGTCACCCACGCGACGACCATCCCCGACAGCCTCGTGCTCTCGAAGGTGAGCAACGGCTGGCCGATCGTGCTCGCCGCGCTGAAGACCCTCCTGGAGACGGGCACCGCGCCGGACGAGCCGCTCCCCGCCTGAGCTGCGGGCGGCCCTCGGGTGCCCCGTCAGTCGCGGCCGGCGCCGTCGATGCGGCTGAGGAGGAGGTCCTCGAGGTGGTCGAGGGCCCGGCGGGCGTAGCCCTTCCAGATCTTCCCGAAGGCCGGGAGCGCGAGCGCCGACGCCGAGGACTTGGCGTGGATCGTCCACGACCACGTGATGCGGCAGCCGGTGCCCACCGGCTCGAACGCCCACGTGCCCTCGATCCGCTCGGCCAGCGGCTTCATCGGCCCGGAGATCCCGGTGATCTCGTACCCGAACCGCTCGGGCCGGTCGGCCACGGTCAACCGCTCCTGCATCGATCCGCCGTCGCCCAGGTGGATGGTGCGGACCTGGCCGACGGTCCCCCACTCGCCGTCCTGGTCGGTGCGGGCGATCGGCGGGATGGGGCCGAACCGCCGGTCGAACAGCTCCTCGAGCGGCCAGCCGATGGTCAGGGCGTAGGCCTGATCGGCCGGGACCGGGTAGGTGCGGGAGCACGACACGTGCAGCGGCGACGCCATGGCCGCGAGCTTCGCGGCCACGGCCGCGGTCGACAACCCCCGGCGCGCCCCGAGCGCGGCACGGCCGACCGGCTCAGACGCTGGCGACGGGGCGCCGCAGGGCGCGGTGGTCCGACGCGTCCGGGATCCGGTGCACGGGGTGCAGCGGGGCGCCCGGTGCGATCCCGAGATCGACCTCGCCGACCTCCGGGCCGTCGTCCCGACCGGCCGGCCACGCCTCGGCGACACCGACCAGGGTCGTCACGGCCGCCCAGCCGGCCTCGACGGTGCCCTGGTCGGTGTCGGGATCGGGGTCGTGGCCCGCGGTCAGCTCGAACTGCACCTCGTCGTCGGTGCGGGTGGCGATCGCGGCGCGGACGGCGCCGAACGGGGCGAGGCGCGCCCACCGGATGCCCTCGACCTCGGCGAGCCGCCTGGCCGGCACGTTCAGGTTGAGCACCGACCGGGGCGGGCCGTCGGCCACCTGCCCGATGAGGCTCGTGGCGATGATCGCCGCCGTGTCCCAGTGCCAGGCGTCGCCGCTGTCGATGCTGACCGCCAGGCCGGACAGCCCGAAGTTCTGACCGGTCAGCGCCGCGCCGACGGTCCCCGAGTGGAGGATCGACCGCCCCGTGTTGAGCCCGGCGTTGATGCCGGACACGACGAGGTCCGGCGGCGGCCCGAAGGCGCCCAGCAGCGCCGCCACGACGGTCAGCGCGGGCGGGCCGTCGAGCGCCCAGCACTCGCCGTCGGCGAGCCCGTCGACCGCGACCCGCTCGACCGCCAGGCCGACGTCGGGACGGAGGGTCGCCGAGGGCCGCGCCGCTGCCGCTGTAGTTCCGGTCCGGGGCGACGACCACCACGTCGTGGCCGGCCGCATCGAGGTGCCGGGCCAGCACCTGGATGCCCTCGGACTCGATGCCGTCGTCGTTGGTCACCAGCAGTCGCACGTGCGGGTCCTCCCGTGGGGCGCCGCGGCGAGGCCGGTCCCTGGGAGGCCGGGGTACCGGTTCGCCGGCGCATGCTCGCCGGTCCCCGAGGCCTCCACGACCGCCAGTCGACACCACCGGTCCGTCGTCCACGTGGCCGGCAGCCGAGCGGGCGCTGACCGTTCGGTGAACCCTTCGTCCGCCACCGCCAGCACCCCGGGCGGCCGTCACCCCCGGTGCGTACGGTGGCGGCGAGCACCGCCGCAGGAGGACGCCATGACCACCCTCGACAACCGGCCCAACACCGCCCTGCTCGTCATCGACGTCCAGAACGGCGTCGTGGCCGGCACCCACGACCGGCGCGAGGTCGTGGCCCGCATCAGCCGCCTCGTCGACCAGGCGCGCCACGAGGGCGCGCCCGTCGTGTGGGTGCAGCACGCCGACGAGCAGCTGGCGTTCGAGAGCGAGGACTGGCGGATCGTCCCCGAGCTGGACCCCGGCGACGCGGAGGTGGTCGTCCACAAGCGCTACGGCGATGCGTTCGAGGACACGGTGCTCGAGGGGACGCTCGCCGAGCGCGGCGTCGGACGGGTCTTCATCACCGGCGCCCAGACCGACGCGTGCATCCGATCGACCCTCCACGGCGCGTTCGTCCGCGGCTACGACACGGTGCTCGTCAGCGACGCCCACACCACCGAGGACCTCACCGAGTACGGCGCCCCGGCACCGGACCAGGTCATCGCCCACACCAACCTCTACTGGAACTTCCAGACCGCACCCGGCCGCACCGCAGGCACCGTCGAGGCCGCCGAGGTCGACTTCACCACCTCGCGCTGACCGAGCCGACGAGGCCGAACCGGTCAGGCGGCTTCGGGGGCGGGGGCCACGGACACGTCCGGGGCGGGGTCGTCGAGGGCGGCGATGCGCTCGGGCCGGACCGTCCGGATCAGGGCGACGAGCGCGAGCAGCAGCACGCCCGAGAGCGCAGTCATGGGACCGAGCCCGATGCGGTCCGCGATGGGGCCCTGGATGAGCGTGCCGAGCGGGTAGATCACGCCGAGGGCGAGGAAGTAGAAGCTCAGCACCCGCGCCCGCAGATCCGTCGGGGCTCGGAGCTGGGCGACGGTGCCGATCCCGGAGAACACGGCCATGTAGGTGGCGCCCACGCCCACCAGGGCGAGGGTGGCGTACACGGGGCCGGGCGAGGCGCCGTAGAGCACGAGCGCGACCGGCAGCAGCACGAAGCTGACCAGCAGCGTCCGGTACCGGCCGAACCGAGCCGCGAGGACCGGCAGGCCGAACGCACCCATGACGGCACCGACCCCCTGCGCCGTGGTGAACCACGACGTGAGCGCGGACGTGCCGTCGAAGCGCACCTCGGCCATCGCCGGGATGAGGGCGATGAACGGCGAGGCGGTGATGGCGACCACCGAGATCATCACGATCGCCGACCACACCCCGGGCTCGGCGTGCGCGGCCCTGGCCCCCACGACGATGCGGGTCCACAGCGGCGTGTCGTCGGTCGAGCGCACGTGCGCCTCGAGCCGAAGCAGCCGGAGGGCCACGAGCATGGCCGCGAACGACACCGCGTTGAGGGCGAACGCCGTGGTGTACGAACCGAAGTAGATGGCGATGCCGGCGAGGGTCGGGCCGATGACCCGGCCGAGGTTCCACTGCGCCTGGCTGAGCGACATCGCAGCCAGCAGGTCCTCCTTGGGGACCAGGTCCGGCAGCATCGCGGCGTACGCCGGGAAGCCCACGCCGGACACGCAGCCGGCGATGAACACCAGGATCGCCACCGCGCCCGGCGTGGCGTGGTCGGTGGCCGCGAGGAGGGTCAGGCCGACGGCGCACACCATCTGCGCGGCCGTCATGGCGATCAACATGAGCCGCCGGTCGAAGCGGTCGGCGAAGGCGCCGCCCACCGGCCCCAGGAGGCCCATCGGCAGGAACCCGGCGGCGGCGACGAGACCGGTCCAGCCCGCCTGGCCGGTGGTGCCCGCCACGAGCGACCCCACGGCCACCGTCTCCATCCACGTGCCGACGTTCGAGATCAGCCCGGCCATCCACACGAGCGCGTAGTTGCGGTGGCGCAGCGGCGCGAACGCCACGCTGCGCCCGGAGCGCGCAGGAGGAGGATCGGCGCCCGCGTTCACCGCCGCAGGATGCCACGGCCCCCGCCCGGATCCACCACCCGGCCCGACTCCGGGGCCGGGTGGTGCGGCCGGATCAGTCGGAGGTGTTCTCGCCCATGACGTGGATGCGGGAGCCGGTGGTGTCGGACAGCACGCCGAGGCGGCCGTAGGGCGTGTTCTCCGGCGGCATCTCGACCTTGCCGCCCAGCTCGACCGCCCGCGCCGCGGTGGCATCCGCGTCGGCGACCGCGATGTAGACGGCCCAGGTCGACGGCGAGCCGTCGGGGGCGTGGACGGCGTCGTCCATCACCCCGGCGAGGCCCTCCTCCTCCTTGCCGAGCGTGCTGTAGCGGAACTGCGGCTCGTCGCTCACCGTGTGGATGTCCCACCCGAAGACGTCGCGGTAGAAGGCCAGCGCGGCGTCGTAGCCCATCGTGTGGAGCTCGAACCACGCCGGCGCGCCCGGCTCCGCGAGGACGCCGATGCCCGGGAACGTGCCGACCTGCCAGAGCCCGGTGGCGGCGCCGGCCGGGTCGGCGATCATCGCCATCTGGCCGAGGTCGCCCACGGGCATGGGCGCCAGGATCTCACCGCCGCCGGCGCCCTTGGCCGCCTCGATGGTGCCGGCGATGTCGTCGACGCGCAGGTAGACGGTCCAGAAGTTCGCGGGGTGGCCGGGCTGGTCGTTGCCCATGCAGCCGCCGACGGCGACGCCGTCGCGGAAGAAGTTGGCGTAGCCGCCGAAGTCCTCGTTGACCTCGACGGTCCAGCCGAACAGCTCGGTGTAGAACGCGTGGGCGCCGGGAGCGTCGTCGGTGAAGAGGTCGATCCAGCAGGGTGCGCCGGCGGGTGCGGAGTCACGGGTGGGCATGGGGGTCTCCTTCGGGGGTCGTGCGACGTGGGTCTACCCCGTCAGACGGCGCCCGGCCCGGAGACTCATCGCCCTCAGTCGCGCAGGTCCTCGGGGAGCCAGCTGGCCCGGTCCGGGTGGTCGTCGGCGAGCGGCAGCAGCTCCGGTCGGCCGGTGCGCGACGAGCGGTACCAGGCGGTGACGACCTCGAGCGCCGTGCGGGCGTCATCGAGGCTCACCGGGAGCGGGCCGTGCGAGACCAGCGCCTCCTGGGTGGCGGCGAGCTGGCCGCGCCAGCCGCTGAGCGGCGGCGACCAGCCGTCGAGCGCGGCGGCAGCCTGCCGCTCGATGTCCTTCGACGCGTAGTGGAACGTCCACGGCTCGGCCCCGGGCTTGTAGGGCGACTGCGACGACTCGACCGTGAGGTTCTCGTAGACGAACCGGAGGCGGGAGGTCTCGGTGGCGGCGCCGAGCGTGACGGTGGCGGTCATGAGCGCGCCGTCGGTGGTGGTGATGATGGCGGCCGCCGAGTCCTCGACCTCGATGGCGAGCTTGCGGGTGGCGGTGCGGGCCACGACCTCGGCGGGAGCGCCGCCGAGCCAGGTGAGCAGGTCGTGGAGGTGGATGGCGTGGCTGAGCACGGCACCGCCCCGCTCGCCCTTCCACGTGCCGCGCCAGTCGACGGAGTAGTAGGCGTCGCCGCGCTTCCACATGGTCTCGCTGGTGGCGACGAGCAGCCGACCCGGGATGCCGGCGTCGAGCAGGCGCTTGAGCTTCTGCGACCCGGCGCCCCAGCGGTACTGGAAGATCGGTGCGACCCGGTGACCGGTGCGCGCCTCGGCGGCGGCCAGGCGGTCGACGGCCTCGACCGAGTCGACGAGCGGCTTCTCGCACACCACGTCGACGCCGGCCTCGAGGCACTGGATGATCTGGGCCTCGTGCAGGTGCGGCGGCGTGCAGATGTCGACGACGTCGACGCCGAGGGCGAGGAGCGACTCGAGGTCGGGGACGCCCTTCACGCCCAGGACGCGCATCTGGCGGCGACGGGCCGGGCTCGGGTCGGCCACCGCGACGAGGTCGAAGTGGGAGCGGAGGCGGAGGAGGGCGAGGACGTGGAGGCGGCCGATGCCGAGGCCCAGGACGCCGATGCGGAGCTTGCTCACGACGCCACCTCCTCGCTCGGAGCCGCAGCCGCCCAGGCGCCGGCAGCCTCCTGGGCTCGCAGCGTCAGGTCGCTGACGGCGCGGACGTGGTCGGCGCTCACGAAGGTGTCGCTGCCGTCGACCACGTCGGCCACCAGGCGGCGGGCCCAGTCGACCTTGGTGGTGGTGCAGTCGATCCGGTGGGTGCCCTTGGCGTCGACCACGATCAGGTGCTCCTTGCCCTTCTTGCCGGCGATGTCGACGTTGGTGCGCACCTCGAGGGTGCCCTCGGTGCCGACGATCATGAGCCGGCCGTCGCCCCAGGTCTTGAGGCCCTTCGGCGAGAGGTAGTCGACCCGGTGGGTGCCGATGGCGCCGCCGCCCGAGATGACCATCTGGCCGATGTCCTGCATCTCCGGGTGGGCGGGGACCGACACGTTCCCGACCTGCGAGGTGATCACGTCGGCGGTGCCGGCGCCGGTGGCCATCAGGAACTGGTCGGCCTGGTGGGAGCCGATGTCGACGAGGATGCCGCCGGTGGCGACCGGGTCCCAGAACCAGTCGGGCCGGCCGTCGGCGCCCATGCGGTGCGGGCCGAGCCCGAGCACGGACACGACCCGCCCGATGTCGCCCATGCGGGCCCGTCGGCACGCCTCGGAGATGGCCCGGTTCTCGAACCGCTCGCCGAACATGACCCACCAGCGCCGGTCGGTCTCGGCGAGCGCCGCGTCGATGGCCGCGAGGCCGTCGAGGGTGGTGACGCCCGGCTTGTCGGCCACGACGTGCTTGCCGGCCCGGAGCGCCCGCACGGCGATGTCGCCCCGCTCGGACGGGATCGCCGCCGTCACGATGAGGTCGATGTCCGGGTCGTCGATGATGGCGTCGACCGGACGGGACTTCGCCTTCGGGCCGAGCAGCTTCATGGCCACGAGGTTGGCGGCACCGGTGGCGTGGTGGGCCGTGATCGAGGCGCCGGCCTGCCAGAGCCGAGCCGCCAGCATGAGGCCGTGGTTGTGGTCGAGACCGATGACCCCGACGCGGATCTTCCCCCTGGAACGCATGGGGGCGACCCTACCCAACGCCCTCGGCGGGTCCGCCCGGCCGACCGGTGGCCCGGCCGGCGGCCCGTCGGCTGCCGGGGGCGCCACGGCCCTCGCTAGGGTGCAGGGAGGCGATGGGGCTCGCCGAAACCGCCGCCAGGCTGATGGCTCCTGCGAACAGACGGTCGACGTCGCGTAGGAGCATCCCTGTGTCCGAGCAGCCCATCACCCCCGAGCCGAGCCCCCCGGCCGATCCGGCGCACCCGCACGAGGGACCCAGCGGTCCGGTCGCGGCCGTGGCCATCCGAACCGGCTTGGCGCTCGTGGTCGGCGTGTTGTCGGGCCTGGCGTCGGCGGCGTTCCTCGCGGCGATGGAGTGGGCGACGGAGGCGTTCGTCGAGCACCGGCTGCTGCTCTTCGGGCTGCCGCTCGCCGGCTTCGCGGTCGGCGCCGCCTACCACTACGTCGGCAAGGGTTCGGCCGCCGGCAACAACCTGATCCTCGACGAGATCCACGAGCCCCGGGCCTGGATCCCGCGGCGCATGGCGGGCCTGGTCTTCGCCGGGACCGTCATCACCCACCTGTTCGGCGGGTCCGCGGGCCGGGAGGGCACGGCCGTGCAGATGGCGGGCAGCATCGCCGACGGCATCGCCCGGCGGCTGCGCATCACGGGCGACGAGCGGCGGGTGCTGCTCGCTGCGTCGATCGCGGCCGGATTCAGCGGCGTGTTCGGTGTGCCCGCCGCCGGGATCCTGTTCGCCCTCGAGGTGCAGCCGCTCGGCTCACTGCGGTGGCGGGCGGTGCTGCCTGCGGTCGTCGCATCGGTGGTGGCCGATCGGACGGTCCTCGCCACGGGCATCACGCACTCGGTGCTGCCCGACCTCGGGAACGTCCCCGTCGACGCCCTGCTCCTCCTCAAGGTCGCCGTCGCCGGCGCGGCCTTCGGGGCCATGGGCCTGGTGTTCGCCGAGTCCCTCCACCGCACCAAGGCGGTGTTCGCCCGGTTCCTCTCGTGGCCGCCGGCCCGGCCGCTCGTGGGCGGCGTGCTGGTGATCCTGGCGACGGGGCTGGTCGGCTCACGGGAGTACCTCGGCCTCTCGCTCCCCCTCATCGGACTGTCGGTGGCGGGCGGCACCGGGGTCGCGCTGGGTGCGTTCGCGCTGAAGGCGGTGTTCACCGCGCTCACGCTGGGCAGCGGGTTCTACGGCGGCGAGGTCACCCCGCTGTTCGTCGTGGGCGCCACGCTCGGCGTCACCATGGGCCACCTGCTCGACGCGCCCATCCCGCTGCTCGCCGCCGCCGGGCTCTGCGCGGTCTTCGGCGGTGCCAGCAACACGCCGATCGCGAGCACCGTGCTCGGCCTCGAGCTGTTCGGGTGGCACCCCGCGCTCGCCCTCGTGTTCTCGATCGCCTGCCTGGTGTCGTTCCTCACGTCGGGCTCGAGCTCGATCTACTCGAGCCAGCGCCGGCGCCGCTGGGGCTTCCGCCACCAGCCGCCGGTCCCCGCCTGATCGCCGGTCAGAACCGGCGGCGGGTCCAGAGCGCCGCCGCCGACAGCGCGTGCCACGCCGCGTGGGGCTGCAGGAGCGAGTCCGGCCGGCACCAGCGCTCGCCGGTGCGGCCGAGCACGTGGAGCACCAGGCCGCCGGCCATGAGCGGGAGCGACACCGCGGCCTCACGGCCCGACGCCTGGCGGACGTGGCGCCGCGCCTCAGCCACCACGGCGAGCATCCCGACGCCGCCCTGCGCGTAGTCGGTGGTGCGCGGGTGGGCTGCGACCGCCGCGGCCGCGACGACGCCGGCGACCGCCGCATCGGGCATCGGCCGGCCGTCCGCCTTGGTGACGTCGGTCAGGGTGAGCAGCCCGAACATGGCGATGAGCGAGCTGTCGTGCGCCCACTTGCCGAGCACGCCGCCCGGGCCGTGGTACGCCACCGAGCCCACGCCCACCGCGATGACCGCCCAGGCGAACGCCCGGTCGGGGTCGGGCCGCCGCAGCAGGTCGGCCCCCGCCGCCACGTAGGCGAGGCTCGACACCGTGTTCGCCGGCTGGGTGACCAGCCCGTCGCGGCAGTGCTCGCAGTCCGATGCGGCCACCACCCGGGGCAGGTCGACACGAGCGGTCCGGCGGCGCAGCACCTCCCGAGCGTAGGGGCGCGTCCCGGCCGTGGACGCGCCCCGGGGCACCGGCTCGCCCGCCCCGCCAGACTGGGGCCCGTGAGCGGACCGGTCGCCAAGCCCTCGGCGGAGGTCGACATCGACGAGGAGCTGGTGCGCTCGCTGCTCGCCGCGCAGCACCCCGACCTGGCGGACCGGCCGCTGGTCGAGCTCGACGCCGGCTGGGACAACGTGATCTACCGGCTCGGCGAGGACCTCGTCGTCCGGCTGCCGAGGCGGTCCCTCGCCGCGCCCCTCGTGCTGCACGAGCAGCGGTGGCTGCCCGACCTGGCCCCGCGCCTCCCGCTGCCGATCCCCGTCCCGCTCCGGGTCGGGCGGCCCTCGCCGACCTACCCCTGGCACTGGTCGGTCAGCCCGTGGTTCGCCGGCGAGACGGCACTGCACGCCCCGCCCGCCGACCCGGACTCGACCGCCCGCCTGCTCGGCCGCTTCCTCGCCGCGCTCCACCAGCCCGCTCCGGCGGACGCGCCGGCCAACCCGTTCCGGGGCATCCCCCTCGCAGACCGCGACGAGCGCACCCGGGCGTGGATCGACCAGCTCCCCGACCACGTCGACGGGCCGCGTGCCCACGCGTGCTGGCGGGCCCACGTGGACCTGCCGCGCTGGGACGGCCCGCCGCAGTGGCTCCACGGCGACCTCCACCCGCACAACCTGGTGGTCCGCGACGGCGAGGTGGTGGCCGTGATCGACTTCGGCGACCTGACCGGCGGTGATCCGGCGACGGACCTGGGCATCGCCTGGATGCTCCTCCCGCCCGAGAACCGGCCGCTCCTACGGCACGAGGTCGGCGTCGACGATGCGACGTGGGCCCGCGGCCGGGGCTGGGCCCTCACCCTCGGACTCGCCTACCTGGCGAACGGGGCATCGACGCCGGGCTTCGCCGAAGCGGGCCGCACCGCCATCGAGGCCGTACTCGACGACGACTGGGCCATCTGACCCATTCTCGAGGTGTTTCGACCACGCCGCTGCGGAGAGTGCCAGACTCGACGCAGCGGGTGAAGTGGGAGGCCCGGGATGGACCATGGCGCGGGAGGAGTCCGAGGGGGCGCGTTCCACGCGGCCGAGACCGGGCTGGTCGGCGCGGAACACCTCCATGCGATGCTGCCGTTCCTGTCGGAGGCGGTGTACGTCTTCGACCGCGACGGCGACCTGAAGGCGCGCCTGTCACCGCCGATGGGGCTGCTCGGCCACGCGACCGGGCTCGGGACCAACGTGTTCGCCCACCTCCACCCCGACGACCTCCCCCGTGGGTTCCAGATCGGCGACACCGCCAAGGGCACCCGCCCGGGATGGAGCGGCGAGGTGCGGGTCCGCTTCCTCCACGCCGACGGGACCTGGCGCCGCTGCCTCGTCCGCATGCACAACCGCTTCGGCGAGCCCGGGATCGACGGCATGGTCGCGGTGATCCGGGAGCTGCCGGCCGAACCGGGTCGGTCGGAGCCGGCAGGGGACGCCGAGCTGTCCGCGATCGCCGAGCTGCCCACCGCGTACCTCGCGCTCGGCCGCCACGGACGCATCCGGTTCGCGAGCGAGGCCGCCGCCGAGCTGCTCGGGACCACGCGGGAGGACCTCACCGGCCTGCCCGTCTCCGAGCTCGTCGTCCACGGCGACCAGCCGGTGGTGCAGGCGGCCTACGCGACGCTGCTCCACACGACCGGTGCCCGCACGGTCGTGGCCACCACCCGCCGCCGGTTCGGCGGCCGGGTCGTCGAGGCCGAGTTCCACACCCGCGGGACCGACGCCGACCACAAGGTCGTGACGGTGGTGCTGGTCGACCACACCGAGGAGCCCGAGCTGGTGCGCCTCGCCACCCGCGACCCGCTCACCGGCCTCGCCAACCGCACGAAGGTCCTGGGCACCATCAACGGGCTCCTCCTCGAGGCCGACCCGGTGCTGTCGGTGATCTACGTCGACCTCGACGACCTCAAGGGCATCAACGACGCCCACGGCCACGAAGCCGGCGACCAGGCCCTCATCGCCGTGGCCGACCACCTCGTCCGGCTGGTCCGCCCGCGAGACCTGGTGGGCCGGATGAGCGGCGACGAGTTCGTGATCGTGTGCCCGGGCCTCACCGGCCCGGCGCTGCGGTCCTACGTGCAGCAGATCGGCGAAGCGACCCTCTCCCCCGCCCCGGTCCACGCCCCCGACGGCGCCTGCCTGGCCATCACCGTGAGCGCCGGCGGCGCCACCGCCGCCCCGGGCGACACCGCCGCCTCCCTCCTGCGCGCCGCCGACGAAGCGATGTTCGCCGCCAAGCACCGCCGCTGCTGACCCCCTCACCCCCGGTCGCCACCCCCGCTCACCCCCGGTCGCCCCCGTCCACCCCCGCTCACCCCCCGTCGAACCCCCGCTCACCCCCCTCGAACTTCGTATGTGAGCCCGCCGTACTCGGCCTCCTCGCATACGAAGTTCGGGCGCCGGGCACGACCCCGTTCGAACTTCGTATGTGAGCGTGCCGTACTCGGCCTCCTCGCATACGAAGTTCGCCTTGGGGGGTCGGGCGTGTCGGAGGGAGGGGGGTCAGGTGGGCTTCCAGGCGGCGATGACGGCGAAGCGCCAGGACTGGAAGAGGCAGGCGACGTCGACGAGGCCGGCGGCGTCGAGCATCGCGAGCTGCGCCGGGACGGAGGCCGGAAGGTCGATGGCCATGCGGGCGTCGGCGGCGGCGAGGGTCTCCTCGGTGGCGCCGAGGGCCCGGCAGTGCTCGCGCCAGCGGGCCTTGAACTGGGCGTCGAGCTGCGGGGTGGGGCCGGCGACCTGCTCGGCGTTGATCACGACGCCGCCGGGCGCCAGCACGTCCGCGGCTCGGCGGTAGAGGTCGGCCTTGGCGTCGTCGTCGAGGTGGTGGATCGCGAGGGCGGAGGCGACGACGTCGAACGGCCCGTCGGGGAGCGGGTCCCGCAGGTCGGCGACCACCGTGGCGACCCGATCGCCCAGCGGGGCCAGGCGCTCCTTCGCCTTCTCGAGCATGGCGGGGGCTTCGTCGAGCAGGACGAGCTCGGCGTCGGGCAGCGACCCGGCGAGCACGGAGGCCAGCAGCCCGGTGCCCGCGCCGAGGTCGAGGATGCGCACCGGACCGCTCCGGTCGAGCGCGGCGGCCTCCGCCGCGGTGCCGTAGAAGGCGTCGAAGCAGGGGATGAGGACGCGGCGATCCGCGTCGTAGGTGTCGACCCAGCGGTCGAACCATGCCTGCGCGTCCGGGGCGTCGGTGGTGCTCATGGGGCGACGGTACGGCGACCGGCCATCCCCCGTCACCTGGTTTCCAGCGGTACCGTGCGCCCATGGCGAGCGAGGAGATCCTGGTCGAGGCGAGCGGGCGCGAGGTCCGCATCACCAGCCCCGACAAGGTGTTCTTCCCGACGCGAGGCGAGACCAAGCTCGACCTCGTCCGGTACTACCAGTCGATCGAGGAGCCGGTCCTCGCCGCCCTCGGCGGACGGCCCACGCTGATGGAGCGGTACCCCGACGGCGCCGGCAAGAAGTCGTTCTTCCAGAAGCGCGTGGGCAAGGGGGCGCCCGAGTGGCTGGAGCAGACCGACGTGCTCACGCCCAACGGCACGCCCAGCAACGCCCTCGTCATCGCCGACCTCGCCCACCTGCTGTGGGCCGTGAACATGGGCTGCCTCGGGTTCCACCCCTGGCCGTTCAAGGCCGACGATCCCGAGGTCACCGACGAGCTGCGGATCGACCTCGACCCGGGTCCGGGCGTCACGTTCGACATGGTGCGCGAGACGGCGTACGAGGTGCGGGACCTGCTGCTGGAGCAGGGCATCACCAGCTTCGTGAAGACCAGCGGCAGCAAGGGCCTGCACATCTTCGTCCGGCTCATCCCCGAGTGGAACGGCTACGGCGTCCGGTCGGCGGCGGTGGCCCTCGCCCGCGAGCTCGAGCGGCGCCGGCCCGAGCTGATCACCGCGCAGTGGTGGAAGGAGGACCGTGGCGAGCGGGTCTTCGTCGACTTCAACCAGAACGCGCCGCACAAGACGGTGTTCGGCACGTGGTGCGTGCGGCCTCGGGTCGGCGCGCAGGTGTCGTGCCCGATCCCGTGGGAGGAGGTGGCCACCGTCGACCTCGATGCGCTGACCATCGCCAACGTGCCCGACAAGATCGCCGCCGAGGGCAACCCCTGGGCCGCCATGAACGACGACCCCCAGGACATCACCGTCCTCATCGACTGGTACGACCGGGACCTCGACGACGGCCTGATGGACGCGCCGTGGCCGCCGCAGTACCCGAAGATGCCGAACGAGCCGCCCCGGGTCAGCGCCAGCCGCGCCAAGAAGGACCCGGCCCCGGACGGGGACTGAGCGCCGTGGCGTCCGACGAGCCCGAGATCGCCGAGGTGCCCGCTGGGCACGCCGTGCGCCGGCCGCACCAGACCGACGTGGGCACCGTGTTCTCGGTGTTCGCCACGCACAACACCGCGCTCTTGGGGTTCGCCGACGTCACGGTCGAGGACATCGTCGACAACTTCGCCGAGCCCGGCTTCGACCTGGAGGCCGACGCCTGGCTCGCGCATGGGGCCGACGGACGGCCCTCCGGCTACGGCTGCGTGTTCGCCGGCACCGGCGGGCCCGAGCACCACGTCGAGGTCGTGGCCGACGACCCCGCCCTGGCCGGCTGGCTGCTGGACCAGGTGGTCGCCCGCTCCCGGGCGATCGCGGCGGAGCGGGGCCAGCCCGAGGTCGCGATCGACATCGGGCTCTACCGGGACGACCACCCCATCCGCTCCCTGGCCGCCGAGGCCGGGTTCGAACCGGGGACCACGTTCCACCGCATGCGGATCGACCACCCCGGTCCGGTCCCGGCTCCGGAGCTGCCCGCTGGCGTCGTGCGGCGCACCGGCGACGAAGGCGTCGACGTGCGGCGCGCCGCCCACGCCGTGATCGACGCCGCCTTCGCCGGCCAGTTCGGCATCACACCCCAGCCCTTCGACGAGTGGCACGCGGTGCGGGAGGCTCGGTCGACCTTCGACTGGTCGCAGCTCGTGCTGCTCGAGGTCGACGGCGTGCCGCTCGCGGCCCGCGAGGACAACGACCAGTTCGTGGACGACGAGGACTGCGGCTACGTGGCCCGGCTCGGCGTGCTCGATGGAGGACGGGGCCGCGGGCTGGCCAAGCTCCTGCTGCGCGACGCCTTCGCCACCCACGCCGCCGCTGGGCTGGCCGGCACCATCCTCCACGTCGACACCAACAACCCGACCCCGGCGCTCGGCCTGTACCGCTCGGTCGGCATGGAACCGGTCCTCGTCATCGACGTCTGGCGCGCCCACCTCCCCACCTGATCTCCCCCGCCCCCCGCCGGGGTCGAAGTTGGTGTGGAAGTGCGCGCCATCCGCTCACTTCCACACCAACTTCGAGACGGGTGCAGCACCGGCGCAGCACGGGCAGCCCCTAGGTGAGGCGGGCGGCGAGCCGTTCGGCCCGCTCGACGAGGTTGTCGGCTTCGAGGCGCTTGGCGACGTCGGCCAGTTCGGGCTTCGGGCCGGTCCAGCGGAGCTCGTCGACGTCGGTCACCGTCGGGACGCCGTCGGTCTGGATCGTGGCGATGAGGCGGAACAGGAGCGCGGCATCGAACTGCTCGCGCAGCGTGGCGCCGAGCTTGGCCGCGCCGCGAACCGTCACGTCCCAGTCGGCCGGGTCCTGCGGGATGTCCTCGAGGTGGCCGTAGCGGGCGAGGATCGCGGCCGCGGACTTCGCACCCCAGCCGGGCAGGCCAGGGAAGCCGTCGGCGGTGTCGCCCACCAGCCCGAGGTAGTCGGCGATGGACTCCGGCGGGACGCCGAACTTCTCCTGCACCTCGTTCACGCCGCTGACCAGGCCCTTGCGCCGGTCGAGCTGGAACACCTTGCCGCCCACGCACTGGCCGAGGTCCTTGTCGGGCGTGCAGATGTAGACCCGCTCGACCCGGTCGTCGTCGGCGGCGACGAGGGCCGCCGCGCCGAGCGCGTCGTCGGCCTCGTACTCCACCATCGGGAACACGGTGAACCCGAGGGCGTCGAGCAGCTCCTCGATGAGCGGGAACTGCGACAGCAGCTCGGGCTCGACGCCGGAGCCGTCCTTGTACCCGTCGTACAGCTCGTTGCGGAAGCTCGGGATGATGTGGTCGGTGGCGATGCCGACGTGGGTGGCCCCGTCCTCCAGCAGCATCAGCATCGACCCCGCGACGCCGCGCGTGGCACCCACCTCCTGCCCGTCCGCCGTGATGTGCGACGGCAGCGCGAAGTGGTACCGGAACAGCTCGTAGGTCCCGTCGACGAGGTGCACGTCCATGTCTTCCACCCTTGCCACACGGCGGCTCGTCGGGGTCCTCCCGGCGAGTTGGGCCCAACGCCCAGGGCACAACCGTAGGTGCAGGCGGGTCGACCGGTGACCGGGATCGGACCCCGTGGTGCCCGAGAGCGCCAGCCGGTCGGCCTCGGTCGGATCGCGAACGCCCAGCTCAAGGGTGGTGCGTTCTGGCCGACGGACCTGCATGGCTTCGCACCGCACGACCCGCTCCTTCGCCGCGCTCGGCCTCGCTGCCCTGGTGCTGGCGTCCTGCTCGAGCTCCGCGGACGACGGCGGTCACGAGGCCGCTCGGGCACCTGCGACGGCCGCCGACGCCGGGAGCGACGTCGCGGCCGAGGCGCCCGCCGCCGACGTGGCCTTCTACACGCAGCAGGCGGCGTTCGGCTCCGGCACCGGCGGGGTGCTGACGCTGTCGGACGTGGACGACGACGTGCTCGTCGTGGAGGACCGACCCGGGCGCGAGGTGCGTTCGGTGTCGCTGGCCGACTTCGCCGCCGCTTGGGACGAGACCTTCGGCGACGACCCGCCGAACGCGGTGCTCCAGTTCGACGGTGACGAGGGCCGCGGGCAGGCGGTGGTCGAGCTCACCTCGATGGACCACGACGCCGCCGCCGGCGTCGTCACCTACGTCTTCTCCGTGCTCCACGGCGACGTCCCCGGCACCCTCGAGCGGCCGACCCTCGTCATCGACGACGCCGCGCCCACGGGCGGCATCACGCTCGTGAACCAGACCGGTGAGCGGGTCACGTTGATGCTCGCCCTGCCGGTCGACGGCGGGAACGCCCAGCCGGTGGTGTGGCGGGAGGCGGCGCTCGCGACCGGCGGGATCCGCACGATCGGCTGGCGTCCGGGCGACCTCCAGGTCAGCGCCGCCGACGCCTTCGGGAACGAGACGCCCCGCTCGAAGACCTACCTGGGTCAGCGCTGGGCGATGCAGCTGACGGGCGACGGCCAGGAGCTGCGCCTCCAGCCGGCCGCCGCAGCCGCCGACAGCGTGGAGGTCGTGAACTCGCTCGCGACCGGCACGGCGACCGCGCACTTCTGGGCGAGCGAGCAGGTCGCCGCCACCGGCTCGTCGCTGACGCCCAGGCAGATGACGACGTGGAGCCCCGACGGGACGCTGGCGATCGGGATCCTGCCGAGCGGCCTGGACGAAGGCGAGGTGGTCCCGGCGCAGGTCCTGGCCGACGCCACGGTCATCCGCCCGACGAGCTCCGGCTCCGAGGCCGGCCGCATCACCATCACCGGCAGCGCAGCCGGGGGCTACGCGTTCGCCTACGCCCCGCCCGCCGGGGACTGACCGATGGCCGGCACCGATCTGCGCCCGCGCCCAGGGCGGCGCCCGCTCGCGGCCCTGGGCCTCGTCGCCGCCCTCCTGGCCGTCTCGTGCTCCCGCACCCCGGACGATGCCGACGCCGCCTCCCCCGCGCCTCGCACCCCCACCGAGGTCGCACCGGCGGCGATCGACGGCGGCGGGTCCTTCACGCTCACCGCCGATGCCGGCTCCGCCGCGGACGGGGTGCTCACCCTCACCGGGGTCGACGACCAGGTCCTCGTCGCGGACGACAGCCGGGGCGGCGACCTGGCCAGCATGGCGACCGAGGACCTCGACGGCTCCTGGGATGACGCGTTCGGCGACGCGGGCACCAACGCCGTCCTCCAGTTCCAGGTCGACGGCGAACCCCGGCAGGCGGTGGTCGAGCTGACCTCCATGGACCACGACCCCGACACCGATGTGGCGACCCACGGGTACCGCACCCTCCACGGCGAGATCCCGGCGACGTTCGAGCAGCCGTCGCTCATCGTGAACCAGGCCACCCCGGATGCGAGCCTCGTGGTCGTCAACCAGACCGGCGCGCCGGTCTCGCTGGTGCTGTTCTGGCCGCAGGAGCCGGCGTTCTCCCCTCCAGGCCGGGACAACGTCGACGTCCTCCCGCTCGTGTGGGAGGCGCTCGAGCTCGACGAGGGCGGGACCCGGACCATCCGCTGGTGGGTCGGTGACGGCGCCTCGATCCTCCTGTCGGACTTCGCGGGGCACCCCGCGGATGCCGTGCCGGCCAGGCTCGGGGAGCGCTGGCTGGCCGCCGAGGGGACCCGGACGGTGGAGCTCCGACGTTCGCCGACGCCGGCCCGGCCCGGCACGATCGAGGTCGAGAACGGCCCGACGACCCGGTCCCGGGCCGAGTTCTGGCTCGACGGGCGCCCCGCCGCCATCGCCCGCTACGTCACCGACCGCGGCAAGGTCACGACGTTCCAGCCCACCGGGGAGCTGGCGGTCGCCACGAACCCCACGCGGCTCGGCTGGGGGAACCCGATCCCCGAGGAGGTGGTCCGCACGGCCACGGCGATCGTCGGCGACGCTCCGGGCTCGGTGCCCACCAGCGGACGGATCATCCTCACCAGCGGCCCGGGCGGCCTCATGGTCCGCTACGAGCCGGCGACGAGCGGCTGACGCGGCTCAGCCTCCCACCCCGTTCAGCTCGTCCACGGCGCCGGTGACGTCGCCGATGTCGGACGGATCAGGGCCCGCGTCGAGCAGCTCGCGGCGCACCACCCTGCCGGTCCGGCGCCGTCACCCGGCGTCGACCGCGACGGCCTCGTCGGCGGCGATCCGTTCGAGCCGGAACCCGGTGAAGCCGTAGACGACGCTCAGGATCGGGCTGGCGAAGCAGAACACGGCGTACGGGGCGTACTTGAGCGTGGAGACGCCCAGCACCGCGGCCATGAACGCGCCGCACGAGTTCCACGGCACGAGCGGCGATGTGACGGTCCCGCTGTCGGCGGCCAGGCGGCTCAGGTTCGTGGGGGCCAGGCCCCGATCGGTGAACGTCGCCCGGAACACCCGGCTGGGCAGCACCAGGGCGATGTACTGATCCCCGGCGAACACGTTGAGCCCGAACCCGCAGGCGAACACCGACAGGAACAGGGTGCCGGTGCGGTGGGCGGCGCTGATGAGCGGGTCGATCAGCCGGTTCAGCAGGCCGAACTCCTCGAGCAGCACGCCGAAGGTGACCGCACCGATGATCAGCCACAACGTGGGGAGCATGCTGGCCATGCCGCCCCGGGACAGGAGCTGGTCGATCTCGGCGATGCCCGTGTCGATCTGGAACCCGTTGGCCATCGCCGCCCACACGCCCTGGATGGACCCAGCCACCCCGGTGTGCGACGAACCGATCGAGGCGACGAAGTCGGCCATCACATCCGGCTGGAGGATGGCGCCCAGGAGCCCGGCGAAGAGCGCCGAGATCATCAGCGCGAGCGCGGCCGGCACCTTGCGGATCGACAGGTACGCCAGCAGCACCAGCGGGAGCAGGTTCAACGGGGTGATGTGGTAGATCCCGTTGAGCGAGTTGAGCTCGATGGTGGTGCTGATCTCGTTGTGGACCGGCGGCCCGGCCACGCCGAGGATGGCGAACACGACGCAGGCGATGGCGAACGCGGGGATCGAGGTCCAGATCTGGCTGCGGATGTGGTCGTACACGTCGACCTTCACCATCTGCGCGGTGAGGATCGTGGTCTCCGACAGCGGCGACGTCTTGTCGCCGAGGTAGGCGCCCGAGATGACCGCGCCGGCGGTGATGGCCGGCGACACCCCGATCATGGTGGCGATGCCGACCAGGCCCACGCCGATGGTCCCGGCCGTCGTCCACGAGCTCCCGATCGACAAGGCGATGGCCCCGCAGATCAGGGCGGTGGCGAGGTAGTACCAGCTCGGCGCCAGGATCTGGATGCCGTAGTACACGAGCGTCGGGATCGTGCCCGACAGGTTCCACGTGCCGATGAGCGCACCGACCGCCAGCAGGATGAACACCGCGGTGGACAGCGACGAGAGGGCCGACTGGCCGTGGGTCTGGACGTCGTCCCAGCGGTAGCCGTTCTTCAAGGCGATGAGGGCGACGACGCCGCACGAGATGACGAGCGCGACCTGGACCGGCCCGTCGAGCGCGTCGAGGCCGAACAGCGCGAGGGCCCCGGCGATGAGCCCGACGAGCGTGACGAGCGGGAGGACCGAGTCGAACAGCGACGGTGGCGTGATGTCGCGGGCCGGCCGGTCGTGACCCTCGTCGATGGCGCGCTGCGTCTCGCCGGTCACCGCTCGGCCCACCCGTGGGCGCGCGGCGTCACTCGGCCTGCTTCGTGGCGGTGATGAGGGTGTGGCCGTCCTCGTCGAGCACGGTGAGCTCGTCGGTGATGTCGACGCGCGCGGCCTGGCCCAGGGCGGCGGCGAGCGCCGCCTCCTGCTGGTCGACGCCCTCGGGCTCGGGACAGGCCTTCAACCCCTGGGCCGCCGTGCCGAAGGTGATCGCGGCGTCGTCGAGCTTCCACGTGGTGGCGATCGGGTTGCAGCCGGCATCGGCCGACAGCGTGCCGTCGGTGCCGAAGGTGAGCGTCGGCTCGGTGCCCTCGACGGGACTGTTGACGGCATCGCCGGTGCGCAGGGCGGTGATGGTCCAGGTGCCGGCGATGGCCTCCTCGAGGTCGAGCCGGTCGAACGCCAGGGAGACGCCGTCGCCCTCGAGGACGAGCCGGGTGGGGTCGACGGTGTCGGCCTCGTCGACCTCCTCGAGCGCACCCAGGTAGGCCCGCTCGGCATCGAGGTCGTCGCACGCGGCCATGGTGGACGTGACCGGGCCGATGTCGATGCCGTGGTCGCCCTCGAGCTCGAACGGGGCGCCGTAGACGTTGCACGGTGCCTGGCCCTGGAGCCGCTCGTCGCCGAACGACAGGGTGATGGTCGCCTCGGTGTCGACGGCCGGCGTCGTCTCGGTCGGGTCCAGCACCCAGGTCTCGGCCTGGAGCGACTGGAGGGTGTCGGGCAGCCCGGCCGTGGCGCTCCGGGTGTCGTTGTCGGTGGGGCTGCCGCACGACGCGAGCGCCGCCGCGGCGGCCAGGGCCAGGCCGGCGGCAGCGAGGCGGCGGGTGGGGGTGCGCACGGTGTGGTGAGCCATCGGGGCTGCTCCGTTCAGATGGTGATCCAGCCGCCGACGAGGCCAGCGACCCCGACGGCGGCAGCGACGATCGACACGGCGAGGATCACCGGTTCGGATCCGGTGAAGAGCTTCCGGCCCTGCTCGCGGCGGGCCAGCACGAAGAGGACCGTGCCCGGGGCGTAGATCACGAAGGACAGGAGCATGTACTTCGGGCCGGCGGCGTACAGGAGGAACACCGTGTAGGCGGTGGCCAGCGCTGCGGTCACCAGCTCCTTCGTGCGCTTGTCGGTGGGCACGGTGTCCTCGTCCGGGCGGAAGGCGATCTTGAGGGCGTACCCCGCGGCGAGCACGAACGGGATCAGGGTCAGCGCGCTGGTCATGTTGAGCGCGAAGTCGAAGGCGTTCTCCGACGCCATGGTCACGAACAGCATGATCTGGACGAGGATCGTGCTCATCACGACCGCCGAGATCGGCGCCCCGGCGCCGTTGGTCCGGCCGAGGAACCGCGGCATGTCGTCGTCCTTCGCCGCGACGAACAGCACCTCGGCGGCCATCAGCGCCCAAGCGAGGTAGGCGCCCAGCACGGACACGATCACCCGACGCTGACGAACACCGCGCCCCAGCCGCCCACCGCCGCTTCGAGCACCCCGGCCATCGAGGGCTGGCGGAGCTCGGCGATCTCGGACCGGGGCAGGATCCCGTAGGAGACGATCGTGACGCTGGCGAACGTGGCGAGCACGCCGACGAAGCCGAGCACGGTGGCCCGGCCCACGTCCTCGCGCCGTCGGGCGTAGCGGGAGTACACGCTGGCGCCCTCGACCCCGAGGAACACGAACACGGTGGCGAGCATCGTGCCGCTCACCTGGTCGAACGTGGAGCCGAGGCCGGTGCCCGCCAGGTTGGCCCGGAAGACGTCGTAGTCGAAGTACACGGCGCACAGCACCACGAACAGCAGGATCGGGATCACCTTGGCGACCGTGACGATCCGGTTGATGGCCGCCGCGCCCTCGGTGCCGCGCAGCACGAGGACGGCGAAGAGCCAGATCCCCACGGTGGACAGCGCCACCGCCGGGACGGTGTTGCCCTCGCCCAGCCACGGGGCGAGCGCGCCCAGCGTGGACATGATGAGGATCCAGTACGTGACGTTGCCGACGCACGCGCTGGCCCAGTACCCGAACGCCGAGAAGAAGCCCACGTACTCGCCGAACCCGGCCTTGGCGTACGCGTAGACCCCCGAGTCCAGCTTCGGCTTGCGGATGGCCAGCGCCTGGAACACGAACGCCAGCATCAACATGCCGGTGCCGGCGATCGTCCAGGCGATCAGCGCGCCCCACCCCCCGGTCTCGGTGGCGAAGCGGCGGGGCAGCGAGAACACCCCCGCGCCGACCATGCCGCCGACGACCATCGCGGTGAGGGTGCCGACGCTGACGCGGGCGTGGCCCGCGGTCGACTCCGGGTCCGTGCCGGTCGGGGTGGCCGTTGCGTCCGGACTTCCCGTCATGCGGTCCGCTCCCGTGTCGTGCGCCGCCTCGTCGCGCAACGTAGCCGAGTGATCGGTGGCTCACCCGGGATCCACCGAGCGGGCGGCGCCGATCGCTGGAAGGCTTGCGGGCATGAGCACCACCGACGGGACGGCTCCTGACCTCACCGGGCTCCGGGCCCTGTTCCTCAACGCCACGCTGAAGCGGTCGCCGGAGGTGTCCAACACCCAGGCCCTGGTCGATGCGAGCGCGGCGATCATGCGGGCGCACGGCGTCGCCACCACGAGCATCCGGGTCGTCGACCACGACATCGCGACCGGCGTGTGGCCGGACATGACCGAGCACGGGTGGACCACCGACGACTGGCCGGCGATCCAGGAGCAGGTCTGGGCGGCCGACGTCCTCGTGCTGGCCGGACCCATCTGGCTCGGCGACAACAGCTCGGTCATGAAGCAGGTGATCGAGCGGCTCTACGGCAGCTCGCACCTGCTCAACGACGCCGGGCAGTACCGGTACTACGGGCGCGTCGCCGGCTGCCTGATCACCGGCAACGAGGACGGCATCAAGCACTGCGCGCAGAACGTCCTCTACTCGCTGCAGCACATCGGCTACGTGATCCCGCCGCAGGCCGACGCCGGGTGGATCGGCGAGGCCGGGCCCGGCCCGTCGTACCTGGACCCCGGCTCGGGCGGGCCCGAGAACGACTTCACCAACCGCAACACCACGTTCATGACGTGGAACCTGCTCCACCTCGCCAAACTGCTGCGGGACGCCGGAGGGATCCCGGCGTACGGCAACCAGCGCTCGGCGTGGGACGACGGCGAACGCTTCGATTGGGAGAACCCCGAGTACCGCCGCTGACCCCCACCGCGGACCCGCGTCGAGGGGCCCGCACCGGGTCCGGGGTCAGCTGGCGGGCAGGGTGGGAGCGGCGTGGGCCCGGCGGCGCCGGACGAGGACGGCACCGCCGCCGATGGCAGCGATGACCGCAGCGAAGCCCAGGGCCGCAGGCAGCGAGCTGCCACCCGAGCTGTCGTCGCCGTCGGTCGAGCCCGTGCTCGCCGAGGCGGCGCCGGCGGCCGACTCGCCGCGGCCGTCGTTCGAGCCCTCGTCGCCCGAACCGCCGGAGCTGGCGAGCTGGGTGGTGTGGCCCCCGTCGTCGATGGTGGTGGTGGTGGTCGTCGCACCCTCGGCGGTGGTGGTGGTCTCGCCCGGCTTCGTGGTGGTCGTCTCGCCGGGGCGGGTCGTCGTGGGGTCGGCCGGGGTGCCATCGGGCTTGGTGGAGCCGGTCATCGCGCCCCCGGACGGGCGGGTCGTGGCCACCGGCGGCTGGGTGGTGGCGGCCGGCGGCTTCGTGGTCGGGGTGGGCGGCGGCGCGGCCGCAGCCTCGGTGCCCTCGGTGGCGGCGCGCGGGGTGCCGCCGGTGCCGTAGCGCCACCCCTCGACGTCGCCGTCCTTGACGGAGATCGAGCTGGCGCCCTTGCCGGTGACCTGGCCGTTGATGCTGAGCCACCACGAGCTCGCCGACTTGCCGAGGCAGTCGGGCGGCGCCGTGCCGACGCCGCGCAGCTTGCACACCGCCTTGCCGAGCCCGCCGTACTGGTCGTAGACGGGGTCGAGATCGGTGATCACGTCCTGGGCCCGCTCCAGCGCTTCGATGCCCGAGATCGTGCCGCTGAACGAGATGCAGGCCGACCAGACCGGTCCGGAGCCGGTGTCGACCACGACGGTGGCCCGGTTGGGGCCGCCGCCGCTCGGCGCGTCGGAGGAGCCGACGGCGCGGCACCCGCCGGTGGCGGCGAGGCGTTCGGGCGCGGCGCCCGCGGACGGGGTGCCCACGGTGCCCGTGGCGGCGAGCGCCACGAGGACCGCTGCGACCGCGAGCGGTCGCCGGCGTCCCCCGCCACCGGAGCGACGGGGGACGAGCAGGCTCACGAGATCGTCACGTCGTAGAACTCGGCGGACGCAGCCAGCTGGGCCAGCAGGACCTCCACGCGGGTGGTGGCCAGCTTGGCGGTCCACGTGTCGCGCTCGGCGGTGGTGGGCTGGCGCTCGAGCACCCGCTGGAAGGCGCTGCGGGCCTCGGTGCGGCGGTACTCGTTGCTCTTCACCAGGCTGCGGGCGACCGACTCGACGTGGCGGCCGTTCTGGAGCTGCTTGATCCAGAAGGCACGGCCCGAGGGATCGGCGGCCCGGCCGAGCGACGCCTGGTAGGCGGCGTCGACGAACGCCGGGATGGTGCCGCCGGCCTTCCGGTAGAACTCGGCCGACCCGGTGGTGCGGGCGAGCATCTCCGGTCGGGTGATCGTGATCAGCTTGGTGGACCAGTAGTTCCGGCCCGACGGGTCGATCGTGCGCTTGAACACCTGCTGGAACAGGTCGGCCGCCGCCGCTTCCCGGCCCTTCTGGCCGTTCACCGCCGCCGTGGTGGCGGCGAGGCGGGCGGACTGCACCGAGGTGTTGGTGCCGAGCGCGTCGTTGATCAGGTCGATCGCCGACGTGCTGTCGGGGGCAGCAGCGGGCGACGCCAGCTTGGTGGCCCAGTCGCGCAGGAGGACCTCGTGGGCGCCCCGCAGGTGGAACTGACGGGTCAGCGCCTGGATCGACTGGGTCGTGGCGAAGGTGCTGGTCCCGTACTCGGGCGAGTCGTTGGGGCTGTTGATGTGCCCGTCGGTCGCGTTCTGCATGGCGCGCAGGGCGGTGTACGGGTTCTTGTAGGTGCCGGTGACCGGGGCACCGAAGGTGGTGCGCCAGGCCGACGTGGTCACGTCGATGTGCAGCGCGCTCAGCGCGATGGTCGCCATGGAGGTGGCGTTGGGGTCATCGGCGCCGAACGCCTGGAAGGCGCCGCTGGCACCCTGCTGCTTCGCCAGCCAGCTGATGCCGGCGGTGAGGGCGGGCTCGTCGATGTCGTGGCCGTCGGCGTAGAGCGCGAGGAGCGTCGTCGACGTGGTGTCGATGTCGTTGCCGCCGTAGGGGTCGTTCGGCGTGCCGGTGTAGTCCCACGAGCCGTCGGGGCGCTGGGCGGCGAGGATCTGGTCGATCAGGCCGTCGGGGATGGCCCGGCCGCTGGAGCGGAGGGCCAGCGCGGCGAACAGCTTGCCGTTGAAGGTGAGGTCGTAGGTCCCGTCGCCGCTCTCGTGCGAGGTGAAGCGGTCGATGAGGTCGACGGGCGAGGCCGAGTCGTTCGACGGGTCGAAGTCCGTCGGGTCGATGCCCAGCGGGGCGGCCACCAGCAGGACGATCTTGGCGGCGCGGCCGGCGGCGGCCGCGGTGGTCGGATCCAGCTCGTTGTCGACGAGGTCGTCGAGGTAGTCGAGCGGGTCCTTGCCACCGCTGCTGTCCTGGGCCTCGACGGCGGCCCGGGCGGCGGCGGGATCCCACTCGACGCCGGTCTGGGCGGCGGCGGCGAGGGCGGCGACGGCGTCCGGGGTCTCGAAGCCGGGCACGCCGGCGACCTCGAAGCCGCCATCGGCCTTCTGCTGGGTCGCCAGCCAGGCCTTGGCCTTGGTGACGACCGGGTCGGCGGCCGGCGCAGCACCGGCGCGACCCGTGCCGAGCAACGGGGCGGTCAGCGACAGGGCGAGGCCTGCGGCGACGAATCGACGGATCGACATGGATGCTTCCTCCGTGGCCCCGTTCCGCGGGGGCCGGTGGGGCCTCGTGGGAGCACGAGGCGTGGGGACCGGCGGACCGGGCGTCCGTCGGGGTGGAGGCAGGTCACCTGGCTCCCGGCCTCGTGGGACCGGTTACAGCTGCGGGTCAGCGTCGGACTCTCACCGACTTCCCCTGTGTGCACTGGCGTGCACGCCCGTCGGCAACGTCCGGGTTGCCAACGACCTCAACCGGCTGTCACCGTACGGTGCGTCTCGGCGACGGGTCAATCCTCCCGGCCGCCGCCCTCCCGCCGTCCACCGGCCCGGCACACCCCGTGCGGGCCCCTCCGGGGTACCGATCGTGCGCACCACCAGCCCGCTCCATGCCGTGACGTGGCTCGTGTGGGCCATCGCGGCCGCAGCGTGCGTGCAGATCGCCCCAAACCCGCTCTACGTGGCCGTCGTCCTCGCCATCAGCTTCCTCGTCGTGAGCGCGCACCGCCTCGACACCACGCTGGCCCGCGCCTTCCCGATCCTCGTCGGCCTCGGCGTGGTGTTCGCCCTCCTCCGCGTCGCGCTCACCGCGCTCACCACCCACAGCCCGGCCATCGACGGCCCGCCGGAGCACCTCTGGTTCACGCTCCCCCAGGGGACGCTGCCCCAGATCCTGGGCGGCTTCACGGTGGGCGGCACGATCGAGGGCGACATCGTGCTGTACGCCGCCGCCCAGGCGTTCGCCGTCGTCGGCATCCTCGGCGCGTTCGGCGTGTTCAACGCCGTGGCGTCCCACCACGAGCTGGTGCAGGCGGCACCGCGGGCGTTCCACGAACCGGGCCTCATCCTCACCGTCGCCCTGGCGTTCGTCCCGAGCACCATGGCCGCGGTGACCGACGTGCGCGAGGCCGACCGGGCCCGCACCGGTGGCCGGGTCGTGCGGCGGGGCCGTCTGGTCCGGCTCACGGTCCCCATCCTCGAGTCCGGCCTCGAACGGGCCGTCGCCCTGGCCGAGTCGATGGACGCCCGCGGGTTCGCCCGCCAGCCCCGGGGCCGAGGCGACCGGGCCTCGGCCTGGCTCGGGCTGGTGGCCATGCTCTCGCTCGGCGGGTCGTTCATCGCCCTGATCGGCCGGGCGTCCGCGGCCGCGATCGTGGCCGGCGCCGTGGGCGTGGTCACCCTGCTGGCTGCGGTGGTCCTCGCGTCGCGCTCGTCGGGCACGGCCCGGTACCGGCCCCGCCGGCTCACCCGTCTCGACGTCGCCGTGGGCGCCGGCGTGCTCCTGGCGCCGCTGGGGCTCACGATCCTCGCCGCCGTCTGGGACGAGACCCTCTACTGGACGGCGTACCCGCTGCGGTTCCCGTCGTTCTCCCTCGCCGCGGTGGTGTGCCTCGCCGCGCTCGCCATCCCCGTCCTGGTGCCGCCCGTCCCCGTGGCCGAGGCGCCCCCGGCGACGACGAGGCCGTCGCCGGCCCCCGACCTGGCGGGCGTCTCGTGAGCCGCGACCACGGCACCGTCGCCTGGCGCGCCGCGTCGTTCGCCTACCCGGACGCGCCGCCCTCGCTGGGCCCCGTCGACCTCGAGGTCGAGCCCGGGTCAGTGGTGCTGGTCGTGGGCGAGTCCGGCTCGGGGAAGTCCACCCTCCTGCGCACGGTGAACGGCCTGGTCCCGCACAGCAGCGGCGGTCGCTTCACCGGTGACGTCGTGTCCGGCGGCCGGTCGATCACCACGCACCGGCCGCGCGACCTGGCCGACGTCGTCGGGTTCGTCCACCAGACGCCGGAGGCCCAGTTCGTCGTCGACCACGTCGAGCACGACATCGCGTTCGTCCTGGAGAACCTCGGGTCCGACGCCGCCCTCATGCGCCGCCGGGTCGAGGAGGTGCTCGACGCGCTCGGCGTCGCCCACCTGCGCGACCGCTCCCCCGCCACGCTGTCGGGCGGCGAGCGCCAGCGGTGCGCGGTGGCGGGCGCGCTGGCCGCCGGACCGCAGATCCTCGTGCTCGACGAGCCCACCTCCATGCTCGACCCGCAGGGCGCCGACGACGTGATGGCGGCGCTGCGCCGCCTCAACGACGACCTCGGCACCACCGTGCTCCTCGCCGAGCACCGCCTCGACCGGGCCGGGCCGCTCGCGGACCGGACGCTGCTCGTCGAGGCCGGGCGGATCGCCGCCGACGGCCGGCCCGACGACGTGCTCGCCACCCTGGCGAGCGCCCCGCCGGTCACCCACCTCGGCCGGCTCCTCGGCTGGGACCCGCCGCCGCTCACCGTCCGGGATGCTCGCAACGCGGCGCGCCGGTCCGACCTCCCCGCTGCCGTCGTCGCCGCGCAGGCGGAGCCGCCCGCGCCGCCGGCCGAGGCCGCGGGCGACGTGCTGCTCACGGGCACCGGCGTCACGGTCAGCCACGGCCCCCGGACGGTGCTCCGACCCACCGACCTCACCGTCCGCCAAGGCGAGATCGTCGCGGTGCTCGGCCGCAACGGCTCGGGCAAGACCACCCTGCTGCGCGCCCTCGCCGCCGCCGACGCGCCCACCGGCGGCACCGTCGAGGCGAACGTGCCGGTGGCCTACGTCCCCCAGGAACCCGACTCCCTCCTGTTCAGCTCCACCGTGCGCGGCGAGGTCGAGGCCACCCTCGGCCTGCTCGGCCGTCGGGACCCGGCCGCGGTCGACCGCTGGCTCCGGACCCTCCGGCTCGAAGACCTCGCCGACCGCCACCCGCGCAGCCTCTCGGTCGGCCAGCGCCAGCGGGTCGCCATCGCGGCCGTGGCCGTGGGCGACGCCCCGGTGCTCGTGCTCGACGAGCCCACCCGCGGCATCGACGCCACATCCCGGCACGCGCTCGAGCACGCCCTGCGCGAGCACGCCGCGGGCGGCGGCGCCGTGGTCCTCGCCACCCACGACATCGAGCTCGCCGCGCGCGTCGCCACGACGGTCCTCGTGCTGGGCGACGGCGACGTCGTGGCTCACGGCGAGGCCCGCACCGTCCTCGCGGACTCGCTGTTCGCGCCGCAGGTGCTCCGGGTCCTGCCCCCGCTGCTGACCGTCGAGGAGGTCCGAGCGGTCCTCGCGCCGACGTCGGACCCGGCCGCCACGGAGCCGGCGCCGTGACCGCCACCGCGGCGCGCCCCGAGGCCGACGAGCACCTCCCGCTCCTCATCGGCAGCCACCCGAGCCTGCTCGGCCGGGCCCGCTCGGCCGCCGTCTACCTGCTGGTCCTGGTCATCGGCGTGGCTGCGTTCCTCTACCCGTTCTGGCTGCCGTCCTCGGCCCTGCCCAGCCAGGCCCACGCCGGCGATGCCCCGCTGGTGGCCGCCCTCGTCGGCGCCCTGGCCGTCGGCGCCGTCGCGCTGGAGATCCGGCGGGGGACGATGACCGGCACCACCGTCGCCGTGCTCGGCATGCTGTCCGCCCTCGCCGGCCTGATGAAGCTGCTCGACCTGCCGGGCGGCGGCAGCGGCCTGTTCTTCCTGGTGATCCTGGCGGGCGCCGCCTTCGGACCGAGGTTCGGGATGATCCTCGGCATCACGTCGTTCGTGGTGTCGGCGATCCTGTCGGGCGGCTTCGGCCCGTGGCTCCCGTTCCAGATGCTCGCCCTGGGGTGGATGGGCGCAGGCGCCGGCTTCGTCGGCATCGCCACCAAGCGGATGTCCGCCTGGGCCGAGGTCGGGGTGCTGGCCCTCTACGGCTGGGTCTGGGGCTTCGTGTTCGGCGCCATCCTCAACCTCTGGTTCTGGCCCTTCCAGCGCGGCGGCGCCCTCGACTGGGTGCCGGGCATGTCGCTCGCCGAGTCGTTCGACCGCTACTGGTCGTTCTACGTCGCCACGTCCCTCGCCTGGGACGCTGCCGGCGCCCTCGCCAACGCGGTGATCATCCTCATCGTCGGCAAGCCCCTGATGGCCACCCTCCGCCGCTACGCCGCCCGCCTCGATCCCATCACCGAGCTCACCTGACACGATCACCCCCGCCCGAAGCCGTCGGTGAGGGGTGGAACGGTGGGGACGGGTGCAGAGCCATCAGCGGCGGTGGAGGCGGAGGACCTGGGAGTCGACCTTCGGCGGGGGTGCGAAGGCCCGGCGAGGGACGACCGGGCCGAGGCTCACGGCCCAGTGCTGCTGCCAGCGCCGGGCCGCGGGCGCCGACGGGCCGGACCATCGTCGGGCCGCGTCTCGCTGGAGGACGAGGTGGGCGGTCTGCAGCCGGCTGCCGTGGTGGAGCAGGCGCGCCAGCAGGTCGGCGGTGATGCCGTACGGCGGGTTGGCGACGACGTGGAAGGGGCGGCGGGGCAGGCGCAGGTCCGCGGCGTCGGCGCGCACGACCGTGACCCGGCCGTCGAACGAGCGGCGCAGCACGTCGGCCCGCTCGGGGTGCCGTTCGACGGCGATGACCCGGGCACCCCGGTCGACGAGCGGCCGCGTGAGCGCGCCGAGGCCGGCGCCGACGTCGACCACCAGGTCGCCCCGGCCGATGCCGGAGGCGTCGACCAGGCGCTCAGCCCAGGCGTCGTCGAGCTGGTGCCAGCCCCAGTGCTTCCGTGGCTGTCCCACGGAAGCGCGCCGTCATGACGGTGAAGATGCCCATGGGGCCAGCCTCACCGCCCGACGGTGCGGCGGCGAAGCGAGTTTCGATGGTGCGGGCGGTCAGCCGCCGACGAGGTGGAGGACCTCTTCGACCGACGCCTGGCCGTCGAAGATGACCTCGCCGTCGCGGAGGGCGACGCTGCGGTCGACCCGCTCCACGTAGGTCGGGTCGTGGGTGGCGACCAGGGTGGCCGCGCCCTCCGCGTGGACCTCGGAGAGCAGCTCGAGCAGCACGAGCTTGCCCGGCTGGTCGAGGCCGACGAACGGCTCGTCGACGAGCAGCAGCGAGAACGGCCGCACCAGCGCCAACACGATGGCGGTCTTCTGCCGGAGACCGCGGCTGAAGCGCGACGGCAGGTCGTCGATGCGCTCCTCGAGCCCGAGCCGGTGGCAGAGCGACTCGGCGTAGTCGTCCCAGCCGTCGCCGCCGTGGAGCTTCGAGATGTACTCGGCGTGCTCCCGCAGCGACAGGTCGTCGTAGAGGACCGGGTCGTCGGGCAGGAAGGACGTGGTGGCCCGGGCCTCGACGTCGGTGAGGTCGAACCCGGCGATCTCGATCTCGCCGTCGGTCGGGTCGAGGAGCCCGGCGACCATGCGCAGGAAGGTCGACTTGCCCGAGCCGTTGTGGCCGATGAGCGCCATCGACTGGCCCGAGGGGACCTCGATGCTCATGGTCTGCAGGGCGACCAGGTCGTCGTACCTCTTGGTGAGGTCCGTGGCCACCAGGGCCGGGGGCTTCGCGGCGCTCATCTCTGATCCCTCTTCCGCCCGATGGGCTTCGCACTGGTCCCGCCGCGCACGCCTTCGGGCGGCGGGCTGACGGGCTTCGACTTGGGCTTCTGCTTGGCCTTCGCCCGCTGCGACGCACTGGTGGCCTCGCGGGCGGTGCGCTTGGACTCGGCCAGGGCCTCGGCCTCGCGTGCCTCTTCGGCGAGGCGCTCGTCGCGCTGGCGCTCGGCGACCTTGGTGGGCGACATGTTCTCCGAGGCATCGGCCATGAACTGGCGGATCTCGTCGCGGAAGCGCACGTAGCCGGCCACGAGCACCACGACGATCGCCAGCGGCAGGGCCAGCGACATCGCCGCGCTGAGCGGCGGCGGATCATGGGCGCCGAGCTCGGACGCCCGGGCGGCGAGCAGCGGCGTCACGCCCAGCACGGCGATGGCCGGGGGCAGGGCGGTGCGGATGACGGTGCGGGTGCCGGCGATCTCGGGCGTGACCATCGACAGGGTGTCGACCGGGTCCGGCGCTCCCTGCACGACGCTGATCGCCGCGCCGGCCGCGGCCAGGATCCCGGCCATGAACCCGGTGAAGATCGCAGGCCCGACCGGCACCGACGAGCCGAACGGGGCAGCGGCGACCGCTGCGGTGAGCAGACCGATCAGCACCGACACCACGAACAGGATCGGCAGGTGCAGGGTGAACACCTGACCGCGCGGCATCGGGAACGTCTCGGTGCGGCCGGGGTGGTCGACCTCCTGGCCGAGCGGCTCGGCGGCATCGAGCGCGGCGATCCAGAGGGCGAGTCCAGCCACCACGATCAGCGGCGTGGTCCCGTTCCAGACCACGCGCATCGACATGCCGGCGACCGCCGCCATCAGCAGGGCCCGCACGATGCGGCTGAGCGGCCAGCGGGCCACGCTGCGCACGCCGCGGTGCCACACCGGGTACTTCGGGGTGCGGCGCGCAGCCTTGATCCACGGGCGGGACCGTGGGACCTCCTGCGACAGCTGGCGGCGGAGCACGAGCACCGTGCGAAGGTCCTGCAGGGTCACCGCGAACCGCATCTGGCCCACCAGCGCGGTGCGGCGCTCGGCGGCCTCGAGCGAGATCCCCGACACCCACCGCATGCCCAGCACGACCAGCACGGCGGCGAACACGACGCCGGCGATCGCCAGCCAGTCCGGCTCCAGCGGCCACACCGCGATGTGGCCCACCACCGTGAACGGCGACAGCGGCAGCTTCCCGATCAGGTCGCCGGCCGACCACAGCAGGAGGAGGCCGCCGACGAGCGATGCCAGCCAGTGCTTGACCTTCAGCCCGGACGCCAGCAGCGCGCACCCGTAGCCGAGCCCGACCACGGTGACCCCGTAGAGCGCGCCGAACACGATCCACTCGACGGCGTTGCCCGGGAGCCGGCGCACGATCAACTGGCCGGCCACCGCGCCCACGGCGGCACCGACGCCGATCAGGAACCGGAGCTGGCGCCAGGCCGGGCCGCGCAGGGCGACGCCCCGGTCGACCGGCGACAGCAGGACGTGGCGCACGTCGGGACGCTCGAGCGCGAGGGGCCCGCCGCGGCTGCCCGAGCGCAGGCCGAAGAACACGGCGAGGGCCACCAGCAGACCGGCCGCCGCGGGGCCGTACTCCTTCACGTCGGCGATGCCGGCGGCGCTCACCTTCTCGTCGCCGATGGCGCCCGAGAGCAGCACGATCAAGACGATCGACACCAGGCCGGTCAGGTACACCTGGTACAGCGCGTCGACCCAGTGGATCGACGCCACCCGCCGCCGCCGCCGGGCGCGCCGGAGCTCTCCGACGACAGCGGACGACTCGGCGATGGTCAGCGCGGACACGGCGTTCGACGCTACTGCCGCACCCCGCCAGGAATGGAAGCGGGACGGCGAAACCCGAGGCGGCGCAGCCGCGCCCGTCGGTACCGTCGGACCCATGACCGGCGACCGGACATCCCGCATCCGACGCGCGACCGCGGCCGACGTGCCCACCCTCCACGCCATCCGCGGGGCCGTCGCCGGGGAGGGCCGGTGGATCGGGCGGGAGCTCCCGCTCCCCGAGGACTTCGCCGACCGGATCGCCGCATCCATCGCCGACGAGTCGGCCGTGACGTTCGTGGCCGAGGTCGACGGGCAGGTCGTGGGCGACTGCGGCATCCACGGCAACGGGGCCGGCCACGGCGAGCTGTTCATGGCGCTGGGCCCCGAACACCGGGGCCAGGGCCTCGGCGGCGCCCTCCTGGCCGAGGCGCTCGCATGGGCGCGCGCCCGGCCGGAGCTCCACAAGGTCGTCCTCCAGGTCTGGCCGCACAACGCGGCGGCCCTGACGCTCTACCGGCGCGCCGGCTTCGTCGTCGAGGGCTACCGCCACCAGCACTGGCGCCGGGCCAACGGCGAGCTGTGGGACGTGATCGAGATGGGCCTGCTCGTCGAGGGCTGACCGAGCCGTCGGTCCCGCACTGCGGCAGGTGGCTCCCGACCGGGCCTGCGGGCAGAATGACGGGCATGTTCACCCACATCGACCACGTGGGCATCGCCGTGCCCGACCTCGACGAAGCCCTGGCGTTCTACGCCGAGAAGTTCGACCTGAAGTCCGTGCACGAAGAGGTCAACGAGGAGCAGGGCGTCCGCGAGGCGATGCTCGCCGTGGGCGACTCGGGCAGCTGCATCCAGCTCCTCGCCCCGCTCAAGGAGGACTCGCCGATCGGCAAGTTCCTGGCCAAGTCGGGCCCCGGCATCCAGCAGATGGCGTACCGCGTCGAGGACATCGACGAGGTCTGCGCCACCCTGCGCGACCGCGGCGTCCGCCTCCTCTACGAGGTCCCGAAGAACGGCACCGCCGGCTCCCGCGTGAACTTCATCCACCCCAAGGACGCCGGCGGCGTCCTGGTGGAGCTGGTCGAGCCCGGCAACGCCCCCCACTGACCCGACCAACCCCAATCAGGTCACCCGAGCCGCACCACGCGGCACGCGTGACCCGATTCAGGGCGCCCACCGGGGAGAATCAGGTCACCTGAGCCGCGACACGCGGCACGCGTGACCCGATTCAGGGCGCCCACCGGGGAGAATCAGGTCACCTGAGCCGCGACACGCGGCACGCGTGACCCGATTCGGGGTGGGCCGGGCGGGGTGCGGTCGGCGCCGCGCCATGATCTAGCGATGGAGTCGGCGCTCGACCTCATCCTCCTCGTCGTCGTGGTCACCGCGGCGGGGGGCGCCGCGCGCCGGTGGAACCGGTCGATGCCGCTCATGCTGCTGCTGATCGGCTGGCTCGGCTCGTTCCTCCCGCGCTTCGAGGGCTTCCAGCTCGATCCCGACCTGGTCCTGGTCGGGCTCCTCCCGCCACTGCTCTACGCCGCCGCGGTCCGCACCTCGCTCATCGACTTCCGCAGCAGCCTCCCGGTCATCGGGTCGCTGTCGGTCGGCCTCGTGATCGCCACCACGCTCGGCGTGGGCGCGGTGGCGGGCTGGCTCCTGCCGGTGTCGGCCGCAGCGGCGCTCGCCATCGGCGCCGTCGTCGCCCCGCCCGACGCCGTCGCCGCCACCACGATCGCCCGGCGAGTCGGCCTCCCCCGGCGCGTCGTCACCGTCCTCGAGGGCGAGAGCCTGGTCAACGACGCCACCGCGCTGGTGTGCCTCACCGCCGCCACCACGGCGATCGAGGGCCACATCACCGCTGCCGAGATCAGCGTCGACTTCGCCATCTCGGTCATCGGGGGCATCGGCGCCGGCCTGCTGATCGCCACCGTGATCGCCAAGGTCCAGGCCCACGTGGCCGACACCGTCACCCTCACCGCGATCTCGCTGGTCACGCCGTTCGCCGCCTACCTCCTCGCCGAAGAGGTCCACGCATCGGGCGTGCTCGCCGTCGTGGTGGCGGGGCTGATCCTCGGCCACAAGGCCGACCTGCTCCAGTCCGCACCGGCCCGGCTGTTCGCCCAGTCGAACTGGTCGACCATCACCTTCCTGCTCGAGGGCGTGGTGTTCCTGCTCATCGGCCTGGAGATCCGGCCCATCGTCGAGGCGGTGGGCAGCAGCGACCTCAGCGCCACCCGCATCGGCGTCGCCGCGGTGGCGGTGTTCGCCGCGGTCGTGGTGATCCGCTTCGCCTGGGTGTTCGCCACCGCATGGATGCTCCGCCGGCGCAACGACGCCGAGGCCCTCACCGTGCCCGAGACCGCCGTGGTGTCGTGGGCGGGCATGCGCGGCGTGGTCACGCTGGCCGCCGCGTTCGTCCTGCCGCCCGAGACGCCCGAGCGCGACGTGCTGGTCCTCATCGCCCTGGTGGTCACCGCCGGCACGCTCATCATCGAGGGCACGACGCTGCCGATCCTGATCCGCCGCCTCGCCATCCCCGGCCCCGACCGTCACGAGGATGCGCTCGTCGCCGCCGACGTGCTCGAACGAGCCGGGCGAGCCGGGCGGGCCCGCCTCGACGAGGAGCTCGAGTCCGACCCGGGCGCGGCCGTGCCCGAGGTGATCGACCGCCTGCGCCGCCAGGGCACCGAGCGGGCCGACGCCATGTGGGAGCGCCTCGGCGGCGACGGCGAGACCCCGAGCGCCACCTACGCCCGGCTGCGCATGGCCATGCTCGACGCCGAGCGCGGCGAGGTGCTGCGCATCCGCCAGACCGGCCGGGTCCCCCACGAGGTGCTCCGAGAGGTGCTGGGCGCGCTCGACGTCGAGGAGTCGGTCCTGGCCCTCAGCGCATCGGACTCCACCGCGGACCGCGAGGAGGACCTGGCCGCCCCGGTCCACCCGTCCAAGCTATGCGCCCACCTCACCGAGGCGGCCGACGCGCCGAGCCCCGAGCCGGTCACCCCCGACGGCTGCGAGGAGTGCCTGCGCGACGGCGACACCTGGGTCCACCTGCGCCTCTGCCTGACGTGCGGCCACGTCGGCTGCTGCGACTCCAGCCCCAACCGCCACGCCGACGCCCACTTCCACGAGACGGACCACCCCGTGATCCGCAGCTTCGAGGTCGGCGAGGCCTGGCGCTGGTGCTACCGCGACGAGAAGCTCGGCTGACCGAGCCCGGGGTCAGCGCTCGACGAGCTGGACGAGCACGCCGAACGAGGTGTCGGGGTGCACGAAGGCGACCTTCGACTCGCGGGGCCCGGCGACGGGCTCCTCGTCGAGCACCTCGCGGTCGGCGCTGGTGAGCGCGGAGACCGCGGCGGCGACGTCCTCGACGCGGTAGCCGATGTGGTGCAGGCCGGGCCCGCCCTCGGCCAGGAACTCGGCGAACTCGGAGTCGTCGCTGGTGGGCGAGATGAGCTGGATGGTGGAGCCGCCGACGACCAGGAACGCCGTCTCGTAGCCCTCGCCGTGCATCTCCTCGCGATGCTCGACCAGCACGCCGAACGTGTCGCGGTGCTCGGCGATGGCCTCGTCGAGGTCCTCCACCACGATCGCGATGTGGTCGACGTCGGTGAGCACCGCCGCGTCGAGGCCGCCGTCGAACGCCTCGTCGATCGGCTCGCCGCTGAACGACGTCTCGAACTGGTCGTCGTCCTCGTTCGGGTTCTTCGCCTGGATGCCCATGGGTGCTGCTCGCCTCGTCGCTCGTCTCGTGTCCCACCGGTCTACGCCAGATCCAGCACCGCCACGGCGCGCCGCCCCGAGACCCCGTGCGCTCGAAGGTCGCAGCAACCCACGAACGCACGCGGCTCTCGCGCTCGGCCCGCCGCGCTCGTTGCCCGGTTTTGGACCTGACATCGTGACCGGGTCGTGACTGACGGCAGAACCTCGCGCCCACGGGACCGGGTGACCCGCTCGATCGCCCTCGCCCGCCCACCCTTCGTGCGCTCGAGGGTCGCAGCAACGCACGAACGCACGCAACCTCCCGCTCCTCGCCGCACCGCCCCACGTCGCGTGCGCTCCAAGGTCACAGCGACGCACGAACGCACGCAACCTCCCGCTCCTCGCCGCACCGCCCACGTCGCGTGCGCTCCAAGGTCGTTGCGACCCACGAACGCACGCGATCGCGACGACGCCCTGCTCACCCGGACCTGGGCGCGTCGTTCCGACCGTGAGCGACACCCGAGTCCCGGTCCCCGACACCGGGGCTCTCGTGAGCACGAGGCCCCGGACGCGATGGACCCCCGGCCGGAGCGGGGGTCCATCGTTCGTTCAGCCGATCGGCCGGTCACACCTGGTGACCGGCGAGTCAGTCCTGCTGGTCGAAGCGCTGGAACCGTCGGGCGGAGCTTGCGGAGCCGACCATGAACACGGTCGGGTCGACGAGCGCAGCGAGACGGCGAAGCGCTTCGGTGACCGGCGAGTCAGTCCTGCTGGTCGAAGCGCTGGAACAGCGTGATCTTGTCCTCGCCGACCTTCTCGCGGAACTCGGGGTCGTCGATGCCGAGGCCCTTCTCGGGGGCCAGGCACAGCACGCCGGCCTTGCCCTCGATCTCGTTCTTGTGGACGGCCAGGGCGGCGGCGCCGGTCTCCTCGAGCGAGTAGGTGCGGCTGAGCAGCGGCTGGATCTTGCCCTCGGAGATGAGCTGGTTGGCGGCCCACGCCTCCTTGTAGTTGGCGAAGTGCGAGGAGACGATGCTCTTCAGCTTCATCCAGAGGTGGCGGTTGTCGTACTCGATCATGTAGCCGGAGGTGGCGGCGCAGGTGACGATCTTGCCGCCGCGGGCGGCAGCGAAGACCGAGGCGCCGAAGGTCTGGCGGCCCGGGTGCTCGAAGACGGAGTTCACGTCACGGCCGATGAGGCCGCGGATGTCCTTGCCGAGGCGGCGCCACTCCTTCTCGTCCTGGGTGTGCTCGTCCTTCCAGAACTTGTAGTCGGCCTCGCGGCGGTCGATGACGTGCTCGACGCCCATCTCGTTGAGGAGGCGACGGCGCTTGTCAGACGACACGACGCCCACCGGGGTGCCGCCGCCGTTGAGGATGTACTGCACGGCGTAGCCGCCGATGCCGCCGGTGGCGCCCCAGACCAGCCAGGCATCGCCCTGGGTCAGGTTGCCGGCGTGGGGGCTGACGACCATGCGGTACGAGGTCGAGTTGCACAGCGCGTTGCAGGCCGCCTCTTCCCAGGTCAGGTGCTTGGGCTTGGGCATGAGCTGGTTGGCCTTGACCACGGTGAGGTCGGCCAGCGAGCCGAAGTTGGTCTCGAAGCCCCAGATGCGCTGGTTGGCGGCGAGCATCGAGTCGTCGTGGGCCGAGGGGTCCTGGTCGTCGACGTGGTTGCAGTGGATGGTGACCTTGTCGCCGACCTTCCAGTTGCGGACGGCCGAGCCGGTGCGGACGACGACGCCCGAGGCGTCGGAGCCGACCACGTGGTAGGGCAGGGCGTGGCGGGCGCCCCAGACGCTCTCCTTGCCGAGGCGGTCGAGGAAGCCGAAGGTCGGGAGCGGCTCGAAGATCGAGGTCCAGACCGTGTTGAAGTTGATGGCCGACGCCATGACGGCGACGTACACCTCGTCGGGGGCGAGCTCGGGGGTCGCGACCTCGTCGACGTGCAGCGACTTGCGGGGGTCCTTGTCCTCGGACTCGTACCCCTCCCACATGGTCTGCTCGTCGCGCTTCACGAAGGCGGCGCGGTACGACTCCGGGATCTCGATGTTGGCGAGCTCGTCGCCCGAAGCCCCGGCCTGGATGGCGTCAAGGAATGCCTGCATGGGCGGGATCCTAGGTTGGACGTCCGTCAGGAAACGAAGTGCCGCACCGCCTCCCGGACCGGATCGAGGACGGATCGGGGACGGATCGGGGACGGACCCGCAGGCGAGGGTGACCGACCCGACACCCTCCTTTCCTCCCAACGGGCAGATTGCCGCCGATAGTGTCCCCGTGAGCACCATCGCACCAGGAGTCAGCACCGACATGGCCATCACGCCCGAGGAGATCGCCAGCAAGGAGTTCCTCGTCGGTCTGCGCGGGTACGACAAGGACGAGGTGCGTGCCTACCTGCAGGCCGTGGCCGCCGCGTTCGAGGCCCAGCCGGCGCCCGCACCGGAACCTGCCGCCGCACCGGCACCGGCTCCGGCGGAGGGCGGCATGGCCGCTCAACTCGGCCAGATCGAGGCCATCCTCGCCACCGCCAACGCCGAGGCCGCCAAGGTGCGCGCCGAGGCCGAGGCCGACGCCAACCGCACCCGATCCGACGCCGATGCCCACGCCCAGACCACCCGCGCCGAGGCCGAGGCGTACGCCGAGTCCACCCGTGCCGAGGCCGAGCAGCACGCCAACGAGGCCCGCCAGAAGCTGACCGCCGCGCAGGAGGAGGCCCTGGGCCTCGTCGCCGACGCCCAGGTCCGCGTCGACAAGATGATCGAGAGCTCCCGCGCCGAGGCCGAAGCCGCCGCCCAGGCCGCCGTCGCCCACCTCACCACCCAGGTCGAGGAGCTCACCGCCGCCCGCGACGCCTCCAAGGACCAGCTCACCGAGCTCAAGGCCAAGCTCGACAAGGCCCTCGCCGTCGCCGAAGGCTGACCCAGCCCACCCCACCCCCCCCGAACTTCGTATGCGAGAAGGCCCGAACGGGCGCCATGCCATACGAAGTTCGCCG
>Ga0182736_1000448_pt1 | contig 64233 bp, 56 predicted proteins | sample eDN5th30CKraftBY_FD_128882 | JGI IMG/M metagenome (GOLD analysis project Ga0182736, IMG submission 128882) | Enriched backyard soil microbial communities from Emeryville, California, USA - eDNA 5th pass 30_C Kraft BY (version 2) (version 2) | ecosystem: Environmental > Terrestrial > Soil >... | reverse complement strand
CGAAGCCCCTTGTCGCTCGACTTGCATGCCTAATCCACGCTACCAACGTTCATTCTGAGCCAGGATCAAACCCTTCAATTGATTTCACGTGTAAGAATCCGAAGACTCTCGCACGATTTGAAATAATATCCGCATTTGATCGCGTCAGCTCTTTTGACTAAACAGCATCTCTCGATGCTGCTACGCAAACGCATTCTCAATCGCAATGCTCACTACCAACCATATTGTCAAAGATCTTGCCGTTTCCTCTCGGCTTCGGCGTCCGCCATGTCGTGGCGGGAGGCGAACTATATCCGGTGCGAAATGAGAGTCAACTGTCCGGGATCAAAATTTTGAATTTGTCGCAAAGAGGTTGAGTGAATGCGACGTAAGTGGTTCTGTTTCAGTCAGATACGGATTTCTGGATTTGTTGGAAATGATGAAGGATGGCGAATGGGATGGCCTGTGAGATGAGCTCATCTTGACCCCGTCACTTGGTTTTTCGTGTAATCCCGACGCCCGCGACCGGGATGAAACTTCAACTGTTGAACAGAGATACCAACTGAGACGCCGACTGGGACACCATTGGTGACGACCTTCGATCGATACCTTCTGGCCCGCTACTTCCATGTGGTCTTCGTGTTTTGCGTCGCCACGATTGGATTGTTCGTCGTGGTCGACGGGTTCACGAATCTGGACGCCTTTCAGGCGATGGTCGACAAGGGAGGGGGGGGGACGATCGATCTGTTTCTGCGGATCGGGCAGTACTATCTGTTTCAGTCCACGCTGATTCTTGATACGGCCGGACCGTCGATTCTGGTGATCTCCGCCATGTCGGCGCTGGCGCTCATGTTGCGTCATGGGGAAATTCACCCGGTTCTGGCGGCGGGGGTTCCAACTTACCGGGCGACGGTGGTTCTGGCGCTGGCGGTTCTGGTGGGCAACCTGGTCCTGGTTGCCAATCAGGAGTTCGTGCTCCCGGTGATTGCTCCACATCTGCAGGGGCGGCACGGAGAACTGTCGGACGACACGCAGAAAGCGGAGCCGCAGTATGATTTTCGAACCAAGATCTTTTTCAGCGGGACAGGCATTGTTCCGGCGGAAAAGCGGTTGAATGAGCCGGAATTGCTGTTGCCTGTTCCACTGATGGCGACGGCATTTTCCTCCGTCAAAGGGAAGGCCGGCTATTATCTCAAAGCGGGAAAAGAAGGGCCGGGCGGATGGCTGATTCAGGAGATTTCCCCGTCGTATGGGGAGTTGCCGTTGACGGAGGTGGGCCGGCGGACACTGATTCCGCAACCGAACGGAAAGGACGTGTTCGTCACGATGGGGCTGTCGTTCGATCAGATGAATGAAATCGCGTCAAATCCTCGTCTGGTCTCGACGCTGGGGTTGATCAGGAAGCTGCAGGAACCATCGAGTACCGCCGTCAGTCGGCGGCGTCTCGAAGTGAAACTGCATGAGCGTCTGACCCGTCCGCTGCTGTCACTGGTCGGGTTGTATCTCATTATTCCGCTCATTGTGCGCCGGGAACGGATGAGTGTGATGCAGCAGGTGACGAACATTGCCACCTGTGTCGCGACGCTGGGAATTGTGTTCGGGCTGGTGATGGGGGCTCAGATGCTCGGGGAGGAAGGGATTCTTCGCCCGGAACAGTCGATCTGGGGGCCACTTGTCTGCGCAGGAGGGTTGGCCGGATGGTTGTCGGGAGCCGTCCGGACCTGAGCGGATGAGCCGGTCATTTCGACGCACAGATTGGCCGCACTGGTATTGGCGTGACCATCTGGCGTAAAATCGCTGAAGAAACGTGATGAATTGTGCGCTGGCTGCCGTCTTGCAGCGGATTTCTGGTGTGGGATTGAGGTGACAATGAAAGTTCTTCTGGCCAACCCCCGGGGTTTTTGTGCCGGCGTGAACATGGCCATCGAATGCCTGGAAGCCTGTGTCCGGGAATTCGGTCCCAACATCTTCGTTTACCATGAGATTGTTCACAACCGCTATGTCGTGGAGAAATTCACATCGCAAGGCGTGAAGTTTGTCGACACGATTCAGGAAGTGCCGCGCGGGGCGATTCTGCTTTACAGTGCCCATGGTGTTTCCCCGGAGATCCGTCAACAGGCCCGTGATCGTGACCTGCGGGCGATCGATGCGACCTGTCCGCTGGTGACCAAGGTGCATCTGGAAGCGATCAAGTACGCCCGTGGAGGGTACAACATCATCCTGATCGGTCATGAAGGTCACGACGAAGTGATCGGAACGATGGGAGAAGCGCCGGAAAGCATCACGCTGGTGGAGACGCCGGAGGATGTGGACCGGTTGCCGTTTTCACAGGACGTGAAACTGGCCTACCTGACGCAGACGACTCTCAGCGTTGAAGAAGCCACGCAGGTGATTCAGCGTCTGAAGGAACGGTATCCCGGAATTGAGTCTCCTCCCAAGGAAGACATCTGCTATGCGACGACCAATCGTCAGCACGCGGTTCGTCAATTGATTGAGCAGGTGGATCTGTTGCTGGTTCTGGGAAGTCAGAACAGTTCCAACAGTCGCCGGCTGATGGAGATTGGTCAGGCTTGCGGGAAAGCGGCCTATCTGATTGATGGGGCTCACGAACTGCAGAAGGACTGGTTCGCCGGAATTTCCAGTGTGCTGGTGACTGCTGGAGCCAGTGCGCCGGAAGTGGTCGTGCAGGGATGTCTGGACTATCTGAAGCAGCATTTTTCCGCGGAGATTGATGAAGTGACGACGCGCGAAGAGCATGTCACGTTTCCGCTCCCCAGGGAACTCCGGCAGCTGATGGCTGTCGGGAAATGATCAGGATGCGGAGCGATTGTGTCTGAATCTGTTGTGCCGAGCCGTGATGATCTGGCGGCGATGTATCTCGATACGCTGCCGTATGCCCCGTACAAAGTTCAGGAAGACGCGCTGCTCTCCTGGTTCAGTGAACCGGAAGGAATTCTGGTCTGTGCTCCGACCGGGACCGGAAAGACCCTGATTGCGGAAGCGGCACTGTTCGAGGCGCTGCACACTGGCAAGACGGCCTACTACACCACTCCGCTCATTGCGCTGACCGAACAGAAGTTTGACGAACTGCGTGAGGCGGCGGTCCGCTGGGGATTTTCGGCGGATGACATCGGCCTGCTGACCGGAAACCGGAAGGTCAATCCCCAGGCGAAGGTCCTCGTCGTCGTCGCGGAGATCCTGCTGAACCGGCTGCTGCATCCGGAAGGGTTCGACTTCACCGACGTCTCCGCGGTCGTCATGGATGAATTTCACAGTTTCAATGACCCGGAACGGGGAGTGGTCTGGGAACTGTCGCTGGCATTGCTGCCGAAGCATGTCCGGCTGATGCTGCTCTCGGCGACGGTCGGGAATGCGGTCGATTTTCTGCTCTGGCTTCGCCGGGAACATGGTCGCAGAGTCCATCTGATTCAAAGCACGGAGCGCAAAATTCCTCTGGAATTTCATTGGGCGGGAGAGGAATTTCTGCCGGACCAGCTGGAGCAGATGCAGGATGGTGAAGCGGAGTCCCGGCGCACGCCCGCACTCGTCTTCTGCTTCAATCGGGAAGAATGCTGGAGTTATGGAGAACAGCTGAAAGGCCGCAACCTGCTCCGGGATGGACAGCAGAAGGAACTGGCGAAGCGGCTCGATGAATGGAGCTGGAAGGTTGGAGCCGGTCCCAAGCTGAAGCAGCTTCTGATGCGCGGCGTCGGCGTGCATCATGCCGGATTGCTCCCCAAGTACCGTCGACGGGTGGAGCGGCTTTTCCAGGAACGACTGCTCTCTGTCTGTCTCTGCACTGAAACGCTGGCGGCGGGGATCAATCTGCCTGCCCGGTCCGTGGTTCTGACATCACTGATGAAAGGCCCCCCCGGGAAGAAGTCGCTGGTTGAACCGGGTTCTGCGCATCAGATTTTCGGAAGAGCAGGCCGGCCGCAGTTCGACACGCAAGGGCACGTCTTTGCGATGGCGCACGAAGATGACGTGAAGATGGCCCGCTGGAAGAAGCAGTATGATCAGATTCCCGAAGACACCAAGGATCCGAACCTGATTCGGGCGAAGAAGCACCTCAAGAAGAAGATGCCGAAACGCCGGGCGAATGAACAGTACTGGAATGAAGAACAGTTCCAGAAGGTGATCTCCTCTCCCCCGGCGCAACTCAGCAGTAAAGGACAACTCCCCTGGCGACTGCTGGCGTACCTGCTGCAGTTGTCCCCGGATGTCTCCCGGCTGGCGACGTTCATGCGGAAGCGGTTGCTGCCGGTGAAGTCTCTGGAAAAGGTGGATGATCACCTGTTGAACCTGTTACGAACGCTCGCGACGGGAGAATTCATCACGTTGGAGCCGCCGCCGGTGGAGCCGATCGTTCCGGCAACTCGTGACTGGCCAATGCCGACGGTCGAGGAGATGGTCGCGGTGCAGGGGGCGCAGAGTCCTCAAGAGGAAGAATTCGGAGGTGACCTGCTCGACGAGATCCGTTCCGATTCCGTATCGGAATCGGCGGCGATCGCAGAGTCACCCGATTCCACGACTTCGGGTGACTCGTCGGATGAGGAGGCGGAGCCAGTGGCAGAACCGGAATCCGCAGCACCGGCCTCGATGGGACTGTTCGGATCGTTGCTGCAGCAGGCGTTGCAACAGAAGCCGGACCCCCAAGCGGCTCCGGCGCCGGGAGTCACGGTCAAAGTGCTCCCTCCTCCGGTGCCTAAGGAAATCGTGCTTCCCAGGCTGGCTGTTGGAACTCCTCGACTGGATGAACTGATGAAGTTTCGAACGTGCCATCCGCTGTACGGCATGTTCCTGCTCGATCATCTCGGGTTGGCGGATCGTGTGGAGCGGATTCAGATTCTGGAGTCGGTGCTGGAACTGGCTGGTTCGCTGGTGCCGTGGGTTCGTGTTCCGCCTCCATCTGAACTGCCACCGGGACCGCTGGCATCGTTTCGGATTGATCCGGAACTGACCCGTCGCGGCCTGATTACGCAGCGGGAGATTGACCCGAGTTCCCTGGAACCGGAATTCGACGCGTTTGGAAAACCGATTCGGGTCTGGCCGGTTCCACTTGGAGACAAACTGCGGCGGCTGTTCGACAACGAGTACCCGCGCGTGGAAGACCTGCGAACCCGGGCCGTCTGGGTGGTGGGAGATCTCATTGCGGTCGGCGGCGACTTCCATCGCTATGTGACGACCCGTGACCTGACGAAACAGGAAGGGATCGTTTTCCGGCACTCTCTGCGAATGATTCTTCTCTGTGAAGAGTTCGCCCAGTTCTGTCCTGTCGGAATCTCACCGGAAGAATGGAGATCGGAAATGAGCTGGATTTCGGAAATCCTGATCAACAGCTGCCGGGAAGTGGATCCGGAAAGTACCGACAAGGCACTGGAAGGCATGGAAGCACAGGCGGACGTGGTGATGGGTTAACAGCCCGTTGAAGAACTCGAATTCCGTTGCGGCGGGTCTGTTTTGCCGATTTCTGCGTCGTCCAACCTCGACAAATCTGAGGATTTGCCTGCGGTTTGAACTCCTTGAACTCAACAAAACATCCTCCGCCTCACCAGGAAGCCGTTCTTCAACAGACTGTTAACGGGCAACTGTCTGTGCGCCAGTGGAATGGATGTCGGGTCTGGATGATTGTTTTCGAATTGAATGTCCTCCTTCAAATCTGCTACTGAGTTCTCCGGAGTCAGTGCGACCTCACTGATCACGCTGCTGGCTCGCGCTGACGAATCGGTTCTGTCCGACTCACTGTTGTGCGATCCCTATGCCTCCGCGGCTGTCGAGACACTGGCGTTCGACGTGTCCCGCTTCCGGTTGTCTCGGGACGGGGTGGTCTGTCTGGCCATTCGGGCGAAAACACTGGATGACTGGTCACGGGAGTTCCTGTCACGGCAACCGGACTCCGTCGTGATTCATCTCGGGTGCGGTCTCGACAGTCGTTTCTATCGCATTCAACCGGATGCCCGCGTCCGGTGGTTCAATGTTGATCTGCCCGACGTCATTCAGGCGCGGCGAAAAATCTATCCCTCCCATTCCGAGGACCGGCTGATCGAGGCGTCTGTCACATCTGCGGACTGGCTGGAACAGATTCCGGTTTCTGATTCGACGCTGATTATCGCAGAAGGATTGTTTCCTTACTTCGAGCAGGCGGAGGTGCAACGGCTCGTCCGTCAATTGCTGAATCGGTTTCCGTCGGGGGAACTGCTGTTTGACAGCTATCGACGCTGGGGGATCTGGGCATTAAATCGGCATCATTCGATCCGCAGGACAGGGGCTCGCCTGCGCTGGGGACTGGATGATCCGCGCGAGCTGGAGTGCTGGGACCACCGGCTCACGCTGGTCACGAATCAGACTCGGCATGACCCCGCGCAGATTGCGCGGCTTTCGTCTCTCCTCCGGTGGCTGAACCGGATTCCGGTTCTGCGGAACAGTGCGTCGCTGCTGCGTTACCGGTTTCGCTCGTGACGTGATCGCTCTCTCTGGGAGTTGGCACCGGTTCTTCCCTCTGAAGAATTGAGTGTCACTTTTATGTTCACTCCTCTTTCACATTATTGCATCAGAAACAGTGAGCGTTTTTGTGTGATGTCTCGTATGATCAGACGCAGGCGCTCTTCGAATTCAGGAAATTCTTCCTTTTGCTGTGTCACGGTGATTCTTCGGACAGAGAGACGAAAACGGGAGTCTTCAACAGGCTGCCAACCCGTTGTGCGGATCGAGTCGGACATCGCGGCACGACATTCCGTTGATTCAAAACAAGTTCACTGACTTCGGTCAGATCACGTCGTTTTGCCCTTCATTTCTTTTGAGCCGGTGAGGGTTTCATGATGAATGCTTCAGATGTCAGGTCCGTTTCAGGCGAAAGATCTCATTCCCGTCGATCAGGTCAGCAGGGTCGTGTCCGCGCCTGTGGTTTTACACTGATTGAACTGCTGGTGGTGATTGCGATCATCGCTATTCTGGTGTCTCTGCTACTTCCGGCGGTTCAACAGGCGAGGGAAGCCGCCCGGCGGTCGCAATGTCGGAACCACCTGAAGCAGTTCGGGCTGGGGATGCACAATTACCATGATACCCATTCGATTCTTCCGTACGGATTTCGAGCCAATGATACCAGTCCGCCGATTGCGAATCGGGAGACGTGGTTTCATCCGCTGTTGCCCTATATCGAGCAGGCGAGTCTTTACCAGGCCTATCGGACCTATCTGCAGACGGCCACGGGATTAAGTTATGCCCACATTCAGGAATCATTGACCTTCGCGGATCGGAATCGATCGATTTCCGTGGCACTGTGTCCCTCCGATCCCGGTTCGCCCGGCAGAAATCGGGGTTTCCGCGGGAGTTATGTCGTCTGCGCCGGCAATGAAACGGACATCATCGGAGATGCCACATCTGGAGGAACCGGACAGACGAAGCTGACGGGGATGTTCTGGTGGAATTCCGGTGTGCGGCTGCGGGACGTCACCGATGGCACATCAAACACGGTCATGATGGCGGAAATTATCATTCGCCAGCCTGCTTCACTGGCGGGAGTCGCCACACCGGAAAATGCTTACTTCTATGGTGAGCCGGGGTCTTACTGGAATGGGGGACGGTGGGGAGAATACGGATTCACCACGAACCAGACTCCGAATACGAAGGTTGCGGACCGGATCTATGGCGCACTCAACGCCGCGAACGGGTCGATTCCCAGTTGTGGAGCGAATAATCAAACTCTCCGTGCTCCTTGTGAGGCGGTGTCCGGAGGAACCAAACAGAACTTCGCGCGCAGCTATCATGACGGTGGTGTTCATGTGCTGCTGGCTGATGGAGCAGTCCGCTTTGTCTCAGACAACATTCACCTGGCGACATGGCGTGGACTGGGAACACGCGGGAGTCAGGACCTGCTGGGAGAGTTCTAGGAGCCTGTCCCGGAATTCTCCTTCTCCCCTGAGGGGAGAGGGACTTGAGCTGTGCTGTGATTTCTCGGACAGACTCCCAGTGTCTTGTCAGGCTTGGATCTTCGGGTTGTCAGGCAGGTTCTCGAACGTGGTCCGCAGGCTTGCTCAAACTGTGTTTCACGCCTGTCATTTCAGGTTTGAAGCTCCACGAGAGTGACATGCGAAATGATCAACTTCCCCCGATCACGCGGTCACAGCGTATTGGTCTGAATGCCGTTCCTGTTCTCAACGACATGGGCGGGCACGCGCTCGTGCAAGCGGCTCTCGCTTGAAACGAGATGCGCGCCCGTGCCGGTGAAGTCCAGCAGAAAACTCGTTCTTCCCCATGGCGGTCGCTGTCGTCATGGCTGGAAAGTGCCTCTCAGCTTCTTTGTTTTAGAGGGTTCCGTCTCATGCGCAGATTCTGTTGTCTCGGTCTGGTTCTTCCGTTGTTCCTGATCGTCCCGGGTTGCCAGAAAAACTCCGGTCCGAACCTTGCCACGGTCACTGGAGTCGTGACCGTGGATGGAAATCCTCTCCCTTCCGGACAGATTGTCTTTCATGATCCTCAAGGGCAGATTGGCAGTTCCGCCGGACAGATTCTTCAGGGGCGCTACACAACGACGTGCCCTCCCATTGTCATGCGGGTGGAAATCACGGATTATCGGGATGTGGAAGGGAAGTTTGATGAAAGTAATCCTGGCGCGAAGGTCCCTCTCCGGGAGCAGTATCTTCCCGCAAGATATAACGAACAATCGGAGCTGACTGCGGACGTCAAGGAGGGGAGAAACCAGCTGGATTTTCCACTGACATTGAAGAAGTGATGTGTTGCCGAGTCGTCGTGTTCCGGTCAGCCGCCCCCCGGCAGCGGGATCCGCATGACGGCCGCGCCGATGTACCAGGTGAACAGCGACACGCAGAAAATTCCGAGCACATTCAGGATGAACCCGTAAGCCAGCATGGCCCGGACGGGAACTTTGCCGGTGCCGATGACAATCGCATTCGGGGGCGTTCCGACCGGCATCATGAATCCGTAACTCGACGAGATCGTCGCCGGAATCAACAGCAGTCGCGGGTCCATCTGCAGTTGCTGGGCGACTGCGGAAAGGATCGGCATCAACATGTTCGCGGTCGCGGTGTTGCTGGTGAATTCTGTCATGACCGTCACCCAGGTGCAGACGATCATTGTGACGGCCAGTTGTGAGTAACCGGCGATCCATCCCTGGAAATTTTCCCCCAGCCATCCGGAGAGTTGGGTTGTTCCGAACGCATCGGCCATGGCGAAGCCGCCGCCGAACAGCAGCAGCATTCCCCAGGGGACTCCCCGTTCCGCTTCTTTCCAGGTGAGCAGGCGGGGGCGTTCGTGGGCCGTTCTGTTTCCCGGGAGAACAAACAGCAGCGCGGCCATGAAGATGGCAATGGTCGAATCGCTCACCGTCTTTGAAAGATAAGACAGATCGGTTCCGGCCTGAGCCGCGATCCAGATCAGCAGGTCCGGCCAGCCGATGATGATGGTTCGTCCGTCGTAAATCACGGATTCGCGAAACACCCAGAGCAGGGCGGTCAGTGCGAACAGGAGGCCGGCTTTCCATTCGGCCGAACTCATTTTGCCGAGTTCCTGCAACTGATTTCTGAAGAACTTGCTGGTGAGCTGATCCGCATTGGGGAGCGGCTTCAATCCCCAGCTCATGACGATCCCGACAATGACGAGCATCGCGGCGCTCATTGGAATAAAGACGAGCATCCATTCCGCGAATGTCACGTCCGGATATCCCTGAGAAACAAACTCCTGCTGCCAGTAGCCGCGGAACACCATGTTGGTCGGTGTTCCCACATAGGTTGAAACACCGCTGGCACTGGCGGCATACGCGATGCTGAGCAGGACCGGGATGGTCAGTTTGCGGATCGTTTCATCCGCGTTTTCCGGGCTGGTCTGTTTCAGGGATTCATGCAGTGTCGACATCAGCGCCAGTCCGATCGGGAGCATCATCAGCGTGGTGGCCGTGTTGCTGATCCACATCGAGAGCAGGCCGGTTGCGAGCATGAACCCGAAGATCATCCGCCGGGGACTCGAGCCGACTCGACTCAACACGTGCAGCGCGATCCGGCGATGCAGATTCCAGCGCTCGATGCCGAGTGCGAGCAGAAATCCCCCCAGAAACAAATAAATCACCGGATCACCGTAGGCGCGACTCACCTTTCCGGCGGGCAGGATGTTGAACAGAGGATACAGCGCGAGGGGAATCAGACTCGTCACCGGAATCGGGATCGGTTCCATAATCCAGTAACTCGCCATCAATGCCGTGATTGCGAGCAGTCGCTGTGCTTCCACTGTCATGCCTGATGGAGTCGGCATCAGGAGCAGAATCAGAAAGAGCACGAGTCCCAGGCCGAGTTTCAGCATCTGCCAGAATCGTTCAGAGCCGGGTTGCGACGAGACGGTTTGATCAGCTGTCATCGAGAGGACCATTCTGGGAGTCGGCAAACAGATGTGAGAGCGCAGGGGGTCAGGGATCAGAGGTCAGGGAGTCCCAGTGGGGGGATTTGACGACGGTGACTGTTCCATCTGGTTTGAGTTCCACGAACATGGCTTCGGTTCCCGGATACTGTTTCAGGATTTCCAGCCCTTTTTCCGGCCCGAGAATTCCGAGCACGTTATCGAGTGCGTCGGTCTGCGTACAGTTGGTGGAGACGACGGTGACCGTTCCCGGCGTGGTCAGTCCGATTCCCGTTCGCGGATTCAGGACATGCGAATATCTCACTCCGTCCAGCTCCAGAAACTGATAGGTGTCCCCCGAAGTGGAGACCGCAGTCCGCTTCAACGTGAGGAGAGTGGGACGATGTTCCGGGGGGGGATTGCGTCCCCGGTCTTCAATCTCGACCGTCCATCCCGGCCGGCCGGGGGGGGGATCTCCGGCATAAATTTCTCCCGCGACAGCAATCAATGCGATGGGGAGTCCATGATGTTCGAGGACACGGAAGGCTTCGTCGGCCCCGTACCCTTTGGCGATCCCTCCGAAGTCGAGCTGCATTCCCGGTTTGAGGAGAGTGGCGGTCTTCTTCTCCGGATCGAGTTTCACAAACTGATAGCCGACCGATTGTTTTGCGTCGTCCAGTTCCTGTGGAGAAGGGAGCTGCTTTTTGCGGCGGGCAATTCTCCAGCGTTTCACCAGGGGGCCGACACTCGCATCAAAGGCCCCGTCCGATATCTCGAAATAGTGTTGCGATTCCTCAAGCATTTTCCATAAATCCGCACTGACCGGAACAGGAGTTCCCGGTGGTTGACGGCAGAACTGATTTAATTCGCTGTCCGGGTCGTAATCGCTCAGGCAACGGTCCAGTTCTTTGAGTCTGGCGTAGGCGGCGTCGGTTCCCTTTATTGCGAGAGCGGGATGGGGGGCATACACTGTCATTCTGACGGGAACACCCATGCGCACCTGAACAAATTCGTGTCGTTCGAGCGGAGTATCTGCTCCCTGGACGGAAACCGATGTGAAGAAGAGGAGCAGCAGAAATGCTCCCGTCATCCTGCCCCAATGGTCTTGATTCACTCCAGGCCGCGTCCGTTTCGTCATCTCTGCACCTGAGTACGAAGACTCTAGTAATGAAGTTTCCAGTTATGACAGTACGTCTTGCACCGTCGACATGGCAAGCATTGTGTTTCTCTTCAGTCTTATCTGCTGCAATGGGCATCGGACCGCTGTTTGCTGAAGACCCGTACCTGCGGGATCCCGCCAGCGAAGCGAAGACCGCCGCGGAGATGAAACCGTACGTTCAGAAGTTCCGTGATACCGACGTGCAGTTTGAAATGGTTCCGATCGCCGGGGGTGAGTTCACCCTGGGGAGTCCGGACGGAGAAGAGAAGCGGAATGATGACGAAGGTCCGCAGCGCAAAGTGAAAGTCTCCCCGTTCTGGATGGGGAAGACGGAAGTCACCTGGGATGAATATGACACCTGGCGGAACAGCCTCGACGAAAAACGTCGCAAGCTGTCGGATCGCCAGCGGGATCAGGTGGACGCCTTCACGGATGCGGTCACCCGTCCGACTCAGGAATACACCGATATGACCTTCGGCATGGGGCATGACGGTTTCCCGGCCATCGGGATGACACAGGCCGCTGCCAAGATGTACTGCGAATGGCTGTCGGCCAAGACCGGGCATTACTATCGTCTGCCGACCGAAGCGGAGTGGGAATACGCCTGCCGCGCCGGAACGACGACTCCGTACTCCTTCGGGAAAGATGCCGAGTCGATCGACGACTACGCCTGGTATTACGAGAACTCGGAGGAGACGTACCATCAGGTCGGCAAAAAGAAGCCGAATCCATGGGGACTCTATGACATGCACGGGAACGTCGCGGAATGGGTTCTCGATCGTTATGACCCCGAGTTCTATGCGACACTTCCGGAAGACAAAGCGGCCGAGTTTCCCGTCGCTGTGCCGGATGGAAAAGAATACTCCCGCGTGGTGCGCGGGGGCTCCTGGCAGGATGATCCGGAACTGCTGAGAAGTGCGGCTCGAGTCGGCTCCACTCCGGACTGGAAGATTCAGGATCCTCAGCTGCCACGCAGCATCTGGTATCTGACCGACGGGGACATGATCGGCTTCCGGGTGGTGCGTCCACTGACTCCACCGACGGAAGAAGAGATCACCAGGTTCAAGCTCAAGACCGACATTCCGGACGATCTCAAAGAACGCTATGCCCGGGAACTCAAAGCCCGTGGAATTGAAGTGGAGTAAACGGGTCCGGCAAGATTGGAGGCCGTGTGAACACAGAATCAGAACGGGCAGCTCGCAGGAGCTGCCCGTTGGGAGATTGTGTTTCGTATTCGTGTTGGAAGCGACCGCTGTTCTGTCTGATTCCACTCTGCATCATGCTGATGGGAAACATTCAGAATGGCGGGCTGACCGCTGCTGAGCCCAATGCTTCGTCTGAAGCAGAGATGAAGCCGTACGAGTTCCGGTTTCGGGATTGCGATGTCCGCTTCAAAATGGTTCCCATTCCCGGTGGGGAATTTCTGCTGGGAAGTCCTGCTGAGGAACCGCATCGCAAAGAGGATGAAGGGCCGCAACGCCGGGTGCAGATTTCCCCGTTCTGGATGGGGAAGACGGAAGTCACCTGGGACGAGTTTGAGCTGTTCAGCATGAAGCTGGACCGCCAGTTCCGGAAGCGGCAGGACCGCCCCCGGGACGAACTCGACAACCTGACGGATGCGGTCACCCGGCCGACCCATATCTATACGGACATGGCGTTCGGCATGGGGCATGATGGTTTCCCGGCGGTGAACATGACCCAGTTCACTGCCAAGATGTACTGCGAATGGCTCTCGGTGCAGACCGGACAGTACTATCGGCTGCCGACCGAAGCGGAATGGGAATACGCCTGTCGGGCGGGGGCCACCTCGGCGTATTCCTTTGGTGATGATCCGGCTCAACTGGACCAGTACGCCTGGAGCTTCCGGAATTCTGACGACACATATCACAAAGTCGGGACGAAAGCCCCGAATGCCTGGGGGCTGCATGACATGCACGGCAATGTCGCGGAATGGGTTCTTGACCGGTACGAACCGCAGTTCTATCAGACGCTCTCTTCGGATCAGTCGGCGCCCTTTCCGTATTGCCGGCCCAATGGACAGGAGTATCCCCGGGTCTATCGGGGAGGATCGTTTTTTGATGAGCCAGCGGAATTGCGGAGTGCGCGGCGCATGGCATCTTCCCGAGACCTGAAAATTCAGGATCCTTGTCTTCCGCAAAGCATCTGGTATCTGACGGAAGGGTTTATGATTGGCTTTCGAGTCGTCCGCCCGTTGACGCCGCCGAGTGCGGAGGTCATTCAGGAACAACGCCTCGGGCCGGATATTCCGGACGAAACGCGAGACGAACTTCTTCGCCAGCAGCGCAAGGCCAAAGAGCTTGAGAAGTCGTCCTGACCTCCTTCTCTTCCCAGGGGAGCAGGGGGCTTGGTCAGTGGCGTCGGCGTCTGGAAGCGGCGTCGTGCCGATCAGTCCATGCGCAGCCACAGGCACTTCAGGTATTCCGATTCCAGGCAGTTGAAGGCGACCGGGTGATCCATGCCGGCTCCGGTTCGCATCAGAATCTGGGGTTTTCGTTCTCCGCAGGCCGCCCGAACGGTGCGAGTGAACTCGTCCATGCTGAAGAGTCCGGAGCAGCTGCAGGTCAGCAGCAGTCCTCCCCGGTCGACGAGTGGGGCCGCGAGCCGGTTGAGATCGAAATACTTTTCCTGACCGTCGACCGCCTCGTCCCGGCTGCGGATCAGTTTGGGAGGGTCGAGGACGACGACATCGAACGTCTTGCCGTTTCGCTGCATGTCCCGCATGTAGCTGAAGCTGTCGGCATGCACGAACTTGATATTGCTCAACTTGTTGAGCTGCGCATTCCGTCGGGCAAGCTGAATGGCCTCTTCATCGAGATCAACGGCGGTGACGCTCGAGGCTCCGGCGAGGGCGGCATTCAACGAGAATCCCCCGCTGTAAGAACAGAGATCCAGAACCGATTTTCCTTTGCAGAAGTCACGGAGCCGAACCCGGTTTTCCCGTTGATCGCAGAAGAACCCGGTCTTGTGTCCGGCGGACGGGTTCAGTTCGTACTGCACTCCCTGTTCCTGGATCTGGACTTTCTCGGGAGCCCTGGGACTGGAAAAGCCGTCGATCAGAAACCCTTCCTGTTCGAGCGCCTGCGGACCGGGGCGGACGATCCAGTGTTTCAGATGCAGTGATGCGGCGAGTGATTGCGCGATCGCTTCCGCACGCTGAAACATTCCGAGCGTGAACGCCTCGAGAGACAGCACCTGATCGTAGCGGTCGATGACCAGCCCCGGCAGGAAATCTCCTTCGGCGTTGATGACACGATAGGCATTCGTGCCGGCGTCGAGATTCAGCTGCCGCCGGGATCGCGTGGCGAAGTCGAGCCGGTCTTTCCACCAGTCCATGCTGGTCGGCGGTTCGTTCCAGCTCAGGATCCGCACGGTCGCTTCCGCGCGGGGATTCCAGATTCCGTATCCGACCGCTTCCCCGTCAACCGTCTCGACCTGTACGAGATCACCGTGCCGGGCGGAGGCATCGACATGGGTGATCCGCTTTCTGTAAACCGTCGGATGGCGTGTCTCGGACCGGATTTTGACGATCGGAATTTCGGCATCCGGCGCGAGGGTGAGTCCACGTTGAACCAGCAGTGACGGATCGAGAGGAAACTTCGGTTCCTTGTCCCGCCGCTTGGCATTGGGGTGGCGGTTGTCCGGGCGTTCAGGTCGCTGACGGTATGGTTTCGGCACGGAGGAATTCCAATGAAAAAGTCGTCGATGCGTCAGGACTCGGAATCGGTCAGGTGGAGAGGATTTGAATTCCACCAGTCAGCGGAGTGCGATGCGGCAATGAGCCCATTGCCCGAAATTCTCTTCCACCTTGATGGTGATCGCGGAGAGAGAACGGGTGTCGAATCGCTGCAGGGCTTCGGTTCCAATCCAGTCGGCAATCAGTTCGACCGTCGTCTGTCTGATCGGAAGCAGGATACATTCTTCACGCGGGAACACCCATCGTCGGTCGGCGTATTTCACTTCGATTTCCCGATCCTGCACATCCACGTGAATCTCAGGGTGGTGCAACGGTAACAGCATGCGATGGTCCAGCGCGTCACAGACCCGTTGCAGTTCATCACGCAGGGCGATGAAGTCAAAGACAAATCCATTGCCGTCCAGCGGACCTTCGACGGTCGCGGCCAGGCGGAAATTGTGCCCATGCAGCCGTTCACAGAAATCGCCGATGGTGATGAAGTGTCCGGCGGAAAACACCAGGTGATCCTTCGTGACGTCCACGGAGAAGGAACGGGTGGTCGCGGTGTCGGCTGTCATGGTGTTCCGTCTGTGTCCGGAAGGGAGTGGAAGAGGTCCAGTGTCGCCGGGACGGTCCATTGCCGGTCCCGCAGGACGACATAGAGGATTGCGGCGATCAGGTCTGCCGTGGTTCCGGGATTGCGGCGATGCCCATCCTGTCGCAACCACTGATCGAGTGCAAGCCGTTGCGGCTGTGCGGCCGGGGACGGCCAGCCGTGAGAGAGGACCTGCCGGGCCCGACGCTGCGATTCCAGGGCGATCTCAGGACCGCATTTGCGGGCGATCAGGGAATCCGGAAATGTCGACATCAATTGCAGCTGGGTGCTGATGACGGCCGTTTCCCAGTCCTGCCCGCCGGTGACGGCCTGCAGGAAGGTCTCGCGTCCGATGCCGAGGACCTCACGATATCCGTTGGTGTACTGGCGGGCGATGAGATCCCGATCGGCGGCCAGGCTCATGGCCTCCCGGAGCGAGCAGAGGGGAGCCTGCTGCACATCCGCCTGGCGGGATGTGCCCAGTCCGCCGGGCTGCGCCAGGCAGATCGCTTCGAAGACCAGTCGGGCATCGTCCTGAGTCAGGGACTCCAGCACGGCGGGGAGCCCCTGCTGGCAGTCAGTGCCTGGGGGAATGGCGGCCAGCGGCGCCAGGAGCAGAATCATCCCTAGATTGGTATTCGTGCCGACGGCCTCCCGCGTCGCGACGACAGAGGCCCGCACCGCGGCGCCGATTCCCAGTGCAGGAGTTTCAGCGAGGAGGGGAGCAATCGCGCCTGCCGACGTCTGGAAATCTTGGTAGGTCACATCGTTGAAGTCCGCTTCGGGGTGGACGTTTCCCGGCTTTCTGGCGCGGCATTCCAGAAGACAGGCGGCGCGGATCAGATCGGCAGAAGAAAGCGACATGTGCCCGGTGCGAATCAAAGAGAAGGGTTTGCCGGTGTGACGGGGGGCGGCGGAGTCCGAACCGCTCAGGGGGCTTCGGTCGGGAAAGGTCAGACGCAGGGGAGAGAGTGTCTTTCCCCTGCGTCTGAACGGAATCCTTCTGGCACGCTTCGGTGAGCGGAATCAGGATTTTTTCAGATTGCGAACGACTTTGGCCACTTCGGCGCTGTCGGTCTCGGGATTGGCACTTGGATTGACATAGGCGATCTTCCCCTGCGGGTCGATGACGAACGTCCAGCGCTTGGTGGTGGTGTGCCGGGTAAACTGTTCGTCTTTGCCATCCACTGCAAACGTCAACGTCTTCTCCCCGGGAGTGCTGGGGACGCCGAAGGCTTTGGCGACATTCCCTTCGGTGTCGGCCAGCAGTGTGTAGTTGAGTTTGTGAGCTTTCTTGAACAGCTTGTGGCTGGCGACGTCATCTCCGCTGACTCCGATCACTTCGATGTTCAGGTCTTTCAGGTCTGACATGTCATCGCGGAACTTGCAGGCCTGCTTCGTGCAGCCGCCGGTCATGTTTGCCGGATAGAAGTAAACCACGACGGCTTTCTTGCCGACGTGGTCGGTCGATTTCCATTCCGCACCGGTGTCATCCTTCGCCGAAAATTCGGGGGCGGTGTCACCGACTTTGATCGCGTCCATTGCATCACTCCGGTTGCCGAGAAGACAGAACAGTCCGATTGCCGCGCATGCCAGTACTCGCATGAAATTCTCCCTGAAATGACTCTTGCTCGCTTCGGATTGAAGCAGGTGTTTCTGTATCTTGAGGATACGTCGCCATCTCTGCGGTGTCCAGCAGTGCATGCGGCGGAAACAGGCAGGGTTTGCCATGGCAATGGTATAAGAAGTGCAAGGAGAGATGGTGCGGTGATCCAAGGAGCTTTCTCCAAGCAGGTTGGAGGAAGTCATTTTGCAGGAGGAGAACTCGGTCCCCGGGATGGTTGGATGGGGCATCTGCCTGGAGCGTTTTTATAAAACATGTCAGACGTCCTGCCACGCGGGCACCAGCGTTTCATCCATCGAAACGCGCGCTACGCGGGCACATGATAGACCAAACTGGTCTAGGGATTGAGAGCGGTTTGCTCGACGCCCTGTCCGCGCAGGATCCGTTTCGATTGAGGAAACGCCGTGCGAGGAAGCGCTGTCGGGCGTCCGGGGCGCGTCCCGTTTGCAGGGGGATCCTGCAGGCGGAATCGACTCCCAGCGGGAAGCAATGTCCGGGGGTGTGAACATCATGACAGAGGGAGGAAATTCGATGGATACCAAACGGGATGCCCTGGTCCCAGTCTATCAGACGTCTGATCTGGGGCGCGCCGAGGTGGTTCGGCTGGCGTTGGAAAACGAAGGAATCCGGTGCGCGCTGGAGAATGAACTGCAGGCCGGATTTTCCGGAGTTCTGCAATGCCGATTGTTCGTCTTTGAGTCAGATGCCGCAGTTGCCAGAAACCTGATTCAGCAGCATGAGCCGGTGTCATCAGAAGACTTCGTTGAGAGTGGATCCTGACGAACGGTGTCGCAAATCGGCGAGGCGGACTTCGTTGAAAGAACAACGTCAAACAGGCCCCGCATGCGGGGCCTGTTGTGCGGATTTCAGTCTGTGACTTCGGTCTGTCGATGCTGGTCTATGCCAGGTCGCGATCTTCAAAGAGCAGGAATCCGACCATGATCATCGCGGTGACGTAACACAGGCAATAGATCCCCGCGAGCCCGATGTATTCCGGCGCGATGACTTTTCCGGTGGAGACGGCCGCGGAAATGTTGAAGTTTTCCAGCGTGGGAAGAAACGTCGCGAAGACGCGGGCGAAGAACCGGACGAACTCACTCTTCACTTCCGATTGCGCCAGAATCGGGGTCAGGTGACCGATCACGAACAGTGCAAAGCAGGTCAGCACGTTCATCATCATTGGGACCCGGGTGGAGATGGCGACGCTGACGGCCGTCATGACGGCCACTTCCATGGAGATCAGTGTCAGTCCCGGAAAAATCTGTCGGGCGACTTCGAAATAGACCCGGTTCAGGGCCGGGTACTGAAACGGCAGCCAGCTGACCGATCGCATGTACACCAGCGGCGACTGTTCCTGAGAAGACTCTTTCTGATCGTAGTGGAATTTGTAGTAGGTCAGGAAGAAGAAGACGATTCCCAGGATCGCGATCATGATCAGGGCCGACTGAAAAATTCCGACATACTTTCCGAACACAAACTGACGGCGATTGATCGGCTTGGAGAGCAGGGTCATCGCGGTTTTCCCCTCGATCTCGTCGGCGACGCTCACGCTGGCGGTCCAGATGCAGTGCAGCAGGGCGCAGATCAGGACGGTCGCCAGTCCGCAGTCGATGTACATTTTGGTGTCGTCTCCCAGCGAGAAGAACGGCACCCAGACGTTCACGGTGATCACCGCCAGGCCGAGCGCGGTCATCAGCAGAAAGACCGGCTGGCGAACCGCTTCCTTGGTCGTCGCCCGGGCAATCACGCCGGACCGTGTCACATAATTGATCAGAATCAGCAACGGGACAAAGATCGCGTACCCGATCAGCAGCGGCACGTAAGGCTGGCGGATCTCGTCGACGGTTGCTTGTGCCAGTAACAGGACCGGAAAGGCCAGATCCCCCATATGTCCCTCGCTGAATAGATGGCTGAATGAGATGTCGATGGCGGAGATGACCGCCCGAATGATCTGCCGCCGCAATCCTGCTCACGGGACAGACTTCAGAAAAGACACTGTACCGCTCACCGGAACCTCGTTCAATTCACCACGTTGGTCGGATCCGGAATTGCCGGTGAGAGCCGATCCAGGCGTGTGCAGAGAACTCGTAAACGGCACAGGAGTGCGGTCGGGCGGGAAAACGCCGTCACTTCCGGCGGAGAAGCCGGTCATTCGCTGCTGAGCACTTCGGCGGGCCCGGCAGAGGACGGCCCCCCCGGACACCGGTGGACTCTCCGATTTCACGGAAAGTTCATCCGACCGGGCCTGCGGTCTCCCGGGATTCTGACGGTCAGGGGGCGGACGAATTGGTTTTCCCGCTCCAACCCGATAGAAACAGGGGAGTGGGATGACGACGTACGGCGGTCAGCGTGTCTGTCATGCAGACCGTTGAGGCAATTCGACGGGGCGTTATGAAACAGCTGGTTCTTTTATTTGTGGCGGGGGGGACGGGATCGCTGCTGCGGTTCTGGTGCGGAACCGCGGTTCAGCGCGGGGTGGGGGGGAGTTTTCCGATTGGAACACTGGTCGTGAACCTGTCAGGCTGTCTGATCTTTGGGCTGATCTGGGGGGCGGGGGAGTCCCGACGCTGGATCAGTGAGGAGACCCGGTTGATTCTACTCTCCGGCTTTGTCGGCGCATTCACGACCTTTTCCACGTTCGCCTACGAAACCCAGTCACTCGCGCGGGACGGCGACTGGCTGGGGGCGATCGGAAGCGTCGCGGTCCAGGTGATCTGCGGGGTGTTGCTCGTCGCCGGAGGGATCTGGGTCGGCCGTCTGCTCTGATCCGGAGACGCCTGGCCCCATCAGGCGGGCCAGAGAGAGTCTCTGGGGGACTGCGGGTTCCGCGCGGCGAACTGTTCCAGGAGAGAGCGGGACTCGTCGTCCAGTCCTTTCGGGGGAACGATTCGGATCAGCACGAACTGGTCTCCCCGACTGCCGGAGCGGGGTTCGATCCCTTTCCCTTTCAGCCGCAGTTTGGCTCCTGAGGGGGTTCCGGCGGGAAGGGTCATCGTGACGAGGCCGTCCGCCAGCGTCGGGACATCGAGCCGGGTGCCGAGTGCCGCTTCCGTCAGGGTGACGGGAACTTCCACCTGAATGTTGTTGCCGTCCCGTCGAAAATAGGGATGGGGCGCCACGCGCACCGTGACCCGCAGGTCTCCTGCCGGCCCCCCTTGTTCGCCCGGTTCCCCCTGCCCGCCGAGCCGCATCGTCTGGCCGTCGTCGATGCCGGCTGGAATTTTGAGCCCCAGTGTGTCCCGCTTGCCGTTCCGTTCGACGGTCAGGTCGAAACTCCCGCCGAGAGCCGCGGTCTGGAACGGAACCTGAATGGTGGCGGTCAGATCGTTCCCCCGTTCCGGGCGCGGAGCAGGGCGGCCCCAGCCGGAGGTCCGACCCCCGCCGAACATGCCTCCGAAGAGCTGTTCCAGGTCCACGGCTCCCTGCCCGCCGAACAGGTCGCGCAGATCGACATCGACCGGACCGCCACTTCGGAAGGGATTGCCTCCACCCCCGCCGTGAGGACTCTGTCCGTCTTTGAAATGTTTCCAGTTGGAACCGAACTGGTCGTACTTTTTTCGCTTCTCGTCATCTCCGAGCACGTCGTACGCTTCGGCGGCCTCTTTGAAGCGTTCGGCCGCGGCCGGATCATCCTTTTTCGCATCCGGATGATTCTCACGGGCGATCTTTTTGAACGCCTTGCGGATCTGTTCTGGTGTCGCGTCCCGGGAGACTCCGAGGGCCTGATAGTAGTCTTTCTGTGGCATGTCGGAATCTTATCCGGCGCAGCGGTCGTCGGGGAAGGATGATTCAGGCCGGAAATTCCCTGAGACGGAATTCCTGAACCGTTGCCGTCGTTCCCGGTTTGCCGGTGCGGAATGGTCAGGGGGTAGAGATCAGAGATCAGAGATCAGGGGTCAGGGGTCAGGGGTCAGGGGGGCAGGGAAGACGGGGGAAGTTTTGAAGTTGCTTTGAGCGGGCTGGATCGGTGGACGGAAGTGGACCGCCGTTAATGGGAATCGTCTCCCCTGGCATCCTGAATCCGTGCTCAGTCCTTCCCAGTTTGTCCCGCTGAGGGTGAAAGTGGATCGGAAATGCAGGACTTTCCCCGTCTTTTCTGCCCCCTGCATCCTGACCCCTGAATCCTGATCCCTCCCCCCTCGCCATTCTTTGCTGGCAAACTGGGAAGTACTGGTGCTGCATTTTCCCGTCGGCACTGCTGCCAGAGATTCATCAATCTGCTCTAATGGATGGTCGTCGACGGGCGGGGGGATCCTCATCCCTGTTTGCTGCGGTTCTGTGATTTGGCGTTTTTCTGTTTGCGACGGGAGTGCGTGGGTATGGGTGTGTTTCTCGGAATCGATATCGGCACCAGTGGGACCAAGACACTCGCGATTCGAGAAGATGGCACGATTCTCGCTTCCGCGACACGGGAGTATCCGCTGTCGACTCCTTACCCCGGCTGGTCGGAGCAGAACCCGGAAGACTGGTGGAGCGCCGTGGTAAGCAGCGTTCAGGGGGTGCTGCACACGGGGGGGATTGCTCCGGCCGACGTCAAAGGCATCGGGCTGTCAGGGCAGATGCATGGGAGTGTCTTCCTGAACCGGCAGCAGCAGGTCATCCGCCCGGCGCTGCTCTGGAACGATCAGCGAACCACGCGCGAATGTGCTGAAATTGAAGAACGGGCCGGCGGTCGCAAGCAATTGATTGAGCTGGTCGCCAATCCGGCGCTGACCGGGTTCACGGCTCCCAAAATCCTCTGGCTGCGCAATCAGGAACCTCAGCACTTCGAACAACTGGCGCAGGTCCTGCTGCCGAAAGATTACATCCGCTTCCGCCTGACGGGGGAGTATGCGACGGAAGTCAGCGACGCCTCCGGAACACTGCTGCTGGATGTTCGCAATCGCTGCTGGAGCCGGAAACTTCTGGAGCTGTTGGAACTGGATCCGGCACTGCTTCCCAGGGTCTACGAATCGGAAGAAGTCAGCGGCACGTTGACGTCGATTGCCTCGGAGCAGCTGGGACTTCCGGTCGGGGTTCCGGTCGTTGGCGGGGGGGGAGATCAGGCAGCGGGGGCCGTCGGCAACGGAATTGTGTCCCGGGGAGTCATCTCGGCGACACTTGGAACCAGTGGTGTCGTGTTCGCCCATAGCGACGACGTGCAGATCGATCCGGACGGCCGCCTGCATACCTTCTGTCATGCCGTGCGCGGGAAATGGCATGTCATGGGATGTGTGCTGTCCGCCGGGGGAAGTCTGCAATGGTATCGGAACCAGCTGGCCGCGTCAGAACGGGCAACGGCAGAGGCCATGGGAATCGATCCCTACATTCTGCTCTCTGACGAAGCCGCGCAGGCCCCCGTCGGATCGGAAGGGCTCTTTTTCCTGCCGTACCTGACGGGAGAGCGTTCCCCGTTGAACGATCCGCACGCCCGTGGTGCCTGGATCGGGCTGACCTGGCGGCATGGACGCCCGCACCTGGTCCGTTCCGTCATGGAAGGAGCGACGTACGCGATGCGCGACTGTCTCGAAGTCACAAAAGAAATGCAGATCCCCGTGGACGAAATTCGGGTATCCGGCGGCGGAGCACGCAGCCCCTTCTGGAAACAATTGCAGGCGGACATCTACGGGCAGCCGGTTGTCACCATTAACGCCGAACAGGGCCCGGCCTATGGTGTGGCGCTTCTGGCAGCTGCCGGAACCGGGGCTTACAAGGATGTGGTGGAAGCCTGTCAGGCGACCATTCGAGTGGTCACCCGCACTGCACCCGTCGCCGCGGCGCAGGCTCGATATCAGCAGGCGTATCCGATTCACCGGAAGCTGTACCAGTCGTTGAAGGGGGACTTCCGGACCATCAGCGATTTTGTCAGTGAGACCTGAGTATCATCTGTCACCCGTGCCGGAAATCGAGGGCTGCCAGGATTTCCGGAGGGAGTTTTTCGGTGAAACGGAGTAATCACTACGACACGGCCTTCGAAGAACTGCTGCGACGGTTACGGCGGCCGTATGTCTCGGTGAATGAGACGAAACGGGCACTGCTGCAGGAGGCGTCATTGAAGTCGATGGATTTCATTGTCACGTCGCAGCATGCCCAGACGCTGCTGGTCGATGTCAAAGGGAGGCGCCTGGCCCCCCGTTCACGTTGCTGGGAAAACTGGGCGTCCGAAGATGACATTCGCAGTCTGACGCAGTGGGAGCAGGTCTTTGGATCCGGAAGCCGGGGGACATTGATCTTCGCCTACGACGTGACCGCTCCGCATGCCGTCCAGCAGCATGATCTCGCCTGGGAGTTTCAGGGACGCTGGTATGCGTTTTATGGAATCTGGGCACAGGATTACGCTCAGGCGATGAAGTCCTGTTCCCCTCGCTGGAAGACGGTCGATTTACCGCACTCCGAATTCCGGCGGTTGCGCTGGCCGCTGCTGGATGTTCTGTGAGAGGCTTTTTGCGTATCATGTCGTTGCCCGCCACGGGGGGGGAATCGTTGCAGGGCACGATCGTTGCGATGTGATTCACGGATGCACCAGATGTCTTTCACAAACCGTCACCAGCTGATCGCCGGAATCGGAAGCCTGCTTCTGGTCGGGGCCGTGTGTCTTGCGGATGTTTCCGCTCAGGATGCTGCCGCGCCTCCGGCTCCTCCCGCCGCGCCTGCCTCCCCGGTCACCCGACCGATGTGGCTCGATGGGGCGATGACTGTCTGCATGGTCGGGCTGGGGCTGTTCGTCGTGGTTCGGAACAGCCGTCGTACGTGAGTGGCTCTCGCATGTTCGCTCTCTTCCTGGTTGTGCTGACCCCTGCTGCGTCGACTGCCGGCCGGAGCTTGCCATTCGGCGGAGCGGCGCTGTGACACCGATGCGACTGGCCATCACCGGCATCGGGATGGTGACGCCGTGGGGGCTGGACCGGGACCGTTCCTGGCAGGGACTCCTCTCAGGGAAGAGTGCGATTCGCTGGTTGTCGACGTTCAGGTCAGGCACGTATTTCGGTGGGGAAGTGCCGTGTCAGACCGAACCGGAAGGACGCTTGATTTCCTTCGCACGTCGCGCTGCCGCTCAGGCCGTTCAGCAGTCAGGACTGGCTCCCGGGGAGTTACAGACTGCCGGTTGTGTTTTCGGAACGAGCAAAATTGAAATGACCGGCTTCGACCGCCTGGCGGAAAATTTCGCAGGGGGGGGAGTGGAACCGGATGGAGAGACCGTCTGGCGTGTTCTCTCTCCCAGTGGAGCCGCAGCAGCGGTTGCACGGGACTGGGGATGCGAAGCCGCGCTGCTCTGCCCGGTGGCGGCCTGTGCCACCGGACTGGTCAGTCTGTTACGGGGAGCCGATCTCATTCGGTCGGGGCACTGTCCCGTGGTCATTGCCGGGAGCGCGGATGCCGCATTGCATCCGGGATTACTGAATTCCTATCGCCGGTTAGGCGTGCTGGCCAGACCGGGGGACGATCCTGCCGGTTGCTGTCGACCGTTCGATCGAGACCGCACCGGGTTCGCGGTGGGAGAAGGGGGGGCCAGTTTCGTTCTGGAAGACTGGAACTATGCCCGCGCGCGGGGAGCCACTCTGCTCGCGGAGTTCGTCGGTGGAGAGCTGGGGTCTGACGTGTCCGGTCTGACGAGTGTCGATGCGAGTGGGGACGCACTGGCTGCGGTCGTCACCCGGCTGTTGCGACGTGTTTCCATGACGGCAGAGGAAATCGATTGTGTCAGCCTGCACGGAACGGCGACCCGCATGAATGATGAGGCGGAAGCGGCAGCCATGCGAACTCTCTTTCAAGGGTGCAGAAACCGGCCGTTTGCCTTTGGTCTCAAGGGGGCGATCGGCCATCTGATGGGCGCGGCCGGTGCTGTCGAAGCGGCCGCATCGGTCCTCAGTCTGGAGCGTCAGACGCTATTGCCGACCTGCAATGTGGGGGAACCGGACGGCGAACTGGGAGTGACGTTGTCGAAAACCGCCAAGTCGCAGTCGCTCGATACGATTCTCAAGGTCTCACTGGGGTTCGGCGGACATGTCGCAGCGGGGATCTTCCGCCGGGTGGAGAGGATTTCAACACAGAGTCACTCGCCTCCAGATCACAGGCACTGAGCACACAGAGAAAACCCATTCAGGGAAAATGAATCGGCGTCAAGCCGATCAAAGACCTGCCCCCTCATCGAATGTCTCCGTGTCCAATCCTCAACTCTGAACCCTCTCAACCCCCGTCGACCTCCACATGCTCTGAACTGATCACACCGTCCCGGTCGTCCGTCAGGTTGAAGTAATACACGGTCGTTCCTTCCGGGATTTCTGCGGAGACGGTCGAGCCTTCGATCGTCGCCGGGATTGCGTCCCATTTGCGGTCCTGCCAGCGGCCGGTCTCTTTTGTCAAATTCAGTTCCGCTTTGACGATGGGGACGGGAGAGGTGAAGGTGACGCTGGCGGTTCGATTCGTCTGAGACGGTGATGTCAGTCGGGCCAGGGGAGCCCCTTGATTGACGATACTGTCCGCGAAGAGATGAATCTCTTTCGGGTTTTCTCCCGCTCCCCCGTGACCATGCGGCATGCGGAGGCGAATGCACAGGGTGCGTTCGCCGGTCGGCAGGCGGTAAGACTTCTGCAGTGCGTTGAGTGTGTACGCGAAATCGTTGCTGCCGGTGACCCAGAGGATCGGCATGCGTGCGTCCGGGAGGAGGACGGAGGGGTCCCACCAGGCCATCCAGCGGGGACCTTTGTCGGGGCCGAGCGATTCGATCTGGGGGGCGAAACCATGTTCGTTCGTGAATCCGCAGCCATAGACCGGAACGGCGAACTTGAAACGAGAGTCGACCCCGGCGGCAAGGCAGGTCAGATATCCTCCCCAGGAAATTCCGGTGATCCCGGTCCGATCGGGATCCACTTCCGGCAGGGACCGCAGCAGGGAGTGGGCGAGGATGACATCCGCGACGGCGTGATAGGTCCACTGATCTTCGGGAGCGTCGTCCATCTGGTCCCAGCCCCCCCAGCCCGGAGGTCCGGAGTGGTCGTGCCGTTTCCATTTCTGCGGAGTTTCCCGAATCGGGATTCCGCCACAATTGTCCATCGCAATCGCGGCGTATCCCCGGCTGGTCCAGAGTTTCACCCAGGCTTCAAACGCGGTTCCTCCCCCTCCATGCACCAGGACGATGCCGGGGACTTTGGTTCCCTGGGGAACATCGGGCAGTCCCACCCAGGCGAAGACACGGGTCGGTTTTCCGCGATAGGGAAGTCCCTCATAGAAAATCGCCCGTAACCCGTCGGCCTGTGGTTCGGTTGCCGGAAAGGTTTGGGGAGGAACCGATAAGGGGGGCAGATCCCAGACGGGGCGGCCCGGAATCACCGGGGGAGTGCGTTCCTGAGCGTGGAGGCCGTGCGAAATGTTCAGAAAAAGAACATTCAGAAAAAGAACACTGTTCAGGATGACAGCGCAGCGGAAATGTGGGGAAAACATCTGTTCTCACAAAAACCGGAAGAATTGGGTTGGATCACGCATTCGGCTTGCTCATTTATAACAGATTGACTAAGACGTATCGGTGATATTGACCATTTGCCCGAAAGGAGTTGGGAAAATGTTTCGTAGGTTTTGCATCCTGATCGTCACCTGGGGGATGGTGTTTCTCGGGGGAAGTGCTGTTTTCGCCCAGCCCGCGACCGAGCTGGAAGCCCTGAAAGATCAGGCGGATGCCGCCTATCGAGAGCGGGATTTTCCCAAGTCGATTCAACTCTGTAATCAAGTGCTTGGGCAGGCCGCCACGGATCACGTGGCCCTGTATCTCCGGGGAAGCAGCCGGGTTGAACTGGGCATTGCCGTCGGTGATGTCGAACAGGTTCGCCAGGGAATTGCGGATGCCCGTGAAGCGATCAAGCAGGAAGGAAACGGCAAGGCCGAATACTACCTGCCCTACATTTACGGCATGAGTCATCTGGCGGCACTCGAAGGCAAAGTGGTGCATGCCCAGACCGCCCGGACCGTTGCGGATTCCGTGCTGGATCGGGAAGACCTCACTCCGGCCCAGCGTGCCAATCTCTACTATCAGCGCGCCCAGGCGAACATGCAGCTGCGGGATTTTCCCGCCGCGGAAACGGACCTGGGGGAATCGCTCAAACTGGATCCGAAACATCTCGCCGCATTGATGATGCGGGCCGATCTGACTGCCCGATCCAAGACTCCTTCCGAAGCGTACACGGCATACTCCCAGGTGGTGGAGCAGTTCCCGGATAATCCACTGACGTACAACAATCGGGGGATGTTCCTGCAGTCACAGGGGAAAGTGCCGGAAGCGCTGGCGGATTTCGCCAAGGCGATTCAGGTCGATCAGAATTTCATTCCCGCTCACATCAATCGTGGGTATGCCCTGCTGGAGAGTGGAGATTCCGCTGGTGCGGAAGCGGCGCTGACTCAGGTGCTCACCATGGATCCCAAGCAGATCGGTGCGATCAGCCTGCGGGGAGCGGCCCGTCTGAATCAGGGAAAGACGGCCGAAGCGCTCGCCGATTACCGGCAGGTGACGGCTCTGGTTCCGCAGAACCCGATGGCATTTGCCGATCTGGGATTCGCTCAGTTTTTCACACAGGATTTCGCCGGGGCACTGGCCTCGTTCAATGCCGCTCTGAAGATTGAAAACAAGATGCGGTTTCTGCTCCCCTGGAAGCTCGCCTGTGAAATGCGACTGCAGCAGATCGACCTGCCCAGTTATCAGGAGATTCTCGCCAAGCCGGAAGAATCCCGGGACTGGGTGGATCACCTGCTGCTGTTCCAGCTGGGGAAACTGGATGCCACGCAAATGCTCAAAGGGGCCGGGGCAAATCCCGACACCCATGCCCGGGATGCCCAGTTGTGTGAAGGGTACTACTTCATTGGGGTGGAGTTGCAGCGTCGGTCCCGTGGCAGTGATGCTCAGGCGTATTTCAAAAAGGCGATTGAGAAGCCGCTTCCCAAACTCTCCGCATTCCGGGGAGCAAAGATTGCTCTCTCTCAGCCCTAAGACCATGGCCGATCCCGTACTACGGCCCCGCTGAATACGAACGTCACCAGCAACCTCGAGAGTTCACTCTCGAGGTTGCTGTCGTTGAGGGACTCGATCCTGAGCAATCGTTGTCGGGCGGAATTCTGCAGGGATTTTCGGATTCCGCCTGAAAATTCCTGCGACTCCAAACAGCCGTGCCATCTAGCTGTCACTGTCGTCGCGATAAGACCCTCACGGCAACTGGAGTGGGTTGTCGGGTTGCCGTCTTCAGGAATGCGGCAGCAGTGATTCCGGTCAGCAGCCATCGCATGACGTTCCGGCAGAGTCGGGCGTCTGGTGCGCTGTTCCGGAACCGAATGGATTCGGTCCCCGACGAGGTGGAAGTGATGGCAATCGAATTGAAGAAGGCACCAGGCCAGGAGGGGCTGATGGTGCAGGCTGGCGGCACGGTCAGCAAGATACTCCCGTTGTCATGTCCTGTCTGCCAGAGCGGGCTGAGTATTGTTGCCGGACTGTGCGGAAACCGACTGGTGCAGGCGATCCTGTTGCAGTCACAGCGGATCGGCGCGGAATTGGAATGCAGCGCCTGCGGAATGCGTTGTGTCCTCCATCGCCAGTCCACACTTCAGGCGGGCCGGGGGGTGTCCGGGCTGAAAATCCCGGATGAGAGTGGGGAGTTCGATGACAATCACGACCTGCTCTCTGACCTGATGACTTCCTGACGCTCTTCCATCAGAGTGGTCTTTTTCCATGGAAATCCGAAATTCGAAGCACGAAATTCGAAACACATTCAAAAGATCCATCACCCAGACAGACCGTCAGAGGGTTTTGAATTGGAAATCTTCGAATCTGTTTCGGATTTCGAATTTCGTGCTTCGCGGCCACATGATCGACCAGGCTGGTCGAGACCAAACGGGTCGTGCTGAGTTGCCGGAGTGTTCCGCGACGACTCCAGGGGAGCGGTCTCTCAGGCGGGGATGTCCCCTTGGGTCCATTCCAGGTCGACCAGTCGCCAGGCGGTTCCTCCGGGATTCTGATTCTTCAGCAGTTCCGGAAGACGGTGTGCCCGGACGTTGTCGTAGCAATGCAGAACGGCGAATCGTTTGAGTGACGCCGGGATGCCGACGGCGGTGAAGCCGGCGTGTCCGGTGGCTGGATACGGTCCACCATGATTCATCGCCGGACTGACGGCGACACCCGTCGGCATCTTGTCGTTCAGCAGGCGTCCGACCCGCTGACGCAGGACCGGTTCCAGCCGGTTGTAGAGTTCGTCATCTTCGCCGGTGGTGCTGGTGTACAGGCAGCCGGTGAGGCCTCCTTCCAGTTGGCGGGTGATCGCTTCCAGTTGATCATCATCCCGGGCGACAACAATCAGCGCGGCGTTTCCGAAGGCTTCCGTCTGTAATCCAGACGGGTTTTCCAGAAACTCGGCCCCACTCACACGGAGCAGTGTGTTGGAGTAGCAGTAACGGGAAATGTCGACCGGTTCGGCACCGGTCACGACCGTGGCTCCGGCCCGTTGCAGTGCAACGATTCCGGCCCGCAGGTGAACTTCAGTTCCTTCTCCGAGCAATGTTCCGACCGGTGCGGCGGCAAACTTGTCGGCGACGGCCCGTAGAAATGGTTCCGTGAAGGGGCCTTCCGTGAGCAGCACCAGACCGGGGTTCGTACAGAACTGACCCGTTCCCATCAGAGCACTCGTTGCGAACTCCGTGGCGAGGGCATCGAGTCGTTCCGTCAGAGCTCCGGGAAGCAGATAGACCGGATTGACGCTCGAGAGTTCTGCGTAGAACGGTTTCCCTGCCTGATCTGCTGCCGCTTTCAGCAGCAGGCCGGTGGATCGTCCTCCGGTGTATCCGCTCGCTCCAATCAGGGGATGGGAGACCAGTTTTGCGCCGTCGTCATGTCCCGTCCGGTAAATCAGCTGGACAAATCCTGCCGGCATTCCCGTTGCCTGTGCGGCCCGATGTGCTGCTTCGGCAAACAGTCGCGTCGTTTCCGGGTGCGACGAATGTCCCTTGGCGATCACCGGGTTTCCCGCGGCGACCGCTGCTGCGAAATCTCCCCCGGCCATCCCGTTGAAGGCAAACGGAAAGTTGTTGGGGCCGAACACGACGACTGGACCAATGGGAGCGAACTGGGAGCGGATATTCGCTTTTGTGTCGATGGTCGCCTGGCGCCATGATCCGTCCCGCGCGGCCACGGCTGCCTGCCGCAGTTGATTGACGGTGCGGGGGAGTTCGACATCCTTCAGGCGGGGAGAGACGGGCAGGGCCGTTTCCTGGTGTGCGGTTGCGACGAGAGTTTCGGCGTCGGCTTCAATCTCTGTTGCGAAACGCTCAAGAAACGTGGCGAATCGTTCCCCCGGCCAGCTCTGCACTTTTTGAAAGGCGCTGTCGGCCGCCTGAATCGCTTCTTCGATTTCCGACCAGGGGCTGACGGGAAAATCTCCCGGAATCGGTCCCCGCGTCCCCGGATTGACGGCCTGAAAGGATTTTGTTCCTGAAGAGGCACGCCATTCCCCGTTGATCAGAACCTGTTTCATTCTTGCGCTTTCCGTTCTGCTTCGAACGCGTTTTCCATGGAGAGACACTTGACGACGACACCCCGTTCGCTGGTCTCGATCAGATTACTCATCCCATCGGGATGGGTCGACTCTGCATCGAAATTTCTTCGGGACCTCACCGAAGTTCCCGGAGGACCGTGACGCGCAGAGGCCTCCCGGTGTGAATCTCGAACCGTGCTGATTTCCCGGGAGAGATCGTCTACACTCAGGCAGATTCCTCCCCCAGCGGAGGCGTGATTGTCGGGAGTCTTGTGGAACCGTGAGATGACGAAAATTCTGGTGACAGGAGCAGCCGGTTTCATTGGATTCCACGTGGCGAAGAAGCTGCTGGAACGTGGCGATACGATCGTTGGTCTCGATAATCTCAATGATTACTACAGCGTCAGTCTGAAGAATGATCGCCTGAAAGAACTGGCCGCTCATCCCGGATTCCGGTTCGAAAAACGGGATCTCGGCGATCGCGCAGGGATGGAAGAACTGTTTGCCCGGGAACGCTTCGACCGGGTGGTTCATCTCGCCGCACAGGCCGGAGTGCGGTACTCGCTCACGAATCCGCACACTTACGTCGACAGCAACATCGTGGGGTTCCTCAATATCCTGGAAGGGTGCCGGCACACCGAGGTTGGGCATCTGGTCTATGCCAGCAGCAGTTCGGTGTACGGGGCGAATACGGCGATGCCGTTTTCGGTGCATGACAATGTCGATCACCCGTTGAGTCTGTATGCCGCGACGAAGAAGTCGAATGAGCTGATGGCCCATACGTACAGCCATCTCTTCCGGCTCCCGACGACTGGTCTGCGGTTTTTCACCGTCTATGGACCGTGGGGGCGCCCGGATATGGCGCTGTTTCTCTTCACGAAGGCGATCCTTGAGGGGCGGCCGATCGATGTCTTCAACCACGGAAAAATGAAACGGGGGATGACCTATGTCGACGACATCGCCACCGGGGTCGTGCTGACGGTCAATCACATCGCGCAGCCGAATCCGGCCTGGGACGGTGCCAATCCGGATCCCGGGACCAGTGCCGCACCGTACCGGTTGTTCAACATCGGAAAAGATGCCCCGGTGGAATTGATGGAGCTGATCGAAACCCTCGAGCGGGAATTGGGAAAGACGGCCCTCAAGAACTTCCTGGAGCTGCAGCCGGGGGACGTGCCGGAGACGTATGCCGATGTCGAATCCCTCGAGGCCCAGATCGGCTTCCGGCCGGAAACCGATCTGCAGGCCGGAATCCGGGAATTCGTCCGCTGGTATCGGGGATACTATCGCTGATCGCCCACTGATCGCTCACTGATTGCCGTCTGTCTGGCCATCAGCTCCGTTCCTGCAGGGCCCGGCAGGGGTTCTGGCGATCAGCGGGGGGCTGTTCAGGCGAATTCCCTTTTGTCTTTGCGATTTGCTATCCTGCTCCCCTTCTGATTTTGGCCAGACGAGGGTCTGGCGTGCTGAATACCGGGAATTGACGTCATGTCCATTGTTGTCCAGAAGTTCGGTGGAACAAGTGTTGCCACTGCCGACAAGATTCGTGCCGCTGCGGCGCGTGCGATCGCGCTGAAGCAGGCGGGCCATCAGGTCGTGATGGTCGTTTCGGCTCGTGGACACAAAACGGACGAACTGGTCCAGCTGGCCGAGGATGTGTCTGACCGGCCGTCTTCACGCGAAATGGACATGCTGCTGTCGACCGGGGAGCAGGAATCGGTCGCACTGGTGGCGATGGCGATTCACAGCCTGGGAGAACAGGCGATCAGCATGACCGGAGCTCAACTGGGGATTGTGACCGACTCGACATTCTCCAAGGCCCGCATCCGGTCCATCACCACCGAACGGATCCGGCAGCAACTCGACGCCGGAAACATCGTCGTCGCCTGTGGCTTTCAGGGGGTCGACGCGGACGCGAACATCACGACTCTCGGGCGCGGTGGAAGCGATACGACCGCGACGGCGCTCGCCGCCGCACTTCAGGCGGAAGAGTGCCAGATCTTCACGGATGTCGAAGGAGTCTTCACGACCGATCCCCGCGCGGTGGCAGATGCCCGGAAAGTGGACGAAATCTCATACGACGAGATGCTGGAACTCGCGAGTCTGGGAGCGGGGGTCATGCATTCCCGCTCGATTGAATTTGCGAAGAAGTTCCGGGTGCCGCTGCGCGTCCGCCCGTCGTTCAACGACCATCTCGGAACCCTGATTTCCAATCGGACCGAAGATCGGGTGGTCACCGGACTGGCCGTTGCCAGGCAGGAAGCCCGTGTCACACTGGCCGACCTGCCGGATCAACCGGGAGTGATGGCGACGATTTTCACCAACATGGCCGCCCGGAAGATTCCGATCGACATGGTGGTGCAGAACGTGGCCGTCAGCGGCAAGGCGGAAGTGACGTTTACCGTTCCGGAAGGAGATCTTGCCGAAACGCTGACCGCAGCGGAAGGAGCTGTTAAAGATCTGGGTGCCGGATTCGTCCGCAGCGGAACACATGTCTCCAAGGTCTCCGTCGTCGGCAGCGGAATGCAGACGCATCCCGGAGTCGCGGCCCAGATGTTCAAGTCACTGTCGGATGAGGGGATCAATCTGGAAATGATCACCACCGGCGAAATCAAAATTTCCGTACTGGTGGATCGGAGCCGGTGTCAGGATGCCCTGCTGGCGATCCACAAAGGGTTCCAGCTTGAACAGGGAACCGCTGTCGTTCCTTCAATCGGAACCGCGGGGATCGCCACGGCACGTGCCGTGCCACGGGAGAGTGGTGACCTGTTACAGGCCGTCGTCAGTAAACTGGCGAGTATGGAAGATATCGTCGTCAGTGAGGTCCTGCTCGATGAGTCACAGGCCCGCGTGACATTGAACAATATCCCGGATCAGCCAGGCATCTGTACGAAACTGTTCACCGCCGTCGCCAACAGCGGCATCATGGTGGACATGATCGTGCAGAACATCAGTCACAGCGGTCAGGCACAGGTTTCCTTCTCCACGCCACGGGAACAGCTCGCAGCCTGTCAGCAGGTCCTCAACGGCTTGCTGAAGGAATGGAACGGGGCCTCATTGAGCACCGAGCCGCAGATTGCGAAACTGAGCGTGGCCGGAATCGGCCTGCGAACTCATACCGGTGTGGGTGAGAAACTGTTCAGGGCGCTGGGTGACGCCGGTGTCAACATTCAGATGATGAACACCAGCGAACTGCGCATGAGCGTGGTCGTGGCTCCGAGCCAGGGAACGCAGGCGTATATCGCACTGAAGAAGGCCTTTTCACTCGAGTAATCTGTTTCCGATCAGGTTGGTCAAATTGAATCGGCTTTCGGAAACGTGATTCAACGGTCGCCGCATGTTACTGACGCTGCAGTCTGATTCCCTGGCCGAAACCCGGCGGATCGGTCGGGCTCTGGCCGACTGTCTGGACGTCGGAGATGTCGTCGCGCTCGATGGTGATCTCGGCGCCGGGAAGACGCATCTCGTGCAGGCGATCGCCGAGCGGCTGGGAGTGGATGGAGAAGAGGTTCACAGCCCGACGTTCGTCATCATTCAGGAATACGATGGCCGGATCCCGGTCTGTCATATCGATGCGTACCGACTGAATGATCTGGATGAGTTTCTGGAACTCGGTGCCGATGAACTGGTCGGCGGAGAATGTCTTTCGCTCATTGAATGGGCGAATCGGGTCGACGCGGTTCTGCCCCGGGATCGGGTGACGGTGCGGATCTCCGTCTCCGGAGAAACGTCACGAACGCTGGCACTCTCCAGTTCAGGATCCCGCAGTCTCGCAGTGCTCACGGCGCTGGTGCAGGCTCTCTCGGAGTTCTGATTCCGGTGCCGGAAGAGCGCTCGAAGGGAGGGGAATCTGTGCTGTGTCGTCAGGTCGGGCTGTTTCATTCTTGACGGCAATCGAGACCAGCAGCGCCGCACACAGGTTCTGCAGAAGTGCCTGCAGCAGGATCGTCATCAGCACGGCCGGTTCATCCTGAAACTGTGTCCCTGCCAGAACGAGAGCGGCTCCGGTGTTCTTCATTCCGCAGGCCAGGCTCAACGAAATCCGCTCGGCTGGTCCCAGCTTCAAGAGTCTTGCAAAGAACCAGGAGGCCAGCAGCAATACGCCGATCAGCAGCGTGCTGCAGAGCAGTCCCTGAAACACAATCGAACCGCTTTTGATCAGCGGCAGTGCCAGCGACGCGTTGATGTAATTCAGCAGGAGCAGGCAGGTCAGACTCACCCGGCGGAGCCAGCGCACCGACCAGACGATTCCCTGCTTTCGGGACAAGATCCCCACGACCGCTCCGACGACTGTCGGCAGCACGACCCAGAATCCCAGAAACCGGGCAATCTGATTCAAGGGCAGAACCCCATCCAGGGGTGTCGAACCGGACAGGCAGAGTCCGGCCAGTGTCTGCGTCATCCACGGCGCTGTTATGGGAGCCATCACAGTGGCTCCCAGCAGCAGGGCCAGAATCAGCGGGAGATTTCCTCCTCCCAGATGAGTCCAGCCGACCGAGGCATTCGCCACCGGCATCGCCACCGCCAGAATCAACCCCAGGATAATCCCTTCGTTGACTCCCAGCGGAACGGCAATGGAGCCGATCAGCAGCACGGCCAGGAACGGAATCCCCCAGACGGACAGCAGTGAAGCAGGATAGGTTCCCAGTTTCAGCCGTGGCATTCTGGCCGATTCGACGGTCAATCCGGCGCAGAAAAGAAGTCCGCCGAGAATGACGTGTGACAGAGGATTCGGTGCGGTACTGAGCAGCCCGGGAAAGGAAATCGACCGGAGCAGGTTTCCCGGCCCCGGAAAAAAGATCGCCAGCAGGAACACCGCCAGCAGCCAGGCGAGGAAACTGAAGCAGACAGCGCGCGCAGCAGCGACGCGACAACGCTCTGGCGAAGCCGGCGAAGGAATGGATTCAGTATTCTGAAGTGCTTTGTTCACATCAGGTTCGGCATCACTGCCGGGGTTTCTCCGTGCTGCTGGACACCTGTTTCATTGTCGATCAGCGCTCCCGCTTCTCTACTCTGCGGATCACGCGCCCGGAACAGGTCAGGAGATTTCCGGATTTTCACGATTTTTGTGGAAACGGCTCAAAATCGCTGATGTTCGCTGCGACTCGGATCTGGGCCGATTCTGAACTCTTCCGACGAATTTCAGAGAACGCGGGAACTTTTTCCTCCTTTCCGTTCGTCAAAGAAGGCAGGTGCCACTTGAGCTGCATGGACGGGTGGAGTCGATTCCGGCCCGGTGCGGTTTCCGGAGTATTTCATCGCTGGCCCGGGGAGTCTTGTCATGACGCGATGTCTCTTGCTGCTGATCGGAATTGTCTGGTTTCCGACCGTCACACTGGCACAGGGAGTCTTGATCGATTCCCGCCATCCTGTCCCGCTGCCGCGTCCCCGTCCGGCGCCGCAGGGACCAACGGTTCAATATGGAGTCGAAGAACTGCGGATCGATGCCCGCGTTCAGGATCAACTTGCCAGTGTGCAGGTCTCTCAAGTGTTTCGAAACACCGGGGCACAGACGCTCGAGTCACAGTTCGTCTTCCCGCTCCCCTATGACGGCGCGATCGACAGTGTGATTCTGCTGGTCAATGGAAAAGAACTTCCCGGCAAGCTGTTGAATGCGGAGGATGCCCGCAAACGCTACGAAGAGATTGTCCGACGGAATCGGGACCCCGCGTTATTGCAGTGGATCGGAACAGGCCTGTTCCAGACGAGTGTCTTTCCGATCCCGCCGGGTGAAACCCGCACGGTCACGCTGACCTACCGGCAACTCTTACGGAAAACGGATTCACTGCTGGAATTTCTGTTTCCTCTGGCGACCGCCCGATACAGTTCGCAACCCGTGAAAGAGCTGTCGCTGAAACTGCAGATTCAGTCCGCGACGGAACTGAAGACGCTGTTCAGTCCGTCCCACAACGTCACCGTGGAGCGGAGTGGACCGAACTCGGCGCTGGTGACGTACTCCGCAAAGAACACGATTCCCACGGCAGACTTCCGGTTGTTCGTGGACAGTCAGAAAGGGGACGTGGGCATGTCGCTGCTGTCCTATCATCCGGCCGGAAGTGAAGACGGATTCTTCCTCCTGCTGGCGAGTCCGAAGCTGGGTGAGCAGGCCGCGTCACCGGTCTCGAAAACGGTCAGCTTTCTGGTGGATACCAGCGGCAGTATGTCCGGAGTGAAAATGGAACAGACCCGTGACGCCGCCCGATTTCTGCTGAATCAGCTGGCTGAGGAAGACCTGTTCAACCTCGTGACATTTGACTCACGGGCGAATGTCTATCGCCCGGAATTGGAACGACTGACTTCCGAGTCCCGTGCCGCGGCGCTCACTTTCGTCTCGGGGTTGAATGCCGGTGGCGGGACGAATCTGGGCGAAGCCCTGGCGGTGGGATTGTCTCAACTGCAGGATCGTTCCCGTCCCAGCTATGTTCTGTTATTGACGGACGGTCAGCCGACTTCCGGAGAGACCAGCGAAAGCCGGATTGCTCAGGCGGCGAAACTCGCCAATCAGGCGCGTGCGAGATTGCTGGTCTTCGGAGTCGGATATGACGTCAACAGCCGGCTGCTGGATCGGCTGTCACGGGAACATCATGGGCTCAGCGAGTATGTTCGTCCGGATGAAAACATCGAAGCGGCTGTCGCCCGGGTGTTCAATCGCATCAGCCGTCCGATGTTGACGGGTGTTCAATTGAAGTTTGAAAAGCCGGATGGTTCTCAAGTGATGACCAGCCGCATTTATCCGGGAGGAGAACTGGACCTTTTCGCCGGGGAGCAACTGGTTGTTGTCGGACGCTATCGGACTTCCGGGCCCGTCAACGTCACTCTCAACGGGCAAATCGCCGGTGAGCCCCAGACTCATTCTTTGACCGGAGATCTTGTCGCTCCGTCCAGTGCCAGTTCACACGCCTTCATCGCTCAGCTCTGGGCAACTCGGCGGATCGGCGAACTGATCGATGAAATTGATCTGCACGGAAAGAATCCGGAGCTGGTGGAAGAACTGGTCCGGTTGTCGACTCTGTACGGCATTCTCACTCCCTATACCGCATTCCTGGCGGATGAGACGGCTCGACCGGATGTGACTTCGGTCAGCAACCTGAATGCCGCCCGCCGTGAACTTCAGAATCTGGATGCGGCCACGGGACAGTCTGCCTTTGAACAGCGCAGCAGCAAGCAGCAGTTCAAAGGGGCCGTTCTGAATGCCGCTCCCGGTCAGATGAACGGGCCAGCGGGTGTGGCCGCTTCCACAGCGGCACCGGCGATTCTCTTCAATGCGGATCAGACACTCTACCGGAAAGGGAACTTGATCGTGACTCCGCAGACGGCCCATCTCGATCTGGAAAAGAACAAGCAGGACATTCAGGAAGTGACCCGATTCTCGCAGGAGTATTTCGACCTGATTGCACAGAATTCAAAAGCGCAGAATGAACTGCTCAGCGAGCAGAACGAACAGGAACAGCTGCTGGTCGAATTCCGGGGAAAATTCTATCTGATCAAATGAACGAGTGCTGGCTACGGCGCGCGGACAATCAGAGTGGTCTTTTCCCATGAAAATCCGAAATTCGAAGCACCAAATTCAAAACCCTCTGACAGTCTGTCTGGGTGATGGATCTTTTGGAGTTGTTTCGAATTTGGTGCTTCGAATTTCTCTCCGCCAGACCAGCGTGAAAATGTCCACACCCTCTACGGGGTCCGGTCACGAAGCGGTGAACGCAGCGTCATCCGCAGACGGTCCAGCAACGGACTCAAATCGTCATCCACCTGCAGTTCGATATCGAGTCCCCGACAGGGGAGTCCCAGAATCCCGTCGACTGGAAGTTTCACCAGATCCTTGCGAGTCGTCAGAAACTGTTCGGCTCCGCACTGGTCTGCCAGGCGTCGCAACTCCAGCAGATCAGCCGGTGTGTAGTGATGGTGATCAGGGAACGTGCGGAAGTTCTCCGCGGACAATGCCACCGAGGGGGAAAGAGTTTTCTGAAAACCCTCCGGGTTTCCAATCCCGCAGAACGCGACGACCGGTTTGCCGGCAACGGCATCCAGCGGAAACCGGTTCCCTTCACCATCGGTCAAACCGGATGGAAGGAAGCGGGTCTGCAGGACGGGAGCCCCGCTCCAGCGGCGAATCTGCCGTAAAATGTCCTGAATGCGGTGTGGAGGAACCAGTTCACAGCGGGTCAGCAGAATCAGGTCGGCACGTGACAGGCCTGCCAGCCGTTCCCGCAGCAGGCCGCGTGGTAACAACCGGTCGAATCCCCACGGGTTCAATGAATCGACCAGCACCAGATCCAGATCACGATGCAATCGACGGTGCTGGAACGCGTCGTCCAGGAGAATGACGCTCACCTGTTCCGCCGTCAGCAGACGTTGAGCGACAGACCGCCGGTCACGTCCCTGATGATGCGGAACGCTCGGACAAAGGTGATCGAGCAGTTTCTTCTCGTCATTCTCCGCATCGTCGAGTGCGTGATATCCACGGCTGACGATGGCCGGTCTCTCTCCCAGATCCTGAAGTTGCCGAACCAGCCAGGCGACGGTCGGTGTCTTGCCGGTCCCCCCCACGGTGAGGTTTCCGATAGAGATGACGGGAACCGGAACGCCGCGAATCGGAAGGGCCCCGGTCGAATAGGCGCGGTTCCTCAATTCGGAGACCAGCCCATAGGGAAAACTGGCCAGTGTCAGTCCCAGTCGCGCAAGATCCGCGTACCATTCCCGATTCTCGCCAGAGATGATCTTCCACCAGGCGGTGACGCTCACTCGATCCTCGGTTGTTCTGATTGACGGTTTGCCTCTGTCGAAAGCCTGAGACCGTGTCACGTTTGTTCAAACAGGTGGTGAACAGGTTCCGGTCTTCAATGTAAATGGGAGAGCTTCTGTCGAAAAGGGACTGCGAAATTCCGTCCGGGACTGCCCTGGCAGGGGGGAATCCGGCGATCGGGGAAGAGCAGACGGTTTGAAAAACAAAAGCCGCCTGATGTTTCCATCAGACGGCTTTCAAGAGTCCATCAGATTGAGAAGAGCGTGTTGAGGTCTTCAGCTCACTCAGACTCCCCGATGTCGCTCACGCTTTGGGGAACAGTCCCGTCACCTGATCGGCGGGGGGAATCTGTCCACCGGAATGTCACTGCAGTGACATTCGCGATGTTGATCACAGGGACTGATTCCGTCCTGGTCGGTCACCGCCGCCGCGACGTTCACCACCTGGTCCGCGACGCTCGCCGTCACCTCCACGGCGTTCACCACCCTGGCCACCGGCACCCCCTGGACCACCCTGGCCACGTCGCAGTTTGGCGACGTCGAATTCCGCCCCTTTCAGTTTTTCGAACTGGGCTTTCTGCTCTGGGGTCAGCACTGCGAGATACGCTTCGTTCCGTTTCTGGATTCGAGCTTCTGCTTCTTCGCGGCGAGCCTGACGTTCTTCTTCAGTCGGTGGAGGACCGTCACGACGTTGACCTGGCTGGGCTCCCCCTGTGCGGCCTGGGGTTGACTCTTCCGCCACAGCGGTCAGCTTCTGGCGCTGTTCTGCGGACAGGTTCAAGGCTTTGGCGAGATCGTCGTCACGGAGGGCATTGATCCCCTGGACCTGCCAGTACACCTGCTGAAGCCGGCTCAACTGAACTTCTTCAAGCACTTCGGAATACTTGGGGGCGAATTCCGCGTCGACCTTCTTGCGGCCTTCGTTCAGTTCCCGCATCAGTTCTGCCCGTTTTGCCTGGCGTTCTTCCTGTGGAAGATCCCGCAGCGCTTCGAACCCACCCGCTCCATTGGTTCGCAGGGCCTCACGATAACTGTCGGAAACGGCACGGATTTTTTGTTTCTGTTCATCACTCAGGGCGATTTCGTCCTGAACCACGGCATTGGTCAGCAGGCCGAATTTTCCACCGCCGCCGAATCCACCGCCAAAATTTCCGCCCCGCTGGCCGCCGCCGAAGAACCCGTTGCCGCCCCCTGGACCACCACCCGGACGTCCGCCGCCGGGCGGTTGTGCCATTGCTGGAGATACGGCAATCAGCATGGACGCCAATGCCAGCCACTTCATTTGACGAATCATCTCGCTCACCTTGAAAGATGGATTGAAATTCTCCCCCGGCGCGATGCCGCCCATTCCGCTCTGGCATCGCGTTCTGCAACGCGGACTTCCGCGCGACTCTTGGAGAATCAAACACCACTCAGAGCATTTGGTTCCGCACGAAGATCTGTTGACCCACTTCTTTCACCGAAATGGACCCGCATCTTGAAGGAAAGAGCAGAAAATTGGGCGCGTCGACCGGGATGTGCGTGATGAGGAATTTTTCCCGACATGCGATGCGGAAGTATCCCGAGTCTGACCGGTTACTCCGTTGTGACGGCATTCGTTGGGGAGGATTCTGCGGTCGGCAGCTGAACCAGGAACGCTGGGGGAGGGGCAGGCTGGTAACTGATCAGATATCCATCCTGCAGCATTCCAAGTGGTGTCCAGTCCACGAAAGCGACAGTGCAGGTGACCGTGGGACGGACCCAGCGCGCCTGAAAACCGAGTCGCAACGGCGCGTTCGGTGTCCGATGGCGATCCAGCAGACGCTGAAGTTCAATCTGTTGCTGGTCGCTCAGGCCTTCAACGGGAACACGCCCGACAAATCGTCCTCGATTGTCTTCGAGAGAGGCCACCAGGATCGTGCGAATGGCTCCCTGAGGATTCGCCAGATATCCCAGAATGTGGAATTTCCCTTGGTTGGAGCGTTCGTCATCGTTTTGGGTCTGCGGGATCCGGGAACTCAGAGGTGAAGGAGTTGGCGCTTCCTCTTCGGAAATGGGGTGCAGCGGGATGACAGCCGGCTGCGTTTTCTCCCTGTCGAATTCCCGGGCGAACAGCCGCGATCCGCTTGCCCGATCGGCGATCGTCTGGCTGAGCGAATGAAAATCGACCCCCACAGCGGTGGCCATGAGCAGATTGATGACGCCTGAGAGCGCAAGTGCAATGGAATTTCGGCTGTTGGGGAATTGGCGGAACAGCTCCCACCAGAGGGAAGTCGGGCGGAAGATGGACACTCGTTCCAGGTGGTTGACCGATTGCTGGTGTTGTGAACGGAAGACGAACAGATAGGCTTGAGCGTGCGCGGCCAGGATGAGGAGAAGGCCGCCACCGAACAGGCAGCGTCCCTGCAGAATTTCATCGGCACGGGAGGAACCGGTCAGTTGCAGCAGTGTTCCGATGCCGATGGGGAGTCCGATTCCCAGAATGAACGGAAGCGCTGTTCTGAAATGATTTTGTCGTGGGCCGGCAGGGGGACGGCTGATGAGCGAGGCTGCGATTTCCTGCTCGGTGATCTCCCGGCCCAGCTGGCGTGAATAATGACAATCCTGGCACCAGGACCTCTTTCCCCAGTCTGTGGTCGACCCACACTGCGGGCAACCGTCACTCGTCGTCTGGCTGGCGGAATCCTTCTCAGACGACTTCTCCAATCGGACCGATCCCAGGATTCGCTTCAGGCGTTCCTGTGAGTCGCTCATGTCGGGGGGATTGGTCGCTGTCGGGGGAATCATTGATGGAGGTGCGATTCATTCAGGCGACACTCGAGTCGCCGAACGGGTTTCTCAGGGATCGATCAGGATGGATGCGGGAATATCGATTCGACGCGGTTTGTGGAAAACAAACCGTGCGCGTGTGCCGGCACCGCGACACTCGGCGGCGCAGTGTCGAACACAGTGCGTGACATATCAGTACCTTAGTTCACAGAAGATGAGAAAATTGGATGTTTCTTGACCAACTCACTCATTTTGATATAAACTAAACTGCGTCTTGGCATTACCCTTCCCGTCTCTTTGTGATCGCCATTCGGAATTGCCCAATTCGCGGTCGCCTCTCAGTGTTTCTGTCAAACCTGAGGCTGGGGCCAGCCGTGACAGTGCGAGTCCTGACAGTGGCGAGTCATGACAGGGGAATCGGGGAAGGAAGACATTCGCGTGCTGCCCGCGGGTGCAGAATCGCCTTTAGTGCAATCAATTGTGTTGGGTTCTCGTGCAGGCATCTTGAGACGGTCAGGGGCAGTCCCCCGTGGATGCTCTTCTCACCGCTGCATCTGAACCGGATTGATGGTCGACTGTCATCAGGCAGTCCGGCTATCCCGAAACAAAGCGGAAAAAATGGAAAATTGTCAAGGGTCACTCTCCTTTCATGACCTGGGTTTATCTTCTCGAGTGTTAGGCGTTCTCGATCGTATTGGATTCACGGCACCGACGCCGATTCAGCAGGCTCTCATTCCTGCCGCCCTCAAAGGGGGAGACTGCATCGGTCAGGCTCGTACTGGAACCGGAAAAACGGCCTCCTTCGTACTCCCGATCGTGCAGCAGCTGGATCTGATGCAGGAATCGGTTCAGGCGCTGATTCTCTGTCCGACACGCGAACTCAGTGAACAGGTCGATCAGGAGTTTCAGCATCTGTCTGATGGATCTCGAATCGAGTCAGTCCTGGTGGTCGGCGGTCGGCCGGTCGGTCCGCAGGTTCGTTCCCTGCAGCAGGGCGCGAATGTTGTGATCGGGACCCCCGGGCGGGTGATCGATCTGATTCAGCGGCGCGTCCTTGACCTGAGTCAGGTTCGTTTTGTCGTGCTTGATGAAGCGGATCGGATGCTCGATATCGGGTTCCGAAAAGATATCGAACGGATCCTGAGTGTCTGTTCTGAAAACCGTCAGACCCTGTTGCTGTCCGCGACTCTCGACGCGGAAGTGGAACGTCTGGCCCGGAAGTTCATGAAGGATCCGGTTCGGATTGATCTCTCCGAAGACAGCGTCGTGGTCGAGACGATCGAACAGTTTTATTGCACTGTCGAGGAAGACAAGAAGTTTTCACTGCTCATTCGGGTGCTGCTCAACGAACGACCGAGTCAGGCACTCGTTTTCTGCAGAACGAAACGCCGGGCCCATCAACTGTATGAACGGTTGTCCCGGCGTCTGCCGGAAGTGGCCGCCATTCACGGTGACCTGCAGCAGCGCCAGCGTGACCGTGTGATTAAACGATTGCGGGAAGGGCAGTCCCGGCTGGTGATCGCGACCGATATCGTCGGGCGCGGGATCGATATCAGCGGCATCTCGCATATCATCAATTACGACATTCCGCAAAGTTCCGATGACTACATCCACCGTGTCGGTCGGACCGGTCGCCTGTCATCCAACTCCGACGGTCGGGCCATCACCTTCGTGACGCCGGAGCAGGGAGATGAATTGACCCGCGTGGAAATGCGGATCAACACATTGCTGAGAGAGTATTCCATCGACGAGTTTCGCGCTTTTCAGTCACGTGAAGTCCGCAATGTGTCGGACAGCGAGATGTTTGAAATGAAGCCAACGGAAGGTTCCGGCTGGGACGACATCTTCTCGGAACTGGCCGGGCAGGGTGAACCGGTTTAGGAGTCTGTCCGGGAAATCACAGCACCACTCAAGTCCTTCTCCCCTGAGGGGAGAAGGTGGCCGCAAGGCAATTCTGCTCGGTATGAAATTTGTTCTCCCTCTCCCTTCAGAGGGCCGGTTCGATTGACCTGGGCCAGCCGGATCAGCCGGATTCTGAGGAATTGTGAGACAGTTTGTCAGGGTCGGCACGCCGGGATTTCGAAAGAGAACATTCCCTGTTATTGTCACGGGGAGCGAACTCGAACCCTGTCCCCGGCGCCGGGCGGAAATTTGCCGAAGTGGGGGCTCAGCGGCCTCCGACGTCACGGCCAGCGTAGACAGTTTCATCAGGACCCTCAGTGAAAGTCGCAGTATGCCGCTTGATGCCATTGGCCGTCCAATGGAAATCCTGTTGGTTGAGGACAGTCTGGTGGCGGCCCGAATGACCACCGGCGCTCTGGCTCGCAGTCGGATCGAACACCGTCTGACCTGGATCAGCGATGGGTATGAAGCCCGTGAGTTCCTTCTGCAAACCGGAAAGTATGCCAGGGCTCCGCATCCCGACCTGATCCTGCTGGATCTGCATCTTCCCGGAGTCGACGGAAAAACACTGCTTCGGGAACTGCGGGGATGCCTCCCGCTGAAGCATGTTCCGACCGTCATCATGACCGGAACCGTCGAAGAATCGGAAGTGGCGGAAATCGAGTCACTCGACGTGCAGGGATTTCTGATGAAGCCTGTCAACCTGGACCAGTTTCTGCAACTGGTCGAGAAGCTGAAAGGGTACTGGAAAACCGATATGATCGTGAAACGGAATTAGAGTAGAGTGCGAAATGATCGACTCAGGATGCCGAATCTGAACGCGGGACAATCCTCCATTTGAGTCATTTCCGTCACACACGGGACTGACTCGAACGGAATCTTGCCCTGGCTGGAGCAGCTTGCAAACGGTCTCCCCGTCTCCGCCACGCGGAGTGCCGTGTTTTCTCCATCGAAACACGCCCCAGTCCAGACAGCACGGGCGGGGACACGGGAGAGCAGACTGCTCTGGAACGATGTTCGCTCCTGGGAAACGTGATTCGTGCTGGCTGGCCATTGCCGGCTGGTTGATCGGGTCATGATTCGCGAACTTGACAGCCCAGGAGTGTTGCTTGCCGGACGAACCGATTCTCCCCGAACAGGACGACGCCAATCCTGCCTCACAGGACCGGCTTCAACTTTGCGAAGAGGTCCTGCAGTATCATTTCCAGTCCGCGGAACTGCTGGTCCGCTGCCTGACACATGCGTCTGCCGCCAGAACCCGACTCGACTCCAATGAGCGACTCGAATTTCTGGGGGACGCCATTCTCGGCGCCGTCATCTGCGAGATGCTCTACGAATTGTTCCCGTCAGGGTCCGAAGGAGAACTGACGCGAATCAAATCCGTCGTCGTCAGTCGAGCCAATTGCGCCCGACTGATTCGCGAGTTGAAACTGCATGAACTGCTGATTCTCGGGAAGGGGATTTCTGCTCACGCGAATATCCCCGGCTCCATTCTGGCGACCGCTTTCGAGGCATTGATCGGCGGCATTTATCTGGATGGAGGATATCCGGCGGCCCGGGAATTCATTCGCCGGATCATGGCCAGTGATATTCAGAATGCGGCCGAATCCGCGATCGGCGTCAATTACAAAAGCCTCTTTCAGCAACGCACACAACGGCTGTTCGGAGAAACTCCAATCTATCGGGTGCTGGACGAAAGCGGGCCCGATCACAGCAAATGCTTTTTCGTCGCGGCGAACGTGGGTGAGCGGGAGTTTTCACCTGCCTGGGGACCGAGTAAGAAACTGGCCGAGCAACGCGCCGCACAATTCGCACTCTGTGAACTGGACGGCATTCCACTTCCGGAAGGGGGCGCACCAGAAGACAGCGCACCAGGGATGGAGTTCCCGGAAGAAGAGGGTGCGGAGGATGACCTGGAGCAGTTGGCTGAAGAAGCCTGAGTCACTGCGACCGCGAAGCCTGAGGGGCTGGTGTGTTCGTCTCGGTGAGCATTTTCTCCGTGCCACCGTGACTCTGTGTTGAATTCCGAGTGTCACGGTTCGCCAACGTCGTCGACCAGCACGAATGTCTATAGACCCTCGACCAGTCTGGTCGATCAAGTGGCCGCCCGTGTTGTTTTAGACAGGCACGCGTTTTGATGGATGAAACGCAGGTGCCCGCGTGGCAGGACGTCTGACAGGTTTTACGAAAACACTCTAACCCGGTAACGCTCTAACCCGGTTCGCCCCCCAGAGGGTCCTTGCGTTCGGTCAGGACCGGGCATTGCGGTGCCATCTCTGCGTTCAGCTCTTTGTAGGGAGCCCATTGCTCCGGGACGTTGTCTTCATGGAAGATGGCAGCGACCGGGCACTCGGGGACGCATGCTTCACAGTCGATGCATTCATCCGGGTGGATGTACAGCATCGATTCCCCCTCGTAGAAGCACTCGACGGGGCATACCACGACGCAATCGGTGTATTTACAGTTAAAGCACGGTTCGACAACTACGTGGGCCATCCCAATCCATCCTTCTCAACCATCAACCCGCGAACTCCATTTCCCTTTTGTCATCGGCGATTGCCGGGGAAAGAGTTCCGGGAATTCCGTCACTCTGTGATTTTCGCCTCGCATTGAGGGTTTCGCCGATCACAGCTGATCACTCTTTCGACACCCGGAACATCTCCGGGGTTCTCTCTGAAAACCAGAAGGCTCCGCGAGATCCATTTTCTGAAAGATCCATCATATCGGTTTCAGGAGTGAGTCGAAACCGATTGACACTCTCGAATTTCGGGACGAACTTCCCTTGACGGATCTCACGAATCGACCCACTGCCGTCCCAGTCCCGACTGCCTCGTCACGTGAATCGAACTTCTCGTGAACCTGCGATGTAAAAGGTGAGGGGCGAGAAGGTTGTGTTCGGGGAAGTCGAGTCTGTTCATGGCCGTGAGGGGAGATTCATTCCGCTTCATTTCTTGTGGAAATGGCCGAAGCTCGAGAATTCCCTGACCACTCAACTGGTATTCTTCGTTTTAGGCCGGTGGTTCCGCGCTGTCAAGATGGGGGGAAATTCCCGCATCATTTGCCAACATCAGGAACCTGAACTCTCACCTGTCACACCGAGTCGCCTGCAATGCGTTTTTCCGAACCTTGCCGTCTCCACGCTTCGGCACCAGCCACAGCGCCCCAGCCACAGCATCGGGTAACAGTATCGGGCAGAAGCAGGATGCAGGACGAACGCGAGACGGGACCACATCAGCATTCTGGAGACGTTTCTGTCGGGAATCCGGCAGTCTTCCAGCCGGTCCATCCTCCATCCATCGAGAGGACGTTGGTGTAGCCCATTTTCTGCAGTGCATCCGCTGCCAGAGCCGACCGGAATCCACCACCACAATACAGGATCAACGGTGTTTCCGGATCCGGAATCAGTTTCTCAATGTCCCGCTCAATGATTCCTTTTCCGATCGACATCGCTCCGGGAAGACACCCCTGGGCGTATTCACTTTCCTCCCGCACATCGATCAGAGTGAACGGAATCTGCTGGTCCAGTTTCGCTTTGACATCCTGCACGGTGCATTCTTTCACCCGGCTTTTGGCGTCGGTGACAATCTGCAGGAAACGCGGAGAATGGGATTTGGCCATGATCAGGAGACTCAAAAGGGAAATTCAGGGGAATGGACCGATGCCGGGAGGGGACCTGCATGGACAACCGGATTGGTTCCGGACGCGGATCGAGGCCGTTCAGGAGTTGTTCACCGTTGCCGAACAGTCGTGACAGAAACGGGTTGCCTGCCTTCGGAGACTGCTCCCGAACGTGATCGGTTTCTTGAGTCATCTTGTGTTGAACCGGCGGTTTTTGCAAGAAGTGCAAAACCAGGAATCTTCCCTCGGCACAGAGATCCCTCCATCTTGACCCTATTTTTGAATTCTCTTAAAAGTCCCGCTCACGAACGCGGCGAACGGAACTTCACTCCTCTCACGCTCGCCGCTCCCAAACGATTCCTCGTTGCGATGGAGCCTGCCCGGCCAGGAGGGAACTCTGCGTGTCGCAGAGCCTCCACTCCGGCTCGGGGACAATCACTCCATCCAGGCAGCTCCCTCCTCAATCCCAATTATTTTTTAGGAAGAGTCAGATGTTCGGAATCCGCACTCGGACCTTGACTGGGCTCACCTTGCTGGCCACCGCATGCGGTTTGAATAGTCCAGCACATGCCCAGCTGTTTCCCTGGTTGAACTCCTGCAATGTGTGTCCGGCACCGGTGGTCATGCAGCCACAAATGGTCTCGGCTCCCATCATGCAGAGTGCTTCCATCTCGGACTGCCCCTGCATGAAGCCGGTCACTGAGACCGTCTATCAGGACGTTCAGAAAGTCGAGTATCGTCCGTACCAGAAAACGGTCAAAGTGGCGAAAGTCGTCACGGACTACGAAGACCGCCCGATGACGTCCTATCAGACCGTGATGGAACCACGGACCGTCGATGTCACCGCTTATATGCCGCAGCAGGTGACGGAAATGCGGCCAGTGACACTGAACCAGAGCTACTGGCAGACGAGTTGTCAGGCCGTGCCGAAATACTCTCCCTGTGCCTACGACAACCGGCCGGGCCTCCTTGGGGAAATGAACCGGATGGGATATGCCTTCCGGAATACCTTCACTCCCAACTATGTCGCCCGCCGCGAATTCGTGCCGAACGTCGTCGCTTCCGAAGTGCCGGTCACCCGCACAATTCAGGTTCCGACCACCCGTCAGGTTACCTACAACGTCGCCCGCCAGGTGGCTGTTCAGACGACTCAGAAAGTCGCTGTCCAGCGGACCGTCTGGGAAGATCAGACCGTCACCGCTTACGAGCCAATCACCACGACTCAGCGAGTGGCCGTCGGAAGCCGGACCCGGATGGTGTACTCCGGAGACGCGGGTGGTGTCACGGCTCGGGCAGGGGATCCTGTTCCAACCGCCGCCAAACCAGAACCGAACAAGGGATCCGTCCGTCTGGAATCCGCACCGAACAAAGAGATCCCGCTGCAGAACCCCGTCTATCGACAGGATGCTCCTCAGCCAGCTCCCGCGGCCGAAGAAGGTCCCATTGCCAGCAACGACACCAGCAACGTGATTCGAGTGGTCGGCTGGCGAGCCTCTCGCCGGACCACCGGAGAACTGTCTGCTGAAGGCGGACCAGACATCGCCGTCGTCAAGAAATAGTCTTGGATGCTCTGTGAAAAAAGCCCAGGCGGCCTCCCGATCAGGAGGCCGCTTTTTTTGTTGGTCTCAGTCAGTTGGTCTCAGTCAGTCTGTGAGCAGAGCGAGTGGCGAGCAGAAGAATCGGCGGGCATGGTCAGAATCGAACCTGCTTGAAAGCCGGCAAGTTTGGTTCTTACCCGGAAGAATTGGCCCGCTTCTCCAGGGCAAGAACCGCCCTTGTCAGTGATTGTTGTCCGTGATGATTTTTCATGACTGTTGTTCATGACTGGTCCGACAGGGACCGGCCCCGGTCTGTCAGGACATCGATCGTCATCGAACACAAATCAGACTTCAAATCAATGTTGCCTCGATGGGGGGAATCGGACAGACTGGTCAGCAAAATTCAACGACACTCCCTGCCACGAGTTCCGACGCGTGGGGACGTCAGAAGCTGTGGCTGGAAATGTCGAAGTTGGCGCCCGCATCCTTCCCGCTTCCCACTGGCCAGCGTTTCTGAAACTCCGGCACCCGTCACAGTCGGGAAGAGGGTGTTCATTGGAAATGAACGGATCGTATTGTGGTGGAGGTTCGTCGTTTCGCAATTCCCTAATATCAGGGAGTCGCGGTGGATTTTTCTTGGAAGTGGACTGGTCACTGACAGGACGTGAATGGGCCTTGCCGTTCCGGCGGACAACCGGGAAGGCATCCGGATCTGGGTGAAACGTCATGGCGAAATGGCTTCGAGGTCGAGAGATTGTGGCAACCATGCAGTTGCTGGGGGAGTGCCGGGAGATGGGAGACGACCCTGTCATCTGGCGGGAACACCTGTTTTCCGGCATCGGCAAGATGGTCTCGGCCGACATCGTCATGGGGGGAGAACTGGCCGGATGTGTCGAGGCCCCTGTCGCTCAATCGCTCGGCACCGCGGATTGGGGCTGGGGTCCGGGATTTGACCGAACCGGCTGGCTCGTCGCATTGCAGAGCTTTGATCAGAATCCACGCTACCATCCGATTCTCAAAGGACTTTTTGAACGGCTCGAAAGTCACAGCAACCTGACCGTTCGTCGGAAACTGGTCGTCAGTGACGATCACTGGTATCGCAGTGATGCCTATGAAGCGATTCATCAGGTCGCCGGAGTCGATCAGACGATTCACAGCTGGCATCAGATCCCGACCGGGGCAGACCGGCACAGCGGATGGATCGTCAATCGGGCGACCGGACGAAAGCAGTTCAGCAGCTACGAAGCACAAATCGTCGATTTCATTCACCTGCAGACGGCCCAGTTCATTGGCGGTCCACTGGCCCAGTTTGAAGAACCGTCTCCTTCGGCGCTCGCACCCCGCGTCCGGCAGGTGTTGCGGTGTATTCTGGAAGGGGACGGGGACAAGCAGATCGCGCAGCGGCTCCATCTGAGTCCACATACCGTCAACCAGTATGTGAAAGTGATCTACAAACACTTTCTGGTGAACAGTCGAACCGAACTGATGGCCCGCTGGGTCCGCCGCGGGTGGACGAACAGGTGTGCCTGGGATCCTCAGACGGATGACGCGTAAGCGCCATGGGTGAGCCTTCTCACCGGTTCCGGTTGTGACGGAGTGTGCCGTCAGGTTATTCAGCAGCCTGATCATTGAAGAACTGGCTGGATTGCCGGTTCAATCCGTCGACACCCCCGCGACTGAAGAATTGGTTCAGTTCGATCATGGCTGGTCCCATCAGCAGCAGGAACACTGCCGGCATCAGGCACAGCACCGTCGGAAACAGAAGTTTGAAGGTGGCGGAGTTGGCCTTCTCGTCTGAACGCTGACGCTGACTTTCCCGCATTCCGTCACTGTATTCTTCAAGTGCTTCCGACACGCTGGTTCCCATCCGTTCTGTCTGAATCAACAGAGAGGTGAACGAGTGGACTTCGGGGGCGTTGACCCGGTCGCTGAAGTTCGTCAACGCCTGGCCAAGATTTCCCACGCGGGCCTGATCGGAAACGATCTGGAGCTCTTTGGCCAGAGCAGGGTACACCGAGGCGAATTCCCGGCTGATTCGTCCCAGGGAATTGATGACGGTCATTCCCTGCGAAACGCACATGTTCAACAGATCGAGCATGTCCGGCATCGCATTTTCGATCTGACGCATTCTCTCCGTGGCTCGACTGCGCAGAAACAGAGCGGGTAACGCCCAGCCCAGTGCCGGACCGATGATCAGTCCACCCATGAGATAAGGTTCGAGGACCGCTGGCGAAATGACCAGCAGGATGCCGAAAAACAGAAGCGGCAGGATGATGGCCAGATAGCGACCCGCCGCAAAATTCTCCCAGGCGTGCGGCTCGAAGTACCCGGCATTTCGAAGGAGTCGCCGGCTTTCCCGCTTCCCGTTCTGAGAAGCCGGCAGCAGCTCGGCCATGGCCGGTGTCAGCGATCCATATCGGTAGTCGTCCTCCGTCGCGTACGGGTACTCGACTCCGGCATCTTCAAACAGGTTCTGCTTTTGTGATTCTTTGGGCTCGACGGACCAGAAACTTCCCAGAGCGGGGGGCATCTGCTGACCGTTGCCAGTCGTCGAGGAATGGACGAACTGACCGACCCCGGCGGTTTCGGCGGGGCGCGATTCACTGGAGTCGACCTCAGGCATTGCGGTCGCCAGCGGTTCCGCCGATGCTTTTTGTGGAGCGCGTCCCGATTGAGCACGACGGTGCTTCGGACGCATCCGGGCAGTGGCGTGAGTCGTACGGCGGCGAAACAGCCACTGCAGGCACTTCCAGAGAACATAAGCGGCAACAGCGACGCCGATCCCGATCATCAGGAAGTTGGTCTGCTGTGTTGTCAGTTGAAATGGCGGCATGGTGAGTCAGCCGTTGAAATGGAAAATGGATCGGGCGGTTCACGTTCTGCAGGGGAAAGGGTTACCCCTTCTGACTGGTCTGCAGGACGCGGATCACCCAGATCGCTCCAATGATTTCCAGCACGAATGCCAGAACGGTACAGCGCATTCCCCAGGTGGATTCAAACAGGTTCGTCAGGTACTCCGGGTCACGGAACACGAAGAAGGCGATAATGGCCGGGGGCAACGTGATCATCAGGATGGCCGTCGCCCGGCTGGCCGCCGTGGCAGCACGCAGACGCCCTTGAAATTGAATTCGGTCCCGCAGTGTCGTCGACAGCCGGGACAACACGGCGACGAGATCTCCCCCGGTCTGGCGATGGACGGACAGAGCCGTCGCGAGCACACTCGTCGCGATCAGCCCGGTCCGTTTCGGAAGATCCTGCAAAGCTTCATCAATGTTCAATCCCAGAGACAGCTTACGGGTGGAATGACGCAATTCCTGCCCCAGTGGATTCGGAGTGTCGTGGGCCACGATGCCCAGACAGTTTTCCAGGCTTCGCCCCGTACGGGCGGCACGGGCCAGTTCATCGATCATCGCCGGCATCTGGTTGAGCATCTGGCGTTGACGGTTGGCCCGAACGATGATGGCGACAATCGTCGGAATCAGAAAGCCGACAAATCCAGCCATGGCGGTCGTCAGGAAGTTTTCCTGCCAGACAAACAGAACTCCGGCTGCCGTCAGCCCGCTGCAGAGACTCAGCAGGAGCATCATGCCCGGCGAGACGGCCATGCCGGACTGCAGCATCAACAGGTCGAACCACTCGTTCAGCCGGTTGCCGACGGACGTGTCGTTTTCAACGGCGAACGTCTCATTCTCTTTGAGAATCGCCTTGAATTCAGAGTGAGGTTTAATGATCGAAACGGTCATCGTGCGATCCGATTCCAAGGCCCGGGCCAAACAGAATTTTTCGAACCAGATTCAACAAGACACAGCAAGACATCGTGATCAACATGGAAGTGGGTTCCGGCTGCCGTGAGTCGCTGTGACCGAAACAACATTATTCCGGTCGATAATCCATCCCGGTTTTCAGCTCACGTGGAGTGAACAGCCGGGAATCAATCTGGAATCCTTTCGAGGCCATTCGCCGCAGGCAGACCGGTTCATGCCCGGTCGCGTAAAATGATCCCATCATCTTGCCGGACGAATCGACTCCGGCCATCCGGTAAACGAAGATGTCTTCCATGACAAACTCCCCGTTGACCACACCGGTCAGTTCAGAGATACGCATCACTTTTCGTTCCCCGCTGCTGAGACGGGCAATGTGGACGAAGATCTGAATCGCCGACGCGATGTACTGTCGGGCAATCGACGGCGGAAGCTCTGCCCCGGACAAGGCAATCATCAGTTCCAGACGGTGCAGGGCGTCTGCGGTATCGTTGGCGTGAACGGTGCTCATCGAACCGTCGTGACCGGTGTTCATCGCCTGCAGCATGTCGAGCACTTCTCCGCCACGCGCTTCCCCGACGATGATCCGGTCAGGCCGCATTCGCAACGTGTTTCTCAGCAGGTCGCGCGGTGTGACGAGTCCCTTGCCTTCGACGTTCGGCAACCGGGTTTCCAGCCCGACCACGTCTGCCTGCTGCAACTGAAGTTCGGCCGTTTCTTCGATCGTGACGACACGCTCCGTGGCTGGAATGAACCGGCTCAGGTTATTCAGCATCGTCGTTTTCCCGGCACCCGTTCCGCCTGACAGCAGGATATTCATCCGGGAGCGAACGGCCTCGACGAGGAAGTCGGCCATCTCGGGAGCGAGTGCTCCGCCACGGACCATGTCTTCAATCCGGACGATCTGAGTCTTGAATCGTCGAATGGACAGGGTCGGACCCCGCAATGCCAGCGGAGGAATCACCGCGTGCAGACGCGAGCCGTCGGCCAGCTTGGCGTCCACCATCGGAGACACTTCGTCGATGCGCCGGCCCGCCTGTCCGACAAGACGTTGAATGAAGTGCAGCAGGTGAGTGTCGTCAGCGAAACGAATCTCGGTTCGTTCCAGAATCCCGTTCCGTTCCACGAAGACGGTTTCGGCTCCGTTCACGAGCACGTCGCTCACCGCCGGGTCTTCCATCAGTTTCTGCAGCGGACCGAACCCGTAGATTTCGTCCATCAGTTCGCGAACCATCCGGCCGCGATCCCGATCCGGCAGGCGGATTTCCGGGCGGTTGCACAAGTGGTTCGCCAGCGATTCCAGCTGATTGCGAAACTCGACTTCGCCGAGTTCACCGGCCTTGGACATGTCGATGGCGTCGACAATCTGGCGGTGCAGCTGCGTCTTGAGATGCTGGAACTGCGACGGTGTGATCTGTTCTTTATCGGCGACCGCGACCATAACTGACGATCCTCGACTCACCCGGCAAGGGGAGGCCTATTGAGTGAGAGAAATTTTGAAAATGTACGGATTGCCCTCTGTTTCACCGCGATACAACGCCTCCTGGTCGATCACTGCCGTGCGCGTGGCAATCACCGCAGGCTGCACGATCAGACGCACGGATTCCTCTTCGGTCTTCACTGCCATCAGTCGGATCGCAACCAGTCGGTGCAGGTCCGCTTCCCAGGCATCCCGGCCTGTCGACTTGAGTTGCGTATACAGGGGAACAATGCGGACCTGACCGATGTTTTCCCGCAGGAGTTCCGGAGAGATGCGATTCAGATTCGCCAGGGCCGCGAACGGGACCGGCTCTCCGATCAGTGTGATTTCCCCATTGAAGGGGATCAGGTCTTCTTGAGAGAGGCCATCCCGAATCTGCCGGTCCAGGCGGTCCTCCTGGAGTTGATTTCCAAAGTTCACCAGACAGAGATTGCCTGGCTCACCCTCTTTTCCTGAGAAGAGTTCCAGTTCCGGCAGACCATCCGGTTCGTCAGTGACGACATGATTGAGAGCGTCCCAGCCGTACTGATCTCCCCCCTGTCGCTGTTCGATCTGGCGGAACCAGCAGGGGAGACGTTCGTCGACACTGTTCTCCAGAATGGCGATCGGCCAGGCGGGAACGCGCCCTGCTCCGACCGGTCGAACACCGGAGATCAGATTGCACAGGCTGGCTTCTGTAGTGACGGTGACGTTCGCTGTCGGACTTCCGGTGAACGCGGGAGCAATCATGCCCACCGGATTGCCATGACGCTGATCCCGGCGACCGATCACGACGACGTTTGTCGGATTGTCATCCGTCTCGATCGCGTCCTGCCGTCCGGTCAGCGGATCAATTTCGACTCGACCAAGATGGACTTCCAGATCGGAAGTCTTTCGGCCGGAGACGGCATGTTTTCCAGACTGGTCCAATGCGGCCAGCCGGGCGCGGGCAGCGGCTTCACCGGGATCGTAGTCCGGTTTCAGGCGGTCATCGCTGGCAAGCTGCAGCGCACCGGCCAGGGCGGCCGACTGGGCTTCTGTCAGCAGTTCTTCCTGGGCATCGGACAGCCAGTATTGATTGAGCACCAGTGCCAGGCAGGCTCCGCACGCGAACAACGCGACCGCGATCGCCGGCATCAGGTGACCCTGACGTCGGGAAAGTGGTTTCGATGATCGGATGTGGAATTGCACGGGGCAGGGAACTCACTGTGTGTTGCGGACCGGTCCAACCGCAGGGGCTGTCAGCTGACGGATCAGAGACGCGAGCCGGGTGTGGCCATGGTGGACGGAGCACGGCCTGAACTTCCGGCTTCGGGAGTGACCTGCCCGCCGTTGATCGCACGCCGGGAGCCGGTTCCCTGAGGGTCGGTGGCCCGTGTTGTCATGGAACTGTCGTCATCACGGTCGTTCCAGCCGATGGGGCGACCATCCCGGAAGAGGTTGACGGAACGGGCTTTGCCGATGAAGACGTCTGTCGTCACGGGAGGATTCCGCGAAGCAGGGGGTTCGGGGCTGTATCCCAGAATTTCGTAGAGCGTTGCCCGATCTTCGTCGCTGACGCCGACAACGCCTGTTCCTTTTCCGGAGGGTGCAAAGGTGAAGTTCAGGGTCCCTTTGTCGCGGGCGAGCAGCAGGATGTTGGCTTGTTCTTTGGTCAGTTCCAGCGTGACGCTGGTTCCCATCCGTCCTCCACCGGCACCGCTGATCGCCAGCACTTTCACTCCATCAAACAGCGTCATGATGGAACCGCCTGTTCGATCCGAATCCGGATCAGCTGCCGGTGTGAAGTGGACGTTCACGTACTGATGGGTCCGGGCCACAAACGGACCTGGAGCGTCAACGGAAACGGCGACCATGCCGGGATCGATCTGGAGCGGAGCGGATTCACCAGGAGGATAGAGATCTTGAGAACTGATCGGCTGAGCGGCTGTGATCTTGTTCTTCACCACGCGTCCCACAAGCACGCGTGATGTCAGCACGACATCGCGCCCGATCTTCGAACGATCAGCCGGTCCCGTCGCGAGATGCGCTTCAGTCACCCGGGTTCCAGGTTCCAGGTCGGCGAGAGCCATCGGGACACTGATGCGGTTGTCGACCGGCGCAGGGGCTTCGCGGGCCAGAAGTTTCTTGCCGATATACATCACCACCAGAAGTCCGACGACTCCCAGCATCGCGACCGTCAGAAATGCGGGGGATAAACGGCGCACAGTTCTCTCTCCACTGTTACGTGATCAGGCCTGATTTCATTAAACCTGTTCCCATGTGAGAACACTCGCCACATGGAACAGGGATTTCCGACAGGACATCTCGATATTGCAGAACTGCAGAAACCGGGTTGAACCCGTTTCGGCAGCGGTCTGTCACACCGGGTGTCCTTACCACGTACTCCATTACTCTTTGACCATACGCGTCTGTGCGATCAGGTCTTGCCCGCTGATGTTGTAACCCAGTGGCCAGAGCAGATTCGGTGCCACGGCGGTCATCGGCACACGAACGGTGACGATCACTTCCTCACCTGAATACTCGGGCAGCTGCGCTTCGACTCGATAGTTGTTTTGAAAACGTGGTCCCAGCGTTCGTCCGACTTCCTGGTTGATCTCTTCCGACCAGACGCCGTTCAGTGTCCCGAGCCGTGCTCCGGCCCGGGCGGCACGCACCACATCACTGCGCGCCGACATCAGGAACGAAAACTCAAAAATCCCCAGCAGCAGCACAAGCAGAATCGGAAGCGTCAGGATCAGCTCCATGCTGATCATGCCGTTCCGAGTGCTGGTGATCTGTGTTGTGGATCGATGATGCCGAATCATGGAGTTCCCTGGTGAACATTCTGGGTGCGATCACCTTTTGCAGAACTGCCCGCTCGATGGGGATCGAGTGTCGGGGCATACCAGAACACGACGAGCCAGGTTGCAATCGCAACCGGTCCGGCATAGGCCATGACGCGCCGTCGAAGTTTCTGGTCCTGGGTTTCAACAGCCGGTTTCTTCCCGACAGGCGTCTTCCCGGTTGCGGTGTACTTCTCGTGTGTTTTTCGGGCTCCATATTTGGAGACATTCCACAGAATCACTCCCAGCGTTCCGACGAGCACGAGGATCGTGCTGACGAGCAGAACGGCCAGTGTCATCTGGAAGCCAAGCCAGACGCTCAGTGCTCCCATGAGTTTCACATCACCGCCGCCGCCGCCACCGACCATCCACAGCACGAACAGCAGACCGAAGCCGACGAGAAATCCGAGGGCCGCGGACCCGAGATGATGCCAGCCGTACATCGCAGACATCACCAGCTGATACACCCAGCCGGCAAAGAACATCGGCAGGGTCAGCTTGTTGGGAATGCGCTTCGTACGAATATCCATGAACGCCGCCGCTGCGGTGAACAGCGAGACGGCGACAACGAGAATCATGGAACTAGGACTGAATTCAAACATATCGAGGTCTCTCTCCGGTGACGAATCGCAATGGTGTGACGCGGGGATGTTGCAACATTACGACACGTTTCACTCCGGCAGCGTCATCGGAGCGGCAATTTCCCGAATTTCACCAATCGCAATTTGTGAACAAACCCGTACAACCGGCAGGGGCCGCGCCCGGAAAGCTCGCCCGGAAAACTCTCCGTTCTGTTCGGCATGCTTTGCCGTAACAGGTCAGTGCCTCTCGCGACTTCGGCAGATTCTGCGAGAGATTCTGAAAGACATTCCGTTCGGTCGGAATGATCGGATTCACGGGGTCATCATGAATTCAGGGAATGTGCAGGCCTGTTCTCGTGCGAGTGCTGCGAACTCCATCAGGACGGTTTGATCTGCAGTGTTCCTCCTGCAGAAAATGCCGATACAGGGAACAGGTGATCTCTCAACATGTTCCAAGGGTTCACCCGGCACCAGATTTCGGGCGGAATGCAGAGTTCGATGTTTCCGTTTTCATCACGTCCGTCAGTCGTCACCCTCTCGATCGGCATGGGGCTGGTCTGCCTGACCGCCATGACCTGTCAGGTTGACGCCGATATGTCTCGCAGTCGCCAGGCCTGTGACGTGGTTCTGGTTCACGGCAGTTTTTCGGCCTGCTTTCGAAATTCCGCAGGCGAGGGAATTTCCGATGCCACGGCCATCCTGCGTTACCGGGGACGCCCCGTTCTCATTCTGGCAACGGACGATCAGGGAATCGTGACGTTCAATCGCCTGATTCCGGGACTCTATGAACTGAAGATTGAAAACCAGACAGAGTTCGTTCGCGTCTGGGCAGAAGAAACGGCCCCCCCTCCAGCGTGGAGTACGTTGACGATGGTGCAACACGCCCCGCCACTGGGGGCATCGGGTCCGTATGCCGCCGTCAAACTGCTGGGACCCGGAGGAAGTCCGCTCCCATTGACGATGCAGCCAGAAAAGTTCATCGACAACTGCCGGATTGCCGACATTCGAATTCTGCCTCCTTCATCCTTCGCCTCCAACGGGGAGCGGATCGTTCGCTGATGAATGTCTCTGGACAGTTGATCAGAGGATGTCAGGTCTGAACAGGCATTCAGTTTCCATGCTGCTGGAAGAGATCGCCGAGAATGTTGGAACGGGAAACGACAGTCGAGAGTTTCGAACAGCTGTACAGCTTTGTGCATGAAACACTGTGCGAATCAGAAAACCTGCTTGCGGATCAGTTTCAGACAACCCGTCGCCCCTTGTTCTCGAAAGGGGTTCTGTGTGCCATTGAGTTCTCATTGCACGGGTTAAGAGCCATCCGACTCGGCGCCATCTGGGCTGCGGAACAGAACGTCATCTTCTTCTACAATGCCCGCGGCGAACGGGCTCTCAAGATCAAGCTGACCAATCGCCTGAGCCCCGAACATCTCGCTGCCGGATAAGATCGCTGCGGTCTATTATGTGGCTGGCAGTGCTTGTAACGTATTACAGCTAAAGTCTTTCCGTTGAATTCGTGTTCCTGGGACGAATGTTTTGCCGGATTTTTGAGAAATCGACTGCCCAGTTTGGGATCGAAGGGACATTATTCATTGATGCGTCCTCCGTGTCATATGGATTGTCATGTCTCTTCCGTTCTCCATCTTTGAACTGACGGCTGTCGTGAATGATTCTTCGCGAGAGGCGGAGTTTCTGCGCCTGCTGGCAGCGAGCTATCGGGATGTCTTCTCGCTGGTGCTGGCCATTGTCGGGAAACGGAATGATGCGGAAGACGTCATTCAGGACGTCTGCGTTCTGCTCTGGCAGAAATATGACGACTTCGAATCAGGGACCAGTTTCCGGAAATGGGCTTGCGCGATCGCCTTTCATGTCGCGAAAGCCTACGTTCGCAAAGAGCGCCGTCGTCGGGGAGTCGGGTTGAGTGATGAGGCGCTGGCCCGAATTGCCCAGTTCCGATCCGCCGGAACGGAACTCTTTGAACTGCGGCGCGACGTCTTGCGGCAATGTCTGTCAAAGCTCAAAACGACAGACCGGAAACTGCTGTCCGAGTGTTATCAGTCGCCGACATCACTGGTGAACTATGCCGAGCGCCAAGGGCAGACCGTCTCCGCAATTTATTCCAAGTTAAAACGAATTCGACGACTGCTGAGCGAGTGTGCGCAGCGCTATCTGTCGCACGGAGAGGATTGATGACCAGCGGCCGTCGTGACCTGGGGGAACTTCGTGATCTTGTCGACCGTTTTTTCGACGGCACACTGGATGCGGCTGGAATTGCGAAGATTGATCACTTGATCGTGCATGATCAGGCGAGCCTGCAGGCATATGTCGAACGATTTGATTTTCATGGAGAATTGATCGAACAGGCGGACTGCCGTTCCCCGGAAGAAACGTCGCTCGCCGTGCTGACCCGGTTCTCGGATGCCTGCGAGATTCGGGAATCCCGTTCTCGCCGACGCCTGAAAATCCTGATGACGGTCTGCACCCTGATGACGGCGGTCGGGTTGGGTTGGCTCTACTACAGCGTGATTCTCGTTCCTCCTCCATTGGGGACGATTGCCAGTCTCTCCACGGAACTGCAGTCGGATCGGAAGCTGGAACTCGGGCAGATCGTCCGTTGGGGACAGACGATTCAGATTTCTCAGGGAGTCGTCAGTCTGCAACTGGCCGATGTGATGATCGATCTGGTCGGCCCGGTTTCGGTGAAGCTGGAACGGCAAGGGGAGGTTTATCTCAATGACGGAACGGTCGTCGCCCGCGTGGAGCCCGCCGGGAAAGGCTTCACGGTCCGCACTCAGGATGCGGAAGTGGTGGATCTCGGGACCGAGTTTCTGGTCCACCGTGATGCCCGCGAGGGAACCCATGTCAGTGTTCGACAGGGAGAAGCCCATGCGAAGCTGCTCGACTGGCGTGGGGCATCGACGAAAGTGATTGAACTGACCGCGTCACGTACAGCAGAATTGAATCGCGCGACGGAAGTGGTCAAGGAAACCGCGTATGACGTGGACCGTTTCCTTCCGGTGGACCGCACCCGGAAAGGGATTCGCCGCCTGACCGGCACCTTGCGAACGCTGATGGATGTTCCTGCATCTCTGGAAAGCGACCAGCTCACGACTCCCAATCACATCCTGATCATTCCCGAACGACAGGTCCATCTGGATGCCCCGTTGACCGTGAACACGATTTCCGGTCCCTTGACGATCCCGGCCGGGACGACCGTCAGCAGTTATCTGATTCATTATGACCCGACCGATGCGGTGAGTTTTGCTCCGCGTGGATCGGTGACGTTCTTTGGGCAGATCGCCGGAATCATTGGGACTTCCGCACCGCTCGCGCAGACTGACCCACTCTTTGGGAATTCAAACGTCCAGTTCGAGCAGCAGGAGTTCCGGCAGCTGGAACTGGATGAAGATGAACTGCAGTTTTCTGAGGATCGCAAAACCGTGTCGTTTTATTTTGGCGTGTCACCGCCACGATTCATCGATGAGGCGCGGATTCTGGTAATCGACTCAGATCAGTGAATTGTCAAGGTTTCGTATTCCGCTTGATTCAATCTGGAGGACAAGGAATGAAACAGTCCATCATTCGTCGATTCGGTTTTACCCTGATCGAACTTCTGGTCGTGATTGCGATCATCGCGATTCTGGTAGCCTTGCTGCTGCCGGCTGTCCAGCAGGCCCGGGAAGCGGCCCGACGCAGTCAGTGTCGAAATAACCTGAAGCAACTCGGGCTCGCCGCCCACAACTATCAGGATGTGCATCGGGTGTTTCCTCCCGGTGCCGTGGCTCCGGGGTGTCGATGTGATGCCGTGACTCCAGGGAATCCAACCATCCTGAATCACACCGCGTATCAGATGCTGCTTCCCTATCTGGAACTGACCACGATCTATCATCAGTACAACTTCAGCCTTCCCAGCGGGATGTCGAAATACCGAGACAATTCCGGATGTTCGGTCGATGCTCCCACAACAGATCAGTTTGCAGTTGTGAAGGGGCCGGTTCCGGTCTTTCGATGTCCCTCTGATCCCGGACCATTTCGGGGAACTCAGAATGTGAATTCCGGAAATGTGTTCTCTCAGGCCAATGGTGCCTATCGGACGAGTTATGGACTGGTTTCGAGTTGGGACGACGCAGGTTGGGATAATCCGTGGGGAAAAGTGACTTCGCCCAATAAAGGGATGTGGGGACCAAACGGTGCTGCGGCCGTTCGTGATATCACCGACGGGATGAGCAATACCCTGTCATTTGCAGAAGCTCCTTTCCAGAAGGCCAGCTCAGAAGCGTGGACTGGTCCCTATTGGAATACCTACACGTACATCTTCTGGACAGACCTCAGGACGAAGGGAATCAACCGGTACAAGGCGGGAACCCCCTCTGGTGTCGACCGCAATGGCGCAGGCAGCACGCATGTGGGTGGGATCCATGTCATGGTTTCAGACGGCTCTGTTCGATTTCTGAGTGACCATACCAATCAGGCAACCGTCAACGCCCTCGTCTCCATCGCCGGAAACGAAGTGATTGGAGATTTCTAGTGGTGTGACCACTCTGTCCTGACAGGTTCCCGAACCTGGCCCGCAGGCTCGTTGGCCTGCTCAAAGAATTTTCTCGAGTTGAAGCGTTCTCAAGAGGGGATGATGCGAGTTCAGATGCTGATCACAAATCGTCGGTGCATTCTGCTGGCGGCACTCGTTCTCCTGGTGGGGTGTTCGCAGAAAACGGCGGATTACCCGGACTTGGGGACAGTCACCGGTGTCGTGATGCTGGATGGAAAGCCGTTGCCGCTGGCATCGATTCTGTTTCAGCCGGATGAGGGGCGTGCGTCTTACGCGACGACCGATCAGAATGGAAAGTATCAACTGACATACACGGCCGATGCAACGGGGGCCAAGCTCGGCCGTCATACCGTGCAGATTACGACCTATCGTCCGAATACGGATCCGAAAGATCTCGACAGTCCGGAGTATCCCGAGCAACTGCCGGCGAAGTACCACACGAAGTCCGAGTTGATTGTCGAAGTGAAGCCGGGGAAAAACGACATTCCATTCGATCTCAAATCAAAGTGAATGACGCCGTTTGGTGCTTGATCACCACGGATTTCATCTGAAGGATGAGTTCAGTTTATGGTTGACCTGTTGAAAAACCACCGATCAGTTGCGGTTGCTTTGCTGTGCCTGATGAGCGTCTTTTCTCTCGGAAGCATGGCGCGGTCTGGATTTGCTGCCGAGCCGACGAATGCGAAGGAAGCGGCGGAGAAGAAGGCCAGAGAGGATGCCGAACTGGCGGCGCGATTCGCTGAGTGGAAGGCCGCGCTGCCACCGGAGCAGCAGGCGTGGGAAACCGTTCTCGAACAGAATCTCGGCGGCTTCTATCTGCCGTTGTATCAGAAGGACAAGCTTGCCGGGCGGGGAACGGCCTGGGATTACGTTCAGGACACGCCCGGGCTTCCGAGAGTGCTCCTCGTTGGTGATTCCGTGTCTCGTGGATACACGCTGGCCGTGCGAAAGGCTCTGGCCGGCGTCGCGAATGTGCACCGTGCTCCTGAAAACTGCGGGCCCGCTGTGAACGGGATCAAGAAGTCCGATATCTGGCTGGCAGACGGAAAGTGGGACGTGATTCATTTCAACTTTGGGATTCACGACCGCCGTACTCCCGCGGCAGACTATCAGTCTCGCCTGGAAGCACTCGTCGAACGATATCAGAAAACCGGAGCCACGGTGATCTGGGCCTCAACGACACCGATTCCGCCAGATACGAAAGATGGTCCTGAAGCATCGGCTCAGATTGAGGAGAAGAATCGTCTGGCCGCTGAGGTCATGGAGAAACATGGCGTGAAGGTCAATGATCTCTATCAGTTTGTTCTGCCGCGATTGAAGGAACTGCAGAACCCGAAGGATGTGCATTTCAGTGGCGCTGGTTACGACGCACTGGGAGAACAGGTGGCCAAGGTGATTCAGGAGACCCTGGCACAGCAGAAGAAGTGACGTGGTCGATTGACCGCTGACTGACACTGGTTGATCAACGCGACTGGGTGGCTGGGGCGCTCTGGCAAATGACAACTACGAAGGAACAAGCCACGAAGTGTGAAACGGAATGAGAGTTTTAACGTGACAGCCCCAGGCCCCCGACAGCAGCGTCATCGCCGGAATATGAACGAATTCGGCCACGCTCATGAATTGACATTTTCCTG
>Ga0182736_1000447_pt1 | contig 64614 bp, 38 predicted proteins | sample eDN5th30CKraftBY_FD_128882 | JGI IMG/M metagenome (GOLD analysis project Ga0182736, IMG submission 128882) | Enriched backyard soil microbial communities from Emeryville, California, USA - eDNA 5th pass 30_C Kraft BY (version 2) (version 2) | ecosystem: Environmental > Terrestrial > Soil >... | reverse complement strand
CCAGTTTGCCAGCGAAGAATGGCGAGGGGGGAGGGATCAGGATTCAGGGGGCAGAAAAGACGGGGAAAGTCCTGCATTTCCGATCCACTTTCACCCTCAGCGGGACAAACTGGGAAGTACTGAAACTGGTCTAGAAATCGACTCGTTGAACGCACCCCGCGCGGGGGATTGAATCACATTGCCTGTTCTCTCCGGTTTTCCTCTTCGTGAAGCCGGTCAGGGATCTCATTCCGGAACTCTGAACGCAACGGAAATCGGTTGTGCAGGAGTGTTCCGGTCACATGGTCTTTGCGTCACCGTTCCTGTTCGTTCTGTTCTCCGGCACACTGATCTGCAGATGGCCGGAGTTGAAAGTGGATGTATGCCTGGACTTCGAACGCTCTCGGTCGTGCTTTGCGTTTTCTGCCTGGGACAGGTCACGGCGCTCGCCGCCGCACCGAAGAAAATCGTGCTGATCGCCGGCAAGAAAAGTCACGGGCCGGTTGGAAACGGCATTCATGACTATCCGTGGTCGGTCAAACTGCTGAAGGTCATGCTGGACAACTCGTCCGCCGCAGATCGAGTCAAAGTCGAGTATCACCTGGATGGCTGGCCGGAAGATCCGCACACTCTGAATGACGCCGATTCCATTCTGATTGTGTCGGATGGACGAGACGGTGACCTGTATGAAGAGGCTCCTCACTTCAGCACAGCGGAGCGCAGAGATCTGATTGCACAGCAGATCGCCCGGGGATGCGGGTTTGCGACATTCCACTTTTCGACGTTTGCCCCCGATCAGTTTGCCGATGACATTCTGAACTGGTCCGGAGCGTATTTCGACTGGGAAACCGACGGAAAACGGCAGTGGTATTCCGCCATCAAAACACTCGATACCGCGATCGAACGGGGAACGGAATCGCATCCCGTGCTGAACGGAGTCCGGCCATTCCGCATGAAAGAAGAGTTCTATTTCAATCTCCGGTTTCGCGAAGGAGATCCGACGCTGACCCGACTGCTTGTCGTTCCGGAATTGTCCGGACGGGCACCGGATGGAAATGTCGTGGCCTGGTGCAAAGAGCGATCTGGCGGAGGACGGGGCTTCGGAACGACGTGCGGTCATTTCTATGAGAACTGGAAGAATGAGGATTTCCGCAGGTTCCTGCTCAACGCACTGCTCTGGACCGCCCAGGCGGAGGTTCCCGAGAATGGTGTCGAGTCCCGTTATTTTCCACATGACGAAGTGACCCGGGCGCTGACCGGAATCGAAGGGACACAACGGGCCACGCTCGATACCCGCCCCATTCGTGCTTTGATTCTGGGAGGGCACCATCATCCTGGACATCACTGGGCGGAAACCTCACCGGCACTCCAGCAGATTCTCGAGCGTGATCCGCGTCTGAATGTCGACATCTCCTCAGAAATTGAAGACCTCGCCTCGAAGTCGCTCGGCGACTATGACCTGCTGGTCATGAATTACTGCAATTGGGAACGCCCCGGTCTGAGTGATGCCGCAAAACAGAAGTTCGTGGATTATCTCCATCAGGGGGGGGGTCTGATGTTGATCCATTTCGCGAATGGAGCCTTTCATCATTCATTGCCGAACGCCGCGGAATCCGACTGGCCTGAGTATCGGAACATCTGCCGGCGTGTCTGGGACCACAGTCATCGGGGAACCGGCCACGATTCGTATGGAAAATTCATGGTGGAAATCGTCGATGACAGCCATCCCGTCACCAAAGGAATGGAACCGTTCCAGACGATTGACGAATTGTATTTCGGTCAAGTCGGTTCAGAGCCGATTTCCGTGCTGGCCACAGCAAAATCGAAGGTCACCGGAAAAGAAGAACCGATGGCGTTTGTCTACGAGTATCACAAGGCCAGGGTCTTTCAGACAGTTCTCGGACATGCCCGGGAATCGCTGCTGACCGACGGAACATCAGAACTGATTCGCCGTGCTGCTCCCTGGGTGGCTCAACGGGAACCGCTTCCCCCCGGCCAGTTGAAGACGGCCGCGCCGCCGACCGGTCCGGCGAGGCTTTCCGAGGGGAAGTTTGGATCGGCATTGAATGGAGTGGCAGGCGGAGCCTGGATCGACGGTCGTCAGGAGTTCGGTGAAACTCCCCTCACGGTGGAATGCTGGGCGAAACTTCACGGGGCGAATCAGTTTCAGATTCTGATTGCCCATGAAGACAAATCCTCTGGGACGCACTGGGAACTGTTTACTCCACCTGGCAGTGGAACACTGTCGGCATATCTCCCCGGTTACGAGCCGGACCATCTGAGAACGTCCACCCGAATCACGGACGACAAATGGTATCACATTGCCATGATTCTGGATCAAGGGCATGTGGCATTGTACGTGGATGGAGCCCTCGTCGGAGAGCAGGCGATCAGACGGAACGACCGTCCGCGCGTGGCTGGCGAACTGGCAATTGCGACACTGGTGAATCGGGACATCGGATGCAGCGGCCTGATTGATGAAGTCAGGATCTCACGTGGAAGACGAACGATCCGGATGCCGCTGGCCCCACTGGAATCGGATGCCGACACATTGGGGTTGTGGAGATTCGACTTATTGACCGACGGAGCGGGGAAAGAGGCTGGAACGTCACCTGATGCGTCGTCACATTCTGTCCCTGCCCGCCTCTCCGCGATGGAAGCGGGGAGTGCGAAACCTCCGGTGGCGAAGGCAAAAAACCATTGGGGAGAAGATGCCGTCGGCTTCAAATGGACAGAGGAGGACTCTGTCGACAACCGGTGGAATCAAACCGACATCGGCCCGTTCCTGGCCAGTGTCGTTCCACTTCCCAATCTTCCGCCGATTGAAAAAGGCCTGTCGATCAAAGTGGGAGATGCTCAGGAGGCCACGGTCTGCTTTGACACCCAGCGGCTGGAATGGCGTGCCGCCTGGACGGGTGGGTTTCTGAAGTTCAATCCGGCTCGTTTCGGCTTGATCAGTCCGCCACACATTCACGGCACGATTGCCGCCATCAGTCGACCGACCGATGGCTGGGGGACCGCTCCGGCCCAATATCGCGGGTTGACCCAATGTGGACAGCGGGTGATTCTGAACTATCAGGTGGGTGAAACTTCCATCCGGGAATCACCCTGGCTGGAAACGTCCGGGGCACTGACTCTCTTCACCCGGCAGATCGAAGTCGGCCCGTCAACGTCCCCGCTGAGAATCCCGGTTTACTCAGGAACCTCCCCACTGCAGTTGCGGACTCTTTCCGGAGTCACGGTTGCCACGTGCGTGGAAGGAGACAAAGTTGTCACGTTTGCGATCCGGTCGGACGCCTCTCAGCAGCTGGAGATCACACAGAGCAATCAGCTGGTGATTCGGCTTCCCCCCCACAGTCAGATGCAGCGTCTGAGTCTCGACTTCGCGGCGGTCTCTCCGGCTCAGCTCAATGAATTTGCCGGCTGGGTGAATCGTCATCCCCTGCAGCAGAATCTCGCCGATCTCGCTCAGCAGTCACGAGCGTTGTGGACCGCTCCCATCGTCACGCAGGGAGAACGGGGGCAGCAACCGGGAGCGTTCCAGCTCGATACGATCGGCCTCCCCTTTCAGAACCCTTATCAGGCACTGATGTTCATCAGCGGACATGATTTCTTCTCGAATGGGGAACTGGCGCTCTGTACGGTTCACGGAGATGTCTGGCGCGTGACCGGGATCGATGACCAGCTCCAGGAATTGAAGTGGAAGCGATTTGCAACCGGTCTGTTTCAACCGCTCGGGTTAAAAATCATCAATGACGAAATCCATGTATTGGGACGGGATCAGATTACGCGACTGCGTGATCTGAACAATGACGGAGAAGCGGATGACTACGTCTGTGTGAACAATCGCTATCAGACCTCTCCCGGCGGGCATGATTACGTCGCCTGTCTGGAAACCGATTCGCACGGAGATTTCTATTTCGTCCATGCCAATCAGGGAGTCGTACGGGCTCCGCGAGATGGCAGCGCGGTGGAAGTGATTGCGACGGGATTGCGGAACCCGGTCGGTCTGTCGATTGGCCCGCAGGATGCCATCACCGCGGCACCACAGGAAGGAGAGTGGACCCCTGCGTCCGCGATCTTTCCCGTCAAAAAGGGAAATCACTTCGGTTATCGGGGACCGCAAGTCACAGAACAGCGTCCACTCGGTTACGATCCCCCGATCTGCTGGATTCCCCGCCTGATCGACAATTCCTCCGGCGGGCAGACCTGGATTCCCTCGAATCGCTGGGGACCGCTCGCGGGACAATTGCTGCACTTCTCATTCGGCAAATGCCGGATGATGCTGACGCTGCAGGAACAAGTCGACGGTCTCCTTCAGGGAGGAACCGTCGATTTTCCTTTTGATTTCGAATCCGGCATCATGCGGGGACGCTTTCACCCCGTCGATGGCCAGTTGTATGTCTCCGGCCTGCGAGGCTGGGTCTCGGCAGCGGTTCAGGACGGATGCCTGCAACGTGTGCGCTGGACCGACCAGCCCATCGACATGCCGGTGAACGTCAAAACCTGCCAGAACGGGTTGGCGATCACGTTTTCCTCTTCGCTTGATCCGCAATCGGCCAACGACGTCGACAGCTACTCTCTGCAGCAGTGGAACTATCGTTATTCCGGAACCTATGGCTCTCCGGAGTTCCGCGTATCCCATTCACTGGAAGAGGGACGTGATGAAGTCGATGTCCGTTCGGCCACCCTGCTGAAAGATGGACGCACCGTTTTTCTCGAGATCCCGGGCCTGCGTCCGGTCATGCAGATGGGGATTCAATACAAAGTGGCCACACGAACAGGGCGTCCTGTTCAGCAGACGCTGTATTACACCATTCATCGGATCCGGGACGAGGCGATTCCGGAATCCGAGCTGAATCGTGCAGGCTCGATGGTTCCTGGATCACTCACCGCTGAAGAACAGGCGGCACTCCAGCCAGGACTGACGGCACACTTCGAACAGAATGGAAAGCAGGATGTTCGACGACTGCGACTGGCCGCACTGACAGTTCCGGCAAACACCGCCCCCAGCACGTTTCTTCAACCCGGTCCGTTTCAGTTGACCTGTGACGGTGTCATCAAGGTCCCGCTGCGTGGCGAGTATCAGTTCTGGCTCGAAGGTCTGGGAACAGCCGCACTGCAGTTGAATGGAGAGGTCGTTCTCCCGCCTCAAGGAATCATCGATGCCGACCGCCGGGTGTCGGTGTCACTCCGTCGTGGAGAGAATCGGCTCAAGCTGATTTACCATGCTCCGGACGCGGGGGATGCCCGCTTTCGTCTGATGTGGAAAGGAACGGATTTCCCGGAAGAAGCGGTTCCCCCCACGATTCTCTGGAGCAGCAGCCAGAACAGTGACCTGGCGCGATCCGAACAGCTTCGACAGGGACAGCATCTGTTTCAGTCTCTGCGCTGCCAGAACTGTCATGCTATTTCGCCGGAACAGGCGCTCGATCAGGCGCTCAACCAGGCGGTCGTGCCAGGCCCCGATCTGGAGAATGCCGGTGACCGTTTTCAACCGTCGTGGATGGCCCGCTGGATTCTGCATCCGCATGAACTTCAGCATGAGACACGGATGCCGCAGGTGTTGAACCCGGACCGTCCGGAAAATCGACAGAACGCCGCAGATATCGCCGCCTGGCTGGCGACAATCACATCCACTCCGCAGCCCCCCTGGAGTCCTCCCGGCGAAGAACAGATTGCAGCAGGGGAAAAGCTGTTCGAGATGCAGGGATGTTACACCTGCCATCACTTTTCAGAAGGGGCAACGGCGGATGAATTCGGTCGCCGCTCCCTCGCGGCCATTTCACAGAAATGGACTCCTGCAGGGTTGAAACGATTTCTTGCCGATCCCACTGCACATTTTCCGTTGACCCGAATGCCGAAGTTTTCATTCGACGAAACCGAAATCAATGGACTCGCCGCTTACCTTCAATCCCGCTCTGCCTCGCAGACGGAAGCCCCGATCCCGGAACTGGCCCATGCCAGTCCGAAACGGGGACAGGAACTGTTTCTGAATTCCGGATGCGTTCAATGTCATTCCATCGACAAGACGGCTCCGGGAATTCAGGCACAACGGTTCAGTCCCTTTCCGGGATCTCTCCAGGGGGGCTGTTTGAATGACGGGAGACTTCCCACCGCCACGACACCGGACTTCGCGCTGAATTCAGAAGACCGCGCCGCGCTCACACGGTTTCTGGCTTCGGGGGAATTCCATTCCCTGAAGACGGTTTCCGTCGCGGAAATGGGAGCGATGCGGATGTCCGAACTGCGCTGTGCTGCCTGTCACACACGCGACGGTGCCGCGAGTCCCCGTGCCGCGATCGCGATTGAGGAATTCGACACCGGACTCCTCCCGGAATCTCTTCCGGTGCTGACATGGACTGGCGAAAAACTGCACTCCGCATGGATTGCACGGTTCTTAAAAGGGGAAGTGCCGCACAAACCTCGTCCCTGGCTGAGTGCGCGCATGCCGGCATTTCCGGCGTTCGCAGAGGAACTGGCGGCGGGACTGGCGGCCGAACATGGAATGGAGACCGGCACGGTCCCTCATGCATTTCGACCGGAACTGGCCCGGATTGGAAATGAACTGAGCCTGAGAAACACCGGCCTGGACTGTCGGCAGTGCCACGCCGTCGGAAAAGAGCAACCGTCCGGAGATCACAACACCCAGATCGCTCTGGGAATCAATTTCGAACTGATTCGTGATCGATTACGTCCGGAGTTTTTCCGGCGATTCATACTGGATCCCCCCCGTTATGAAGTGAACACGAAAATGCCGAAACTCGCGGCCGACGGGATGTCGACGAAGATTCACACCCACTTTGACGGCGATGCCCGGCAGCAGTTCGACGCGTTGTGGAATTACATCCAAAGCCTGGAGCGTGAGCAACTTCCCTGACAGGTACGGGAGTTCTCACCAGACTGTCCATCGGTCCGCTGAAGATTTCGTGCTTCCCCGGAATTTCCAAAACCGCCCTAAAGTGCCCTCCGTCACTTTGACGCTGCCCTCAATTCCCGCGAGAATGGTCACAGGAGTCGATCGACCATTTTTCAGGATGAGATGGAACTATGTCGGCATTGACGGCCCAATGCATACGGACATTACTGGGACTGATCCTGATCGGAGGAATGATTCTTCCGGTCCAGGCTCAGGAAGCAGGGAACCCGCTGGGGGATCTGCTGCGCCGCATCGATCGCGGGATTCGTGAGTCCGGCGAAGAGCTGGAACGTCAACGCAGCGGGCGCGATCTTCTCGATCTGCGCCCGATCCAGCGAACGGAAGACGAACGTCTGCTCCGCCAGGCCAGAGAACTGGCCGACAGTGCGCGCTGGCACGACGCGATTGAAATTTTTCAATATCAGTTGAACGAATCTCCGGACGCCTTCAGCTTCCGCGGTACGCGCGAATTCGGATCGCTGCACGACGTCATCGATATCGCACTTCAGGCGCTGCCGGAAGCGGGGCGGCGAGGATACCAGAGTCGCTTTGCCCCCGCGGCCGAACATCTGCTGGACCAGGCGCAAAAGACACAGGATCTGGCATTGCTCCGACAGGTCTTCAATCAGTATCGACAGACCCCTGCCGGAAAAACGGCTCTCAATCTCGCTGCGAGACTTCTTGAAGATCAGGGAGAATTCGCCCAGGCCGCCACGTTGTGGGAACGTCTGCTTCCACTTGCGACAGATGAAGAACGTCTCGCCATTCTTACCCGTGCCGTGCGTGCCCGACATCAGTCCGGTCAGTTGAAAGCAGCACAGCAACTCGGGGCCGGGTTACCGGCGGATGCCTTGAAGGCGCTGCTGGCGGAACCGCTGATTGCCGCGCAGAACAAGACCGGTTCGCCGTCACCCGGACCGTTTTTAACGATTCCCGACCAGTTGACTTCCCCAGCGTATCGCGATCCATTGATGACTGCCCGCTGGGAAACCGGACTGATTGAACGGTATCGAATCCGCCGGCAGCTCATGGAACTGGTCTCGGAAATGGAAGAGCGGGAGATTGCTCCGATCCCGGCGGCGCATCCCCTGCTGGTCAACGATCGACTGGTCTTTCGTTCGCTGCGAAGTCTTCAGATGCGCGATGCCCGCAACGGCACTCTGCTCTGGGAACACCGCTTACCAGGCAGCCCCGAAGAAATTCTCTGTGAAACTCATCTGGAATATGATTACGATCCGGAGTCATATCAGTACCAGGATGAATCCGTCTTCCCGCAGCTCCCGCTGTCCAATCTCGTCTTCAAAGATGAAAATCAGGGAAGCCTGAGCAGTGACGGACTGCGACTGTTTTCCGTCGAGCTTTCCGGGGAAGCCTTATTAGCGGAAGAGAGGCCATCGTGGAATCAGGTCGACGACGAGCAGAACGCCAGACGTCCGGCCAGTTCCAATGAGCTGGTGGCGTATGACCTGGATGACGGGCATCAACTCTGGCGGATCGGCGGAGTTCAGATCGAGGAACAGTTCTCCCGCGCACTGGCCGGCACGTTTTTCCTTGGGCCCCCTCTGCCGGATGTCGATGGTCTTTACATTCTGGGCGAACGACAAGGGGAGATCACGCTGTTCTGTCTGGCTCCCGCCAGCGGTGAAGTCCTCTGGGAACAGCCGCTCGCGATTCCCGGCCGCCCGATCGGCAGTGAACCCGTTCGAGCTCAATGGTTCTGCCGCCCGGTGATCGCCGAAGGATTGATTCTCTGTCCCACCGGATGCGGCTGGGTGGTCGCGGTTGATCAGGCGACACATCGACTGAAATGGACCACCCGTTTTTCTCAGCGCGTCGAACAGCGGCAGAATTACCGGTCACGTTATAACATGCAGAATCCACAGCCGATCAACCGGCGCTGGCATGCCACGGCCCCGTTTGTTGTTGGTCAGCGGTTACTGCTGACGCCTCCGGAACTTCCGGATGAGTTCGGAGTCGCGAATCCCGCGTTGTATTGTCTCGACATTCTGACGGGCTCAATCCTCTGGGAACAGATCAAGTCGGACCGGGGAGACGGGACGACGTTGTATCTGGCCGGGCACTGGGAGGATCTCGCCATTCTCGTCTCGCAGACCACGGTGACCGCCCGGCAGATTTCCCGTCAGGGGGAAGTCGCCTGGACCGTCAGCCTGCGCGGCCGACCGTGTGGACGCGGTGTCATCTTTCATGACAAGCTGTTCGTGCCGGTCTCTGCAAATCGCCTCGCACAGATCGATCTGTCCAAAGGGAAGCTGGAACTGACGCTTCCCATCTCCGACGCCGGTGTCGGGTTGGGGAACCTGACAATCGGGGCCGGATCCCTGATCTCGATGACCCCCGAGCAGATTGCCGTGTTCCCGCTCGGGACGCAGTCGGACAATCCCTCGGAAAGTGCGACACTGGTCGTCAAGCAGGAACTGAATTCCATCCGCCAGAAACTGTCCGCCGGAGACTGGCAGTCTGCGATCCCAAGTCTGACGTCACTGCTGAAACGGGAGGGAATGTCAGAGACACAGCGACGGGAGTGCCTGGAGCTTCAATTCGAAGCGGTCACACTGCGACTGCTGACGGATCAGGAACCACAGGTCGCACTGCAGCTTCTCGAAGAGACCGCCCGATCACTCAATGATCTTCCCCGCTATCAGCGGCTGGTTGCGGATCATCTGCAGAAAGTCGGAAACTGGTCGCAAAGTCTGTCGTTGATGCTGGACCTGTTTGAACAGGCGTCGCCGCATGAACGCATCCGCGAAGAGGACCGCGTTTACCGGATCGACAGCTGGATCGGTGGCCGATTAGCGGACCTGTTTGCGTCGCTGCCGGACAATGACGCGCAGTCCAGATTCGTGGAAGAGCTGACAATTCGTATCGAACGACTTCCGCAGGATCGTGTGATCCGGGATCGCTGGAGTCGGGCGCTGGGATTTCACCGGTTAGGGCTGCAGCTGGAATTACAGCTCGCCAGACAGGACTTCATCGAACGGAAACTGAGTGCCGGGCTGATTCGAACGCAACGGGTGCAGCAGGCGACCGATTCCGGTTTACGCGCGGATGCGCTGCGGCTTCAGGCAGAACAGCTGTCCGCCATCGAATGGGATCAGGATGCACTGTCCACCTGGGAACTCCTTGCCGGTTCCGGTCTTCTCACGTTCTCTGACGGGCAGCCGGTCGCGGAGGTTGCACAGAACGGAATCAGTCAGGCACGCGCCCGGCTGGAATCCCGCGTGGATCCCGAAATCTGGAAGGGAACCTGGAGACTGGAGCGACTGGGCCTGGTCGAGAGTGTCTTCGGGCCGGTGGGTGTGCCCCTCGTGGGAAGCGGATTCCGGCAGCTGGATTCACTCCGTCTGCTGGTTGACCTGAATCAGGTCCGCCTGCGGGTCGAAGATCGCAGGACCGGAACGCTGGAAGGAATTTTTCCGTTGCGTCAGCTGGGTTCGACCAACTATGAAGCGACCGCAATCGCCAGAAAACAGGGGCCGACGACCGTCATTCTGAATCAGGGAACACTGCAGTCCCTGAACTGGGCAGACCGGAAAATCGGCTGGAACTGGGCGCCGAATTTCAGTGGAGCAGCCCGCCAGCGTGCGATCGAGATGCCGGCCGCTCCGCCGCCGACGTTCCAGTCCTTCTCACAGTTTCTGGCGGTCCGGCAACAATACGCCCAGCGCGATCAGGCGGGTTATCTTCTGGCCGGAAATGAGCGTGCCCTGCTGCTCTTGTGCCGGGACTGGATTGCATTGGATCCCATTACCGGAGAAGAACTCTGGCGCGATCAGAAAGCTCCCGCCCGTGCGAATGCGTCCGCTGTCGGAACATCGCAGTTTGCCATTCAGGCGCGGAACCTGAGAGAACTGCGGCGGGAGATCGACGGTCGCCCGGTCACGGATGATCTTCAGCAGGATCTCATCAGTCGTTCGTTCGGAACGATTCAGGGAGATTTCCTGATCCTGCGCCGCGGCGGTGACCAAGGGCCGACGATGGGAAAGATGGAACGTGTGGCGGCCACCGGAAGCGTGATCTGGTCACTGACGGTTCCCACCGACGCTCATTTTCTTCAGACCGATTCCCGAACTCTCGTGTGGATTTCGGCAGCCGGTGAACTGTCGTCCGTTGACCTCATGACCGGCAAGCCGCAGTTTTTGACGACACTGACGTTGCCGCAACGTGACAATCTGTCGACGTTGAGAGTGCTGAGTGATGCGGACCGCTTTTATATTCTGATCGACCAGGGGGATCTCGGCAGCGGATATTTCAGTGTTCCGTGGATCCCGCTTTCCGGATCAATCGCCGCGGTGGATCGCTCTGGAAAGTCGCTCTGGACTTACACCATCCCGACACGCTCCCAGTCGTCCGGAACGAGCACCCGCCGCCGCCGCGGCCAGGAACCTCGCTGGCCGATGCGATTTCTCGTTCAGAAGTGGCAGGAAAATCCCCTGCTGTTGCTGGTGGCGGATGTTCCGGAAGAATCCGGGGAGTTTACATTTCATCAGGTCCGGGTGATCGGTCTCGACAAACGGACTGGCCAGGTTGCCGTCGACTGGGAAAAGCCCAGTGAGTCGGGTGGAGTGTCCTATGTTCACGTCGATCTGGAACAGCGTCAGATTGAACTGCGGACGTACAATGACCGCCTGCTGATCTCACCGGTCCCCACGGTCGACAAGTCTGCGTCAGGAGACCCGGCTCCGTGATTCGGTATCAGGCTCGCTGGGTCTTCACCGGGCAGGGAGAACCTGTTCCCAATGGCCGATTCACGGTTCATGATGGGCGATATGTTGAGGAAGATCCCGGCAGAATCATTCCCATCGTCGATCTGGGAGACGTGGCCGTCATTCCCGGGCTGATCAACGCCCATACTCATCTGGAATTCAGTGACCTGAACCAGCCTGTCGAACCGCAACGCGAATTTGCACCGTGGATCGAACAGGTGATTCAGACGCGACGCAGTCGTACCGTCCCGCCTGACCAGTCCATTGAACGTGGATTGCAGGAATGCCGGAGTTCAGGCACAACAGCGCTGGCCGAGATCGCGACCTCTGACTGGGGACTGGAAAGGACGTCTCCCGTCGAGACTCCGCAGGTGCTTTTCTTTCGCGAGTTTCTGGGACTGCGTGCCGACTCTGTCACGGCGACGCTCAATCAGGCACAGGAGTTTCTGGAGAAATCCAGGGGAGCGAGCGACTTTCGAGAGGGCCTGAGCCCGCATGCGCCGTATTCACTTCATCCACAACTCTTTCAGGGACTCTGCCGTCTCGCTCAACAGTATCAGGTGCCGGTCACGATGCATCTCGCCGAGTCACCTGCCGAGTTGCAGCTGCTCGCTCATGGGAGCGGACCGCTCGTGGATCTGTTCTCCCGCATGGGTCTCTGGCGGAGCGATGTCATTCCCCTGGGAACCCGACCGCTGGATTTTCTCCGCGTGCTGGCAGAACTTCCTCGTGTGCTTCTGGCGCATGGAAATCTGCTGGATGACGAGGAACTCGATTTCATCGCGAAACATCCACAGATGTCCGTGGTCTACTGCCCGAGAACCCATGCGGCCATGCAGCAGGGAGTTCACCCCTGGGAAGAGATGCAGCGCCGTGGAATTCCGGTGGCGATCGGAACAGACAGCCGCGCCTCGAACCCGGACTTGAGTCTCTGGAACGAACTCCGATTTCTGCACGCACGTCATCCGGAACGGCGTGCGTCCGATCTGCTGTCGCTGGCAACGGCGAATGCCGCGCAGGCACTCGGGCTGAATGACCGGGGAGCCATTCGTTCGGGATCCCGTTCGGATTTTCAGGTGGTCCTGCTTCCCGAATCGTCACGACGCGATCCTCAGCTCTCTCTCTTTCAGGGAACATTCCTGTCGCGCGGCGTCAACCGCTCAGAATCGTGAAAAGCCGATCTCGACTCCGGTAATTTTCCGGGAATGGGTGGCCGTTGATTTTGACCGGTCTATAATCGGGCGTTCCCCGATTCCAACCACCGGATCCCCTGGCGGAATTCAAGTGATCTGATTTCCGAAACCCATCGGAACGATCAGCCGCTTCGCCACCCCACTGAAATTCACCGCAATGTGATTCGGGCACACATCGCGATCCCTCCGGAGGCAACATTCATTTTGAGTGTTGTGCCCGCCTGATGAACTGTTGCCCGGTTCCCTCCTAACTTTGCAAGCTCCATGAAACAGACCGCTCGACTCGCAATGTTGATTGGTGGATGTTCCATCGCCAGCATGATGACCACGTTGTCCTTTCTCGAACCCGCTGTGAATGCAGCCAGTCCCGAAACATCCGAAGAGGTGCTCCTCGGAACAGGTGACCTGCTGACCGGGATTCCGGGAGAAGGACCGCTGACTCCGGAAGAAATCCAGAAATGGTTTGGAGATTCCAGGAACCATCAGACGCTGAACGTGAAATTGCCGCTGGGACTGGCCGCGGGGACGGCCTCCATAAAAGGACTGGATGAAAATCCCCTGACACGGGCGAAAATCGAACTCGGACGTCAGTTGTATTTTGACCCACGCCTGTCGGCAGACGGCACAATCAGCTGCGCCACCTGCCATCATCCCGATGAAGGATTCGGTCGGAAAACCCGGTTCGGTGTCGGGATCGGCGATCAGGAAGGGGGAAGAAACTCTCCCATCAGTTACAACCGGATTCTCTCCGGCGCTCAATTCTGGGATGGGCGCGCCGCGTCACTGGAAGATCAGGCGATTGGCCCGATTGCGAACCCGATCGAAATGGGAAACACCCACGAGACCTGCGTGAAGGATCTGCGGAAGATTCCCGGATATGTCGCCGAGTTTGAAGCGGTGTTCGGGAAAGACTCCATCAACATCGAAAACGTCGGCAAGGCACTGGCCTCGTTCGAACGAGCCATTGTGACCGGTCCGTCGCCCTATGATTTCCACGATGAAGTGCAGCGCTACGCGCAGCTCGACGAAGAAGATTTGAATGATCTCCTGGAAGAACAGCCGGAAGCAGCGGCCCAATACCGCGCCGCCCAGGCCGGACTCGCCGCGACGCCGATCTCTGAAAGTGCGATCCGTGGACGGGAACTCTTCTTCAGCAGCAAAACCGACTGTGCCACCTGTCACGTCGGAGCCAATCTGGCTGACGAGCTGTATCACAATCTCGGAGTCGGAGCCGATGCCGCCGAACCGGACACGGGCCGGTACGAAGTGACGAAAGATCCCAAAGACTGGGGAGCATTCAAAACCCCGACCATTCGAAACGTCGCACTGTCTCCTCCGTACATGCACGACGGCAGCCTGAACACGCTGATGGAAGTCGTCGAGCATTACGACCGGGGCGGAACTCCCAACAAGAACCTGAGTGACAAGATCAAGAAACTGAATCTGACGACTCAGGAAAAACTGGATCTCGTGGCATTCATGGAAGCCTGCACTGGTCCATTCCCGGAAATCGAATCCGGACGGCTGCCGAAGTAATCCGAAGTCATCCAGGACCGGTCACCTGACAACAATCATGCCCGCACGGCGAGTTTCAAACGCTGTGCGGGCATGTTGTCTTGATGAAGGGGCCGCCGACCGGATGAGGAAGGGAATTATTTGCGAAGGTTCTTTGCCGCCGTGTCTTCCGCCGTTAATTGAAAGTCTTCACGACAGTTTTTGAAGGGAAACTCCCGGGTCAATGTCAGCTCCGGAAACAACGGCTGTCCGTCTCCCAGTCCGTCAGGCGACTTGCCGTCATACCCAAAAATCACGACTCGATACGCTCCGCCGACGATCCCCTTGCCGGGGGATGTGCTGTAGGTTCCATTCTGAATGCGAACCATCGTCCCGGGACCGGAGTTCCCTGCCTTGAAATCCGGTTCAAAGCTGATGCTCCCTTTGGGAATCGGTTTTCCCTGAAAGGTGATCTTCCCTTCGCATTGAAAACGCTGCGGGCCATCTTCTTGTCGCTGGCAACCGGACGCGCACAGCAGAGAAGCCGACACCATGCAGGCAGCCACACTGGTCAATGATGAGAACATGCAGACAGAACTCCTGAAGTCATTCAGATCCAGAGAAATTGACGCTGCCGTGTCTCTGCGCAGCACGCGTTCCGATTGATAAAACGCTGCACTCCGCGTGGCGGGCACAAGGAGTGCAATCGAGGGAAAGACGTTCTTCGCGGCCACATGATCGACCAAACTGGTCTAAGCAGTCTGTCCCGGAATTCCCCCCTGAGGGGAGAGGGTCGGGGTGAGGGGTTCAACCGGTGAGAAGTGCTTCCACTGGCAACGTTCGCCCCTCATCCGGCCTTGCGGCCACCTTCTCCCCTGAGGGGAGAAGGACTTGAGTTGTGCTGTGAATTCCAGGACAGACTCCTAGTAACCGCCGAGGGCGTTTCCGTCGTCGCGCCATCCCAGAAGTCGATGCGCCCGGAGGTCCATATTCTCATTCATGAATCGAACCGAACCGTCCGCAAACGTGACGTGGCAGCCGCCAACGTGATGGCTCCCCAGTGTTCCATTCTGCGCTCCGTTGTTGGAAAAGGCGGTGTCGGTTTTCGATCCGTCATCTGGTGTCGAATTGATCTGCCAGACGGTCCCGATCAGCACACCGCAGATTCCGCCTCCCGCGTTGACGCTGCGCGTACTCGAGGCCCATCCAAAATGCGAATTGTTCCCGCGCCCGCCGGGACGGAGTTGATACTTCGTTTCACCGACCAGATAGACGTTCGATGATCCGTCCGTGATATCACGGAACGAGATTTTCGAATCCACGTACAGCACCCCTCCCGTGAAGTACCAGCGATTCGCAGAGGATTGACAGAAATCGCTCGGCTGTGCCATGCCCATCGCACTCGTTCCGCCGGCCCCCATCACACCGAAGTAATTGCTCTTGTTCGAGCCGGGACCGGTTCCGGGATCCGATGGACACTGGTAGTCCACATTCGACTTGGTAAACAGTTCATGATTCTTCGCGGAACCGTGTGGGTCCGTTGACAGATCATGGTCGGCAAAGCCGGTGAACCGGGCAGACAGTTCAAACTGGGAATAGAGATTCGCCTGTTCCAGATACGGCAGGACCAGCACCGACCAGGGAGCCCGATTGACCCCTCCAGCCGTTCCCCAGTTCCCACACCAGTTGGCCAGATTCCGGTTGGTGCCCATGACCGTTCCCGGTGGAAACACAGTATAGGTGTCATGATAGTTGTGGAGCGCCAGCCCCAGCTGTTTCATCTTGTTCTTGCATTGCGAACGCCGGGCGGCTTCGCGCGCCTGTTGAACTGCGGGAAGCAGCAGGGCGATCAGAATCGCAATGATGGCGATCACGACGAGTAACTCGATCAGTGTAAACCCGCGACGACGTGATGCGTTCAGCGAACATCGGAATTGAAACATCTTCGGACTCCAGAAAGACAGATGAGATGGACTGCAGAAGTCAAAACCAGAACGATGAAGAGCCCCCCCGTGAAAAACCTTGCGTTCTTCAATAAGCCACGATGAGACAAACGTGTGAAATTACCGTGAGGACATCAGTGATTCGTCGGCAGCATCGGCTGTCCAGCCAATCTGCAGGGACACGGAATTGGCCCGCTCCATGACCAGTCTGCGAATTTTTTCAAATGACGATTTCTTCAGACGCGTGCTGGGACCGGTCACCCAGATCGCGGCAATGGCCTCGCCCCGCCGGTTTCGAACGGGGGCGGCGATACAGTGGATTCCTTCCACTTCTTCCCCCTGATCGAGGGCGTACCCCGTTTCCCGCACGCGCGCCAGCTCCAGCAGAAATGCGGATTTCTCAGTGATTGTCCGGTCTGTAAACCGGGTGAATTCCAGCGTTGAGATCAGATTGTCCCGCTTCTCGGCATTCATGAATGCCAGGAACAGTTTCCCCGGTGCTGAGGAATGGAGCGGAAACTGATGGCCGATTTCCACCATCACTTTGATCGCTGACGGGCTCGGGATCTGTTCCACGACAATTCCATGTCCGCCGCTCAAGACCCCCAGCAGAACGGATTCTCGAGTCGCTTCACACAACTCGTGCATGGGACGCAATGACTTCTCAACAAGATTCGCTTCATCGATCGCGGCATACCCCAGTGACAACAGTTTGTGCGACAGACTGAAGACCTTCTGGTCCGGATCCCGGTACAGATAACCGTGATCAACGAGCGTCGTCGCAATCCGGAAGACGCTGTTCTTGGGGACTTCCAGTCGAGAGGCGATTTCAGAAATCCCCAGAACCCCCGGCTCTTTGGCGAGCAACTCCATGATCTGAAGCGCCCGGACGAGACTGGGAACGTGATAGCGATCGTCTTCGTCCTGATCTGTTGAATTCGACATGTTTTCCTCGAGGACGTTCTCCGAACGGCTTGATGATCCTGGCTGATCGTTTGACAGGTAGAATACCATTCTATATATAAAACATCAAGAGTGACATCTGAAAATTCTGATATCTTGATCCGAGTGCCGATGGCGGCCTCCCAGGCGGGAAAAAACAGGTGATTCGATCTGAAAACCAGAAAAAACCAATCTGTCTGGTCACTGGAGGATCGCGGGGATTTGGGGCGGGAATCGCCCGTCAGCTCGTCAAATCCGGGGCAAAAGTCTGGATCACCGGACGTTCGCCGGACTCCGTGACCGGGACGGCTGAGCAGATGGGAGCGTCCCCGCTCGTGGCCGATGCCTGTCAGGCCGCCGACTGGAATCGGGTCGTCAGTCAGATCATGGAAACCGACGGCCGGCTGGATGTGCTGGTCAACAACGTCGGTGCCGGTGTGAAAATCGCTCCCCTGGTCGAGCAGTCCATCTCTCAGATCCAGGAGTCGATCACGGTCAATCTGACCTCTGCCATCCTGGGGGCCCGGTCGGTCTCACGGATCATGATGAATCAGAAATCCGGCACGATCATCAACGTCTCCAGTGTCTGCGCACGTGTGGCATGGCCCGGCTGGTCGGTTTACTCCGCTGGAAAAGCAGGACTCGTGCAGTTCGGAAAATGTCTCTACACCGAACTGCGCCCGCATGGAGTGCGGGTCACCACGCTGATTCCCTCCTGGGGAGCGACGGATTTTGCCAGCAGTGCTTCCGGAATCGAATCGCATCAGGCACAGATTGCCCGGCAGTGCATCCAGCCGGAGGAACTGGGAGATGTCGTGGTCTCCATCTGTCAGCTGCCGCCCCATCTCGCGATGCAGGATCTGACAATCTGGCCACTCGTGCAGGAACTCCCCAGCCTGTAGCAGGCGCAATCGCACGGCTTTTCCTGAACAGATTTTTGACAATGTTTCCGCCAGTCGACAGGACGAAACACATGAACTTCGGATGTGGTGAATGGGGTTTCCGAGAGTTACCGATGCCACGGCATTTCGAAATTGCGGAACAATTCGGTTTCCGTGAGTTGGAATTCGGGATTGGAGGCGGACAACCAGGCCGGCTGCCCGACGTGATGACATCCGCACTCGCCCGTGACTTTCGCGGACTGGCCGACTCATTCGGAATCGAAACACGCTACTGTTGTCTGGAGAATGACTTCACTCGTTCCGGCGCCGATGATCATGAGAGACAGTTACAGGTGACACTGGAACAACTTCGCTGGGGGGCCGACTGTGGAGCTCAATTCGTCAGGCTGTTTGCCGGATGGACTCCTTCCGCTCAGATGACGGAAGCCATCTGGGGACGAATGCTGAATGCCTTTGCAGCCTGTCAGGCTCTCTGTGACAGGCTGGGAATGACGATTGCCATCGAAACCCATGGGGTCATTCAGGAAGTGCAGGGAGTCGCTCATCACATCCATTCTGTCACAACACAACGTGATGATCTGCAGCGACTGCTGCGCGAGCTGCCGGAACAGATCGGCTTCAATTACGACCCGGGGAATCTGAAACCGTTCTATCCGGATGATCCGAACCTTTGTCTGGATCTCCTGAATGACCGGATCTGCTATTGCCACTTGAAGGACTGGAAGCCGTTCGGGGATGGCTGGATCGCGTGTGCTCCGGGGGACAGCGATCTCGACTATTCCCGACTTCTTCCGCGGATGCAGTTCGATGGGGTTCTTCTGATCGAGTACGAACCGCTGCACGACACGATCGACGGAATTCAAAGAAGCCTGCGTTATCTCCAGCAGTTTGCACCAGAATTTTGCTGATTCAATATCGGATCCTTGAAACGAGTCCACGAACGAAGGAAACCTTCATGGTCTTCAATCCACAGCATCGTTCGATGACAGCATTCCTGATGGGGCTGTCACTCTGGTTTGGTTCCACGGCCCCGCTTGCAAGGGGACAGGAAGCGGCAGAAACCGTCACCACGGACCTGCTGATTGTCGGCGGAACGGAATCCGGCTGCGCAGCCGCAATTCAGGCGGCCCGGATGGGGGTGCAGCGCATCGCTGTCGTCAACGATATCGACTGGCTGGGAGGGCAGTTCTCGGCCGAATCCTTGACCGCGTTCGATGAAAACCGCTCGCTCGAAGAAGTGGGGCGACGGTCCGTCCGGCGGGAAGGGTCTTTTCCCCGCTCTGGAATTTTCAAAGAGCTGCTGGACGACATTGAAGCAACGAACGTGTCCCGGTACGGAAATCCACGACCGGGAAACAACGCGGTCATGACCAATGCGCGGCCTGCCGACGCAGAAAAGGCATTCCGGAAACTGATCACCCCCTATGTGACGAACGGGCAAATCCGCCTGTTTTCCCACTTTGTTCCAGTGAGTGCAGAGATGGCGGACAATGGAACCCGTTTGTCCGGTATCACGTTTCAGAGCACCGAATCGCCGTCGCGCCGCCTGACCGTTCAGGCGAAACTGACCATCGACGCGTCCGACTGGGGAGACGTCATTCAACTCAGCGGAGCCGCCTTCGAATTCGGACCCGACCTGCAGGAAAAGTATGGGGAACCCCGCGCGCCGACCGCACGGGAAAAGTATCCGGTGACCGATATGAATCCGATCACGTACTGCATGGTGATTGAGAAAACGGATCAGGAACATGTGGTCCCGCGTCCGCCTCACTATGACGAACGTCGCTACTTCAATTCGACTCAACTCACCCGTACGGAACACGGAGCGCTCCCCTGGCCGCATCCGCCGGTTCCGGCATTCGCCCGTGTCAGTGACGTCTATGCGTCCCGTCGCATCGTCGACAGCGTCAACCTGAAGGGAGTTCAGGGACCCGATTCGATTCTCCTGTGCTGGTTCGTGCAGGACTATCCATTGGATATTCTGCCGCATCATGTCGTGGAACAACTCGAACAGAACGAAGCCGGGGCGTCGCGGAAGAACATTGTTGAAATGACTCGGGCTCAGCGTCAGATCATTTTCGATGATGCGAAACAGCACTCGCTGGGAATGCTGCACCATCTGCAGACCACGGTTCACGACCGGATGGAAGACAAGTCCGGCAGCTTCCGATGGTTTCAACTCAGCGATGAATTCGGCACGAGCGACCGCATGCCGTTCAAACCGTACATCCGCGAGTCGCTGCGGTTGAATGCCATGTACATGATGCGCCAGCAGGATTCGACTCCGGTCGGCCCGAAGTCCGAAACATTCGGGCGCGTCATGTATCACGATGGAGTCGCTGCCTGGCAGTTCGAATATGATTTCCACATGACCGGGCGCACATTTCTCCCGGGCGAAGAGAAGAGTCTCGCCTGGCAGTCTTACTTCAAAACCGGTCGAACCTGGGGACCGCCGTATGCCGGACTGTGCCTGTTTCCGGTTCGCAGTCTGATTCCGGAGAAGGTCGACGGACTTCTTGGAGCACAGAAAAATCTCGGCTACTCCAGCATCATCAGTTCCGCAATTCGCCTGCATGATCAGTGTGTCGCGATTGGTCAGTCTGCCGGAGCCGCGGCGGCGGTTGAGCTGTTGAATGACGATGTTCTGGTCCGCCAGATTCCGTCCCGTCCTGAATTGCTGCAACAGCTTCGTGAAGGACTCTGCTCCCGGGAATCGGCAGCCGGTGTCCCAATGGTTCTCTGGCCGTATCGCGATCTGACTCCAGATCATCCGGCATTCGTTGCGGTGAACCTCCTGTCGGTCAGTGGACTGCTGCCGATTGGCCCGGACGAAGTCACCTTTCAACCGGATCTTCCGGCAACCGCAGACTGGAAGCGCGAAGTGCGTGAAGTCACCGCGCGATCCCGTCAGAATGTCCCGGAACTTCCAGACGGAGCAGGTCAGACTCGTGGTGAATTTGCCAGCGCCTGGTGGAATTCCGTCAAATCCCTGCCGATCGTGCCGTTTCCACGGCTGATGGAAAATGATGCCGACGGCGACGGGATTCTGGATCGCGACGATCCGTTGCCGTACAACGCGGAGAAATCCTCTTTCCCGCAGGTTCCTGTCCGTCCTCATCAGAATGGACTCGTGGAACCGGTCCCGCAGCAGACATCAATCATTCCAGAAGGTGAACGCCGCATTCAGTTCGCAGCGAAGAATCAGCCGGCAGCCAAAAACTTCGAACTCGATTCCGGAGCGCTGTTTGATGCGAAGCGTGGGTTTGGATGGAACCGAGACCTGTCAGGACAGTTTCGAAACCGCGGCTATTACGAGGAATCGGAACGGGACAACTTCCTCTTCGTGCGGGATCGTGCCGTCTGGGAATGTGTCGTCCCGAACGGACGCTGGTTGGTCACCATCTGCGTCGGTGATGCGACTCATCCACAACCGGGACAACAGGTGACTGTCGAAGGGGTCATGGCAATCGAAGACGGTGCCACCCGGGCAGGTCTGTTCCTGGAGAAGACGGTGGAAGTCACTGTCCGGGACGGGCGGTTGACGATTCAGCTGGGACCACAGAAAGCCGGCGAGAACACGACACTCAACTGGGTTCGCTTCGTCCCGCTGCGAGAGTCTCACGGCCAGGACAATTGATTTCCGGGAACGAGTGCAGCGTCATGGAGATCGGGGGTTCGCTGAAGGATTCAGGGAAACCCCGATTGGCCCCTCCCGTCCGCCGAATCTGGCCGTTTCCATCCTGTCAGGCAGACCAGACCGGCGGTACGGAATTTTCTGCCCGGTGTCGTATCTGGCCGGCAGGTCCGTTACCATTGAGGAGTTCACTGAAACCGGGGATTTAGAGCAGTTTGCTCTACCAGGTGCCCGCGCAGCGCACGTTTCGATTGATGAAACGCTGTCCTCCGCGTGGCGAGGACGGGTAGATCATTTTGCAAGTTGCTCTAGCTGAGTGTTGTTCTCCTGTGGAACGCCAGTGCGGGTGGCAACTGTTCAGACAGGTTGTCGATGGCTCGCAGATGGGGGATCACGAAGATCAGCACGGCATTCCCGTGTTTTTTCTTCACTGGAGAATCGACAATGCGTTCTGTTTACCTGTTTGCCTGTCTGCTCGCTGCTCTTCCTGCCGTCGTTCAGGCAGAAGCTCCTCCGGAAGAATCCGGAGAGTACCAGGTTCTGTTCAACGGAAAGGACCTGTCCGGCTGGGATGGAGATCCTTCGATGTGGAGCGTCAAGGATGGGGTGATCCACGGAGAAACCACTCCAGAAAACCCGGCGAAGGGGAATACCTTCCTCGTCTGGAAGGACGGAAAAACGAAGGATTTCGAACTTCGCCTGTCATTCCGCTGCACCGCCAAAAACAATTCCGGAATTCAGTATCGTTCAAAGCACATTACGGATGCCAATCCCCGGAATGCCTGGGTCGTTCGTGGATACCAGCACGAAATCCGCAACGAAAACAAGCTGCCGAACGTCAGTGGATTTATCTATGACGAAGGGGGAAAACGGGGACGGATTGTGAATGTCGGGGAAGTCGTGGTCTGGGGAGAAGACGGCAAGAAAGTCGTCCGTGACGACCTGATCTCACAGGACGAGTTCCAGAAGCTGATGAAGATTGACGACTGGAACGACGTCATCATCGTCGCCAAAGGGAACAACATCCGGCACTACCTGAATGGCCGTCAGGTGATCGAACTCACCGACGAAGAACCGAAGCTGCAGCTGCTTGAGGGAGTTCTCGCCTTGCAGCTCCACGCCGGTGCTCCGATGTGGGCTGAGTACAAAGACATCCGCTTCAAAGAACTGAAGTAAGTCAATCCCTGCGCGGCAGTCCTGCCTGTGAGGGACCATCTCACGCCCCAGTGTTTCCAAGTGCGAAACACTGGGGCGTTTTTCTTTTCCCGCGGTCAAGTTGAGAGATGTCCCGTCTAGGGGGTGTGGACATTTTCACGATGGTCTGGCAGAGAGAAATTCGAAGCACGAAATTCGAAGAGTTCAAATTCAAAACCCTCTGGCGGTCTGTCTGTCGGGGTGATGGATCTTTTGAATGTGTTTCGAATTTGGTGCTTCGAATTTCGAATTTCCATGGGAAAAGGCCACTCTGATTGTCCACACGTCCTGAGAGAGCGTCACTTCAGATAACTCGACAGATGCGACAGCAGCGTCTGACGGTCTGCCGGTTGACTGCGGAACCCGATGTAGCCATCCGGTCGAACCAGAAGCAGAGTCGGGTCCTGCACCCCCAGCCTGTGGTGCAGGTCTCCGGAAGAATCCATCCAGACAAGGTCTGCTCCTGCAGGGCTCGCGTCGGCGGTCCCCTGTCCAGGAAGAACGAATCGGGGAGCGATCAACTCCGGATACCGCATATCGATTGTCGCTGCGAGTTCTGTCAGCGTGGCCAGGGCATGCGGTTCTGACGACGCAGGAAACAGGAGCAGGGTCTGCCGCCGGCTGTCACAGATCTCGAACAGGCTCGATTTCCGTCCTGCGTTTCCTGAGACCAACGCGGCGTCCCCCAGGCGATCTCCCGCATGCAGTCCACCGCCGAACGCAGGCCAGTGCTCTCCGGAAAGGGGACTGTGCCGGTAATTGATCGAGATCTCAAACCAGTCATCCCGAATTTTGTCCTGCACGAATTGTGTCGAACCCAGCAGCGGGACGATATGATTTCGCAGCCATTGAGCAATCGGGTTCCTGAGTGTCGCCATCGTTGTGAACCGTTCGGCATTCTTCAACACCTGGTCACCAACGGCGCTTCGTTCGGAGGAATAGCTCTGCAGAAGTGCTTCGGTTTCTCCTCGACCAGTGATCGCCAGCGCGATCTTCCAGGCGAGGTTCATCGCATCCTGCATGCCCGTGTTCATCCCCTGTCCACCGGCCGGGCTATGGATATGCGCGGCATCCCCCGCCAGCATGACTCGTCCCTGGCGGTAGTCCGCCACCTTTCTTTCGTTGATTCGAAAGTACGCCAGCCAGACCGGATCAGACAGCGTCAGGCCGGCTGAGACTCTCTGATCCACCATCTTCTGGGCATCGGCCAGTGTCGGTTGTTCCGCGGGAAGTGACCCTGTGACCGGTCCCAGATCCGCAATCATCCGCACTCGCGTGCGATCGATCGGGAAGAATGCCGCGACTCCGGCATCATGCCAGAAAATGCTGACTTCCTCCCGGGCAAGGGGACCGTCGACATGCACATCCGCCAGCAGCCAGTCATTGGGTTCTGCATGACCGGTGAATTCCATGCCGAGCATGTGACGCACTGTACTGTGGGCGCCGTCGCAGCCAATCAGAAACGGGGTTTCGACGACTTCATCCCGCGTTCCCTCATGCTGGAGAAGGCAGGTGACTCCTCGCTCGGTTTCTGTAAATGACGTCAGTTCGCATTGACGTTCAATCACCACGCCCTGTTGTGCGAGATGGTCCGTCAGCAGCTTTTCCGTCAGATTCTGCGGGATCATCAGCGGGAAACCGAACGGGCTTTCATCACTGGTCATTTTCAGATGAACCAGCCGTTCTCCCTCGGCAAAAATGTTGCCGCCGGTCAGTTTCAGCCCGGACTGGATGAACGTCTCTGCCAGACCAAGTCCGTTCAGCAGTTCCAGTGTCCGGCACCAGACAACCAGTGCTTTTGACTTGTCGCTGGGAACCGGCAGTTTCTCGATCACCCGGCAGGGAATCTGGTGATGTAACAGAGCCGCAGCCATCGTCAGCCCCACGGGACCGGCACCGACAATCAACACGGGATTGGGCATCTGACTCTCCGAAGAATTTGAGACTGGCCGCGACGTTCAGGATGACTGTCGAGTGACATGAACCGACTTGATCGCGGAGCCGGGGGACTGGTTGAGAGGACACAGGCGACGTTGTCGGATGATAGAGCGAAAGAGGTTATTGGGGAATGTGGATGATCCCCCGCCGCAGCCCGATGGTCACAGCATGAGTCCGATCCGTGGCGTTCAGTTTCTGCAGAACATTCTGCACGTGCATCTTGATCGTTCCGTCCGCCGTCCCCAGTCTGGCGGCAATCTCCTTGTTGGCCAGACCGCCGGAGATCAGCTGCAGGACTTCGACTTCCCGTTTGGTCAACGCCGGGTGAGGAAAGTATTCCGACAGGCGCTGGGCCGCTTCTTCCGAGACCAGCATTCCACCGGAATGAACTTTGCGGATCGCATCCAGCACATCGCTATGGACGGATTCTTTCAGGAGATAGCCCCGGACACCGGCTTCAATGGCCCGATAGATTTCCTGATCACCGTCAAAACTGGTGAGTGCAATCATCCGGGCATCGGGGAACTCGGTCAGAATCTGTTTCACGGCGCTGATCCCATCCAGCACCGGCATTTTCAGATCGATCAACAGGACATCCGGCTGGAGTTCTCGATACCGTGTGACGGCTTCCTCACCGTTCTCTGCTTCCGCAACCAGCGTGATATCCGGTTCATTGCTCAGGATCAGAGCAAGTCCTTTTCGAACGAGCGGATGGTCATCCGCGCAGAGCACGCGGATCGCCACTGGAACAGATTCGGGCGTCGTGTCGTTCATTGGGGATTCCCTGTGTCCTTGTCGCGAGCGGGGGCCGCAGGAAGGGGCATTTCCAATTGGATCGTCGTGCCATGGCCGGGATTGGTGATCACCTGCAGACTGGCATGAATCTGATGTGCCCGTTCCCGCATCCCGATCAACCCGTAATGTCCCGGGGTCCGCACATGCTCTCCCTGGAAGGAGAAGCCGCGACCGTCGTCCGCAATCACCATTTTCAATTGCCGTCCGACCTGATCCAGAGTCACGGTCAAAACGCGGGCTCCGGCATGTTTGATCGTATTGCTGATCGCTTCCTGCGCGATTCGCAACAGATGGTACTCCACTTCCATCGAGAGCGACTGCTTCAGGTCGATGACGTTCAGCGACAACTGAAGACCATTCTGCTCGACAGCCTGCCGGGCGGCCTGTGAAATCGCAATGGACAGACGCGTCTCTCCGGGAGCGTTGCGAAGTCCGGCCACTGTCCGCCGCGCTTCACGCAGACAATGCCCCGCATCGGCAATCACATCTTTCAAAGCATTCTGTTCCGGGGAAGGGGCAAGACGGTTCGACAGCGCCTGCATCTGCATTGTGATGCCGGAGAATCCCTGCAGCAGCGTGTCATGGAGTTCCCGGGCGATGCGCAATCGTTCGGCCATCACTGCCAGAAACTGCGTTCTCAGCTGAGTCATTCGCAAACGGTAAACTCCCCAGACGCACAGAACGACAGCGGCCCCCATCAGCGCCACGAACCACCAGGTTTCATAAAAATGGGGCGGAACCTGAAAACAGACGGAACTGGTGATCTCTCCCCATTCCCCCTGAGGGTGTCTCGCCTGCACCTGAAACCGGTATTGCGCGGCCGGCAGATTCGTATAAAACGCTTCTCGACGCGTCTCGGCATCGACCCAGTTGTCGTCAAATCCCTGCAGTCGATAGCGGAACTGTGTTCTCTGAGGAATCACATAACTCGTCGTGATGTAACGGACCGCAATGTTCGCGAGCCCTGGACTGAGAAAGAGAGAATCCGTCTGCGGATCCGGTGCCATTTCAACACCGTTCGTCATCAATCCGTCCAGCAGAACAACCGGCGGAGGCAATTTCCGGACCATGATGCTCGGATCGAAAATCAGGACGCCGTAGTTGGTCGCGACCCAGATGCGGCCGTCCGGAGTCCGATTGATCACCGGCTGCACGTCACGCTGACATTCAATCGTGCGCAGCGATTCTGTCGGAGTAAATGGCTGGCTGGTGACACGGGACACTTCTCCGGCGGCACACTGGAGCAATTCCTTCTTGTCTACAACGAAAACGCCGCGTCCGCAGGCCAGCCAGAGCTCCCCCGCATCGGTCATTGCCAGTCCGAGAATTTCATCATCGTAGAGACCATGCTTCAGAGAGAACCGGAACGTCTCTCCCGTCGGCCGGGACAGAACGAGTCCCCGATCCCTGGTTCCCAGCCAGAGATTTCCGTCATCCGTCTGAATCGCAGTGACGACGTGCGGCAATCGCTGGCCTTGAAACAGCAGGGGATGGAGTGTTGAACCTTCCGCTTCGAAGACTCCCTGGTCCGTGCTGACCAGCATCCTTCCGGAATCCAGCGGGAGGAGAAACCGGATGGACGCCTCAGACACCAGGGAATCGGGAACGGCTGGATGAACCTCGCTTCCATTCCAGGTCACGAGTCCTTGAGAGGTTCCGATCCAGAGAGTCCCCTGCTGGTCTGTACTGAGCACCTGAATCTGGTTGGACGGAATGCCGTCTTCGGTGGAAAGCCGGCTGACAATACTGCCCCCTTTCAGGGCACACAGCCCCTCATCGGTTCCGATCCAGATTTCACCCTCTTTCCCCAGGGTCATGGCATACAGATTCTCACTCGGCAGACCGTTGTCTTTGTGGAACTTCATTTTGCAGAGCCGGCCGTCATAGGTGCCGAGTCCCGCTCCGATCGTGGCAATCCAGACGGTTCCGTCATCTCCACGAATGATGGGCCCCGTATCGTTCGTCCCGAGTCCTTCGTTTGTGGTCAGGGGAATGACACGTCGATCGATGAACTGATTCAGCCCGTTCTTCGTCCCGACCCACAGGCCACCTTCCCGATCGACCAGCAGTGAACAGGCAGTGCTCTGGCTCAGTCCGTCCCGTGCCCGCAAGGATTCGATGCCGTGTGACGTGAGTCGACTGATCCCGTCCCGGGTTCCCACCCAGATTCCTCCCCCCTCACTGTTCGCGAGCGCTTCCACGGCCGTGTCGGCCAATCCGGTGTCACGGGTTTCAAGTCGCTCTTCTGATCCGTTCAGGTGAATCAGTCCGGCAGTGGTGCCAATCCAGAGAGTTCCATCCGGATTGGGAAGCAACGCGGTGACGGCCGCGTCCTCCGGAATGGAGGTCAATGTTCGCGGGGTGAACTGGTCTTTCTCCCAGACCACGATTCTGGATCCGGTCCCTCCCATCCAGATTCTTCCGTCACCGGTTTCACAGAGCGCACGAACTTCCGGAAGCAATGACGACACCGGATCGACTCGCGTCAGACTGGAATCGTGCAGTCGATACAGGCCGTTGTCACTCCCCACCCAGAGGTCTCCGGATTGATCGAGCAATAACGCCGACAGATTTGCTTCATGCAGCTGAGCATCCGGTTGAACCAGCGTTGCCATGTTGTCCCGGTAGCGGATCAGCCCTCCGCCGTGAGTCGACACCCAAAGCGTCCCGTCGGCACTCTCGGCCAGATCCTGAATCCAGAGCAGATCCAGTCGGGGACCGGTCAGCGGACGGACCGCCTGAAAACGCAGTCCATCAAAACGGTACAATCCCAGCTGTGTCCCGATCCAGAGACGATCATCTGCGGATTGAAACAGCTTCAGAACAGTGGCCTGCGGCAAACCATGCGCCGGCTGCCATTTCCTGAGGAATGCCTGAGTCAGCGTTCTCTCCGGGTCCAGTGCATAGCCGGTGTTTGCAAGAAGCAGCACCAGAACCGCGCAGCAGATCCCCCGGAGCCATCCCGGAAATCCACCTGGCAGGATCGTGACTGTTCTTCGGAATCGTCCGGTTGACTGCTTCACGATCCCTGAATCACTCCCGCATGGCATCTTCGGTTCCATCCTCCGGATTTTTGGGTATTGAATGATTGGGATGGAGACCTGGCAATTGAGATCCCCCCTGTAATTCGGCATATTTCATTTTTCTCGAAATTCATTGCGCAGGCAACCGCTCCTGAGGATGGATAGACTATCCTGTTGGAGCATTTCCGCGATATGAACGCAGACTGATTTGCAATCAGATCGACGACCATCTGCCAGCGACTCCCGACAAGAGATTCTGGCCAATTCGTTGATCTGATTCCCGGGGGGAACAGGACGGCTGCCACAAGTTTGTCTGTGTCACCGTGACCAGGATCACAACCATCATGAGCACTCAACTGGCCCATCAGCAACCCCGACAGCAGTCTGTCTCGGATGTTCTGCCGTCATCGGAAGGACAGGGGAATCCCATTCCGCCCGTTCCACAGCCAGAACGGGGAGGATCCTGGGGAACCGTCGTCACCTGGCTGGTCGTCATCGCCGCAGGAGTGTCTGGCTGGTACTTTTCACCGAAATGGTGGCCGCACGTTGAAGCCTTTCTGCATCCGGCGGAAACGGTCCCTGCCGGTCCACCCGTCCGGCCGGTGCCGGTCGGAGTCGCGAAAGTTCAGCAGCGAAATTTCGATCTTTACCTGAACGCACTCGGAACCATCACCGCCTTTAACACCGTGACCATTCGCAGCCGTGTCGATGGTGAGGTGATCAATGTGGCCTTTCATGAAGGACAGATGGTCAAAGCCGGGGATCTTCTGGCAGAAATCGATCCGCGTCCCTATCAGATGCAACGGGATCAGGCACTCGCCCAGGTCGCGCGCGATGAAGCCACTCTGAAACTGGCGGAAGTGACGCTCACCCGCCAGCAGGAACTGATGAAGTCTCAGGCATCGACGCCACAGCTTGTCGATCAACAGGTGGCTCAGGTCGATCAGGCGAAAGCGGCACTGCAGATGAATGCCGCCCTGCTCGAAAACACCAAACTGCAACTGCTGTACTGCCGGATCGTCGCACCGATCGACGGCCGGATCGGCCTGCGACTCGTCGATCGTGGAAACATTATTCAGGCGAATTCGACGCAGGGAATTGCCGTCATCACCCAGCTGGAACCGATTTCTCTCATCTTTACGATTCCCCAGGACGAAATCCCCCGGGTTCAGCGTCAGATCCGCGATGCCGGCGAACTGCCTGTGGAAGCCTACGATCGGGACTTTAGAACGCGCCTTGGAGTCGGAACTCTCTCGGCAATCGACAATCAGGTGGATGCGACGACCGGAACACTGCGTCTCAAGGCGACCTTCAGCAATGAAGACCATGCCCTGTTCCCGAATCAGTTTGTGAATGCCAGATTGAAAATTCAGTCGATTCCGGATGCCATTGTGGTGCCGAGTTCGGCCCTGCAGCGTGGCCCCGAGGAAACCTACGTCTACGTCGTTCAGGCGGACAGTTCGGTCAAGTTACAAACCGTTCAGGTGGGGCCGTCAGAAGGAGCGGAAACCGCGATTCTGAATGGACTGACGATTGATGATGTCGTGGTCGTGAATGGTCTCGACAAACTGCGTGACGGGTCGAAAATCACCCTTCCCGGTCAGCGTGGCCCCGAAGGAAACTCCCGCCCGAGCCCGCCGGCGCCGCCGGAAAAGGGTGCGGCATGAGCATCTCCCGTTTTTTCATTCTCCGCCCGGTGGCGACCGTGCTGTTTATGGTCGCCATTCTGCTGACGGGGATGGTGGCCTATCGGATGATGCCGGTCTCGGCATTGCCACAAGTCGACTATCCGACAATTCAGGTCCTGACGTTCTATCCCGGCGCCGGTCCGGACGTGATGACCTCGTCCGTCACCGCGCCACTGGAACGGCAATTCGGCCAGATTCCCGGAATGACCCAGATGACTTCGAGCAGCTCGGCAGGCTGTTCAGTCATCACGATGCGATTCGACCTGACGCTGGATATCGACATCGCGGCACAGCAGGTTCAGGCCGCCATCAATGTTGCCAGCACATTTCTTCCGGAGGATCTTCCCAGCCCACCGATCTATACGAAAACCAACCCGGCGGATGCTCCTATTCTGACGTTCGCGCTCTGGTCCAGTACGCTGCCACTCTCCGAGGTTCAGGATCTGGCCGATACACGACTGGTGCAACGGATCTCGCAGTTGAGCGGGGTGGGAATGGTCAGCATCAGCGGTGGCCAGAAGCCGGCGATTCGAGTGCAGGCCAATCCCACGGCACTCTCCTCCCTGGGACTGACACTGAACGATCTTCGTCAGGCACTCAGTCAGGCCAATGTGAATCAGGCGAAAGGGAGTTTCGACGGCGCGCGACAGGCGTATGTCATCGAAGCCAACGACCAGCTACTCTCCAGCGCCGACTACCGGGAATTGATTGTCGCCTATCGCAATGGAGCCCCGATCCGCCTGTCAGAAGTCGCGAACGTCATTGATGACGTCGAGAATGTGCGTCAGGCCGCCTGGATGAATGAAACACCGGCGGTGATCGTCAACATTCAGCGGCAACCCGGCGCAAACATTATTGAAGTTGTCGACCGGATCAAGGAGCTTCTTCCGCAACTCAGCGAATCACTCCCCGCCTCGGTCGATGTGAAACTGCTCACCGACCGGACGGAAACGATTCGGGCGTCGGTTCATGACGTCCAGCATGAAATGTTGATGACCATCGGACTGGTCGTGATGGTGATGTTTCTGTTTCTGCGGAACATCCCGGCCACGATCATTCCCAGTGTCGCGGTCCCGTTGTCCATCGTCGGGACGTTCGGCGTGATGTACCTGCTGGGATACAGCCTGAACAATCTCACATTGATGGCCCTGACGATTTCCACGGGATTTGTCGTGGATGACGCCATCGTGATGATTGAAAACATCATGCGGTACATCGAAGAGGGAGAAGAACCGCTTTCCGCCGCGCTCAAAGGATCCGCGGAAATCGGTTTCACGATCATTTCGCTGAGCGTCTCGCTGGTCGCCGTGCTGATTCCGCTGCTGTTCATGGGGGATATCGTCGGTCGGCTGTTCCGGGAGTTTGCGGTCACCCTGAGCGTGACGATTCTGGTCTCCGCCGTCGTCTCGCTGACATTGACTCCAATGATGTGTGCGAAGATGTTGAAACCGCACACCGGCGGTTCGCATCACTGGATGTATCGGGCATCCGAATGGATGTTTGACACCGTCATCCGCGGGTATGGGACCACACTGCGCTGGGTCCTCCGGCATCAGTTTCTGGCCATGTTCTCATTCGCGGTCACGCTGGTTGCGACGGTCTGGCTGTACGTGCTCATGCCGAAGGGATTCTTTCCGGTTCAGGACACCGGGGTCATTCTCGGAATCTCGGAGGGGCCGCAGGATGTTTCCTTTGAGGCCATGTCGCAGCGGCAGCAGGAGCTGAATCGAGTCATTCTCAGTGATCCCGCCGTGGCCAGTCTGTCGAGCTTCATCGGAGTCGACGGAACCAACACGACAGTCAACAGCGGGCGGATTCAGATCAACCTGAAACCCCAGTCGGAACGGAAAGAGTCTGCTCTCAAAATCATTCAGCGACTTCAGCCGCAACTGGATCAGGTCGCCGGGATCACGCTGTACATGCAGCCGGTTCAGGACCTGACAGTCGAAACCCGGGTCAGTCGCACGCAGTACCAGTTCAGTCTGGAAGATCCCGATTCGCAGGAACTTGCCGACTGGGCGCCTCAGCTCGTCAGCGAGTTACAGAAACTCCCTCAACTGCGGGATGTCGCAACGGATCAGCTACTGGGAGGACTGCGGGCGCACGTTGTCATTGACCGGGACACGGCCTCCCGTCTCGGAGTGACTCCGCAGATGGTGGATGACGCGCTGTATGACGCGTTCGGCCAGCGGCAGGTCTCCATCATGTTTACTCAGTTGAACCAATATCGTGTTGTCCTCGAAGTGCAGCCGGAGTTTCGCCGGAATCCTTCCGATCTTTCCAATATCTACATCCGGACGGCACAGGGCGGAATGGCTCCGCTGGGATCGTTCGTGCGGGTGGTTCAGGACAACACTCCACTGGTCATCAACCATCAGGGGCAGTTTCCGGTCGTGACGGTTTCCTTCAATCTGGCCCCGGGAACATCTCTGGGAGAAGCGGTCGAAGCGATCAACCGGACCAAAGCAGAACTGGAAATGCCGGCCAGTATCATTGCCAGTTATCAGGGAACCGCCGCTGCGTTTCAGGCATCGTTACAGAACACTCCACTGCTGATTCTCGCGGCATTGGTCACCGTGTACATCGTGCTGGGAGTTCTCTATGAAAGCTATGTTCACCCCATCACGATTCTCTCCACGCTGCCATCTGCCGGGGTCGGGGCTCTGCTGGCATTGATGTTTTATCGGCTTGACCTGAATGTCATTGGACTGATCGGGATCATTCTCCTGATCGGAATCGTCAAGAAGAATGCGATCATGATGATCGACTTCGCGCTGGACGCACAGCGGAATGAACACCTGTCGCCGCGTGAGGCCATCTATCAGGCCAGCCTGCTTCGGTTCCGACCGATCATGATGACGACGATGGCCGCACTGCTGGGGGGAGTTCCGCTGGCATTCGGGGGAGGCGTCGGTTCGGAAATGCGCCAACCGTTGGGGATCAGTATCATCGGTGGTCTGCTCTTCAGTCAGGTTCTGACGCTGTACACCACACCGGTGATTTATCTCTGGTTTGACCGGCTGAGCCAGAAACTCGGATTTCAACAGACGGACGAACACTGGGAAGAGGAGTCGCCACGTGTGCTGGAGGTCGTGGCGTGAACCTGTCCGCCCCCTTCATCCGCCGACCGGTCGGGACGACATTGCTGACAGTAGCCGTCCTGCTGGCCGGAGCAATGAGTTACGGTCTGCTTCCGGTGGCGCCGCTGCCGGAGATCGAGTTTCCGACAATCATGGTCAGCGCGAGTCTTCCGGGAGCCAGTCCATCCACGATGGCATCGGCCGTCGCGACACCGCTGGAACGGCAGTTTGCACGCATCGCCGGTGTGACGGAGATGTCGTCCGCGAGCGGACTCGGTTCGACATCGGTAACGCTGCAGTTTGAATTGAACCGGGACGTTCATGCGGCCTCGCGCGATGTGCAGGCGGCCATTAATGCGGCGCGCAGCCAGCTTCCCCCGAATCTGCCGAACAATCCGTCCTATCGACTCGTCAATCCGGCGGATGCTCCCATCATGATGCTGGCGCTCACGTCAGAAGTTCATACCCGGCAGGATCTGTTTGACGTCATGTCCACGATCCTGGAACAGAAACTGGCTCAGGTGAACGGAGTCGGGCAGGTACGAGTGGTCGGGGCTTCACTTCCGGCAGTGCGAGTTCACCTGAATCCCACAGTGATGACTCATCTCGGAATCAGTCTGGGAGATGTTCGGAACACTCTCAACAATGCCAATGCAAATCGCCCGAAAGGGTTCATCGAAAATGATCAGCAGAACTGGTCCTTGACCGCATCCGACCAGTTGTTCGTTGCCGCCGAGTATGCCCCGTTAATCGTCGCGTTTCGAAACGGCGCCCCGATCCGGCTCCGCGATCTGGGGGACGTCATCGATTCTCTGGAAGATGTGCAGTCGTTCGGGTCTTACAATGGACTCCCCGCGGTTTCGATTCTGATTCACCGGGAGCCGGGCGCGAATATCCTCGGCACAGTCGACCGGATTGAAAGTTTGCTGCCGCAACTGCGGTCGCAGATTCCGGCGTCCATGGCTTTGAATAAAGTGTTCGACCGCACGGCCACGATTCGGGCGTCGCTTCATGATGTGCAGTACACACTCATGTTGTCGGTCGGTCTCGTGATTCTGGTGGTGTTCCTGTTTCTGCGGGATTTTCGCACGACGCTCATTCCTGCCGTGGCCGTTCCGGTCTCATTGATCGGAACATTCGGGGTGATGTATCTGTGCGGATACAGCCTGAACAATCTCACCTTGATGGCATTGACGATCGCCACCGGCTTTGTCGTGGATGATGCCATTGTCGTTGTTGAAAATATCCGCCGTCATATCGAACAGGGACTCTCTCCCCGACGCGCTGCCCTGCTCGGAGCCCGGGAGATCGGCTTTACCGTTGTCTCAATCAGTATCTCACTGATCGCGGTCTTCATTCCGATTCTGCTGATGTCCGGGATCGTCGGACGGCTGTTTCGCGAATTCGCGGTCACCCTCTCCTCGGCCATCATGATTTCGCTGGTCGTGTCATTGACGACGACTCCGATGATGTGTGCTTTCCTGCTGAAAGGGAAAGATGAAGTCCGCCACGGCTGGTTCTATCGGGCCAGCGAGTTTCTGTTTGTCGGCATGCTGCGTTGTTACGACTGGTGCCTGGTCAAGGTATTACGACACCAGAGAATCACCATGGCGGTAACTCTGTCAACCATCGCGTTCACCGCCTACCTGTACGTCATTATTCCGAAAGGATTTTTTCCACAGCAGGACTCTGGACGATTCACCGGAAACCTGGTTGCCGATCAGGATATTTCGTTTCAGGCGATGAAAGCATTGTCGCTGCAATATGTCGAGAAAGTTCTGGCCGACCCGGACGTTGTGAATGTCAACTGCTTTGCGGGGGGGCGGTTCACTGCAACGAATAACGCTCGACTGTTTATTGGCCTGAAGTCGCGCCGGGAGCGTTCGGCCGATATCGGGGCCATTGCCGCGCGCATCAGGAAATCGGTCGGATCGATCCCCGGTGGAAATCTGTTTCTGCAGCCGATTCAGGATATTCGGATCGGGGGACGCCCCAGCAGTGCGCAGTACCAGTATACCGTGCAGGGGAGTGATCTGGATGAGCTGAATGAATGGGGCCCCAAACTGGTCAATGCGTTCCGCAAAATTCCCGGCATGGTCGACGTCAACTCGGATCAACAGAACAAGGGACTGACATCCCGGTTGGAGATCAACCGGACAACGGCCGCACGGCTGGGGCTGACCATTCAGGAAATTGATAACACGCTGTACGACGCATTCGGGCAGCGACAGGTCTCCACGATGTATGAAGCGAAAAATCAATATCGTGTCGTGATGGGGCTGGAGCCGAAGTACTGGGAAAATCCAGAAAGTCTGCGATACGTCTATGTGAAGAGTTCCAGCGGGAGTCAGGTTCCCCTCAGTGATCTCTATCAGGAAAAGCGGGACTCGACGGCCCTGTCGGTCTCCCACTCCGGTCAGTGGCCGGCAGTGACGATTTCGTTCAATCTCGCTCCCGGAATCTCTCTGAGTGACGTGGTTCCGAAAGTGGAAGATGCCGTTCTGCATCTGCAGTTGCCGGCCACGATTCAAGGACAGTTCCAGGGGACCGCACAGGCATTTCAGGATTCCACCCGCAGTCAACCGGCATTGATTTTTGCCGCTCTGGTGGCCGTCTATCTCGTGCTGGGGATGCTTTACGAAAGTTACCTGCATCCCGTCACGATTCTGTCGACGATTCCCTCGGCAGGAGTGGGAGCGCTGCTGGCCCTGATGTGGTGCGATACGGAATTGAACATGATGGCGCTGATCGGCATTCTGCTGTTGATCGGAATCGTGAAGAAGAACGCGATCATGATGATCGACTTCGCCATCGAAGCCGAACGGGATCGTGGGCTCTCCCCGCAGGCCGCCATTTATGAAGCCTGTCTATTGCGATTCCGCCCCATCACTATGACGACAATGGCCGCACTGCTGGGGGGGCTGCCACTTGCACTTGGAACCGGAGACGGTTCGGAATTACGGCACCCGATGGGGATCGCCATTGTCGGCGGACTGATTGTCAGTCAGATGCTGACGTTGTTCACCACTCCGGTTGTTTACCTGTACGTGGACTGGTATCAGGAGCGGCGCAAACAGCGGAAACAACGCCGCGCCGCAGAACGGCAGCGCCGTGACCGAGTCAGAATGGCACAACATCCGGAACCGGCACACGTCTGACACTGCGGTCACCGGCGGGCGCTCATTCTCCGACGGAACCGGATTGTTTCTCTGAAGTCAGCTCCCGAAACTTCTGCAGAGTCTCCGGGCTGACATGGTGTTCGATCCCCTCGGCGTCGATGGCAGCCGTTTTCTCAGAAACCCCAATGGCAACGAGAAACTGGTAGACGACCTCGTGTCGCCGCTTCGACTCGGCGGCAAGCTTGGCTCCCCGATCCGTCAGCGTAATCGGCCGATACGGTTCGGTGTCCAGAAATCCTTCCTTCTTCAAACGCCCGACAATCCGCGTGACAGTCACATGGCTGACGTCAAATCGGGCAGCCAGATCGACGACCCGGCACGTTCCGGTCTTGGCCACAATTTCCGCAACCGCTTCAACATAATCTTCCGCCGTCTCCGTCGAATGATCCTGACGGGTGCGTCGATGGGGAGCGGACAGTCGGCGGCTGCTTTTCATGAAGACCCAGAAACTTCGGAATCAGACTCTTCATCGACCTGTTCCAGAACACCCAGGTCGGGAAGATGACGGTACTGCTGTTGAAAGTCGAGACCATAACCGACAACGAATTCATCCGGAATCTCAAAGCAGAAATAATCCGGAACCTGGTCCACCTCACGTCGGGTCGTTTTCCACAGCAGAACCGCTGTCTTCAATGAATTCGGCCTGAGAACCTGCAACTGTTCCGTCACGGCAGCGAGCGTTCTTCCCGTGTCGAAGATATCATCGACCAGCAGCACGTCCCGGCCCCGGAGATCCGGAAGAAAATCCAGGCTGATCTGCAGCGTCCCGGGACGTGTGTCGGATCCGCGATAACTGCTGGCCTGCAGAAAACCGAGTTGATGCGGAATCGAAATCTGCCGGATCAGGTCGGTGACCAGGACAATACTTCCGGTCAGAATTCCGAGGACCGTCAACGGAGATCCCTGATAGTCCCGCGTCAGCTGTGCTCCCAGCCGGCGAACCGATTCAGAAATCGTTTGAGCGGGGATCAGAGTGCGAACACGTTCCATATTGATGAGGAGTTTTCAGAAATCCCTGCCGGAGTCAGAGCGGTCCCATTCTTCGACCGTAAAGATTATCGTATCGTATTCCGCCCCGGGAGGGGATTGCGATTTCCCCATTCATTGATTTGCAGACTCGTCCAGGCGGATCGACAGGAATGAAGTTTTCCACATCGCTGCTCCGTCAATGCTGGTTCCTCGCAGGTCCGACGGCCGTTGGAAAGAGTGAGCTGGCGCTGCATCTGGCTGCGCACCTGAATGCCGAGATCCTGTCACTCGACTCGATGGCCATCTTCCGTGGAATGGATATTGGCACTGCGAAGCCGGATTCCCGGCAACAGCAGATGGTCCCTCATCATCTGATTGATCTCATCCAGCCGGATGACGAATTCTCCACGGCTCAGTATCTGCAGGCGGCCATGGCCTGCTGCGACGAATTGCTGTCACGCGGGAAAACCCCCTTGTTTGTCGGAGGGACCGGTTTGTATCTGCGGGCTCTGCTGCGGGGAGTCTTCGAAGGTCCTCCCGCTGACTGGAAATTCCGAACCCAGCTGTCAGAACAGGCGGCGCGGCATGGAACCGGATGGCTGCATCGTCAATTGCAGGAAATCGACCCCGTTTCGGCCGCACGGCTGCATCCGAATGACGAACGCCGATTGATCCGTTCCCTGGAAATCGCTCACCTGACCGGTCAGCCTGCCTCCACGTTGCAGCAGGAAATTCCACTCCCCGTCGAAGAACGGACGGAGCATGTCTACTGGCTGCATCCACCACGGGACTGGCTGGCAGACCGAATCGATCGTCGAGTGGATCAGATGTTTGAACTGGGATTTGAACAGGAAGTCCGCACCCTGCTGAAGTCCGCTCACCCCCCCGGTCGGACTGCCCGACAGGCGCTTGGATATCGGGAACTGATTGAGTGGATTGAAGCCGGTCCGCAAGATGCCGAGTTCCGGGGACTCGAACCGGTGACCGAACAGATCAAAACCCATACACGGCAGTTTGCCAAACGTCAGGAAACCTGGTTTCGGAATCTGGAAGAATGCCGCGAGGTCGCCATCGACGGGACGGAAACTCCCGAAGAACTCTGTGGCCGGATTCTCAACCTGAACTCGACTCCCACTGACTGAATCCCCCTGCGGAGAGGGTGAACGGTTCCGTGAAAGTGGCTCGAGAAACTCAGTGCCATGACATTCGGTGATTGACAGGATTTCGAAGCCAAAGCCGGTCTGGGGAAAGGCGTTCCAGCGACTCAGAACTTGCCGGGGTTTCTCTGGCCCCCCTTGAAGAAAATCGATACTGTCTGATCACATTCAATTTTTTGCCTTGAGCTGATGGATCGAGTGAGTTTCGGAAGTCTGGGCGTCATCAACGGTGATGGAGAGTAAGTCATGGGGAGAGATTTCGAGAATCGCAAGAATGCGATCTTCAAAACCGCCGCTCAGAAATCGAAACTCTATTCCAAGTACGGCAAGCAGGTGTATGTTGCCGCGAAGAACGGAGTGGCGGATCCGGAAGGAAATCCGGCGCTGCGCAGCCTGATTGAGAAAGCCAAACGAGATCAGGTCCCCGCCCATGTGATTGAAAAAGCGATTCAGAAGGCTCGTGGTGCCGGCGGCGAAAACTTCCTGCCGGCTCGCTACGAAGGATTCGGCCCAGGAGGATGCCAGGTCGTCATTGACTGTTTGACAGACAATAATCAACGGACGATTTCTGAAGTCCGCAACTGCTTCACAAAAACCGGTTCCAAGTTAGGGGCATCCGGTTCGGTCGCCATGTGGTTTGACGAACTGGCCGTGTTGTCGTTCAAAGGGGACAACGAAGACCAGGTGCTGGAAGCGTTGCTGGATGCCGATGTCAATGTCGGTGAAGTCGAATCCGAAGGAGGAACCATTACCGTGTTCGCCCCCCCGAGCGAACTGTACAAAGCCCGGGGAGCGTTGCTGGGAGCGTTTCCAGATCTGGAACTCGAAGTCCAGGAAATCACCTTGCTGCCGCAGAGCACAAAGGAGATCAGCGCTGAAGATCGGCCGATGTTCGAAAAGTTCATGCACATGCTGAACGACTGCGACGACGTCCAGGAAGTTTACCATAACGCCGACCTGAAGACGTGAGTTCTTCTGACCATCGTGAGATGCTGACCAGGATTTCACTGGAGTCCGTCGCGCGGTTTTGGTCTTCAATGAGTCGTCGAGAGCCCTTTCGCCACCTTCTTGATCAGTTCCTGAATCTGCTGCATGAGATTCTTGATACCAACCGTGGCCGCCGGCATCTCAAGCATTGGCCCCATCAGTTTTTGCCAAGTTGATTTTTCCGTGCGGCGGACGATTTACGACTTGCAGAATGGTTACTAAAATCCCGGCTCACGGCATCACCTTTCGTCTGACGTTTGGTGATGTTTCCCTCCGTCCGGCTGCAACCGAGCGGGGGAACTCGACTCTGAACAAACGTCCAGACGCCTTGTTCGTGAGTCGCAGCGGATTTCGTCAGCACTCGAAGATATCGACGCAAGTCTTTTCGAGAAAACAACTTGGCGGTGTAGCTCAGCTGGTTAGAGCAGCGGAATCATAATCCGCGTGTCGGGGGTTCGAATCCCTCCACCGCTATTTCTACTCTTTGCGTTCTTTCGTGAAGAGTCACAACTTCCGGTACCATCAGGTCCCAGCACCGTCGGGGTTCAGATACACCCTATTTGGTGTCTGCGAGTCCTTACGGCTCTCTCCGTGCGTCTGCTGCGCCAGATTTTGAGACCGCTTCATTCATCGGTTCTCTGCGATTTTAAAGTGCTCTTCGGTGGTCCTCAGATCGTGTCGCAGGGCAACAGTCTGCGAATCCCCTGGAGCAACTTGCGAACAAAAAGAAACTCTTTGCGGTGCGATTCACGGGGATTTGACGACCTGAATCTGCTCAACAGCCTCGATCTCAATTCGTGAGACACCCTCCACGGACTTCACTTTCCCCGTCGCTCGAATTGTTTTCCCCAGAAAGTGTTCGGCGGGGTTGCTGATTCCGGACTCTTTCAGCTTCGTGGCTCCCCCCTTGGTAATGACGACAGCAAAGTTTTTCTCGTCGCGGAAGTCCAATTCCGAGTCCAGATAAATCTCTCCCCGTTCTTCCAGCCGGTCTTTCGCTTTACGTACCGGCATTTGCACTGTGACCGTTTCCCCGACTTTCTGACGGGCCTCTTTCGCCGTTAAGGGCTTTTCGGTGTCTGCAGCCGGGAGTGCTGTCGCAACCAGAACACCACAGAAGAATAATGCCAGACGGCTGACGATGGAGTGAGACATTGTGTGCCTTTATGACTGTTTGAGCTTCAAACCTGAAATGACAGATTGCAGAACGGGGTTCCCGCAGGCCAACAAGCCTGCGGGCCACGTTCAGGAACCAGTCAGGACAGAGGGTCACACCACTCTCGAACAGGGAGTTCCGGTGACCTGCGCACGGCGTTCAGAATTCGCCGATGACCTCTCCTCCTGATCGAGTGCTCAGATTCCGCAGGACCTCCTGACTGAGGTTCTCACTGATAAAACGCGCACTCCCGTCGACCAGTGCGAACTGGGCTCCCCCGGTATGCTGGCTGCCGAATGAACACAGACGCAGCGTTTCTTCAGCGGAACCATCCGGGCTGGCCACTCCTGCCGGCATGCGGTAATTGATCTTCGCAAAGCTGCTCATGGTGACATCAGTGAGACCAAGTTGCCCGCCGGTGGGAGCCCAGTGCCCCCAGCCTCCCATGGGATTCCCAGTCGACCCTGCAGCGAAATACTGATCATAAACCTGATCGGTATGATTCCGTTCACCGAGCAGCAAGGTGTTCGACGTTCCGTCGGTGACGTCCCGGATGCGGATCAATCCATGCTGAACAGTTGGAGGTGTGGTGATGACAGGCCCCGTGCCGGAGAAAATTCCGTCCCCGCTGGTTGCATCCGGGGGATGAGATTGTGTTCCGCCGTTCCCACCATAACTCGTCAAGGCATACCGCGAACCACTCGGCTTGGTGTACGGATTTTCGGATGCGGTCGCGGAAGGGCAAATCAGGACCGGGATGACCATCGCGGTGCGACCATCTGATTCATTTGCGAGAGGATCGCTAAAATCCCAGCGGTTGTACAAAGCGCCCTGATCGAAATAAGGCAGGAGTTGCACAAACATCGACCAACCCCGAACTCGCGGCTTCTCTGCGAAGGAGAGGCGAATCTGCCCTGGCGGAAAACAGCTGTGCGTGCTTTCATAGTTGTGAATCGCCAGTGCAATCTGCTTCAATTGGCTCTTGCACTGCGTGCGCCGGGCCGCCTCCCGCGCTTGCTGGACGGCAGGCAGTAACAGGGCGATCAGAATGGCGATGATCGCAATGACCACCAGAAGTTCAATCAGCGTAAAACCGCTAAGTGCAACCTTTTTCAGCGCGGGGGAGCGGAGCATCAACATGTTTCCCAGAATCAGCCAAATGTCAGGATCATGCGAGCGCGTGGCAGCATTATGACACCAGGACATTCCAGTGACAACCGTGTGCGGGAAATCCGAAACAGGCTGGGACTGACTCAGCTTGAACTGGCTGAACGTGCGGGAATTTCTCGGACCGCAGTCACCGCCATTGAAGGAGAACGGCTTGTTCCTTCCGTTGCAGCCGCCTTGTCATTGGCCGCCGTCCTGGAAACCACCGTCGAAGTTCTGTTCGGGGGAGCCGGGAGAACCGACCAGCCGGAGACGTGGGCCTGGGAACCGGCAACGTCAGTCCGGAATTACTGGCAGGCAGAAGTGGGGGGACGACGCTGGCTTTATCCAGCGGATTCCTCCCCCATGTTCACCCTGCTCCCTGACGGGCACCTGCCAGTGGAATCAATGTCACCGGCGCCCCGCGCCAGACAGACGCTGGTGGTGGCCTGTTGCGATCCGGCAGCAGGATTGCTGGCGAGTGAATATACGAGAGCAACCGGACAACGCATGCTTGTCCTTCATCGTTCAAGCCGACAGGGACTCGAACTGCTGAAGGAGGGCAAGGTCCATCTCGCGGGACTTCATCTCTCCACCCCAGACCAGATGGACCGAAATGCCGAGGTCGTGCGTGAAGCACTGGGGATTGGTTATCACTTGTTGAGGGTTGCACAATGGCAGGAGGGAATTGCTTCCGCGTCCAGCGAGCGTCTCAGGTCTGTCAGAGAGATTGTGCAGTCGAAACTGAGATGGGTCGGGCGTGAACCAGGTTCAGGGGCCCGACAGTGCCTCGACCAGTTGCTGGGAAAACGTCCCACTCCCCGGCGACTGGCCCGCAGTCATCGTGGAGTCGCAGAAGCAATCTCCGCGGGGTGGGCAGATGTGGGCGTCTGTGTGCAACTGGCCAGCGCCGAAGCCGGACTGGCCTTCCTGCCCGTTCAGGAAGAAGCCTACGATTTATGCATTCCGAATGCTTTTCTTGACGATCCCCGTGTTCAGGCTTTGCTGAATGTCGTGCGTTCCGTGAACTACCGCCAGACGCTTGCCAGCCTCCCCGGTTACAACATGGCTCAGACGGGTGACCTCACACGACTCCATTGAAGGTCCACGAGAATCCGACACTCAGACGGGTGTTCCGGGAGCGGCATTCCTGGCGGATGCCCGTCGAGCCCGCCAGGCGAAGTAGGTCGGAACGAGAATCGGACGCACGACCATCGTGTCGAGAAGAACACCGAACGCGAGCGCAAATCCCAGTTGCGTCATCCGGGTCAGTTCCCCCCCCACGACCATCGCTGAGAACGTACCGGCCATGATCAGTCCACAACTCGTGATGATCGCGGCGGTCTGAATGACTGCGTGACCGACACTGCCGAGCGGGCCGTGATACGCGCGCTCTTCATGAATTCGAGTGACCAGAAAGATGTTGTAGTCCTGACCGACGGCAACCAGAATCGTGAACAGGAAGGTCGGCACCGTCCAGTCGAGCCCGGGGAAGTCTTCCGGATCGAGCCACCAGAACAGCAGGTACGCGACTCCGTAAGTACACAGGAAACTGAAGATCACCGTCCCCATCAGGTAGAGACTGTCCGGGACACTGCGGATCAGAATCACGAGAACGGAGAACACCGCAACGGTCACGAGAACCATGATCCGGATCCGGTCGACTCCGGCCACCTGCTGCAGATCCCGAAAGCTGGCCGTCGGGCCCAGGACGAACACTTCTGACGACTTCAATTCGTCAGGCATCAATGCCGGCAAGGCCTGTTGCAGACGATCGAGAACCGCAATGGTCGATCGCGCGAACGGATCCGCGTTGAGCAGAATCTCCAGTCGAGTCGCATGCACTCCGGTCTCGGATTTCACCCCGAGAAAGTGTTCCCGAACCGAATTTCTCTGGGCATTGCGGCGGACAATCCGGGAGAGGGTCGAACGGTTTCCGGCCGGGGCTTCGTCAAAGTCGTGCGTGAGTCCCAGCGGAAACGCCGCGCTGCGGATATCCGACAACTGCAGCTCCGACGCTTTCTCTTTCAGGTTGTCGGAGAGCTTCTGGATCAGTCGGGTTCCCTCACTCAGACTGAAATCGATCTCCTTCGCTTCGACGAGCAGTGTCACCGGTCCGGTAATCCCCGGCGAGAAATGCTCGGCCATATCCCGGGTTCCCTGCACACTGGGAGCCGTCTTCTTTAACGAGGCGATAATTCCATAAGTCACGTGATCGAGGAACCAGGTTCCCACGACACCCCACGGCAGCATGAGGAGAATCGCCAGCAGCCAGATCCGAACCGGGCGTCGCATCAGGCGAGTCGCCAGCCATTCCCAGAAGCGATGGGAATGTTCCTGCAGCGTGAGCCTGCGAATCAGCCGCGTGACAGGGCCGACATGTTGCGTGCGAAACTCGACTCCATGCTGGGGGAGTTCCGGCCAGAACGTGTACCGTCCCATCATTCGCAGCAGTGACGGAGTGAACGTCAGTGCCGCGCAGAGAATCACCAGCAGACTGAACGAGATGCTGATTCCCGCCTGATGAAACTTGCCGAAACTGGCAAAGATCATCATGCCGATTCCGAAGATCACCGTGCCTGCCGCGGCGGCGACAGCCGGACCGACCCCCTTCATGGTTTCGATCAGGGCTTCAGAAACATTCTCGCGGCGCTGGATTTCTTCATGGAAGCGGGAAGTCAGGAACATCGAAAAGTCGACTCCTGCCCCGTAGGCGACCACAACAGTATAGACTTCAATTCCTTCAAAGAGGGAAATCCATCCCTGCAGAGCACACCAGGCCAGAATCTGCATCGCCACTTTGAGTGAGATCACAAGTGTCGCGAGCGGCACCAGCACCGGCAGCGGCGCCCGATAGACGATCAGCAGCAATCCCACAATCAGAATCAGGGTCCAGCGTTCGATCGAATGTGCACTGCGAGACTGGGCGACAAAGACATCCCGTCCGGCGACTGCACTGCCGCTCAACGAAATCTGCAGATGATCCGGAATCAGTTTCTCGTCACGCAGATGAGCCAGGACCGACTCAATCGCCTTGACGGGAGCCTGAATCTGATGGGCCATATACTCGAGTGAGATCTCCGCAACGATCAGTGCCGAACGACGGTCATCACTCAGCAGCAGCTTCCCGATTTCACGGGTCTGTGGACTGCGAACGCGAACGATCTCCGGCGAGAGTCCGTACGGATGAGCCGATTCCGGCTCCGGAGTTCCATCGGGTTCCTCGTCCGTGTGGGGAACCATCAGGCTCTGAATTCCACCAGCCAGATCCTGGTTGATGAACTCCAGATCCGCGTCATCGAGTTCCTGATCCCCCAGTCGTGTGACCACGACGACGACACTGCTGCCCTGAGTCGTTTCGGGAAACGCGGCTTTGAGATGCACTTCACCGACACGGGTCGGAGAACTGCGGGGGAGAAAATTGAACTCTCCCCCCTGCGTGACTTCGGCCAGATCCGGAGTGAAGGCTCGCAACAGCAGCAGGCCACCGATCCAGATCAGCAGGATGGCCCACCAGGCACGAGAGACGAATTGACCGAGCCATTCGAACATAACTCAACTTGTATGATGGTGGACTCGTCCCTGCCAGACCTCCGTCGACGATTTCTGCGTTATGCCGCGTAGCGGCGCAGGAGATTCAACACCCGTTCGAACTCGTCATTGCTGCTGAACGGAATCTGAATCTTGCCGCTTTCCCGTCCCTGAAGCTGAATTTCCACTTTCACTCCGAGCAGGTCGCGCAGTTGTGACTCCAGCGATTCGACATGATGGGTCCGGTGCGGATCGGCTCCCTGCGACATCGGAATCGTCTCAGGAGTCGCTTCGGCAGGAGCAGCAATCGGTTCGGCATCCGGTGTGGCCTGGCTCTCCACAACGGTGTCTGCGACTGCAGCAACCGGAGCGTTTCCGTCGGACTCTGTTGAGACTCCCGGCTCCACCGAAGCAGGAACGTCAGTCCTGTTCTCTGCTGGAACAACAACCGGTTCCGCCGGGGCCGGTTCACGCCCCAGCATTTTTTTGACGACCGCTTCGACCGCCCGCACCGAGAGTTGTTCCGCCTGAATCCGGCTGGTGAGTTCCAGTTGGTCGGCCTCGGGGAGGGAGAGGAGTGCCCGGGCATGTCCGGCGGAGATGCGTCCGGAGTTGAGTGCATTCTTGACTGGAGCCGGCAGGTCCAGCAGGCGAAGCATATTGTTGACCGTCGACCGGTTCATGCTGAGCTGCTTGGACAGTTCTTCAATCGTGCAGTCGAACTGTGTCAGATAATCCTTGAACGCCTGAGCCTTCTCGAGATCGTTCAGGTCTTTCCGCTTCAGGTTTTCTTCCAGCGCGAACTCGCAGGCGGTCTTGTCGACCACGTCGACGATCCGGCAGGGAACCGATGTCAGCCCGGCCTTCTGGGCGGCCTGCCAGCGACGTTCTCCGGCGATCAGCTGGAAACCGCATCCGGCCACTTCGCGAACCAGCAACGGCTGAAGAATTCCGTGTTCCCGGATACTCGAAGCCAGTTCTCCGAGCGACTCGGCGTCGAACTGCTGGCGCGGCTGAAACGGATTCGGCGAGAGCATGTTCACTGCGATCTGTCGCAGCTCCGATGCCATCTCCTGTTCAGACTCGGAATACGCCGGGCCGCTTCCCCCCAGCAATGCAGACAGGCCGCGACCGAGTCGACGTGGGGGAGCGTTGGATGGTGTCTCGTTCATGGAAATGGTCCGTCTCCGTACAGACGCGATTTCTGGTCAGGCACGTTCCTCCCCCCTTCGACTCCAGTGATTCGCTCGTCGCGGAACAACCGGGGACTGTCGGGGAACGAATTGACGTTCCTGGATTTCACGTAGGAAGGCCCTGCCACTCTTTGACAGGACTCCTGAATCTTCGGCTCACAGTGCGAAACGACTCAATCGGCGGACGTGGAAACGGTCGCGATTCCCACTTCTCACCCTGAAACGCTTCCGACAGCGTGACGCCGGAAACACAGGAAACTCAGTTGAAGTATGTAAAGCTGGGAAACTGGAGAACGAAGAGTTCACTCAATCCCATTTTTCCATCTGAACGGTTTGTACGTTCTCAACGACGTTGGGTCCAGACCTGAATTTCCTGCGCCGGCAACTCCCCGATTTCAGCTGGGGGGTGATCATCCAGCAGGACCAGTGAGCTGGGGTGGTAATCGAAGCGTTTGACGAGTCGAACCTGTTCCCCCTGCCGACCGATGTCTGCCGCCTCGTCACGGGAATGGGGGCCAGTGATCAGATAGGTGGCCACCGCGTCCGAACGGGAAGTCCCCAGCAGGGGAGCGGTCGTTCCGATCGGCTGCACGATCCACCCGCGCGGGGAGATTCCCGGACGGGCCAGATGAAAAAACAGTCCTGGCTCTCCGAAGACCGCGACGACGATCTGGGGTTCCCGTCCTGACGTGGGCTGCTGCTCACCCAGGTCGGCCTGAATCGCCGAGACGATTTCCGGCGCGAGGTCCTGCAGTTCCCGTCTCCCTTCGAATGCAGGAGAAGGGAACACCCTCGGCAGGATCAGAGCTCCCCCCAGCAGGCAGGCCGACATCCCCCAGGCCAGTCCGGTCTGCCACCGCGATGACGCCCTCATCGGATCAGAGGGAGTCAAGTTCCCCCCGGGAGTCTCTCCCCTCGCTTTCCCCGACAGCCTGCGGTGAATCCGAACCAGCAGCAGCTCCGTTCCGGCCGCTCCCCCAATCATCAATCCGACCAGCAGAGGCAGAATCAATCGAGGGTAAGGACGGTACAGCGGAGTCGCGACGAGCAATCCGAGAATCCACGCCGCCAGGATCCAGTACCCCAGTCGGTCCAGCCCGGCACTGGTCTCCGCTGAGTCGCTGGATCTAACGGTCTCTCCCTTTCCCCCCTGAAACGAGGCTGGCTTTTCGAGCAGAAAGCTGGCGGCTCCAATCATCGTCAGCAGAGTGAGAACCGGAATGGCCCCTCCCCAGCAGGCCAGCCCGGTCGCTGCCAGTCCGGTCACTGCCAGTCCCAGCGCCAGCCAGCCGCCGGCAACCGGAGAAGACCATTCCATTCGTTCTCCCTGCGAACTGACTGGACGCCAGACAGCTGCACAGCCCATCCCGAACAGGAGTCCGACGGCGGTGAGCGGACCAGAATAGAACCGGTCCACCTGCAGGTGACGTTGCAGCGCGTCCCACCACCCGGCCGGACCGACGACATACCCGGCATGGTTCGCCGCGACAGCCGCATAGCCCCCCACAGTCTGCAGGGCCGACAGACAGGGAAGCCACAACAGACACGCGATCCCGGTCACGACACCCCATTGAAGAGACAAACGGACGACTCGCTTCCAGTCCCGCGATTCGATCACTCCCCAGCCGAGCATCCCGGCCCCCAGGACTGCCAGGGGAAGCCAGCCGTTGTACTTTGTCCACCAGGCGAGCGCGGTGAACAGTCCAGCGAGGAGAGACCAGATCCAGCTCTCCCGACGGAATCCCCGTGCGCCGCAGCCGACAGCCAGCGTGAACCAGAAGGTCAGCAGGATGTCGGTGAGTGCCGCCCGACTGTACTGAATCAGCATCTCGGAACAGACAGCCAGACACAACACGATCACCGTTGCCATCCCGGCGCACTCATTCGTCCCTCTCTGCAACAGTTCCCGCGTCGTCCAGCAGATCGCACCGGGCAGAAGCAATCCGACAAGAACACTGAAGCTCAATAATCGAACCGGATCGACACCGGCAAAGATCGAGATCCATTCCAGTACCGTCGGCAGCAACGGTGGGGCATAGAACTGCTGAAACGGATAACGATAATCCGGTGGTCCGATCAGCAGGTTCGATGCGTAGACCCCTTCATCAAAGTGTTCGATCGACACATCGCGCAGCCCTGTCATGCGCAACAGCCCCCCCATGGCCAGACAGACGCAGACCAGAGTGAACAGGGAGCGAACGGAGAGTCTCGATGTCATGGAACTCGCAGGCAGATGAACTCTGTTTCACGTGGAACGCAGTGATGCACCGCGTCTGTCAGCAAAGGAGTCAGGCACACTTCAAACGGCCGTCCTTCAGCACATTCCTGTGAACGATCCGCCGTCTCCATTGTGACGTGTGATTCCAGGGAACTCCATTCCACCAGCGGCAGCGAGTTCGTGAAGACGCTTCAGTCGCATTGAACAGTCCGCGCTCACTGAGAGTGACGCTGATGAACTCACACCAGACTTCTGTTTCGCCCCATCGCCAACACTGGAAACCGCGCGGCACAGCCCATCTCAAAACCATCACCGCGTCCCGAACACAAACACGTCGGACAACGAGGGCATTGCATGGAGACACTCTGTACGCAACACGACAACCACTTCTTCCCGTTCCATGCTAAAAGAGACGCTAAGTGTTCCACGTGAAACAGAACGTCGTATCAAGCAACGACACGTTATCCCTAAGAGCACGCCCACTGAAGAACGAACCGCATACGAACACCGAAAGCGCCGACTCTCATCTGTTACTCAAGGGGGATATGCTCCGCCGTCAAATCATTCCAACTGTTCTTCAGCTGACAAAACACACGGATCGCAACCAGCGAATCGCCTCGCACACCAGAGACACCGAGCGTGACAGCATGTGAAACCAACCCACCACTCCAGACAGAATCGAAGTCCGGCGACTGCGAATCAAGAGCATGAAACCAGGATACGCATCACTGGAATTAACATGACCAAATCTCCTTAGCACACACTTATGACTCATTGCCTGTTTCACGTGAAACAGGTGTGGCTGACAGCAACGGAAGCCAGTTGCCAGATCGCGAGACCTTCCATTGCACAGACCTCTCCCGCTGCGCATTCAGGCCACCCTCTGTCGCGCCCCTGACATGTGATCCTGACATGTGATCCCGGTGATCTCATCACCATCACGACTGACGGCCAGGGTTCGCTTCTCCAGAGATGCCGTGATGGTTCACGCGGCTCCGCAGGAACTTCTTCTCCAAGGCCCTTTCACCCCGGGATTGTGAAACCATCCCAGCCTCGCCCGGATGACGGGGAACAGTTCGATTTCAAACCTGTCGACGGAGTGCGAATCTTCCTCTCCAGCCCCCAGGTTGATTGTTTTGAGAGGATTCAATTGTCATGCTGCCTGCAGAGTCGACCGGACTGACGGGCCGAGCCGGGTGTTTCTCCCTCACTGGCACCGCAAGAACAGGATGCCCTGTGCCGGCGCCTGGACGTGTGACTTTCCGGTGAGAGAGAGACCGGTGTCTACATGGCAGCCGTCACGGTCATTCCACCCCAGAAAGAATCAGGATGTTTCAGTACAACGGAAAAACCGCTTTGATCACAGGCGCCTCCTCCGGGATTGGAGCCGCGTTCGCCAGATCACTGGCCGCTCGCGGAATGAAACTGGTTCTCGTTGCTCGATCCGAATCACGTCTGCTCGCACTCGCCAATGAAGTTCAACAACATCATCACGTGCAGACATATGTCCTCCCCGTTGATCTCAGTGAGCCTGACGCCGCCGCGCGAATCTCAAAGCAGGTCAGCGACTGGAAGCTTCAGATTGATCTGCTGATCAATAATGCCGGCTTCATGACCCATGGAGAATTCGAGACTCTGGCTGCTGATCAGGAGCAGGCGGAGATCATGGTCAACGTCGCAGCGGTCGTGGGGCTGTCACATGCCTTCCTGCCGGCGATGCTGGAACGACGTGACGGCGGGATCATCAACGTCGCATCGGTCGCCGGATTCCAGCCGGTCCCGTATCTGTCGGTCTACTCTGCCACGAAAGCGTTCGTGATCAATTTCTCCGTGGCGCTCTCGGAAGAATGCCGGACCAGGAACGTGCGAGTCGTCTGTCTCTGTCCGGGAACGACCGAAACGGAATTGTTCACCCGGGCGTCTGCCCCCGAGGCCGCTCTCGGTCGAGCCCGTCATGTCGATCAGGTCGTCCAGACTGCTCTTTCCGGTCTCGACAAAAAACGGAGTCTGATCGTCGACGGACTGAAGAACACGCTGCTGTCACTGGGCCCCCGAGTCATCCCACGCTGGTTTGCGGCCCGTTGCGCAGGGAAAGCCGTCCGGCCAAAGTCGCGATAATCACGCTGGCTGTTTCACCGGAAAGAGCACTCTCAGTCCTTCCCCATTTGTCCCGCTGAGGGCGAAAGCGGATCGTCGAAAGCGGGCCAGAAATACAGAACGATCCCCGTCTTTTCTGCCCCCTGAATCCTGATCCCTCCCCCCTCCCCATTCTCCATTCTTCGCTGGCAAACTGGGAACAACGAAGTCGGCATCTGTCAGGTTCTGAGTCCTGTTGAATTTCTGCTGCGCTTGTTTTCAGCCAATCGATTCTGATATGACGAACCCTCTGGTTCCTCTGCCGACAGAAATTGGATTTCCTCTCATGAAATGTGCGTGTCTTCATCAGCAAGGTCCTCCTGAAAATCTCCAGTATCAGGATCTCCCCGATCCGGTTCCCGGGCCGGGAGAAGTCCTGGTGAACATTCATGTCGCGTCGATCAATCCCATCGATACGTACCTGCGTGCCGGGTCGATTCCGATGCCGGTGAAATTTCCGTACATCCCGGGGTGTGATCTCGCTGGCACCGTGACGGCCGTCGGTCCAAACGTGACCCGGTTTCAGGTGGGAGATCGAGTCTGGGGAAGCAATCAGGGATTATTCCAGCGCCAGGGAACGCTCGCTGAAAAGATCGCTGTCCATGAAGACTGGCTCTACCCGACCCCGGAAACTCTGTCAGATGAGGATGCCGCCGCAGGAGCACTGACAGGCATCACCGCCCATCTCGGGCTGTTCCGGAATGGTCGTCTCCAACCGGGTGAATGGGTCTTCGTTCATGGCGGAACAGGAGGAGTCGGAGCCCTGGTCGTTCAGTTCGCAAAAATTGCAGGGGCCAACGTTATCGCCACGGCCGGCACGGAAGAGAAACGAAATCTCGCCCGTCAGTTGGGAGCCGACGTCGTTCTGGATTACCGGTCTCCCACGCTGGATGACGAGATCCGGCAGATCACCGCTCAGAATGGCGGACTGAATCTGTACTGGGAAACCCAGCGCGAACCGCAACTGCAAAGAACGATCAGCCTGATGAAAAAGGGAGGCAGGATCGTCCTCATGGCCGGTCGCCAGGCAGAGATCCAGTTCAACCTGGGATCATTCTACACCAATGACCTGACCTTGATCGGGTTCGCCATGTTCAACGCCAGTCCGGCAGACCAGCGGACCTGCGCGGAAGACATGAACCGCTGGTACACAGAAGGGAAGTGGAAGCCGCTGATCGGGGCCCGCTTCCCGCTGGAACAGGCGGCCCAGGCACATCGTCTGCAGGAAGAGAACACCCTGGACAAGAAGTCGACGCTGGTTGGGAAAGTCCTCGTCACGATGTGACACACAACCAGAAAGCAATCGCCCCTCGTGCTTCTGACGGTGTGCTTCTGACGGTAGCCGTTCAGAGGAACGAGGGGCTTCTTTTTTCCTTCAAGTCATCGTACGAATGAGACGATGAATCCTCAGAGCGGTTTCGTCATTCATATGACGTACTGGCTCGTGGAAACTCAATGTTTCATTGAGGGAAAGACGTGCTTCGCGGCCACATGATCGACCAGACTGGTCGAGTCCTCAGCGCTGAAGAACGACATTGACCGGGAAATGGTCTGACGGTGTTTCTCCCTGCGGTGCGGACCGGTCGATTTCGGCGGATTTCACAGTCCAGTCAGATGAGATCGCGACCCAGTCGATCCGGTCCCCGGTCTGACGGTCTGGATCGAAGTTGTTGAAGGTTCCCTCTTTTGCACTCCGTTCCGGATGGACACGGCGATAGGCGTCCAGCACGGGGGACGGCGATTCGTTCGATTCAAACAGCGCCAGATAAGGAAGACTTTCTTCACCGGCATTGAAGTCCCCGGTGACAATGACAGAGCAGTTCTTTCCAAGAGATTCGACTCGTTCTCGAATCAGCTTGGCCGATCGGACTCTGGCCAGATTCCCCTTGTGATCGAAGTGCGTATTCAGCAGGAGAATCGGCTGTGCATCGGGATTCTGGCGATCACGGAGTTTGATCCAGCTGGCGACCCGGGTGATCGCGGCATCCCACCCCACACTGCCGGCCTGCTCAGGTTTCTGACTGAGCCAGAAGTGTCCGCCATCCATCTGCTCGAACCGATCTTTCTTCCAGAAGATCGCGGCCATTTCTCCTGCCTCTTTTCCGTCAGTTCGGCCGACTCCAAACGGGACATAACCAGGAAGTTGTTCGGCGAGGAAGTCTCGTTGAAAGGCCAGCGTTTCCTGAGTTCCCAGCAAATCCGGAGAAAAGGATTTGATGACATCGGCCACGTCCTGCTTCCGCTGATCCCAGTTCCGCTTCTTCTCCCTGGCGGTTCCGTAGCGGATGTTGAACGTCATGACGCGGACTTCTGATTTTCCGTCTTCCGCTGGAGAGATGGCTGGATCCATGAAAACAGCTGCGAGCAGGGTGAGCGCGACGATGCCGGGAGTTCTCATCTTGTGATTCTCTTTCTCTGTCATCTGAGTGGCGTTGACGTTTCAATGTTCCTGCCCGGATTGTGTTCCGAGTCATGAAACATTGCTCTCGATGCGGCCGGTGCGAATCTCTTATTCACGGCGCGGCCGGGGGACCCGTCCCGAAGACCGGCCTCCGCGTCCTTTTCCTTTTTGACCGCGGACCTTGCGCCCTGAAGCAGCGAATCCTGGAGTCTGTTCATCTCCAATGGGGATGGAGTCTTTTCCGTTTGCCTGTTGTCGCTGCAGATCGGTAATCCGGTCCCGCAGCTGGGCCGCCCGTTCGAATTCCAGATTCTCAGCGGCAACAAGCATCTCCCGTTCCAGTTCGTTGAGATACTCCTGCGTCAGATAACGGGACTCGCTGTCGTTTCCGGTGGCCGTCCGCTCAATCTTTCGGGCAGCGATCTCCTCTTCAATCCCCCGACGAATCGCCTTGCGAATCGTTTCCGGGGTGATGCCGTGTTCTGTGTTGTATTTCATCTGAATGTCGCGCCGGCGATTCGTCTCGTCCATGGCGCGCTGCATACTGTCGGTGACCGAATCGGCATAGAGATAGACCTCGGCGTTGACGTTTCGTGCGGAACGGCCGATCGTCTGAATCAGACTGGTTTCACTGCGGAGGAAGCCTTCCTTGTCGGCATCGAGAATGCAGACGAGCGAGACCTCCGGAAGATCGAGACCTTCCCGCAGCAGGTTCACTCCAATCACGGCATCAAACTTCCCTTCCCGCAATTCCCGCAGAACTTCCATCCGCTCGATGGCATCCAGTTCGCTATGCAGCCATTCACAACGAATCCCTTCTTCCTTCAGATAACCGACGAGATCTTCGGAGAGACGCTTGGTCAAAGTCGTGACCAGTGTTCGCTCGCCCCGTTCCGCCCGCCGACGAATCTGTTCGATCAGATGAGGAACCTGGCCCCGCGCCGAGTGGAGATGGACGACCGGATCCACCAACCCGGTGGGACGAATGATCTGCTCGACGATTTCCCCTTCCGCCTGATCCAGTTCCCAGTCGGCAGGCGTTGCGGAGACAAAAATTGCCTGATCCCGGCGGGCGTCCCATTCTTCGAATTTCAAGGGCCGGTTATCCATCGCCATCGGCAACCGGAAGCCATGATCCACGAGCGTTCTCTTACGCGCCTGATCGCCATTGTACATGGCCCGGATCTGAGGAATCGTCTGGTGGGATTCATCGACCACGACCAGAAAATCATTCGGGAAGAAGTCGTGCAGCGTGGCCGGCGGGTCTCCCGGCTTCCGTTTCGCCAGAGCGCGGGAATAGTTTTCAATCCCCGGGCAGAACCCCGATTCTTTCAGCAACTCCATGTCGTATCGGACACGTGCCCCCAGCCGCTGCGCTTCGAGCAGCTTTCCTTCTTTCTGAAAAAGGGCCAGCTGCTGGTTCAGTTCCTCCTGAATCTCCGCCATCGCCTCGTCAATCCGGTTCTGTGGAAGCACGAAGTGTTTGGCCGGATAGATGTATAATTCCTGCAGCAGCTTGCTGCTCCCGCCGGACACGGGATCGATGATCGACAGTTTCTCGATTTCATCTCCCCAGAGTTCGATCCGATAGGCGAACTCTTCGTACGCCGGCCAGACCTCGATGACGTCTCCCCGAACCCGAAACTTGCTGCGCTGAAAGTCGAAATCGTTTCGGTCATACTGAATATCCACGAACCGCATCAGCAGATCATCCCGGTCGACGGTCTGCCCGACCCGGAGCGGCACCATCATCGCGAGATAATCTTTGGGAGAACCGAGACCGTAGATACAGGAGACGCTCGCCACCACGATCACGTCCCGGCGAGAGACCAGTGCGCTGGTGGCCAGCAGCCGCAGGCGGTCGATCTCCTCGTTGATGCTGGCATCTTTTTCAATATAGATGTCCCGCTGCGGAATATAGGCTTCCGGCTGATAATAGTCGTAATAGCTGACGAAATAGGTCACCGCGTTGTTTGGAAAGAATTCCTTGAATTCCCCATACAACTGGGCCGCCAGAGTTTTATTATGGGCCAGCACCAGCGTCGGCTTCTGCACCTGCTGAATCACGTTGGCAATGGTGAACGTCTTCCCGGTTCCGGTGGCCCCCAGCAGAACCTGCGAGCGTTTTTTCTCGTTGAGCCCGCGCACCAGCGACTGAATCGCTGTCGGCTGATCCCCTGCGGGAGAAAATTCAGAAACCAGTTCGAAAGAGGACATCGGTCCTGACCTCGGGGAAAGAGAGTGGATCACCGATCCGGAAGAAACAAGCGCGAGACCGGTCCATTACCGGTCACCGTCAGAGCTGCTGCGTTTCCGTAACTGCTCCGCGGCGTCACGCAGCTGATGTTCATAGCGCTGGAGACGATGCAGTTCACTCGACATTTGAACCTGAGTGGAAACAAGATCGCCGACTGCCAGAATCCCCGTCCAGAGAGCCAGTGCCAGCACGATCGTCCAGTAGACCGCGAACGTGCCGGGGGCTTCCTTCCACGGGATCAGCGAATCACCGACCGGAATCATGATCCCGATCATCAGGATCATCCCGGCGATCTGTGACCGGCGACGCGTTCGACGTTTCAGAAACGGAAGTTCCCGCGACAGACCGGGGTCAGCAACCATGCGCCCCCACGCGCGCCGCTGACTGATCAGCATCACGACCGCGGTGAGGACGAGAGCCCCGCCAAACACTAACGCCGGAATCCGCTCTTGCATCGCTGTCAGTTTCCTTCGAGTCGCTTCTGGAAAACAGCTTACACGATGGAAACGTCGAGATCTTGCAAACGTGTCACTTCCCCAGTGGGTCGGCTCCCAACGAACCGGTCAGCCGGGTCAGAAACTCTGAGCTGGACACCTGCGCCAGCATCGATTTGGCAAAATCCCGTCGCACTTCCATCCGCTTCAATAAATCCGGGGCCAGTCCCTGCTGCGTTTCCAGATAGGTGGAAACCGCGTCGCAGTGACGTTTCCACAGCGAGATTTCCCGTCGCTGTTTGGTTTTCAGCCGTGCCAGATACCAGTCACTGCCCAGCAGTGACTCTTTGGTGAACAGAGCCCGAATGGCCGGATCCCGTTCGTCTTTCCCCTCGTAATGGCCGTGAGCCATGATGTGCAGCAACGCTTTGAGCGGCGGGCAGGCTTCTTCAATTCCGCCATCGTCGAAGTAACGCAGCGCCACCCGCTGATAAGCTTCCATGATGTACTGGACGCCATCTGCGAAGGCATCCGGATCCTGAATTTCCGGGTGCAGGATTGTCTCATCGAATACCGTGCCGGGATTATCAAACACCCGACCGAAGTAGCGCCGGACAAAACGCTGCGTGATCCGGTATCCCAGTCGTCGGGCGGGAATGACGGTTCCGTCGGGCAGCATCAGATCGACAACCGGTTCCAGCAGTTTGTTCTTGATGAGGAACTCTGGACTTCGCTCTTCAGCAGACAGTCGGCACCAGATTTCCGGGATCAGCAGACTGATGTCATGATCGAACCGTGAGTAGGAACCAACATGCCCGGCCGCTGTCGAAAATCCGGGAATGCCCGTCAAAATCATGCTGACCAGAGCCGTATTCAAATCGGCCGTCGGACGCAGAGCGTTGAATGGTCCTTTCGTCAGAGCCCCTTCACTGCCGGCCGCTGTCGTGGACGGGCTCTTGCCGGTCAGCGAGCAGATGTAATCCATGAACAATTCAGGAAGTTCCTGATAATGAATGGGATTATAGACGGCGAGACTGCGGATTCCCCTGGCCTTCTCCGGAGGATTATTCCGCCGGCCGGAGAGAATCGACGTCACCGGCAACGGCGCCCATCTGTCACGAGGAATTCTGCGGAAAAACCGGGTTCCCATTTCGGCCACATAGCGATCAAGCGGATTCACCATATCCGGTCGATCCTGCAGATAGCGGGGGTTTTTACTGGGAGCCCCGTCGACCATGCGCGGTGCGTCAGAACTGACAAAATACTGGCTGTCAGACGCTTCGACGGCACGCATCAGGTTCTTCATCGGCTCGGTGAAGGAGTCGAAGTCAACCACTTTCGCGAGCATCTCTTCGACCTGCGCCCGCTCCAACGGCTCAAAGTTTGAGATGAAGTTGACCCGCTCCCGGGCGAGGTCCGCTTCCGCCTGCTTGTCGAACCCGCGAATGACGGCATCATCCGGGCGCTGAAAGAGCCGGTATTCGCAGTTCTCCGCGAACTTCACCGACGTGGAACGGGAATTCCGCATCTCCTCCGACAGTCCTTTGACGACTGCCAGCGGGACCACGGTCGATGCGGTGATATCATCTTCTGTCTGAACTTTGAATGCCGGTGCGAAGTCCTGGCGGACCTTGAACAGTCGCCATTGCTTTTCCTTCCCGAAACCGACTCGCAGGTAGGTTCCCACCAGTTTCCGATCATCCAGTTTCAGTTCATGTCCCGGGCTTCCATTCACGAAGTCGACGGAGAAGTGAGACTCCCAGTCATCCCCCCAGCTCGGCTGCTGAAATCGCTTGATCGCGAAGACCAGTGCGTAGACATGACTCGGAATCGTCGAGAGCCATTCATTGTACTCGTCCGTATATTCGTCTGCCGGAGTCAGCAGCTTGATGACACTCCCGAGCGACCGCTTCGGGCTGAGCACACTGCGACTCGGTTCTCCCACTTTCCGTTCCGCTGGTGTGGCCTCGGCGTTCCAGCGATCCGAATAATCCCGGGCGAAGATCTCCCGCACCAGTCGCATATCGTCGTCGAAATCGGAAACGAAGATCGACCCGTACTTCATGTAGTCGACCAGCGACTTGCTGATTTCGCTTTTCCCGCCACCGGAAACGGTACAGGGTTTGTGACAGAACAGACCTTCGCTGCCAGTTCCGATCAGCCGCCAGGAGGGGGCATTCGGATGCTTCTCCATGCGGACTCGATAGCCGGAAGGACTCATATAGACTCGGCCGGGAAGCAAGGGGATTTCCTGCTTCTGCCCTGACGGATCCAGCCAGCAGATGTTCTGTGTCCGCAGGTCAGCACGGGCATTTTCCGGGATATACAGCAGATCCGGAAAGACCTTGTCGACTCCGTATCCTTCCTCTTTCAAATCCATGAGATATCCGTAGTTTTTACGGACATCTTCGAACGTCGCTCCGTTATAGCGTTTACTGTTGAACTGGAAGCTTTCCCCCAGACTGAAGCTCGGAAAGACGAGTGCCCCGCCGGCATGTTCTTCTTCCGCTCCTCCCATCAGGTTCGCGGCGTAACTGATCTGGGTTTTGACTTCCTTCTTGCAGTACCCGTAGTAGTTGTCGGCAATGATCGTCACAATGACGCCGTCTTCGGTCCGGCAGGTCACTTTGAACGCGTTTCCATCGTTGTACTGTTCCGTTTCGTCGGCATAGCACATCCGATCCTGCTTCTGCCGTTCTGTCGCCTGACTGATGTGCGGCAACCCGAGTTCTTTTTTCGTCATCTGCAGAATGTGCGGAGCCAGAATGACGCAGCCCGTGTGCCCTGACCAGTGTTCGACATCGAGCGCCGCGTCGTTGTCGGGAATAAACGGGTCACCCGCATTTCCGAAGATGGATTCCACGAAGTCCAGATTGCTGACCAATGAACCGGGAGCAAAGAACCGGACTTCCATCCGTCGCGCCGGACTCCAACCGGAGACTTCCGGACAGACGAGCGGTCGCAAAAGCAGCGAAACCCAGGTTTTCCCCGGACGATCCTGATTCGAAGTGAACGGCAGCGTCAGCAATGATTCGGGTGGAATCAACGCCCGCTGCAGCAGGCGGACAAATGTCTGACGGGGCACTCCGCGCTTGTCGCCCGGAAACGGAAGCCCTCCTTCAACCACATGGAATGTGCCCACCGTGGTCCGGCGATCGGCTCGCGGGTTGTGCAACACTCCGTTCTGAACGCGATAGGAGTTCACATACTCGGAAGTGAACACATCACTGTCGGCGGGAAGGGACAATTTGCGGGCGATCCCATGACGATCCAGAATCAGGGAATGCCGCGGAAGCTGAATCGGTTCTGCAAGCTTCTGATCCGCAAAGTGAGCATTCAGAAACTGCTCGATCCGAGTGTCGACCGGGCACCCTTGAGTCGACTCCAGCAGTCGGTTTTTCTCACGGAAGTTTGCCAGCAGTCCACTGGCCAGCCGAACCAGTTCATTTCCACCGGCTTGCGGAGCGATCGGCAATCCGTGAGCAGCCAGTTTGAGGTTGACGTACCGGAGCAGTTCCGCCCGATTCCCTTTCAAAACCTCGTCATCCGATGAGGAATGAAAGCCCAGGGACAGCTGGAGATCCATTGTCAAAGACTCGTTTCGTATCGTCATGTTGATCAACTGCGGCGCGTTTTCTGCGCGCCATCATAACGATTGCGAATCAACGCTTCGAGGCACACTTCCCACCCAATCGCAATTTCCGATCCGTTCGTTTGAAATCTCAAGCAAGACGGAGGCACCTCGAAAACTGCTCTGGTGAGAAATCCGGGTCACAGGTTAATTTTCACGATTGCCGCTGCAACCGCTCTGGTTGCAACCGGCAGTCCCTCTGCAATTTTGAAGCCCCCTGACGGAGACCGGATCTGCCGACGATTTCCGTTGCAAAATGTCCTGATGCCAATGCTTTCAATCGTGATTCCGGTGTTCAACGAGGTCGAAAGTCTGGAGGAACTCCACCGCCAGATTCGATCAGCCACCACCGGTCTCGACCTGGAATCCGAAATCATTTTCGTTGACGACGGTTCGACAGACGGATCCTGGCAGGAAATCACAAAGCTCGCTGAACAGGATGACCAGGTTTTCGGAATCCGGTTTCGACGGAATTTTGGCAAAGCGGCCGCGTTGACCGCAGGCTTGAATGCGATCCGGGGTGACATCGTCATGACCCTGGATGCCGATCTGCAGGATGATCCGGCCGAAATCCCCCGCTTTCTCGAAAAACTCCAGCAGGGATACGACGTCGTCAACGGGTGGAAAGAACGTCGTCTCGACCCCTGGCACAAGGTCTACCCCAGCAAAGTCTTCAACGGGATGGTCGGCCTGATGACCGGCCTGAAGCTGCACGATCACAACTGCGGAATCAAAATTTTCCAGTCACAGGTGGCGCGCGAGGTGCGTCTCTATGGAGAACTGCACCGCTTCATCCCTGTCCTGGCCCATGCGCGCGGATTTCGCGTCACAGAACTGGGCGTTCATCACCGCCCCAGACAATTCGGTTATTCGAAGTACGGAGTCAAACGGTTTCTGCGCGGCTTCCTCGACCTGCTGACGGTTTCCTTCCTGACGACATTCGGCCAGCGCCCCCTGCACTTTCTGGGGGGAATCGGCCTGTTCTTTTTCGTTCTGGGAATGGCAGGCATGACCACGCTCGGGGTGAGCTGGATCATGATGAACTGGATCGAAGCCTGGCCCCGAACGCCGATTGGAACCCGACCACTGCTGATGTATTCCGTCGCCGCGGTTCTACTGGGAGCGCAGGCGATCTCACTTGGAATTCTCGCCGAACTGCTCGTCGCCAATACCGGGCACGAGCGGGATCGCTACAGCGTGAAAGAACGAACGCGGCTTCCGGATGAAGACCGCTCCTGGACCAATCCTGTGACCTGACCGTGATGAGAACGCCTGACTGAAAAGGACTTCAGATGGTTGCGAATCTCCGAAATCAAACAGACAACATTCCATCCCGCCAGACCGGTGACGACGGGGAGATCCCCCCTCTGCTCGATCTGAAATTCTGGAACGACCAGCTCCCTTCCCTTTCAGAAACCTACCAGTCTTCCGGTCCGTTTCCGCACATTCAGCTCGACGACTTTCTGGACCACGACGCCGCGCTCAACGCCTCCGACGCGTTTCCGGCCGTCGAAGATGCCGGCTGGATTCACTACGTTCATCTCAATGAAAAGAAACATGGTCTGAACAAACGGGACCTGCTGCCGGAATACCTCAGCACGGTGATCGACGAACTGAACAGCCCGGAGTTCTGCCGTTTTCTCAGCGAACTGACCGGCATCCCGAATCTTCTGCCGGATGATTCACTGGAAGGAGGCGGTCTGCACCAGAGTAAACGGGGAGGATTCCTCAATGTTCATGCGGATTTCACCGTCCATCCCCATCAGTCACGCTGGCGGCGGCGCGTCAATCTGCTGATTTATCTCAATCCGGACTGGAAGCCGGAATATCGGGGAGAACTCGAACTCTGGGAACGGGACATGTCCCGCTGTTCCCGTCGCATCCTTCCGCTCTTGAATCGGGCCGTCATCTTCAACACAGACGAAGACTCCTATCACGGTCTCCCGGATCCGATTCAGTGTCCCGACGGAATGACCCGAAAGTCGATCGCACTGTATTACTTCACAGAAGAAGCGGCCCCCCCCAAACGAGTCTGGACGAACTACCGCTCCCGCCCCACCGACGGTTTCAAGTCGGCACTGATCTGGCTCGACAAACGCCTCGTCTGGACCTACAGCACCATCAAGAGCCGACTTGGACTGGACGATGAGTTCGTCAGTCGCGTGCTGAACTTCCTCTCCGGAGGCAAGCAGAAACAGACGACGACAACGCTCCCATTTCCGAAGCCGAAGGATTCCGACGACTCGCAGAAGCAGTCCCGCGCCGCCTGAGACCTCCCGCAGGCACTCCCTCCGTCAAGGGGGCCGACGTTGAGGGGACACTCGACCTCAACTCCGGGATTTCGCCGAACAGACAATACGACCAATTCGCCAGGAGCCTGATGACGTGATTTCAGATCACAGCATCAGGCTCCTGGCTCTTCTGGCGACATCTCTGCAGGACAGAATCCTTCCAAACGCCCGAAACGCTCTCATTCTGAAAATTCTCAAGACAAGTTCCCATAAATCATCCGACATCTATTGACGCCACTTTGACATTATGCATAATCCATTATGTCTCCACGAATGAGCACCTTTGGATATCTTGCATGCCGACTCCACAAACGGCTCCAGCGGTTCGCCTGGAAATTGGGTCCCTCAAGTTGGATGTCTTCAGCCAAATCCTCCTTTCGATTTTTCGCGGGGAGTTACCGACCGGGACCAGACTGAAGGTCCAGCATCTGGCCGACCAGTTTGGTATCAGCAGCACTCCGGTGCGTGAAGCGATTGTTGAACTGGCCGGTCTCGGAGTTGTGGAACTTTCTCCGAACCGGGGGGCGTCAGTCGCCCCCTTCGGAATCAAAGAAGTCCGGGAGATCTATCACGTCCGCAAGTTGCTCGAAGTGGAATCTGCCCGATTGGCCTGCCAGACGACCGATCTCACGGAGATCGAAGCCGTTCGGGATGAAACCATCGCACTGCAAACGGCAGCTCAAGATGAACAGTGGACTGCCACCTGTGTCGACAATGACCGCAGAATGCACCGCGCCATCGTCAACGCCTCGGGCAGTTCTCGTTTGAAAGCGGAACTGGAGCGATACGGACGGCTCATGCACATCATCCGTGTTCAATTGAAAGGGCGCGATCAGTTCCTGGGCCAGATTCTGATCGAACACCTGGCCGTTTTGAACGCGGTTCTGCGCCGAGACGAATTTGAAACATCCCAGGCCATGGCAGCACACCTGAATGCCACGTGTGATCGGGTCGTCGAAGGCTTATTCGAAAATTGAGATCAGATGAACACTCTGACTGCCCCATCGATCAACTCGGCAAAATCAATCCCCCGGCATCGGCGACCGTCCTGCCCTGGGAACATCACCATTCAATCCTTTCCACACGTTCTGTCACAGCGAAAGTTCCGATCCTTTCCTTAATTCGGAGGGCCTTCATGCTACGCACATCCAGAGGATTCACACTGATTGAACTGCTGGTGGTCATCGCCATCATCGCCATCCTGATTTCTCTTCTGCTTCCCGCCGTCCAACAGGCCCGAGAGGCAGCTCGCCGGAGCCAGTGCCGAAATAACCTGAAGCAGATGGGACTTGCGCTGCATAACTATCACGATACTCACCAAGTGTTTCCTTATGCCAGTACCTTTGCTGTTCCGGGACCACCTCCGCGTCATAATTGGGTTGAGTTTATCTTGCCGCAGATCGATCAGGCATCAATGTTCAATGCGATTAAATGGAATCAGAACATTGACACAAACGATAACGTCTCTCTGATTTCCGGAAAATTCTTTTCGTTTATGACCTGCCCGAGCAATCCGAATGGAACAGCGGGCGGAACCATCAAATCGTTTAACCAAGGGGGCGCGAACAATGCATTCTTCATGGCCGATTCCCCTGTGAAAATGACAAATGTGGTTCAACCACTGCACTATCCGGTTTGTGCTGGATCAACCCGCGCATCAAACAGCAATAATATGGCGGCGCCGGACTGCCTGGTCGCCGGCGGTTACTGTGACAACGTTTCTCCAGTGTCTGGTCCTGCCTACTGGGGATTGCCACATAACCACTCCGCCACAACTCACCCGGGTATTTTTTCCCTGCGAGGTGCAACAAGGATTGGAATTCAGCATGTTGTTGACGGAACCAGCAACACTTTTCTGGCCGGAGAACGACGCGCGGAACTCCTTGCATGGGGAGGAGCTGCATGGGGTGTGAATTTCCCGGGCGCTTTCACCGGACAAAGGCCGAACAGCCCGACGATGGTCACCGATGCAGCAACCTGGTCCGAACATGATTGGTACCGAAATGGTGGATTCAGCAGTCACCACACAGGTGGCCTTCACATGTTAATAGCCGACGGTTCAGTGAAATTCGTCAACAGCAATATCGACTTCGTAACATGGTGCTATCTCGGTGACAAGTCTGACGGAAAGGTTGTCGGGGAGAACTGAATCTCCAACTTCAGGATTTAAACTCGACAGCCCGATGATGTTTATTGCTAATAAACACCATGCTGAGTTAGTTTTTATATTTTACCACATATTGCACCACAAGCAGGACGAGCTAGTGCGTTCAATGCATCACCCTCGTGCAGCTCGACGCCGATTCCCTTGAAGTATTGTCTATGGCAAATCGAATTCACTTCGTTCGATTGTGCTGTGAGTGTCCGTCAAAACCTTTTAAGGATGGTAAATAGACAAGCCAGCTGAACCCAGCCAAGGAACATGGAACCCAGGCGGTCTTTACGGACCGTAACCCGTCCATAGTTCTGCAGCCAGGCGT